>Ga0105240_10000428_pt1 | contig 77995 bp, 69 predicted proteins | sample KBSC54metaG_FD_80426 | JGI IMG/M metagenome (GOLD analysis project Ga0105240, IMG submission 80426) | Corn rhizosphere microbial communities from Kellogg Biological Station, Michigan, USA - KBS C5-4 metaG | ecosystem: Host-associated > Plants > Roots > Rhizosphere > Soil | place: Michigan, USA...
CATGCCCCGATGGGCGGCCAGCAGGATGGTCCCGCCGGGGGTCTCGTAGACGCCGCGCGACTTCATGCCGACGAAGCGGTTCTCCACCAGGTCGAGGCGACCCACCCCGTTGTCATGGCCGAGCTGGTTGAGCTTGGTCAGCAGGGCGGCGGGCGACAGCGTCTGGCCGTCGATGGCGACCGGGTCGCCTTTCTCGAAGTCCATGGTGAAGACGCACGGCTTGTCGGGCGCGTCCTCGGGGGCGATGGTCCGCTGGTGCACGAACTCGGGCGCCTCGATGGAGGGGTCCTCCAGCACCTTCCCCTCGGAGGAGGAGTGCAGCAGGTTGGCGTCGACGCTGAAGGGCGCCTCCCCACGCTTGTCCTTGGTGATCGGGATCTGGTGCTTTTCGGCGAAGTCGAGCAGGGCCTCGCGGCTCTTGAAGGCCCACTCGCGCCAGGGCGCGACCACGCGGATGTCCGGCTCCAACGCATAGTAGGCGAGCTCGAAGCGGACCTGGTCGTTGCCCTTGCCGGTCGCGCCGTGGGCCACCGCGTCGGCGCCGGTCTTGCGCGCGATCTCGATCTGCTTCTTGGCGATCAGCGGCCGCGCGATCGAGGTGCCCAGCAGGTACTGGCCCTCGTAGACCGTGTTGGCCCGGAACATCGGGAAGACGTAGTCGCGCACGAACTCCTCGCGCACGTCCTCGACGAAGGCGTTCTCCGGCTTGACGCCCAGCGTCATGGCCTTCTGGCGCGCCGGCTCGACCTCCTCGCCCTGGCCCAGGTCGGCGGTGAAGGTCACCACCTCGGCCCCCAGCTCGGTCTGCAGCCATTTGACGATGGTCGATGAATCCAGCCCGCCGGAGTAGGCGAGGACGACTTTCTTGACGGGCGGAAGAGCCATGGCGCGGCGGCGTCCTGACGAGAGGAGGGGAAAGGGTCGCGCGCCTTTAAGGGCGAATGGACCCGCGGTTCAAGGCTTAAGCGCGGCCTTCACCCATCGCAGGTGCAGCAGAGTCAGGAGCGGCGCTGTGGCGGCGCGGACGCCGAAGACGATCAGGGCCGCGTCGCCCTCCGAGTTCCGGGCCTGCAGCAGGAGCCACAGGCTGGCGGCGAAGGCGGCCGCCGGCAGCAGCCAGAGCGCCACGTCGCGCCGCATCCGGCCGCCCAGGAAGGGCAGGCTGGCCTGGTCCGCGGTCTGGCGCCAGGCGCGCAGCGAGACGCTGAACATCACCGCCAGGCAGACCACCCACATGGCGTCGCCGAGATAGGCGAGGATCAGCCCAGGAGCCACGACGAGCAGGTTCACCGCTAGATCGTCACCTGCGTGCCGAGCTCCACCACCCGGCCCGGCGGGATCTTGTAGAAGTCCGTGGGGTTCGCGGAGTTCTTCATCAGGAAGATGAACAGCTTGTCCTGCCAAAGGGGCATGCCCGACTGGGCCGAGGGCACCACCGAGCGGCGTCCGAGGAAGAAGCTGGTGGCCATGATGTCGAACTTCAGGCCCAGCTTGCGGCACAGGCCCAGCGCCTTGGGCAGGTTCGGGCTCTCCATGAAGCCGTAGGAGATGATCACCTTCTTGAAGTCGTCGTTGACCGGCTCGATCCGCACGCGGTTGTCGTCGGAGACCCGGGGCGTCTCGGCGGTCTCGATGGTGAGCACGATGTTCTTCTCGTGCAGCACCTTGTTGTGCTTGAGGTTGTGCATCAACGCCACCGGCGCCATCGAGGCGTCGGAGGTCAGGAAGATCGCCGTGCCGGGCGCGCGGTGCGGCGCGCGGGCCTTGAGGATCTCCGACAGCTCGATCAGGGGCACCGAGTCGCGGCGGGTCTTGTCGGTGAGGATCTGGGCGCCGCGGGTCCAGGTCCACATGATCACCACCATGGCGGTCCCCAGCGCCAGCGGCATCCAGGCGCCTTGCGGGATCTTCAGGAGGTTCGAGGAGATGAAGGTGATGTCGAGGACGCCGAAGCCGCTGGCCGCGCCGATCGCCTGCCAGAGCGGCCGCTTCCACATGAAGCGCACGATGACGAAGAACAGCAGGGTGTCGACGAACATCGCCCCGGTCACGGCGATGCCGTAGGCCGCCGCCAGGTTCTCGGACTTCTGGAACACGAACAGCAGCACCAGCACGCCGATCATCAGGAAGTTGTTGACCTGCGGCACATAGATCTGGCCCGCCTGGGTCTCGGAGGTCCGAAGGATCGAGATGCGCGGGAACAGGCCCAGCTGCACCGCCTGCTGGGTGAGTGAGAAGGCGCCGGTGATGACCGCCTGGCTGGCGATCACCGTGGCGGCGTTGGCCAGCAGCAGCACCGGCCAATAGATCGCCTGCGGGATCATCCGGTAGAACGGGTCCACGTGGGCGGCCGGGTGGTGCAGCACCAGCGCGCCCTGGCCCAGGTAGTTGAGCAGCAGGCTCGGCAGGACGAGCACCAGCCAGGCCGCGCGGATGGGCCCCTTCCCGAAGTGGCCCATGTCGGCGTAGAGCGCCTCGGCCCCGGTCACCGCCAGGAAGACGCTGCCCAGGATGACGAAGCCCAGGAAGCCGTTGTCCCACAGGAAGACCACACCGTAGTGGGGCGAGAGCGCGCGGAAGATCGTGAGGTCGTCGGCGATGTGGTAGATTCCCAGCCCGGCCAGGACCAGGAACCACACCGCGCAGATCGGGCCGAAGAACCGCGCCACGCTGGCCGTCCCCTTGGCCTGGATCAGGAAGAGCGCGATCAGGATGCCGGCCGCGATGGGCACGGTGAGCCTGGCCACCTCGTGCGGGGCGCCCGGGGCGTCGCGCACCCCCTCCACCGCCGAGAGCACCGACATGGCCGGCGTGATGATCCCGTCGCCGTAGAACAGCGCCGCGCCGGCCATGCCGAGCAGCAGCACCCAGCCGGACCTTCGCGGCACGAACCGCTGGGCCAGCGCCATCAGCGCCAGCGTGCCGCCCTCGCCCTTGTTGTCGGCCCGCATCAGGAAGACGACGTACTTCACCGTGACGATGAGGATCAGCGCCCAGGTGACGAGGGAGACCACGCCCAGCACCGCGATCTCCGGCGAAACCGTGGCGCGGGTGTGCCGCAGCGCCTCGCGCATGGCGTAGAGCGGGCTGGTGCCGATGTCGCCGAACACCACGCCCATGGAGCCCAGCGCCAGGGCCCAGAAACTCTCGCTATGCGGGGAGTGATGCGACTCCTCGGACGCCCCTGTGGCGCCGCCGGCCGTATCAGCCATCCAATCTCTCCGGGAACGTAAGCGCTGTTCCCTTGGTCGGCCCGATGCCGTCTTGCGGCGGGCGCGATACACCCATTCCAGACCCCGTTCAATGGCGCGCCGCCCAGGAGGCGAGCTGGGGCTCGCATCTCTGGCTATGCTTTTCCTTGAATGCCCATCTCCTGGCCCTAGTTTCGCACCCTGAGACTGGGAGAGCCGCATGGATCGCAGACTGGCGCTGGTGACCGGCGCCTCGGCCGGTATCGGAGCGGCCTTCGCCCGCATCCTGGCCAGTCACGGCTACGACCTGGCGCTGACCGCGCGCCGCGCCGACCGGCTGGACAAGCTCGCCGAGGAGATTTCCCTGCGTTATGGCGTCGAGGCCCTGACAGTGACCGCCGACCTCGCCGAGCCGGAGGCGCCGGGCCAGATCCTCGATTTCCTGACCGCCCATGGCCGCACGGTCGACGCCCTGATCAACAACGCCGGCTATGGCCTGCCCGGCGCCTACGCCGACACCCGCTGGGAGGACCAGCGCGGGGTGATCCAGGTGATGATGACCGCGCCGGCCGAGCTGGCGCACCGGGTGCTGCCGGGGATGATCCACCGCAGGTTCGGCCGCATCGTCAACGTCTCGTCGCTGGCGGGCCTGGTCCCGGGCGCGGCCGGCCATACGCTCTATGGCGCGGTGAAGGCCTTCCTGGTGCGCTTCTCCCAGAGCCTGCACCTGGAGACGCAGGCGCAAGGGGTCCACGTCAGCGCGCTCTGCCCCGGCTTCACCTTCTCGGAGTTCCACGACGTGGCCGGCACGCGGGCCCAGATCACCCAGTCCACGCCGCCGTGGCTGTGGCTGGGCGCCGACGAGGTGGCCGCCGCCGGCTACGAGGCCGTCGAGGCCAACCGCCCGATCTGCGTCCCCGGCGCGCCCAACAAGGCGATCGCCGCGGCGGCCAAGCTGATCCCCGACGACTGGGCGCTCGCGCTGATGGCCTCGCAGAGCTCGCGGTTCCGGAAGCTGTAGGGGCGGCTAGATGCTCCCCCTCAGGGGGAGCTGTCAGCGAAGACCGACTGAGGGGGCTTCATCTCCGGCGCTCCGGATGTCGGCGGTTGCGGACTCAGCGGCTGAAACCCCCACCGTCTCGGCGCTGGCGCGCCGATCCACCTCCCCCTATCGCGCTTCGCGCTGGGGGAGGATCTCTCACTTCGAATAGGGCCAGGCGGCTTCCGGGCGGATGATCCCGTGGGTGGAATCGGCGATGCCGGCCAGCAGGAACTGCACGGCCATGGCGCAGAGGATCAGGCCCAGCACGCGCACGATGATCGACAGCCCGATCTTGCCCAGGAGCCGGCCGATCAGCGGCGTCGCCAGGAAGGACGCCAGGGTCGCGACCGACACCGCCGCGATGGCGCCGACCCCGAGCGCCGCGCCGGGCAGGCCGTATTCCTTGGCCTGGCTCGCGTAGATGATCACCGTCGAGATCGCGCCGGGGCCGATCAGCAGCGGCATGGCGAAGGGCACGATCATCTGCTCGACCCGGCGGCGGACATAGGTGCGCTTGTCGTCGGCCGTCGCCTCGGCGGCGTCGGCGAAGCCCGCGGTGAAGTCGTCGCCGATCATCTTCAGGCCCAGCACGAACAGGATCACCCCGCCGGCGATGCGGAAGGCCGGCAGCGAGATGCCGAAGAAGGTGAGCAGGGACAGGCCCGAGAAGTAGAAGAAGGTCAGGAAGCCCAGCACGAACAGCGAGATGACGAAGGCGATCTGCGCGCGTTCGCGCCCGCTGGCGCCCACCGTCGAGGCGGCGAACACCGGCACGTTCCCGATCGGATCGAGCAGGGCGAACAGCGCCACGAAGAAGTTGACCGCGAAGTCCCAATGGATCATCCACGGGCCTTAGCCCAAATCGCTGCGCCCGCCGACCCCCGGCTTGCGCGATCACTTGCCCGGAGTCTTCGCCATGGCCGAAGCCGCGCTCGCCAACCCGTCGGTCAAGGCCGATCCGCGCCTGATCGTGGCCCTGGACGTCCCCACCGCCGAGGAGGCGCGGGCGATGGTCGCGGGCCTCGGCGACGCGGTCAGCTTCTACAAGGTGGGGCTAGAGCTCTTCGCCACCGACGGCATGGCGCTGGCCCGCGAGCTGAAGGTCGAGGGCAAGCAGGTGTTCCTGGACTGGAAGCTGCACGACATCCCCACGACCGTGCAGCGCGCCGCCGCCGCCATCGCGCAATCGGGCTGCGACTTCATCACCGTGCACGGCGAGCCGCAGGTCATGGCCGCCGCGGTTCGCGGACGCGGCGCCTCGCCCCTGAAAGTCCTGGCGGTCACCGTACTGACCAGCCTCACCGACCAGGACCTGGAGGAGATGGGCTATGCGGAGAAGGCCCGTGCTCTGGTCGAGCGGCGCATCCACCAGGCGATCGCCGCGGGCTGCGATGGGGTGATCGCCAGCCCGCACGAGGCCGCGCTCGCCCGCGCGCTCGGCGGCCGGCATTTCCTGGTGGTGACGCCGGGCGTGCGCCCGGACTGGTCGGCGAAGAACGACCAGGCCCGCGCGGCCACCCCGCTGGAGGCGCTGAAGTCCGGCGCCTCGCACATCGTCTGCGGCCGGCCGATCACCGCGGCCAACGACCCGCACGCCGCGGCGCTGCGCGTGGCCGCGGAGATGGCGCAGGCGGGGTAAGGTTCCTCCCCCAGCGCGGAGCGCGATGGGGGGGAGGTGGCGCGCGGCGCAGCCGCGAGACGGAGGGGGCTTGCGCCGCCGAGTCCGCGACAGCGGACATCCCGACTGCCGGAGATGAAACCCCCTCAGTCAGTCTTCGCTGACAGCTCCCCCTGAAGGGGAGCATCTTGAAGATCAGAAGTCGACGGCGATGCCCTTGCGTTCCCAGTCGCCGAAGCGGGTGGGCTCCAGGCCCTTGGGGCCGCCCTGTTCGGCGCCGCGGGCCGCGGCGGCCTCGATCTCGGCCCGGCGGGCCTCGGCCTCTTCCAGCGCGCGGCGGGCGGCCGGGGTCAGTGGCTTGTCGGGGGCGGCGTTGGGGGGCGGATCGTCCATGGCCCGAATCTAAGACTTAGGCGGGCGCACCGCAAACCGCTTGCGTCCGCGCGCCCGAGCGGGCACGCCGCGGCCCGTGACCGACATCGCTCCCCAAACCGCGCCCAACGACGCCCCATTCCTGCAGGCTCATGGCCTGCCGGCCCGCGCCGCCGCCCTCGATCTCCTGACCGCAGCCCTCGGCGGCCGGGCCGGCATGGACGAGGGCCTGAGCCACCCGGCGCTGGCCGCCCTCGACGGTCGCGACCGCGCCTTCGCCCGCGCCCTGGTGATGGCGACCCTGCGCCACCTCGGCCCCATCGACTCGGCTCTGCAGGCCCGCGTGAAGAAGGCCCCGCCCGACAAGGTGGTGCAGATCCTGCGGCTCGGCGTCGCCCAGGCCTTCGTGCTGAAGACCCCCGCGCATGCGGCGGTGACCACCGCGGTGGACCTGGTGGCGCAGGACAAGGGCCTGCAGATGTTCAAGGGGCTGGTGAACGCGGTGCTGCGCGGCCTGCTGCGCGAGCCGCCGGACCTCGATGAGCCGGAGCTGATGGCGCCGAGCTGGCTCTACGCCCGCTGGCGCGCGGCCTTCGGGCCCGAGGCGGCGCACGCCATCGCCGCGACCATCGCCCAGGAGCCGGCCACCGACCTGTCGCTGAAGGACCCCGGCCAGGCCGCCGAGCTGGCCGCGGCGCTGGAGGCCGTCGTGCTGCCCGGCGGCAGCCTTCGCACCGCGCGGCGCGGCGACGTCTCGACCTGGCCGGGCTTCGCCGAGGGCGGCTGGTGGGTGCAGGACGCCGCCGCCGCGATCCCGGCCCGGCTGCTGGGCGTCGAGGCCGGGCAGACGGCGCTCGACATGTGCGCCGCCCCCGGGGGCAAGACCCTGCAGCTCGCCGCGGCGGGCGCGCAGGCCGTCGCCCTCGACCGCTCCGCGCCCAGGCTGAAGCGGGTCGCCGAGAACCTCGCGCGCACCGGGCTCACGGCCGCGGTCGTGGCCGCCGACGCGGCGACCTGGCCGGACAAGCGGGTCTTCGACGCGGTGCTGCTGGATGCGCCCTGCTCGGCGACCGGCACCTTCCGCCGCCACCCCGACGTGCTCTGGGCCGCCAAGCCCAGCGACGTGGCGGGCCTGGCCGCCGTGCAGTCCAAGCTGCTCGACGCCGCCGCGCGCCGCACCCGGGCCGGGGGGCGCCTGGTCTATTGCGTCTGCTCCCTGGAGCCGGAGGAGGGTGAAGGCCAGGTCGCGGCCTTCCTGGCTCGCACGCCCGGCGTGACCCTGGACCCGATCGCCGAAGGCGAGGGCGGCGCGCCGGCGGCGAGCCTGCGCCCGGACGGCGCGCTGCGGATCCTGCCGCACCACCTGGAGGGCGGGCTCGACGGGTTCTACGTGGCGCGGTTCCGGAAGGCGTAGCCGGTCCCCGTGCTTCATCATCCTCCGGTCAGCCGCAGGCGTGGGGAGTAGCGAGATGGGCCGGCAGGCTGCGGCTTAAATCTCATGGCGGCCAGTTTGCCTTGGGGCCTGGGCTTCTCAAGGACGAGGCCGGAGGCCTCGCCGCGTCGCGGCCGGCCAGGGGCCGGTCCTTGACAAGCCCAGGCCCCAAGGCTCGCATCATCCATGAGAACTAAGCCCCGGTCCCCATCTGGGGATGGGTCAGGCCACTTAGCCGGGGCCTTCCGACGGCGACATCTGGCCGGATGGGCCGCATCACGTTATGCGGACGCACATGGCCCGCTCCGCCCCCCTCATCGCGCCCTCGATCCTGGCGGCGGACTTCGCGCGGCTGGGCGAGGAGGCCCGCGCGGTCGAACAGGCCGGGGCCGACTGGCTCCATGTCGACGTCATGGACGGCCACTTCGTGCCCAACATCACCATCGGGCCGGACGTGGTGAAGGCGCTGCGCCCGCACGTGAAGATCCCGATGGACGTCCATCTGATGATCTCGCCGGCCGATCCTTACCTGGAGGCGTTCCGCGCCGCGGGCGCCGACATGATCAGCGTCCATCCCGAGGCCGGTCCCCATCTCAACCGCACCCTGGGCCAGATCCGCAAGCTGGGGGCCGAGGCCGGCGTGGTGTTCAACCCGTCCACCGACCCCTCGGTCATCCAGTGGATGATGGACGACGTCGACCTGGTGCTGGTGATGTCGATCAACCCGGGTTTCGGCGGCCAGAGCTTCATGACCTCGCAGCTTCGCAAGATCGAGGCGCTGCGCGCGATGATCGACGCCACCGGGCGCGACATCCCGCTGGAGGTGGATGGCGGGGTGACGCCGGAAACCGCGAAGCTCTGCGTCGCGGCCGGGGCCACGGCGCTGGTGGCCGGCACGGCGGTGTTCCGGGGCGGCCCGGGAGCCTACGCCGCCAACATCGCCGCCCTGCGCGGCGGCTGAGCGGAGGGAGCGACAGGCCGATGGCGTCGGCGGTCCTCGACCGAATTCCCGGCGGCTACCGGCTGTTCGCCGCCGCCGTCTGGCTGAGCCGCCGCCCGCGGCTGGAGTGGCGGGCCTCGCCGCTCCGCCACCTGCTGGCGTCGGGACCGCGGCCGGACGGCCTGGCCGCCGCGCCCAAGGACCTGCGGCCGGCCGACCCGGAGGCCGGACGGCGCATCCTGGCCGGCGGGTTCGTGTTCGGAGGCGAGACGCTGGCCACCGGCGCCCGCGGCGACCCCTGGGACCGGCCGAGCCCCAGTGAGCGGTTCGCCGCCGCCCTGCACGGCTTCGACTGGCTGAGGGACCTGACCGCGCATGGCGATCCCGGCGCCTGGGAGGCGCTGCGGCTGACGCTCGCCTGGCGGCGGCTGTTCGGCCGCTGGAACCGGTTTTCGTGGGACCCGCCGATCCTGGAGCGGCGGGTCTACAACCTGGCCTGCGCGCTGCAGGCCGTCTCGGGCCCGGCCTCGGACGCCGAGGCCGAGCAGGTGGCCCAGGACCTCGCCCGCCAGGCGCGCCTGCTGCTGGCGATCGACGACGGCCCGGCGCGAGCCTCGGAACGGGTGGTGGCCGCGGCGGTGGCGGGCGCGGCGCTGGGCGGGGCGGCCGGCGAGCGGCTGCTCGATCGGGCGCTGGCCCGCCTGGTTCAGGTCCTGCCGCAGACCGTCACGCCGGACGGCGGCCATACCAGCCGCAATCCGCAGGCGGCGCTGGAGCTGTTCTTCGACCTTTCGACACTTGACGAAGCGTTGGTGCAGCGCGGGATCGCGGCCCCCGACGAGATGATGCGGGCCATCGACCGGCTGGCCGAGGCGGTGCGCTTCTTCACCCTGGCCGACGGCCGGCTGGCGGCCTTCCAGGGCGGCGAGGCGCTGGCGCCGGCCTATGTGGCCGCCGCCCGCGCGCAGGACGAGACCGGCGACCGGGAGATCCCCGTCGCTCGCAACGGCTACCACCGCCTGGAGGCCCGCGCCCTGCAGGTGATGGCCGACGCCGCGGCGCCGGCGCAGGGCCCCTGGAGCGAGGCCGCCTGCGCCCAGCCCCTGGCCATCGAGGTGCTGGCCGGCGGCCGGCGGCTGATCGTGGGCTCCGGCTGGTCGGTCGGCGCGCCGGGCGCCCAGGCGCTGCGGCTGGTGGACGGCGCCTCGACGGCCGCGGTCTCCGACGCCGCCTGCGGCCAGCCGCTCAGCGGCTTCGCCGCCCGGGTGCTGGGGCCCAGGCTGCGCGGCGTCTATGCGGTCACCGAGGCGACCCGGCACGAGGCGCCGGGCGCGCTGTGGCTGGAGATGGCGCACGACGGCTGGGTCCGGCCGTTCGGCCTCCGGCACGAGCGCCGGCTCTATGTCGACCGCGAGGCCGACGAGCTGCGCGGCGAGGACCGGCTGGTCCCGCTGGCCGCCCGGCGCGGGGCGGAGGGCCGCCGCTTCGTCCCCTTCGTCGTGCGCTTCCACCTGCACCCGCAGGTCAGCGCGCTGATCGCGCGCGACCGGAAGAGCGTGCTGCTCAAGGCCGAGGGCGAGGAGACCGGCTGGTGGCTGCGCAACGACGCCCTGGACGTGGCGCTGGAGCCCTCGCCGCATCACCAGGACGGCCAGACCCGCATCGGCCAGCAGATCGTGCTGCGCGGCCAGGCCCGGCTGGACGACGGCGCCCGCGTGCGCTGGAAGCTCTCCTCCGCGGCGCAAGAGCGCGCCGACGCCCGCGACGGGACGGCCGCCGTTGACGAGGCGCCGGCTCCGGCCTAATCCCCGCCCATCCTTGCGTGACTGGCGAAACTGAGGTGGGCGACCACCGGGGAGCGCGAAGGACCATATCCGCCGCTCGCCTGGGCATTTTTCCGAACGCTTGCCAGGAGAATGCCGTGCCCGCCGCCCCCGACTTCCCGCCCGCCCCGGACCGCGCGCCGCTGAAACGCGCCCTGATCTCGGTCTCCGACAAGACCGGCCTCGTCGACGCCGCCCGCGTGCTCTGCGGGCTTGGCGTCGAACTGGTCTCGACCGGCGGCACCCGAAAGGCCATCGCCGACGCCGGCCTGCCGGTGAAGGACGTCTCCGACCTCACGGGCTTCCCGGAGATGATGGACGGCCGCGTGAAGACCTTGCACCCCGTCGTCCACGGCGGCCTGCTCGGCGTGCGCGATGCGCCGGAGCACAAGGCCGCGATGGAGCTGCACGGGATCGGTGCGATCGACCTCGTCTACGTCAATCTCTACCCATTCGAGCAGACAGTGGCCGCCGGCGCCGACTTCGAAACCTGCATCGAGAACATCGACATCGGCGGCCCGGCGATGATCCGCTCGGCGGCCAAGAACCACGGCTATGTCGCGGTCTGCACGGACCCGGCCGACCTCGCCGAGGTGCTCGAGGCGCTGACGACCGATGGCGCGACCACGCTCGCGCTGCGCCGCAAGCTGGCGCAGCGCGCCTACGCGCGGACCGCGGCCTACGATTCCTCGATCTCGTCCTGGCTGGCCTGGGAGCTGGGCGACATGACGCCCAGCCGGTTCTCGATCGCCGGCGAGCTCGCCCAGGCCATGCGCTATGGCGAGAACCCGCACCAGGCCGCGGCCTTCTATCGCCTGCCCAATCCGCCCAGGGGCGTCGCCACGGCGCGCCAGCTGCAGGGCAAGGAGCTCAGCTACAACAACATCAACGACACGGACGCGGCCTTCGAGCTCATCGCGGAGTTCGATCCGGCGAACGGCCCGGCCTGCGCCATCATCAAGCACGCCAACCCCTGCGGCGTGGCGACCGGCGCGACCTTGGTCGAGGCCTACGAGCGGGCGCTCGCCTGCGATCCCACCAGCGCGTTCGGCGGCATCATCGCGCTGAACGGCAGGCTGGACGCGGCGACGGCGACGGAGATCCTGAAGCTGCTCACCGAGGTGGTCATCGCCCCCGACGCCGACGCCGACGCCGTCGAGCTGTTCCGCAAGAAGAAGAACATCCGCCTGCTGGTCACGGGCGGCCTGCCCGATCCCGTCGCGCCCGGGCGGACGTTCAAGTCCGTATCGGGAGGCTTCCTCACCCAGACGCGCGACACCGCTCGCCTGACCCCGGCCGACCTCAAGGTCGTTACCCGGCGCGCGCCCACCGACGAGGAGGTGCGCGACATGCTGTTCGCCTTCACCGTCGCCAAGCACGTGAAGTCCAACGCCATCGTCTATGCGAAGGCCGGCCAGACGCTCGGCGTCGGCGCGGGCCAGATGAACCGCAAGGACTCCGCCCGGATCGCCGCGCTGCGGGCGGCCGACTTCGGGCTCGACCTGAAGGGCTCGGCCTGCGCGTCCGAAGCCTTCTTCCCGTTCCCCGACGGCCTGATCCAGGCCGCCGACGCCGGCTGCACGGCGGTGATCCAGCCGGGCGGCTCGATCGGCGACAAGGCGGTGATCGAGGCGGCCGACGCGCGCGGCCTGGCCATGGTGTTCACGGGCGTGCGGGTGTTCCGGCACTGACCGCTTTTCCCTCCCCTTTATGGGGAGGGTGGCGAGCGCCAGCGAGACGGGTGGGGAAGCGTGGATCGGCGTGCTGACTCAGCGCTTGATCGCGGTCTCCCCACCCGTCTGTCGCTTTGCTCCAGACACCCTCCCCATAAAGGGGAGTGAAAGATCACCGCTTCCGCTTGCCGCCCTCGGCCGCGAGTTCCCGCAGGGCGGCGTTGGCGATGGTGAGCTTGGCGAAGGTCCAGGCGCCGCCGGAGGCCTCGATCTCGTCGATGGTGCGGCGCGCCACCTCGACCTTGTCGAAGCGCAGCGCCATCCACGCCGAGGCCGCGTCGTGGGCGAGGCGGGCGTCGTCGCCCGCCTGGGACCCGCCGGTGAAGGCCATGACCGCCCGGGTCAGGTCGGCCTGCTGGGTGAGCAGGTCCTCGATCAGCCGGCGCAGCGCCATCCGCTCGAAGTTGTCGCCTACCGCATAGGCGCCGGCCGCCTGGCGCACCCGGTCGAAGCCGAAGGCCTCGCCGACCGCATGGTAGAGCCGCGCCACATTGGCCAGCGGCCAACTCGAGGCCTCCGCCAGGTCCACGAGGTCGCCGGCGATGGTCATCGGCTGCAGAACGGCGACGGCGCGGGCCTTGTCCAGCGGCGCGCCGGCCTCGGTGAGCTGGCGCACGCGGGTCTCCACCGAGGCCTGCTCGATGGGCGACAGGATGCCCGGCATCAGCTTGAGCAGGGTCTGGAAGCTGGGCCCGTAGGCCTTGACCAGGGCGTCGACGTCGAGCTTGTCGCGGGCCGCGCGGCGGGTCAGCCAGAAGGTCGAGCCGCGCAGCGCCGCGCTCAGCCGGCGGAACAGGGCCATCTGGCCGGCGGCCGGCGCCTTGCCGTCCAGCGCCGCCACCTGGTTCCATAGCGCCGGGATGCCGAGCACCGCCTTGGCCGCCTCGTAGCCGGCGGTGAAGGCGGTGGCGTCGGCGCCCGCGGCCGGCATCAGCCGGTTGGGGAAGCTGGGACCGCAGCGGTTGATCACGTCGTTGGCGACCACCGTGGCGATGATGTCGCGCCGCAGCCGGTGGCGGCGCATGGGCTGGGCGTACTTGCGCATGGCCTTCGGGAAGTAGTCCTCCAGCAGGCGCTCGAAGAACGGATCGTCCGGGGCGTCGGAGGCGACGATCTCGCGCTTCAGCTCGAGCTTGCCGTAGGCCAGGAGGACGGCCAGCTCCGGCCGGGTCAGGCCCTTGCCGGCCTGGGCGCGCTCGGCGATCCCGGCGGCGTCGGGCAGGCCCTCCACGGCGCGGTCGAGCCGGCCCTTGGCCTCCAGGTCGGCCATGAACTGGGCGTAGGGCTGAAGCTCGCCCACCGCGTCCATCTCCATCAGCGAGAGCGCCAGGGTCTGGTCGTAGTTGTGGGCCAGCACGTGGCGCGCCACGTCGTCGGTCATCGACTGCAGGAGGGTGTCGCGCCGCTTGCGGGTGAGCTCGCCGGTGCGTTCCAGCATGCCGGTGAGGATCTTGATGTTCACCTCGTGGTCGGAGGTGTCGACGCCGGCCGAATTGTCGATGGCGTCGGTGTCGATGTGGCCGCCGGCCTGCGCATATTCGATGCGCCCCGCCTGGGTGAGGCCGAGGTTCGCGCCTTCGCCGACCACCTTGACCCGCAGGTCCTTGCCGTTGATCCGCACCGCGTCGTTGGCCTTGTCGCCGACCTCGGCGTTGGCCTCGCGCTCGGCCTTCACATAGGTGCCGATGCCGCCCAGGTAGAGCAGCTCGGCCTGGGACTTCAGGATGGCGTTGATCAGCTCGGTGGGGGCCATCGCGTCGGCCTTGACCTCCAGCATGGCCTTCACCGGCGCCGACAGCGGGATCGACTTCAGGCTGCGGGAGAAGACCCCGCCGCCCTTGGAGATCAGTTTCCTGTCGTAGTCGGCCCAGGACGAGGTCGGCAGGGCGAACATCCGCGCCCGCTCGGCCCAGGAGGCCGCCGGATCCGGATCGGGGTCGAGGAAGATGTCGCGGTGGTCGAAGGCGGCCAGGAGCTTCGTCTGCTTGGACAGCAGCATGCCGTTGCCGAACACGTCGCCCGACATGTCGCCGCAGCCGACCACGGTGAAGGGCTCGGCCTGGATGTCCTTGCCCAGCTCCCGGAAGTGGCGCTTCACGGCCTCCCAGGCGCCGCGGGCGGTGATGCCCATGACCTTGTGGTCGTAGCCGGCCGAGCCGCCGGAGGCGAAGGCGTCGCCGAGCCAGAAGCCGTAGGCCTCGGCCATGCCGTTGGCGATGTCTGAGAAGGTCGCGGTGCCCTTGTCGGCCGCCACCACCAGGTAGGGGTCGTCGCCGTCGAAGGCGATCACCTGCTCGGGCGGGATCACCTTGCCGTCCGGCGAGAGGTTGTCGGTGATATCGAGCAGGCCCGACAGGAAGGTCTTGTAGGCGTTGATGCCCTCGGCCTGGACCTCGGCGCGGGTCCCGCCCTTGGGCAGCTGCTTGGGATAGAATCCGCCCTTCGAGCCGACGGGGACGATCACCGCGTTCTTCACCTGCTGGGCCTTCACGAGGCCCAGGACCTCGGTGCGGAAATCGTCGCGCCGGTCGCTCCAGCGCAGGCCGCCGCGGGCGACCGGGCCGAAACGCAGGTGGACGCCCTCGACGTTGACGCCCCAGACGAAGATCTCGCGGAACGGCTTGGGCGCGGGCAGATCGGCGAGCTCGCCCGACGCCACCTTGAAGGAGATGTAGGGCTTGGGGCCGCCGTCGGGCCCGGCCTGGTAGAAGTTGGTCCGCTGCATGGCCTGGACCAGCAGGGCGATGCGGCGCAGCACCCGGTCCTCGTCGAGGCTTTCGACGGCCTGCAGGGCCTCGACGATCCTGGCCATCACGGCCTGCGCCTTGTCGCGGCGCTTGTCGAGGCTGGCCTTGGTCGCCGGGTCGAACTTGGTGGTGAACAGCTCCAGGATCAGCCGCGCCACATCGGGGTGGGCCGAGAGCGCCTCCTCCTGCACGCGCTGGCTGGGGTCGAGGCCGGACTGCTGGCGGTGGCGGGCGAAGGCGCGGATCAGGGCCGCGTCGCGCCAGGGGATCGACAGCTCCAGCACCAGGCGGTTGAAGCCGTCGTTTTCGGTGCGGCCGGTCCAGACCGCCACGACCGCGTCCTCGAAGGCGCCCTTGAGGTCGGCGAAGACGAGGTCGGCGCCGTGCGGGTCCTCGATCTCGAAGTCGTGCACCCAGACGGTCGGCTGGCCGGCGCGGCAGACCGGGAAACCCGCCTCGGCGATCGCCTTCAGCCCCATGTTCTCCAGGATCGGCAGGACGTCGGACAGCGGCGCCGGCGCGCCGGGGCGGTAGAGCTTGAAGCGGAACTGCAGCTCGCTGTCGGCGGCCGAGCGGTAGGCGCGCACGCACACCGACTGGTCCGGCGCCATCCCGTCGATCACCGCCAGGTCGCCGAGCGCCTCGGCCGGGTCGAAGCGGTCGCGGTAGCCCGCGGGGAAGGCGTCGCCATAGCGGGTCAGGACGTCGGCGACCGCCTCCGGCGGGCGACCCGAGGCGCGCACGGCGGCCTCGAAGCGGTCCTCCCAGGTGCGGGCGGCGTCGGTGATCGCCGCTTCCAGCGCCTTCAGGTCGGGCTCGTCGTGCTGCCCGGGCGTGAAGCCGATGATGTAGTGCACCCGCGCCAGGGGCGCGTCGGAGAAGCTCGGATAGGAGGCCGAGACCCGGCCGCGGTAGGCGCTCGCCAGGATCCGGCCGGCCCGCGCGGCGAGCTCGGAATCGTAGTGGTCGCGGGGCAGGAAGAGCAGGACCGAGGCGAAGCGGTCGAAGGGGTCGCGCCGCTCGAACAGCCGCACGCGGGGCCGGTCGTAGAGATGCAATATGCCCAGCGCCTCGGCGAGCAGGTCGTCCTCGCTCATCTGGAAGAGCTCGTCGCGCGGATGGTTCTCGACGATGTTCTTCAGGCGCTTTTCGTTGTGGCTGCCGGGGACGGTGGCGGCGCGGGCGAGGACCCGGGCCACCTTCTCGCGCACCAGGGGCACGGCTGAGGCCGGCTGGTCGTAGGCCTCGGCGGTGAACAGGCCCACGAAGCGGACCTCGCCCACGGGCCGGCCGTCGTCGCCGTAGCGTTTGACGCCCACGTAATCCATGTAGCCGCGCCGGTGCACCCGGCTGCGGACGTTGGACTTGGCGACCGTCAGGGCCGGGTCGGTGAGCAGGCGGTCCTTGACCTTGCCCAGCAGGATCGCCGGCTCGTTGGCGCGGCGCAGCACCGTGCGCGACGGATCGCGCAGCACGCCCAGGCCGTCCTTGGCCTGGTAGAGCGGCTCCTCGGCGGCGTAGTCGCCGTTCTTCAATCGCGGATATTCGTAGACCCGCGCGCCCAGGAAGACGAACTGCTCGGCCTCCAGCCAGGACAGGAAGGCCAGCTCCTCGGCGCGCGCGCGGCCGCCGTGGGTTTCGAGTTCGGCGAGCGTGCGGGCCATCAGGGCCAGCATGTCGGGGAAGTCGTCCACCGCGGCGCGGACATCCTTCAGCGTGGCGGTGACGCCGGCCACCAGGGCCTGCTCGCGGTCGGCGCCGATCGGCTCGAGGATCACCTGGATCATCGACTCGCGGCGGGGCTGGCCGCCGCCGCCGCGGATGCCGGCCCGGTCGCGCTGGATCTCGACGATGGGATGGAAGAGCGCGCGGACCGACAGACCCTGCTCGGCGATCTCGCCCATGATCGAATCGACCAGGAACGGCGCGTCGTCCTGCACGATCTCCAGCCGGTCGAGCCCTTCGTTCTTGCCGCCGATGATCGGGGCCACCCGGATGGTGGGCGCGCGGCCGCGGCGGCGTTCGCCGAAGCGCCAGAAGTCGGCGAGGTTTTCGGCCACTTCGGCGGCGGTCAGCTCAGGCAGTTCGTCCGGCGCGCAGTCGGCCGCGGCCTGGACGGCGAAGGCCTTGGCCTGGTCGACGGCCGGATCGTCCTTCAGGGCGGCGAGGATGGCTTTGGTGAGCGGCCGGGAGGCGGGGGCGCGGCTCATAGGGCGCCTCCGGCGAGGATGCGGGCGCCTCCAGACACGAGGACGGCGCCGGAGGAGAGTGTCCGGCGCCGTTTGGTTCCGCCGTGGGGGGGCGGCGGAACGCTCGCTGCTCGCTGGGTCCGCATGCTTGGGGGGGTGCGGAGCCAGCCGCCGGACTGCGTGAGCCCGGGGCCAACCTTAGATAGGAACCGAAATCGCAAGTTGAAGGCCCTTGGTTCTGGTTTGCGGATCAGGCGCGTTCTGCCGCGCCGCCGGTCGATTTGGAGCGCTGGCCCTTGGCCGGCGGGGGAAGCTTCTCGTCCGGGGGCTCGTTCGGCCGCTTGTTCTTCAGCTGCTGCGGATCGCCGTCGGCCGAGAGGATCACCGCGATCCAGCGGCTGCCGTCGAACTGCGCCAGGATGACCATCGCCATGACGGTCAGCGGCGTCGAAAGAAAGGCGCCGGTCAGTCCCCAGATGGCGCTCCAGAAGGCCAGCGACAGGAGGATCATCACCGGGTCGAGGTTCAGGCTGCGGCCCTGCATCCGCGGATAGATGACGTTGCCGATGATCATGCCGATCATCTGCAGGGCGGCGAAGAGGATGATGGCCCGGCCGTAGCCGTCGAACTGCACCAGCGCGAAGATCGGCGGGGCGACGCCGGCGAACACCCCGCCGGCGACGGGGATGTAGACCGCCAGGAAGATCAGGAACGCCCAGAACAGGCTGTCGTGCAGGCCGACCGCGGCCATGGCGATCCACGACAGCACCGCGACCATCAGGCCGGTGATGGTCTGCACGAACAGGTACTGCTCGACCCCGTCGCGGATGCGCAGGAAGGCGACCACCGCTTCCTGGCGCTCCTCACGCGCCGGGAACAGGCCCACGGCCTTGCGCTCCCAGCCGCGCCGCGAGGCGATGATGAAGGCCAGATAGACCAGCACGAAGAGGGCGGTGGAGGCGAAGTCCTGCACGGCGCGGGCGGCGAGGCCCAGGTACTTCGACGCGTCGAGCCCGCGGATGATGCTGGCTACGGTCGGCGGGTTCTTGATGTGCGCCAGCGCGGCGACCTGGGCGATGATGCCGTCGAGCTTCGGCCCATAGGCCAGCAGCTGGGTCACGAAGCCCGCGCCGTTCATGGCCACGAACACCGCGGTGCCGCCGAACAGCAGCAACGAGAGCAGGAGCGCCAGCGGCAGGGCCGCCTTGCGCGAGACGCCGGGCAGGCGGTGCTCCAGCACGCGGGCGAAGCCGTCGATCATCACCGCCAGGAACATCGCCAGCGCCAGCGGCGTCAGGATGCCGGCCAGCACATAGAGCGTCGCGCCGGCGGCGATCACCGCCAGGATCACCAGGGCGTTGCGGGCGACCGTGGGCTCGGTGACGGGGGACGAGGAGGTGGGCATTCAGGGCTTTCGCGCACGCGGGCCGGCTCGACTGTCCGCGCGTGGCGGACCGCCATCAATTCGGGCGATCCCTACCCCCGTTTTGGGCGGGATGGGAACCGTTTTGCCCGCCCGAAGCGCAATTCCCAGCCGAGTCTGCCGGTCCCCCGTCGGCCACCGCGTCGTTGCGGCGGCGGCCTCAGCGCGGGGCCATCCGGATCGCGCCGTCCAGGCGCACGTCCTCGCCGTTGAAGTAGCTGTTGGTGATCATGGTCAGCGCCAGCTGGGCGTACTCCGGCGCATTGCCCAGGCGCTTGGGGAAGGGGACCGAGGCGGCCAGCGCGTCCTTCACCTGCGGCGGGGCGAACTGCATGAGCGGCGTGTTGAAGATGCCGGGCAGAATGGTGTTCACGCGGATGCCGTCGCCGGCCAGGTCGCGGGCGATGGGCAGGGTCATGCCGACGATGCCGCCCTTGGACGCCGAATAGGCCGCCTGGCCCATCTGGCCGTCCTCGGCCGCGACGCTGGCGGTGTTGACGATGGCGCCCCGCTCGCCGTCTTCCAGCGGCTCCAGGTCCAGCATGCCCTTTGCCGACTTGGCGATGCAGCGGAAGGTGCCCACCAGGTTGATCTGGATGATCAGGTTGAAGGCGTCGAGCGGGAAGTGCTTGGTCTCGCCGGTCTGCTTGTCGCGGCTGGCGGTCTTGATGGCGTTGCCGGTGCCGGCGCAGTTGACCAGGATGCGCTCCTGGCCGTGGGCGGCGCGGGCCTTGGCGAAGGCCGCGTCGACCTCCTCCTCGCTGGTCACGTTGCACTTGCAGAAGACGCCGCCGACCGCCTTGGCCACGGCCTCGCCCTTCTCCTCGTTCATGTCGAAGATGGCGACCTTGACGCCCTGTTCGGCGAGCTTGCGGACCGTGGCTTCGCCGAGGCCCGAGGCGCCGCCGGTGACGACCGCGGCGACGGAGGAATTGAGTTGCATGGACGCAGGCTCCCGATCTCATTGTCAGCGAAAGACTAGGCCCGAGGCTTTAAACCGATGAGCGGCGCTGAAAAAGCATCACCTTACGTAAACGGAAACTTCGACCCCGGCCGCCCGCTGGACCCCAGCCACGCCCTGGTCCCGCATGTGATGCGGCTGAACGAGCAGCGGGTGGCGCGGGGCTTCTGGCCGAAGATCCGCAAGGTCGCGGCCTGCGTGCCTTTCGCCTCCGAGGCCCTGGCGGTCTGGTACTGCGCCCGCGACGAGGAGACGCCGGTCGCAGCCAAGGGGATGATGCTGGCTGCGCTGGCCTATTTCGTGATGCCGTTCGACGCCATCCCCGACTTCATCGCCGGCATCGGCTACACCGATGACGCCGCGGTGTTCGTGGCCATGCTGTCGATCGTCGGCAAGAACCTGAAGCCCCGCCACCGCGCGGCGGCCAAGGCGGCGGTGGATCGGCTGCGCGACGAGGCGTGACTCCGTCCTGGCCGGGGCGCCTGGACAGACCCTCAAGGCGTCTCCTCTTGGGCGTTGGCGGCCGCCGGCCTCAGTCGACGGTGATGACCACCTTGCCCATGGCCTGGCGGCTGCCCAGGTGGGCGATCGCCTCGGCGCCGCGGCTGAGCGGGAAGCGCTCGGAGACGTGCGGCTTGATCTTGCCCTCGGCGTAGAGCTTCAGCAGTTCGTCGATGCTGGCTGCGAACAGGCCCGGGTTCTTCTGGGTCCAGGTCCCCCAGAACACGCCGACGATGTCGCAGCCTTTCAGCAGCGCCAGGTTCAGCGGGATGCGCGGGATCTCGCCGGCCGCGAAGCCGATCACCAGGTAGCGGCCTTCCCAGGCGATGGAGCGCAGCGCCGGTTCGGCGTAGTCGCCGCCGACGGCGTCGTAGATCACGTCGGCGCCGTTCGGCCCGCAGGCGTCCTTGAACAGCGCGCCCAGTGCGCGCTGGCCGTCCTTGTCGAAGGGCCCGCGCCCATAGACCACGCCGGAATCGGCGCCGTGCGCGATGGCTAGGTCGACCTTCTCCTGGGTGGAGCAGGCGGCGATCACCCGCGCGCCCATGGCCTTGCCGAGCTCCACCGCCGAGAGGCCGACGCCGCCCGCCGCGCCCAGCACCAGCAGGGTCTCGCCGGCCTTCAGGTGACCGCGGTCCTTCAGCCCGTGATAGGAGGTGCCGTAGGTCAGGATGAAGGCCGCCGCCACGTCGTGCGGCATGGAGTCCGGGATCTTCCACAGGCGCGAGGCGGGCAGCAGCACCTCCTCGGCCATGGCGCCCCAGCCGGTGTTGGCCAGCACCCGGTCGCCGGGCTTCACATTGGTCACGCCCTCGCCCACCGCCTTGACGACGCCGGACAGCTCGCCGCCGGGCGCGAAGGGGCGCTCCGGCTTGAACTGGTACTTGTCCTCGATCATCAGCACGTCGGGGAAGTTGACCCCGATGGCCTTCACCGAGATCACCGCGTGGCCGGGCTTGGCTTCCGGGCTCGGCACGTCCTCGACCACCAGGGCCTCGGGGCCGCCCACGACCTTGCTCAACAACGCCTTCATGTCCGCATCTCCCGGTGGCCGCTTCGCGTGCGGCGGACGCTAGCCCAGCCGAACGGATGTTTGAAGCGCCGTCGTCAGAAGCGCCGCGAGACGCCGACGTAGACCTCGAGGTCCGGTGTGGCGCGGGTCAGGCCGAAATTGACGCCGCCGTCGAGCTGGGCGTCGTCGCCCAGGGCCAGGGCGGCCGTGAGGTCGGCGCTGGCGAGGCGCGCGTGGCCCGCCGGGTCCTCCTCGAGGGAGCCCCAGGCCTCGAGCCCCAGGGTCGCCTTGCCGAAGGCGCGGCCGAGCGAAACGACGTTGGTCAGGACCGCGTGGGTTCCCCCACCCTGGGCGTTGCGCGCCACGTCCGCCTCCGGGGTCATGCCCAGGCTGACGTCGCCGCCGAGCGGCACGGTGATCGGCAGGCGCGCGCCGCCCGTCCAGCCGCCGGCGCCCAGGCCGTGGGTGGCGGTGGGCGCGGTGACGAAGCCTTGCAGCGACACCATCACGCCCTTGGTGTCCGGCGACGTCAGCGCGCCGCGCAGGCCAAGCGTCAGGTCCCCGACCCCGGTGCGCTCGCCTGCGCCGCGCGTGCGGTCGACGATCAGCGGGGTCCAGGCGGCCTCCGCCTCCAGACGGGAGGTCAGGCCGAAGCGCAGCTCGCTGGACGCGACCGCGACGCTGTCTTCGTGGACGCCGCCGCCGCGCTGGAGGACCGCATCGGCGAGCGCCGTCTCGATCTGCAGATGGCCGGCGTCCAGGATGCAGGCGGGCGTCGCCTTGCCCGGACGGTCGGCGCAGAAGTCCCGCAGCATCTGGGCCCGCGCCGCACCGGCGCTGAGCGTGAAGACCGCGAGGAGGATGGCGGCGAATCGCATGGCTTGAGCATAGGCCGGCGAGCGGGCGGCGGCCCTGCATTTGGTCTCCGGTCGCGGCGCCCTTATATTCCCGGTCCTCCAGACAGGATGTTCTCCCCTTGGGCGTGACCCTCGACCTTTCCCGTGCGCCGAACCCGCCGCGCGCGGCGGCGAAGCCGAACCTCTCCGGCCTGACGCGGACCGAGCTCGCCCAGGCCCTGGTCGCGGCCGAGGTCGTGCGGCCGGAGAAGGCGCGCATGCGGGCGAGCCAGCTCTGGCGCTGGATCCACCACTACGGGGTCACCGACTTCTCGCTGATGAGCGACGTGGCCAAGGAGATGCGCGCGAGCCTCGCCGAGGCCTTCACCATCGCGCGGCCGCAGATCGTCGAGCGGCAGGTCTCCAGGGACGGCACGCGCAAGTGGCTGATCCGCACCGCGCCCGGCATCGAGATCGAGACCGTCTACATCCCCGACGTCGGCCGCGCCGGCGCGCTCTGCGTCTCCAGCCAGGTGGGCTGCACGCTCAACTGCACCTTCTGCCACACCGGCACCCAGGCCCTGGTCCGCAACCTGACCGCCGCGGAGATCGTGGCCCAGGTGCAGGTGGCGCGCGACGACCTGGGCGAATGGCCCAGCCCCAAGGAGGATCGCCGGCTCTCCAACATCGTCTTCATGGGCATGGGCGAGCCGCTCTACAATCTGGACAGCGTGGCGGCCGCCATCGACATCATCGCCGACAACGAAGGCATCGCCATCTCGCGCCGGCGGATCACCGTCTCGACCTCCGGCGTCGTGCCCGAACTCCACGCGCTGGGCGAACGCACCCAGGCCATGCTGGCGATCAGCCTGCACGCCACCAACGACGACCTGCGCGAAAAGCTCGTGCCGCTGAACCGGAAGTATCCGCTGGCCGAACTGATGGCCGGCATCCGGGCGTTCCCGGGCCTGTCGAACGCCAAGCGGGTGACCTTCGAATACGTCATGCTGAAGGGCGTCAACGACAGTCCGGCCGAGGCCAAGGCCCTGGTCCAGCTGCTCAAGGGCATTCCGGCGAAGATCAACCTGATCCCGTTCAACCCCTGGCCGGGCAGCCCCTACGAATGCTCGGACTGGGGGACCATCGAGGCCTTCGCCGCGATCCTCAACCGCGGCGGCTACGCCTCGCCGATCCGCACCCCGCGCGGCCGCGATATCCTGGCCGCCTGCGGCCAGCTGAAGAGCGAGAGCGAGAAGGTGCGCGCCAGCGTCCGGCGCAAGGCCGCGGCCGCGGAGTAGCGCTGCAAGTACGGCCATGACGGCCGTTGTGAGGGTGTGGCGGCGTGCTATCCAGGGGCTCTCTCGCGGGAGCACCCCATTCCATGACCATTCCCCTCCAGTCGCCGGAGATCCAGGCCTTCGCGACCGGGTTCCCGGTGACCCTGCTGCACGCCGGCGTCACCGTGGCGATCCTGTTCGCCGCCGCGGCGCTCTATGTGATGCTGACGCCGCACAAGGAGATCACCCTGATCCGCGACGGCAACGCGGCCGCTGCGGTGTCGCTGGCCGGCGTCCTGGTGGGGCTGGCCATACCGCTGGCGGTCTCGCTCAAGGCCTCGACCAGCCTGATCGAGCTGGCGCTGTGGGGCGTGGCGATCACCCTGGTGCAGCTCCTGATCTTCCGGCTGGTGGACCTGGTGCTGCACGGCCTGCCGCGCCGCATCCAGGATGACGAGATGGCCGCCGCCGCCATGCTGGTGGGCGCCAAGCTCGCCACCGCCCTGATCCTCGCCGCCGCGGTCTCCGGCTAGGTTCAACGGCGTCATGCATTTTCCGCGTCTGCCTGACTGGCTGATCTACGCCGCCGTGGTGGTGGCGTTGCTGATCGCCGCGGTCGGCCGCCAGGAACGCGCCGATGCGCCGCCGGCGCCGCCGCCGACCACGGAGGCGGAAGGCGCCGCGCTCGGGCCTGCCTCGCCGTTCGATCCGGCGGTGGTGGTGGAGGTCGCCGACCAGGCGGAGGCCGGGGCCGGCACCGCCTTTTCGGTGGGCTCGTCCGGCCTGTGGGTGACCGCCCGCCACGTGGTCGAGGGCTGCTCGAAAGCCGCCATCGTGGTCTCGCCCGGCCGGGGCGTCGCCGCGGGCGTGCGCATCGACCCGGGCTCCGAGACCGCCATCCTGACCACCGACGGAGGCGCGCAGCCCCTGCCGCTCGGCCTGGCCCAGCGCCTGCGCCGCGGCGAGCGGGCCTTCCACATGGGCTTTCCGCAGGGCCGCCCCGGCGAGGCCAGCTCGCGCCTGCTCGGCCGCGAGAACCTGGTGGTGCAGGGCCGCGGCGCGCGGACCGAGCCGGTGCTGGTCTGGGCCGAGACCGGCCGCACGGATGGACTGAAGGGGACGCTCGGCGGCCTCTCCGGCGCCCCGGCGCTGGACGACCAGGGCCGGGTGGTCGGCGTCACCATCGCCGAGGCGCCGCGCCGCGGGCGCATCTACACCACCGCGCCGGAGACCACCGCGCGGACGCTTTCGGCGGAGAGCCGCCAGCTCGCCGCGCTCCCCGGGAGCGCGATCAGCGCCGACAACTACGGCCGCGTCGCCGACGACCTGCGCCGCAACCTGCGCGTGGCGCAGGTGGTCTGCCTGACCACCTAGACCCTGGAAACCGGCCGGCTCAGCCGCGCCAGCAGCAGCATCAGCAGGATCGGCGGGATGGCCGTCAGCCCCGTGCCGATCCAGGCGGTGGCGTAGGCGCCCATCAGGCCCTGGGTCGGCGTGAGCCCGTCGATCACCGATCCCGAGAAGCCCTTCAGGAACTTGCCCAGGAAGGCGTAGGTGGAGGAGAGCAGGGCGTACTGGGTGGCCGTGTAGCCCAGCCCCGTCAGGCTCGACATGTAGGCCACCAGCGCCACGCCCGCGAAGGCCTGGGCGAAGCTGTCCAGCGCCATCACCGCGGTGAACAGGCGGACGTCGTGCGAGAGCGTGAGCAGCGCGAAGGCTGCGGTGCCCAACCCTTGCAGGACCGACCCCAGGATCAGCGTCGGGAAGAGCCCGAAGCGCACCGCGAAGAGGCCCGAAATCGCGATGCCGGCGAACGCCCCGGGCAGGCCGGTCGCCGCCCGCACCACCGCCACCGCGTCCTTGGTCAGGCCCAGGTCGTGGTAGAAGGGATTGTACATCGGCCCCATCAGGAAGTCGGGCAGGCGATAGGCGGCGATGGCCGCCAGCATGAGCAGCCCCAGCGTCTTGTGGGTGGCGAAGAAGTCCACGAACGGCCCCACCACGGCGTCGAAGAAGCCGCGCGGCGTCCAGAGCGGCGCCTTGCCGTGCATCACCGCGTCGGCCCGGGCGGGCTCGAAGGCGAACAGGCTGGCGGTCACGCCGACCCCCATCAGCACCGCCATGGCGACATAGGACATGGGCCAGCCCACGCGGGCGGCGCCGGCGATGATGGCGGCGTCGGCGACCAGGATCGCCACGCGGTAGCCCAGTTGGGCGGCCGAGGAGAGCAGGCCGATCTCGTCGGAGTCCGCCGCGGCCTCGATGCGCCAGGCGTCGACCACGATGTCCTGGGTGGCCGAGGCGAAGGCCACCATGACGGCGAAGGCGCCGATCGCCGTCAGTCCGCCCTTGGGCCCGACCAGCGCCATGCCGACCAGGCCCGCCGCGACGGCGATCTGGGCGAGCAGCATCCAGCCCCGCCGCCGCCCGAACCAGCCCAGCAGCGGCACGTCGACCCGATCGACGACCGGCGCCCAGAACGGCTTCAGCACATAGGCGAGGCCCACCCACGAGATGAAGCCGATGACCTTCAGGCTGGTCCCTTCGTCGCGCAGCCAGTAGCCGAGGGTGTTCTGGGTGAGCAGGAAGGGCAGGCCCGAGGAGAACCCCAGCGCCAGCATCACCGCCACCTTGGGCTGGCGGATCGAGGCCAGCACCTCCATCGCCGTGCGCTTGCGATGCGCCGGGGCGCCAGCGTCTGCGGTCATCTGCGCTCCCTCCGCCGGAGCGCGGCCTCGCGCCCGATGCGGCGACCTTGGCGCGCGTCGCCGCTTCGGTCCAGCCGGCGCTGGCTTAGCCCTTGGCGGCGCGGAGCTTCTTCGCGGGGTCGGGCGACGCGGTGCGGTCCGCGTGGGCGCGCGGTCCCGTCCAGCGCGAGAGCATGGCCCTGAGCGCGTCCGGCGACATCGGCTTCACCAGGAAATCGTTCATGCCGGCGTCCAGGCAGGCGTGGCGGTCGTCCTCGAAGGCGTTGGCGGTCAGCGCCACGATCGGCGTCTCCACGCCCAGGTCGCGCAGGCGGCCCGCGGTCTCCACGCCGCTCAGGCCCGGCATGCGCATGTCCATCAGGATCAGGTCGTAGGCGCCGATGGTCGCCGCGGCGATCGCCTCCTCGCCGCTGACGGCGTGGTCGATCTCGCAGCCCTCGCGGGTCAGCAGCGTGCGCGCCAGCAGCGCATTGATCGGATTGTCCTCGACCAGCAGCACGCGCTTGCCGGGGGCGGCGGCGGTGGCGATCCGCTCGTCCTCCGCGCCCGCGGCCGGACCCTGTTCGGCGCCGGCCGCGACCAGCACCCGCTCGGCGAGCGAGGCGCGGCGCAGCGGCTTGATCAGGTAGCCGGCGAAGCCCGAGCGCCGGTAGCGGCCGATCAGGGCGCGGTCCTCCGGCGCGAGCAGGATGATGGCGCGCCGCTCCGGCGGCCGGCGCAGGATGCGCGACCCGCTGGCGAGCGCGTGGTCGACCAGGATCACGTCCCCGAACCGGGTCCGCGCCAGCAGGTCGTCGAGGTCCGCCGCCGCCACCGCCGCGCCGCCGCAGGCCGCGATCTGCTGGGCGGCCGCCTCGCGGACGATGGGGTTGGGCGAGACCACGCCGATCTTGCGGCCGGCCAGGGTCGGCTCCGGGACCGCGCCGGGCAGGGCGCGGAACGCCGCCTCGAACCAGAAGCGCGCGCCGCCCTCGGGGCGGGACTCGACGCCGACGTCGCCGTCCATGGCCAGCGCCAGGCGCCGGGCGATGGCGAGGCCGAGGCCCGCCCCGCCCATGTGGGCGTGCGCCGGGTCGGCCTGGGCGAAGGCCTCGAAGATCCGTTCGCGCTGGGCGGCGGACACACCGGGGCCGGTGTCGTCGACGGTGAACCTCAGGCGCCCGCGCTGCGGCTGCACGACGCTGACCAGCACCCCGCCGGTTTCGGTGAATTTCACGGCGTTGCCGGCGAAGTTGAGCAGGATCTGCCGCAGGCGGCCCTCGTCGGCGCGCACGGCGCCCAGGTCCTTCGGCGCGGCCCAGGCGATCTCCAGGCCCTTTTCGTACGCCCGCGGGGACAACAGTTCGCAGACGCCGCGCAACAGGGCGCCGACGTCCATTTCCCCGGGATGGAGATCGACCTTGCCGGCCCCGAGCTTGGCGAAGTCCAGCACGTCGTTGACCAGGGTGAGCAGATGTTCGCCGGAATCGCGGATGGCGGCGGCGTAGGCCCGCTGCTCCGCGGTCAGGCGCGTGCTCTCGAGCAGGCGGGCCATGCCCAGCACCCCGTTCAGGGGCGTTCGGAACTCATGGCTGAGCGAGGCCAGTTGCTCGGCGCTGATCTGGGCGCGCCGGGGTCTGCGCTCGGCGAGCGGTCTCGCTGGTCTCTTGGGAAGGCTCCGCATGGCGCCTCCGATAGCCGCAAACCGCTTAACGGTCGGTCAAGCGTGGCCGTTGGCGGCCATTTCCCGGGCCAGCGCCAGCAGGGCGGCCCGGGTGCGCAGGTCGGGGATGGCGTTGAACGCCTGCAGGATCTCCAGGGCGCCGGGGCGAGCCAACGCGCGGAACACGTCCTCGTCGTCGTCCCGGCCGGAGGCTTCCTCGCCGACCATCCAGGAAATGCTGGTGCCCAGCGCCTGGGCGGCGGCCAGCAGGGTGGAGGCGGCGACGCGGTTGGCGCCGCGCTCGTACTTCTGCACCTGCTGGAACGAGACGCCGAGCCGTTCGGCCAGATCGCTTTGCGAGAGGCCCAGCTGGCGGCGGCGGGTGCGCATCCTGGCGCCGATGATCAACTCCAGTTGCGCCGTGCGCCCGGGGTCCTTCGCGTCCATGCGCGCGCCTCCTGTGCGGCAGAGTGTAGCTGATCGCAGCCCAGCCTTCGCGTTAAAGTAGACGTGAGGGGAAAGTCGTCGTTAACTGGCGTCGCCATGAGCGCACGGGGCGTAATTTCCGAAGATACAGTGGGGCTGCTCACCCAGCGTGAGCGCGAATGCCTGCGGCTGGTCGACCAGCACCTCTCTTCCAAGCAGATCGCCCGACAGCTCGGCATGTCCAAGACCTCGGTCGACACCTATTGCGACCGCGCGCGGCGCAAGCTGGGGGTCGAGGATCGCTACGCCGCCGCGCGCCTGGCCCGCAAACTCGACATTAACCATGTCCTGACCGCATCAGGACACGACACGATCAGGACAGACGCAGCCGTTAACCTCTGGCCGGATGAGCCGGCAACAGAGGGGCAGGCTCATGGGCGACTGGCAGAACTTCGACAACCGGGCGGTGATCGGCAGGGCCTTGCGGCTGCGCCGGGAGATCGACGACTTCGAAGCCCGCTGGCCGGAGCCGGCGGCGCGGGAGGAGACCCTTCCGACCTTTACCTGGGCGCAGTTGGAGCGACAGCTCGTCGATCTGGCGGCGACCCCGGCGCAGGCGAGCATGGTCCGGCACCTGGTGTCGGGTACGCGCAAGCTGGCGGCGTTCAAGCCCTCCGAAATGGTCTTGCGGGAAGTCCTCTGCATGACCTGGGTCCTGTTGGACGAGAACTTCAAGTCCGAGCCCGAAGAGGGATCGGCCGAAATGATCTAAGCCCCCTCGCCCGTCTGGGCGCGATCGTGGGGGTTGCGATCATCACCGCCCTGGCGTTCGGGGCGATGCTGGCGGGGCTCCACGCGCTCCAGGATCTCGGGCGAACTTTTTTCCGGGCCTGAACCGGACAGAAACCATACCCCCGTAAATCCTTATGGCGCGCGCCGTGCATCGGCGCGCGCAGGAGAGATCTCATGCTCAAGCAACGCCGTATGGTCGCGGAACAAATCGCCGCGGCCCTCTTCGAAGCCGAAGCCGCCATCGACGCCGCGATCGCCAAGACCGCCGCCCTTACCGGCATCATGCCGTCGCTCCGCCGCGAAGCCGGCGCCTCCGCCCTCATCGGCCAGGACGCCGTGGAGCGCTCCAGCCAGGCCATCATGGCCCTCGCCGACGCCCGTAGGGCCATCGTCGAGACCCACAAGGAACTCTCGATCGCCCAGACCCAGATCGGCCTCGGGGCGGTGATGGTCGGCGATCCGGGCGACAAGCCGCCGCCGCTCTTCGCCAGCGAAGAACGACACAACCGCCGCGCCCTTCGGGCCGTTCAGGCGGCCTAGACGATCGCGGGGCGTTTCGTCCGCCGATTGCATCTGACAAGGTGGCCCCGGGTACGAACCCGGGGACCATTCTCTGATGCCCTATGCCATTCCACACTGGGTCTGGGACGCGGTCGTCATCCTGCTGTGCGCCGCTACCGTCTGGCGCGGAGGTCGCGAGGAGCGCATTGCGTCGGTGGCTTTGCTCGTCGGCGTGCTGCTGTCGAAGCTCTCCTATAGCCACCACGGTCAACAGACAGAGTGGGGCGTTCTGGCCGTGGACACGGCGCTGTTGGCCGTCCTCACCTGGATCGCACTCACCACGCCGCGTTACTGGCCGCTATTTGCGGCGGCCTTCCAATTCCTCGCGGTGATCATCCACCTAGCGCGGATGGCGGATCGGTCCCTGAGCGGCTGGGCCTATATCAGCGCGGAAATCCTGTTCGGCTATATGTTGGCGGGCGCGATTGCGGTGGGCGTGTTCAACAGGTGGCGGGAACGGGACGATCTCGCCATCGTCGAGGCCCCCGCCGCTAGCCCTGACGCCACCCGCCGGTAGACCACGACCGCGCTCGCCGCCGCCCGTCCCTCCCGCGCCCCGCTTGCGACGCCATGTCGCAAGGCGGTTAGGCAAGGTTTATTCCTCTCGGTCCAGACAGTGGGGCTGCAACGCCCTCGCCCGCTCGGCGCGCGGCATCCTGCAGGTCGTGGAAGGCGGACGCAGAGTTCGGAATGATCGTCGAACAGTCTCCGCGTCCCGTCCGTCGGTCCGCCGGCCGCGCCCTGGGCGCGGTTGCGTACATCCTGGCGACCGCCATGGTCCTCTGCGCGGCGTGGGGACCGGCGCAGGGCGCGCCGGCCCGCCGCTGGGGCGACCTGGCGCAGGAAGTGCCCGAGCGCATCGCCCGGGACCGCGCGCTGCCGAACGGGGTCACGGCGACCACGCTGGCCACCGACGGCGACGGATTCCTCTGGGTCGGCAGCCAAAGCGTCCTGTCGCGATGGGACGGCCTTCACTTCCGGACCTACGCCGCGGGCCCCAAGCCGCCCGGCGCCATCATGACCCTGTTCACCGACGCCAAGGGCCGTCTTTGGGTGGGCGCCCTGGCCGGTGGACTGGCCCGCTACGACCGCGACCACGACCGCTTCGTCGGCTATCCGAAGTGGCCGTCCGCCGCCGGCGGGGTCCTTTCGCTGGCGGATGACGGCGCTGGCGGCTTGTGGGTCGGCGCGACGACGGGGCTCTATCGGCTGGATGCGCGGTCCGGCGCGGTGCAGCGGGTGCGGAACGTCGCCGGCGGCAAGGCCGCGGACGTCATCCATGGCCTGGTCAATGTCCTGCAGCCGGACGGGGCGGGCGGCCTGTGGGTCGGCGCCGAGCAGGGCTTGCTGCACAAATCCGCCCGCGCCCAGGACTTCGCGCCCATCCCGATCGCCGGCGCGGCGGGCGCCGGCCCCGCGATCTCCGCCCTGGCGCTGACCGGCGACGGACGGCTCTGGATCGGCACCAGCCAGCAGGGCGCGTTCGTCCTGTCGCCGGGCGGCGGCCCGGCCAAGGCGATCGCCGGGCCGCGGACCGGGCGCGGTTCGACCCAGATCGGTCCGGTGAACGCCATCGTGGAGGAACGTCCCGGCGAGATCTGGCTGGGGACGGCGGACGCCGGCATCGTCGCGGTGAACACCGAGACCCTGGACGCCCATCGGATCCATCGACAGGCTGGCGTCTCGTCGAGCCTCACCGACGACACCGTGGTCGCCCTGCACCGCAATCCGGCGGGCCTGGTGTTCATCGCCACCAACCGATCCCTCAGCCGCTACGATCCGCGGGGCGCTCACCTGCGGACGGTCTTCGGCGAAACCGGCCAGGCGAGCGACCTGGCCGACCAGAACCCGATGGCGATGCTGACGGCGCCGGACGGACGCCTGTGGCTCGGCCTGTCCGCCGGCGGCGTCGACATCGTCAATCCTCAGGACGGAGCGGTCCGCCACCTGAAGGCTCAGGCCGGACGCGGCGATCGCGCCCTGCCGAAGGCCACCGTCCGGGGCCTGACCTTGGGCCGCAACGGCGAGGTCTTCCTGGCCACCTACAACGGTCTCTACCGGGCCGACGCCTCCGGAAGCCATGTCCGGCGCATGACGATCCCCGGCCGCGCCCCGGAGGCGCCGGTCTACGCCGCCTATTTCGACGGCAAGGTGCTGTGGGTGGGCGGACAGGACGGCCTGTGGGGACTGGATGGCGCGACGGGCGCGACTGTCCGTCGGGAGCCGGGGCCCCGGCTTTCGAGCCCGATCATCACCACGATCACGCCGGGCTCCGACGGGATGCTGTGGATCGGCACGGTGGACGGTCTGACCCGTCTGAACACCGCCACCATGGCCGCGGACCGGTTCCTCCCCAACCCGGCCGATCCCCAGGCGCTGGCCGGCAGCTGGGTCACCTCGGTGCTGCAGGACAGCCGCGGGCGGCTGTGGGTGACGCAGAGCGGCGGGGGCGTGGCGCTCGCCGAACACCCCTACGCCAAGGGGCCCCTGCGGTTCCGTCGGTTCGGCCCCGCCGACGGCCTGCCCACCGCCGACTGCGACACGGTGCTCGAGGACCGCAGCGGCCGGATCTGGGTCAGCACCGACAACGGCCTGGCGGTCATCGATCCGCACACCTTCGCCATCCGCGTTCCGCTCGCCGCCGAGGGCTTGGCGGTCTCCAACTACTGGAGCCACTCGGGCCTGGTGACCGCCTCGGGCGACGTCCTGTTCGGTGGCAAGGGCGGCATGACCGTGGTCCAGCCCGAACCCGTCCGCCCCGCGACCCGGCGGCCGCCGCTGGCGGTGACCGAGGTCCGCATCGGCGGCAAGCGGATCGCCGCCGGCGCTCCGACCGGGGCGGAGGGCGAGGCGCCCCTGGTCGTCCCCGCCGCCACCAACAGCATCGCGGTCGAGTTCGCCGCCCTGGATTTCGCGGCGCCCGAACGGCTGCGCTACGCCTACCGTCTGGAAGGCGTCGACCAAGACTGGGTGGAGACCGACTCGACCCGCCGCGCGGCCACCTACACCAACCTCTCGCCGGGCGATCATGTCCTGGAGATCCGCGCCTCGGACCAGGACGGCCGCTGGGGTCCGGTGCGGCGGGTTCCCATCCGCGTGCTTCCGACCTGGAGCCAGACGCTGTGGTTCAGGGCGCTGGAAGTCGTTGCGGGCCTGGCCCTGGTGCTGGCCCTGGTGTTCTTGCGGACCGCCCATCTGCGCCGCCGCGAACGCGAGCTGGAGGCCCAGGTGGCCCACCGCACCGAGGCGCTGCACGCCCAGACCGAGCTCCTGGAAGCGCAGGCCGTGGAGCTCTCGGAGGCCAAGCTCACGGCCGAGGCCCTGGCGCAGGCGAAGTCCGAATTCCTGGCCAACATGAGCCACGAGATCCGCACGCCGATGAACGGCGTCATGGGCATGAACGCCCTGTTGTTGCGCACGGAGCTGACGAAGGAGCAGCAGGCCTTCGCCAAGTCGGTGCAGCTGTCGGCGGAGAACCTGCTGGTGATCATCAACGACATCCTCGACGTCTCCAAGCTGGAGGCGGGCAAGCTGGAGCTCGAGGCGGTGGATTTCCGCCTGGACACCCTGGTCGAGGACTCCGTCGAACTGGTCACGCCGCGGGCGCTCGAGAAGTCGCTGGAGATCGCCACCTACCTGGATCCGGGCGCCCGGGCGGTGCTGCGCGGCGACCACGTCCGGCTGCGCCAGGTGCTGCTCAACCTGCTGTCCAACGCCCTGAAGTTCACCGAGCAGGGCTATGTCTCGGTGACCGTCGCCTCCCGGCCCGCCGGCGAGGGGATGGCGGCCCTGCGCTTCGAGGTCGCCGACACCGGCATCGGGATGAGCGAAGAGGCCAAGTCGCGGCTGTTCCAGAAGTTCGAGCAGGCCGACAGCTCGATCACCCGGCGGTTCGGCGGCACGGGCCTTGGCCTGTCGATCTGCCGCCAGCTGGTGACCCTGATGGGCGGCCAGATCGGCATCGCCGACCACGAGGGCGGCGGCAGCATCTTCTGGTTCGAGATCACCCTGCCGCATGGCGCGCCGCTGGCCGTCCGGCCGGCGCGGGACGCCGTGCTGACCGGCGTCCGCGTGCTGGTGATCGACGACCTGGCGATCAACCGGGACATCTACCGCGCCGAGCTCGAGTCCGAGGGCATGCTGGTCGACGAGGCCTGCGGCGGCGAAGAGGGGCTGGCGGCGTTCGACGACGCGCAGGCGCGGGGCGAGGCCTATGATGTCGTCCTGCTCGACCAGATGATGCCGCGGATGGCCGGGCAGGAGGTCGCCGCGCGGATCCGCGCCAACACCGCCTGGCGCCAGCCGCTGATCCTGCTGAACTCCTCCATGGGCATGCCGCTGTCGCCCGAGGAGCGGGACCTCGCCCGGCTGGACGCGGTGCTCACCAAGCCGGTGCGCCGCCAGGTCCTGATGGACAGCCTCGCCGAGCTGCTGGCGGGGCCCCTGGCCGCCGATGAGGACGCCGCCGCCGCCCAGGCGCCCGAAGCCGTCGCCCTCCAGGCGCGGGTGCTGCTGGCCGAGGACAACGCCATCAACACCATGCTCGCCGTCACCGTCCTCGAAGCGATCGGTTGCGTGGTCGATTGCGTCGTGAACGGCGTCGAGGCCGTCGCCGCCGCCCAGGCCGGCGCCTACGACCTGATCCTCATGGACGTCCACATGCCGGAGATGGATGGCCTGGAGGCCACCCGCCGGATCCGCGCGCTCGACGGCGCGTCGGCACGGACGCCGATCATCGCCATGACCGCCAACGCCGCGGCCAAGGACCAGGAGGAGTGCTTCGAGGCGGGCATGAACGACTTCACCTCCAAGCCCATCGACATCGACAAGTTCGCCGCCCTGGTGGCGCGCTGGGTGGCGGGCGACGCGGCCGACGGCGGCGCGGCCGCCGGCGATCCGGCCGGGGAAACCCGGGTCGCCTGAGGACGGCTTCCGGAACCAGAGAGCCGAGGTTCTAGGGCCCGGCCGGGGCCTTACGCGCCGCCGGCTTCGAATACGACCGGCCGCGCGCCGCGCCACAGCAGGGTTCGGCCGATCTCCGGCAGGTGTTCGACCCCCTTCACCACCGTCGCGACGTGGTTGCCGTCGAGCGGGCCGTCCTTGCAGGCGAAGGCGGCTGCGCCATAGGGCAGCAGGATCTCGGGTTCGCTGACCGCGCCCGCATAGAGCAGGATCTGGCCCGGGCGCGGACGGCGCAGGAGGTTCTCGCGGTCGACCTGGATGGGGGTGTCGGCGAGCGGCGCCCAGCCGCACTCGCCGCTCCACCGGGCGTGGAGCAGGGAAAGCCTGAGCGGAAGGACAGCCGTCAGCGCCGCGCAGGACTGCGGCGCGGCGCGCCATTCCAGGCGCGCCACGATCACGCGGCGGCCGACGCGGATCCGCATGAGGTCGTCCGGGGCGCTCCCGGCGGCTGAAGAACGCGCCATTCGGTCTCCTGATCTCGAGTCATCGAAAGGACCGGCGGCGACGCCGGAGCCTCAGGCCGTCCAGGACCGCACCGTCCGGAGCGCGCCGACCATGCCGTCGGGGTTGGTGAAGCAGGCGAGGTGGCCGCCGTCGATGGGAATGAACGCCTTGCGGGGCGCGCGGACCTCTTCGACGTAGGCCCGGGCGAGGTCCGTGGGGGTGATGTGATCGTCGCGGCCCTGGATCACGGCGTAGGGGACCGCCAGGTCGAGGCCGAGCCTTCGAGCGTCGAACCCCATGACGACGGGCAAGAATTTGGCGGCGCTGAAGCCGAGGCCGGCTCGATAGTCCGCGGCGTCGCCGGTCCCGGCCGGCGTCGGCGGCCCGAGCGCCTGGGACCGCATCTTCAGACAGGCGGCGTCCGAGGCTGACAGAATCCAGCGGCCGGGGGGCCTGGACCCGCCGCGGATCGCTGACGGGAAGCCTCGCGGCGGCATCGAGAGCCTCCAGCGCGGCCTTGTCGCCGGAGGCCATGGCCTGCTGTCGAGCCCAGCGCTCCTGGCTCTCCAGGCCCGCCACGTTGTTGACCACCTGTCCCGTGCCCACGAAGGCGTGGAACAGCTCGGGCCGGCGTTTGATCGCCTCGAGGCCGAGGACGGAACCCCAGGAATGGCCCACGAGCACGATCCTGCGCTTGCCCAGACGCCTGCGCAGGTGCTCGGCGACCTCGACCGTGTCGGCGACCATGCGATCGAGGGTCATGTCCGGCGTCGCCGCGCCGTTGCGCCCATAGGTCTCGGCCGCGCCCCGCTGGTCCCAGTTGGCGATCGTGAAGTCCGCCTGCCAGGGGACGAAATCGTCGAGGAACGGCGACGACGCCTGACCCGGGCCGCCGTGCAGGAACAGGATCACCGGATTGGCCCGGTCGCGGCCCTGGACGGCGATCCACTGCTCAATGCCGCCGATCCGCACGAACCCGCGCTCGTCGAGGGTCCGATCCGCAGCCCTTGCGCGACGCCCGATCGCCAAAGGCGCCGCAGCGGCCGCGCCGATCAGCCCCCGGCGTGAAATTCTGGACATGCTCCCTCCTTAAGCGGCCGTCGGCGGGGAAAGCCGCAAACGCCACGTCTCGCCGACAAGGTCGACCCCGATCCGGCGGTGCGGCCGGCTCTCCACAAGCTCGAAACCCGCCGCGGCGTAGACCCGCCGTGCGGCGACAAGCACGCTCTGGGTCCACAGGGTGATCTCGCGGTATCCGACATGGCGCGCGAAGCCCACGCACTCCGCCACCAGCCGCTTGCCCAGGCCCAAGCCCCTCGCTTCGGGCTCGATCAGCAGGAGCCGGAGCTGCGCCTGGCCGTCGTCCTCGCCCTTGACGAGGAAGACCGAACCGAGCCGCACGCCGTCCCGTTCGGCGATCCAGCAACGCTCCGCGGCCGTGTCGAGCCCCTCGATGAAGTCGGCGCAGATCCGGGCGACGAGCCCTTCGAACCGCTCGTCCCAGCCGTATTCGCGGGCATAGAGCGCGCCATGGCGTTCGATCACCCAGCCCATGTCGCCGACCCGGTGGGCGCGCAGGCCGATACGGGAGGAAGGCTCCGAACCCAGCGACGCCTCGATGGTCCGCATGGCCCCGACGAGCCGCTGCCGCCGGGCTATCGACAGAGGCGCGATCAGGCGCTCCACGGCGCCCTCGGCCACCCGCCGAAGGTCTTCGTAGAGCCCGCGCCCCCGCTCGGTCAGGCGGATGTTCACCGAGCGCCCGTCCCTGGGGGATCGGACGCGGACCATGGCGCCCTCGCCCTCGAACCGCTTGAGGATGCGGCTCAGATAGCCGCTGTCGAGCCCTGTCCGCTCCATGGTCTCCGTGGGCGTCAGGCCGTCCGGCGCCTGGGCCACCTCATAGAGCACGCGGCCCTCGGTCAGGCCGTAGGGCGCGCCCAGGTGCGCCTCGTCGAGGGCGCCGATGAGGCGGGTGTAGAACCGGTTGAAGCGTCGGATCTCAGCAACGGTCTCCGACGGGGCAGTGGACATGGCGGCGACCCCCGGATGGCAGGCCAAGGCGCCCGATATATCAGACAAAGTCAACTTTATTCAGGCCGCGCCCGTGGGCGGAGGGCCGCCGGAGCGGCGCGCGGAACATGGCCGCGCAAGTCGTCGCCGACCACTGCGGGTGCGCGGGTTCAGCGAGACTTATCTGTAGGTCACGTTGACCCGTACGTACTCAACGTGCGGCGAATCACGGTTGGTGATCACCGAGGCTTTCGCCGCCTCGATCATAGGACCCTCGTTGTCTGAAACGGGGAAGGCCAACTTGTCCAGGTCCTCGGCGCTCGGCGCGACGAGGGAAACGATAACTTGGCCGGGCGAATCCGCGCTATGGACCCCCTCGGTGTCGATCTCGTACTGGACGATAACGCCGTCGGCGAACAGCTTCTCCAAAATCGGCACATAGTAGGTGCTGAGCATGTCCGCGACATCCCTGGGAGCGACGCCCGGCTTGACGTTGTAGGCAAACCTGTACCCGTAGGCGCCCTTCCAAGACCCGGCTTTCCAGTTGTAGTAGCGGCTGCCGTACAGCCGGCCCCAGTGCTCCGTCGCACTCGCGAGCTGCGGCGAGCTCGAGCCGCCGGCTTTGTCGAAGGCATCGATCAATTTCAACGCGCCGGGCAACGAGGTCGCCTGCCACCAGTTGCTGTGGGTGAAGCCTCCCCCCGCCAGGTTCTTATCGTCGCCGTAGCCGACGAGGCCGCCATCGGCGAGCGCAGGTGCGAGCACCTTCTGGTTAGCTGCGGCGCTGATCTTATCCACATCTGGCGAACGAGCTGGCGGAAACACCCAGAAGGCCTCGTACCTGATCATCGTCGGCTTTGCCGGAACTGCTGTCAGCGCGGCGCCAGCCGGCGTTGCGATCATCCCCGACACGACCAAGACGGCGAGGCCCGCCATCGCCGAGCCGAGTTCCACTCTGTTCCGCATGTTGCTTTGCCCTAGGACCTGCCCGCCCGGAGATCGAGGCTTAGGTGCTTCTCGAAAAAAGCTGGATACTTTGGGCACCGTGCTGCACGCCCTGAAAATTTTCCACTTCATTATCGTCACGATAAAGCTGCTGCCGAAGCACGATCTTGCCAAAGCAGCGCGCAGAACTGCGGCGGGGGCGCCGGGCCACGGCTGCCGAATTGGCCTGGTCTGAATTCGGCGCCTGGCGCGCCGCTTCGTCAGCCGGCGACGAGCGAGGCCCCCACCGGGCCGCCCGGGGCCACGCGGCGGTAGATCAGCGCTTCGGCCACGTGCACCCGCCGCACGGCGTCGGCCCCCTCCAGGTCGGCGATGGTGCGCGCGAGGCGCAGGGTGCGCGTCCAGCCGCGGGCGGTGAGGTTGCCGGCCTCGGCGGCGCGGGCCAGCAGCGCGCGGGCCTGGCCGTCAAGGCCGCAGGCGGCGTCCAGCCACTCGCCCTCGGCCCGGGCGTTCAGCCCCACGGCCCCGTCGCCGCCGCGGGCGCAGCGCTCGGCCTGCGCGGCGCGGGTGGCGGCTACCCGCGCGGCGGCCTCGGCCGTGCCCTCGGCCGGCGCCGGCAGTGCCAGGTCGGCGGCGGTGACCGGCGGGACCTCCACCTGCAGGTCGATGCGGTCCATCAGGGGGCCGGAGATCCGGCCCATGTAGTCGGTCTGGCAGCGCGGCGCGCGTCCGCAGGCGCCCCGGCCGGGGCCGCCCAGGCCGCACCGGCAGGGATTCATCGCGGCCACCAGCTGGACCCGCGCCGGATAGCGGACGTGGGCGTTGGCGCGGGCCACCACCACTTCGCCGGTCTCCAGCGGCTGGCGCAGGCTGTCGAGCGCCTGGGCCGAAAACTCCGGCAGCTCATCCAGGAACAGCACGCCGTTGTGCGCCAGGCTCACCTCGCCCGGCTTGGCCTTCAGGCCGCCGCCGGTGAGCGCGGCCATGCTGGCCGAATGGTGCGGGTTGCGGAACGGCCGGGCGCGGGTGAGTTCGCCCTTGGCGATCAGGCCCGCGACCGAGTGGATCATCGAGGTCTCGAGCAGCTCCTCCGGCGTCAGCGGGGGCAGGAGGCCGGGCAACCGCGCGGCCATCATCGACTTGCCGGAGCCGGGCGGCCCTACGAAGGCCAGGTTGTGGCCGCCGGCCGCGGCGATCTCCAGCGCCCGCTTGGCGTTCTCCTGGCCCTTCACCTCGCGCAGGTCGGGGACCCGCTCCGGCTCGCGCATCGTCCCCACCGTCGGCGCCGACAGCACCTGGGTCCCGCGGAAGTGGTTCACCAGCGCGATCAGCGAGGGCGCGGCCAGGATGCGCGTCTCGCCGGCCCAGGCGGCCTCGGGTCCGCAGGCCTCCGGACAGATCAGGCCCAGACCCATGGCGCCGGCCGCCACCGCCGCCGGCAGGGCTCCGGCCACGGAGGTGATCCGGCCATCCAGCGAGAGCTCGCCCACCGCGGCCCAGTCGTCGAGCACGTCCGGCGGGATCACGTTCATGCCCGCCATGATGGCGAGCGCGATCGGCAGGTCGTAGTGGCTGCCTTCCTTGGGCAGGTCGGCGGGCGCGAGGTTGGCGATGATCCGCCGCGAGGGAAGCGCAAGGCCGAGACCCGAAAAGGCGGCGCGAACCCGCTCGCGGCTCTCCGAGATCGCCTTGTCGCCCATGCCGACCAGGAAGAACTTCGGCTCCCCGCTGGTGAACTGCACCTGCACGTCCACGCGGCGGGCCTCGACGCCTTGGAAGGCCACCGTCACAACCCGCGCGGCCATTGCAACTCCCCGCTGCCCCAGACCTTGTGGTCCCGCCCCACTTATCCACAAGAGCGCACCACAGGGTTGCGCTCAGATCAAGAACAAAAATAGAACCTATGGGGAAGATGAGACGATTCCGTGACTTGTCGCGGCGTCTTCGGAGATCAAGCTAGGCTATGGCGCGAAGGCTTTCAATCCGCGCCCAGAGGATATCGGCGGCGTCCACGCCGGTGAAACTCTTCAGCGCGACGGCGCCGGTGGGCGAGGTGACGTTGATCTCGGTCAGGTAGTCGCCGATCACGTCGATGCCGACGAACAGCAGGCCGCGGCGCTTCAGTTCCGGGCCGATGGCGGCGCAGATCTCCCGGTCCCGGTCGGTCAGCTCCACGGCCTCGGCGCGGCCGCCGACCGCCAGGTTGGAGCGGATCTGACCCCTCTGCGGCACCCGGTTGATCGCCCCCACCGCCTCGCCATCGACCAGCAGGATGCGCTTGTCGCCCTTGGTCACCGAGGGCAGGAACTTCTGCAGGATCACCGGCTCAGGGCTGAGTTCGGCGTGGATCTCCAGCAACGCCTCCAGGTTCGGGTCGTCGGCCAGGTGGCGGGTGACGCCCGAACCGCCGCGGCCGTTCAAGGGCTTCAGCACCACGTCGCCATGGCGCGCGCGGAACTCGGCGATCGCCTCGCGGTCGGAGGTGATCAGGGTCGGTGGCTGCAGGCCGGGGAAATCGGTGACGAACAGTTTCTCGGGCGCGTTGCGCACCTGGACGGGATCGTTCACCACCAGGGTCGCGGGGTGGACCTTCTCCAGGAAGAAGGTCGAGTCGATGTAGTTCATGTCGAAGGGCGGATCCTGGCGCAGCAGGATGACGTCGAAGGCCGCGAGATCGACGCGCTTGTAGTCGCCCAGCGTCGCGTGGTCGCCGGCCCGGCGCTGCACGGTCACATTGCGGCCGCGGGCGAACACCCGGCCCTCGTCCATGGCCAGGGTGTGGGTGGTGTAGACGAACAGGCTGTGGCCGCGCGCCTGGGCGGTCTCCATCATCAGGAAGGTCGTGTCGCCCTCGATGTTGATCCCCTCGATGGGATCCATCTGCACCGCGACCTTCAGAGACATGGGGTACTCCCGGCAGCCCGGTCACGGACATAGGCTGCGCGCGCGCCTTGCGCTAGCCGGGGTCGCTCGAACCGGGTCCGGACGGACTGCGCCTTAAGTCCATGGCGGCCAGTTTGCTCCGGCCCTGGGCTTGGTCAAGGACGAGCGCGTCGCGCTCGCCGCGGAGCGGCGGCCCCTTGGGCCGTCCTTGACGAAGCCCAGGGCCGGAGCTCGAATCTCACCATGGGCTTCAGGGCTATCCAGCATCCTGAAGGATGCCGGCCTTCAGGCGCGTCTTCTCTCTAGTTCAACTGCAGCCGCACCCGCTCGCGCTGCGCCCGGGCGGCGAGCGCCGCGCCGCCGTCCAGCGCCGTGGCCCGCGCCAGCGCCTCCAGCGAACCCGCCAGCGCGCCCTGGCCCTCGCGGGCGGCGGCGACGTCCAGCCAGGGGCGGTGGTCGGCGGGGTCGAGCAGGGCGCGGCGCAGCGCCGAGCGTTCGGCGCGTTCGAAGTCGCGCATCTGGCTGGCCCGGGCGAAGATGTTGTTCTGCAGCCGGATCAGCACCGCACGATCGCTGACCGGGGCCATCAGCCGGTCCAACCGGTCGGCGACGTTGGGGGTCAGGCCGGCGTGCAGGGCGCGCCGGGTGAGCTCCGAGGGCAGCACCACGCGGCCCTCGGAAAAGGGGTCGAGGGCCAGCGGTCCCTCCTCGGTCTCGATGCGCAGCAGGAAGTGGCCGGGGAAGTCGACGCCCTGCACCGTCAGCGCGCATTTGCGGGCGGCGTGCAGATAGAAGATCCCCAGCGTCACCGGCAGGCCCTTGCGCCGCTCGGCGACGGCCAGGATGTCGGCGTTGTCGGGGTCTTCGTAGGTGAAGAGGTCGCCCGCCAGGCGCAGGTCGCCGGCCATGGTCTCGGCCAGCGCCTCTTCGGCGCTCTCCTGCTTCAGGCGCTGGGCCAGGCGCTCGACGGCCGCCGCCCCCAGGTCGCGAGCGATCTGCGGATCGCGGCTGGGGTCCTCGTGGATCGCACACGCGATCGCGGCTTCCAGCAGCGGGAAGTCACCGTCGGCCGCGCTCCCCGCGTCCTTGAGGATGGTTTCAGCCTCTTCGCGGCCCATTTGGTCGACGAATTACCCCTCAGTTACCCTTCCAGGCGTCGGGAATATGCCTAGGAAGCTGGCCGGGCGCGAGAGCTATGAGGTCGAGACGTACCGACGCACCCCTGAGCGCCGGCCGGCTGGCCGCCAAGGCCAGGCCCGCGCGCCGCAGCCGCTCGCGCTGGTCGAAGCTGACGGTCTCCATCGCGACCAGCAGGCTGGTCCGCCGCTTGACCTCGACCACGGCCAAGGTCCTGCCGCGCACCGCCAGCAGGTCGATCTCGGCCTGGCGGGTCTTCAGCCGGAAGCCGAGGATCCGGTAGCCCTTGGCCATCAGCCACAGCGCGGCCAGCACCTCGGCGCGGCGGCCGGCGAGCCGCGAGGCCGTCCCGCGCGCCTGGCGGGCGGCGCTGCTCATCGCCCGGCCCTGAGCGCCATGGCCCGCTGGTAGACGTCGCGGCGCGGCAGGCCGAGCGCCTTGGCCACCTCGGTGGCGGCCTCGGCGGGGCGCAGGCGGGCCAGCGCGTCGACGATGGCGGTGTCGATGTCACGCTGGGTCGCCTCGGCGCTGCGGCCGGGCCCCACCAGGATGACGATCTCGCCCTTGGGCGCGTCGAGCACAGGGTCCGCGGCGAGGTCGCGCAAGGGGCCGCGGTAGATCGTCTCGTAGAGCTTGGTGAGCTCGCGGCAGACCACGGCCTCGCGCTCGCCGAACACCGCGGCCATGTCGGCGAGGCTGGCCGCCAGCCGTGAGCCGCCCTCGAAGAACACCAAGGTGGCGCGGATCGGCGCCAGTTCCTCGAGGAAGGTCCGCCGCGCGGCGCTCTTCGGCGGCGGAAAGCCCGCGAACAGGAACCGGTCGGTGGGCAGGCCGGCGGCCGAGAGACCGGCCAGGAGGGCCGAGGGCCCTGGAATCGGGAACACCGCGACGCCCTCGGCGGCCGCTTCGCGCACCAGCTTGTAGCCGGGGTCGGAGACCAGCGGCGTGCCGGCGTCGGAGACCAGGGCCACCCGCTGGCCCGCCGCCAGCGCCGCCATGGCCCGGGGCCGCGTGCGCTCGGCGCCGTGCTCGTCGTAGCGCTCCAGTTTGGCGGAGAGGCCGTAGGCCTGCAGCAGCTTGCCCGCCACCCGGGTGTCCTCGGCCAGCACCAGGTCGGCGGCGGCCAGCACGTCGAGGGCGCGAAGCGTGATGTCGCGCAGGTTGCCGATCGGGGTGGCCACCACATAGAGCCCCGGCGCCAGCGGCGCGTCGTCGAGATCCGGGGTCGGCGGGCGTCGGGCCATGGCGGAGGGTTCGCCGCGAACGCCGCCGAACGCAAGTGCGCGTTTCCCTCCCCTTCAAGGGAGGGAAAGCGCCAACTCCTGCGTCAGGCGATCGAGCACCAGCCGCCCCGCGGGTGTCGCGCGCAGGCGTTGCGGGTCCTGGGCCAGCAGGCCCAGGCCGACCAGGTCCGCGATCCGCCCGGGCGCGATCCCGAGGGCCTCGACGTCGGCCAGCGGCACGCCCTCGGTGATCCGAAGACCGCTCAGCAGGCGCTCCTGCGCGGCCTCGCGCGCGTCCAGCGCCTCGCGGGTCGCGAAACCGGCGCCCGCCGCGTTCACGCGGGCGATGTAGTCGGCCGGCCGCGCGGCGGCGCGGGTGGCGTGGCGGACGCCGCCGATGGTGATCCGGCCATGCGCGCCGGGGCCGGCGCCGAGGTAGTCGTGGCCCTGCCAGTAGATCAGGTTGTGGCGCGAGCGGGCCGCCGCGCCGCGGGCGTGGTTGGAGACTTCGTAAGCCTCGAAGCCGGCGGCCTCCAGCACCTCCTGGGTGGTGTCGAACAGCGCCGCCCCGGTGTCGGGATCGGGCGGGGCGAAGACGCCGCGGCGCACCGCGCGGTCGAAGGCGGTGCCGGCCTCGATGGTCAACTGGTAGGGCGAGACGTGCTCAGGCCCGAGCGCGAGCGCCGCGCGCAACTCGTCCGCCCAAGCGGCGGGCGTCTGGCCGGGCCGGGCGTAGATCAGGTCGATGGAAAGGCGCGGGAAGGCGGCGGCGGCCGCGCGGGCGGCGCGGACGGCGGTCGCGGCGTCGTGGTTGCGGCCGAGGAATTTCAGCGCCGCGTCGTCCAGGGACTGCAGCCCCAGCGACAGGCGGTTCACGCCGGCGGCGGCGAAGGCCGCGAACCGCTGAGCCTCCGCATCGGTGGGATTGGCCTCCAGGGTCACTTCCAGGTCGGCGGCCGGCGTCCAGAGCCGGCGGGCCTCGGCGATGATCTCGGCGGCCCAGTCGGGGTCCATCAGCGACGGGGTCCCGCCGCCCAGGAACACCGAGGCGAGCTCCCGCGGGCCGGTCAGCGCGGCCTGGGCCCGCAGGTCGGCCACGATGGCGCGGGCCAGCGCGCCGGGCTCGTCACCGGCGCGGTCCTTGAAGACGTTGAAGTCGCAGTAGGGGCAGATGCGGGCGCAGTAGGGCCAGTGGATGTAGACTCCCAGGCGTTTCGCCGGCTCGCTCGAGCCGGCGAACGGGCGTGAAGGCGTCAGGTCCCCCATTTTCGATCTTCGAAAATGGGGGGCTGGGACTTTGGCGTCACAAGAGCGCGGCCTTCAGCTTGGCGAAGGCCCGGGCGCGATGGCTCATGCCGTCCTTGGCCGCCGGCTCCATCTCGCCGAAGGTCCGCTCGAAGCCGTCGGGAACGAAGATCGGGTCGTAGCCGAAGCCCCGGTCGCCGCGCGGCGGGAAGCTCAGGGCGCCGTCCACCCGCCCCTCGACCACCACGGCCGGCCCGTTCGGCCAGGCGACGGCCAGCGCGCTGGTGAACCAGGCGGAGAAGTCCTTGGCGCCGGCCTCCTCCAGCCGCTCCTCGACCTTCTTCATGGCCACCGTGAAATCGCGCCCCGGGCCGGCCCAGCGGGCGGAATAGATGCCGGGCGAACCCTCCAGGGCGGCCACCGACAGGCCGGAGTCGTCGGCCAGCGCCACCAGGCCGCTGGCGTCGGCCGCCGCGCGCGCCTTCAGGAGCGCGTTGCCGGCGAAGGTGCTCTCGGTCTCGTCCGGCTCCGGCAGATCCAGATCGCCGGCGGTGACCAGGTCGAAACGATTCTCCAGGATTTCCGCCAGTTCGCGCACCTTGCCGGGATTGTGGGTGGCCACCACCAGCCGGGTCCCCGGCTCCAGCTTCAGCGCCATGGTGATTCACTCCGTCTTTACCGCGGCCGGACCATAGCCCCGGGCCGCTGTGTTGCATTGCAAAAGTTTAATATCGTTACTCGATATTAATTTGATCGGTAAACGATGTCGGCATAGTGAATATCGGCATCGGGACGGCTCGCCGCCCCACCAACCTCGCTGCATCGCAGCATAACAACAAAGGATCCGACCCCATGTTCTCCTCCGTCATGAAGGCCTTCGACCGCGCCGCGCTCAGCATCTTCATGGTGCTGGCCATCACGCCGATGCTGGCAGTCGCCGTCTCCGCCTCGATCCACTAGGCTCCTCGCCTTGCGGTTCGTCCGACCCGCTCCCGCCGCCGCTCACCTGGGCGCGGCCCGGGCGGGTTTTGGCGTGAGGAGAGGTTGGATGCGCGCGCTTGGACCGGGATCGGTCTCCAGTTTCCTGAAGATCATCCTCGACGTGGTCTTCGCCGCCTTGTGGATCGGCCTGGGCGCCGTGGCGCTGGCCCTGCTGGCGGCCCTGCTGTTCAGCTTCAACCCCGACCTGTTCCCCGCCATGCTGAGCGCCAATGTGGCGACGGTGGCGCGGCGCGGCCCGCTGCTGGCCGGCGTCCTCCTGGGCTTCGGCCTCTCGATCGGCGGCGTCCTGGTGATCGTCCATTCCCTGCGCCGGATCTTCATGACGCTCACCGCGGGCGACCCCTTCCATCCCGACAACGTCAAGCGCCTGCGGTTGATCGGCGTGATGCTGGCCGCCCTGGAGCTTGGCCGTTACGCCGTCTGGGGCATGAGCCCGCTGCTCCCCTGGGTGAAGGACGTGAAGCCCGATTTCAGCCTGACCGCCTGGTTCTCCGTCCTGGTGGTCTTCGTGCTGGCCGAGGTGTTCCGCGAGGGCGCCCGCCTTCGCCGCGAAGCCGAACTGACCATCTAGGGCCGCCGCAAAGATGCCCATCCGCGTCCATCTCGACCGTGTGCTCCTGGAGCGGCGGATGTCGCTCACCGAGCTCGCCGACCGCGTCGGCGTGACCATCGCCAACCTGTCGATCCTGAAGACCGGCAAGGCCCGCGCCGTGCGGTTCTCGACGCTCGCCGCGCTTTGCCGCGAGCTGGACTGCCAGCCCGGCGACCTACTGCTCTACGAGGCCGGGGCCGCCGACGAGGACGATCTCGCCGACGACGGCTAGGCCGGCGGCAGGCCGACCTCCAGCTCGGCGATGACCCCCGGCTCTGCCGCGCCCAGCCGCAGCCATTCGGCGACCAGCGGATGGGCCAGCAGCCGCGCCTGGTAGGCGCCCGCCGTCCCGCCCAGCGTCACGCCGTAGGTCTGGAAGCGGGTCGCGATGGGGGCGAACATGATGTCGGCCCCGCCGAAGTCGCCGCACAGCCAGCCGCCGCCGGCGGCCTGGGCGTCCCAGATCTCGGCCACGCGGGCGATGTCGGCCTCGACCTCGGCGGTGCGTTCGACGATCCGGCCGCGCGCGCGGGTGTTCACCGGCATGGCGGCGCGCAGGGCGTTGAAGCTGGAATGCACCTCGCCGCTCAGGCTGCGGGCGCGGGCCCGCCGGTCGCGCCGCGCCGGCCAGACGCCGGGGTGGGCTTCATGCAGGTGCTCGAAGATCGCCGGCGTGTCCCAGATGGTCAGGTCGCCGTCCTGCAGCACCGGGACCAGGCCGGTCTGGCCGCCCAGCCGGCGCACCGCCTCGCGCGAGCCTGCGGTGTAGAGGTCGACGGTCAGCTCCTCGAAGGGAACCTGCAGGTGGCGCAGCAGCAGCCAGGCGCGCATCGACCAGGAGGAATAGGCCTTGGGGCCCAGGATCAGGGTGTAGGCCATGGACCTCAGGCTCCCGGGTCGGGCTTGAGCTCATTGAACTCCAGGACGTTGGAATCCGGGTCCCGCAGGAAGCAGGTCACCCGCCGCCCCCAGTCCACAGGGCCCTCGGTGATCGGGATATCGGCCCGCGCGGCCCAGTCCAGGACGTCGGCCAGCCGGTCCACCACGAGGGCCATGTGGGTGTAGCCGGGCCACTTCTGCGGCCGGTCCATCAGGACGTTGTCCCGCTGCGGCGTCGGCTCGCCGTTGAGGATCAGGTTGATCCGCACGCCGCCGGCGCTGACCAGCTCGAGCGCGGTGTCGCTGGAACAGGCTTCGTCCAGCCGGAATCCCAGCGCCTCATAGAAGGCCCGGGACCGCCCGGCGTCGGTGACGCGCAGCCCGACGTGGTCGTAGGCGACGATATTCAACGCGCGGTCCTTCCGGTGATCTGACCGGCCGATCGCATCCTGCGCAGGCGCGGCGGCAAGGCAGGATTTGTCCGGCGCCGGGCAAGAGATTCTATCGCCGACGCTCGTCGAACGGGCCGTTTGGTTGCGCTGCGGCGAGACATACGCCTTGGCCGTCAGATCCCTTGCAATCTCAAAGGGTCGTTTCTATATGCACTGCACAATTTTGCGCTGCACAAGGGAGTGTTCCGATGATCGCCGCGATTGAACGCATCCTGACCGCCGCCTTCGCGCCCCTGGCGCGCGAGCTGGACCGGCTGCCACCCCGGGCCTTCGGCCACCTGCTGGGCGGCTTCTAGGACAAGACCCTCCCCGAGGGGACGGTCCGGCGGGCGGTTGCGTGAGCGGCCGCCCGTTTTCGTGTCAGCCGCCCGTCGCGGCGCGCTGCAGGGCGACCAGTTCGCCGATGCCCTTGCGGGCCAGGCTGAACAGGGCCTCGAACTCCCCTTCGGAAAAGCCGCGCTTCTCGCCGGTCGCCTGGATCTCGACGATGTCGCCTGCGCCGGTCAGCACGAAATTGGCGTCGGCTTCGGCGTTGGAGTCCTCCTCGTAGTCCAGGTCGAGGACCGGCGAGCCGGCGAACACCCCGCAGCTGATCGCCGCCACCTGGTCGAGGATCGGGTCCTTGGCGATGACGCCCTCGTCCAGCAGGTACCTGGTGGCCAGCCGCAGCGCCACCCAGGCGCCGGTGACCGAGGCGGTGCGCGTGCCGCCGTCGGCCTGGATCACGTCGCAGTCGATGGAGATCTGCCGCTCGCCCAGCGCCTTCAGGTCGACGATCGCCCGCATGGAGCGGCCGATCAGCCGCTGGATCTCCTGGGTGCGGCCGGACTGCTTGCCCTGGGCGGCCTCGCGGCGGCCGCGGGTGTGGGTCGCTCGGGGCAGCATGCCGTACTCGGCGGTGACCCAGCCCTGGCCCTTGCCGCGCAGGAAGCCGGGCACGCCCTCCTCCAGGCTCGCGGTGACCAGCACCTTGGTGTGGCCGAAGCTCACCAGGCAGGAGCCCTCGGCGTAGCGGTTGACGCCGGTCTCCAGCGTCACGGGCCTGAGCACGTCGGCGAGACGTTCGGACGGGCGCATGGGGGAACTCCTGAAGGATTCTGGGCGGCTTGCGCGGACTGAGGCCGCGCTTATCCTAGATCGGCAAGGTCCCGTCCATGGATGCAACCGAGAACCTGTCGCACGTCCCAGTGAGCAGCCCCCTCTTCGCCCAAGGCCCTTCCCTGGCCGAACTCGACGCCCGCGCGCGGGATATCTTCCGCCGCATCGTGGAGAGCTACCTGGACACCGGCGAGCCAGTCGGCTCGCGCACGCTGTCCAAGGGCGGGCTGTCGCTGTCGCCGGCCTCGATCCGCAACACCATGCAGGACCTCACCCAGCTCGGCCTGCTGGGCGCGCCGCACGTCAGCGCCGGCCGGCTGCCGACGCACGCGGGCCTCAGGCTCTTCGTCGACGGCCTCCTGGAAGTGGGCGACATCGGCCAGGACGAGCGCCAGGCGATCGAGTCGCGCCTGCACGCCCACGGCCGCAACTACGAGGATGCGCTCAACGAGGCCAGCGCCATCCTTTCGGGTCTGGCCGGCGGGGCGGGCGTCGTGGTGACCCCGATCCGCGACGCCGGCGTGAAGCATGTGGAGTTCGTCTCCCTGGGCGTCGAGCGGACGCTGGCGATCATGGTCTTCGCCGACGGCACTGTGGAGAACCGGCTGATCCGCCTGCCGGCCGGGGTCACCCCCTCGGCGCTCACCGAGGCGTCGAACTTCCTCAACGCCCGCCTGCGGGGCCGCACCCTGGTGGAGGCCAAGACCGACCTGCGCGCCGACCTGGACCGGGCGCGGCGCGAGCTGGACGCCACCGCCGCCAAGCTGGTGGAGGACGGCCTGGCCGCCTGGGGCGGCGGGGAGGCCGAGGATCGCGCGCTGATCGTCCGCGGCCGAGCCAACCTCCTGGAGGAAGCCGGCGCCGTCGAGGACCTGGAGCGGGTGCGCTCGCTGTTCGAGGACCTGGAGCAGAAGGAGCAGCTGATCCAGCTGCTCGACGGGGTGCGCGAGGGCCAGGGCGTGCGGATCTTCATCGGCGCCGAAACGCGGCTCTTCTCGCTTTCGGGTTCCGCTGTGATCGCCGCCCCCTATATGACGGGCTCGCAAAGGGTGTTGGGCGCGATCGGCGTGATCGGGCCCGCGCGCCTGAACTATGCCCGGATCATCCCGTTGGTGGACTATACCGCCCGGGTGCTGGGTCAGGTGATGAACGCCTGAGGGAAATCGAGTTGAGAGACGAGCCGGATGTCCGAAGACAACACACCTGACGCCGCAGACGCCTTCATCGCGCAAGCCGATGGCGACGAGCTCGACGCGCTTCGCCGGGAGAACGCCGCGCTGAAGGAGCAGATCCTGCGCTATGCGGCCGACGCGGAGAACACCAAGCGCCGCGCCGAGCGCGAGGCCAACGACGCGCGCGCCTACGCCATCCAGAAGTTCGCCCGCGACCTCCTGGGCGTGGCCGATAACCTGTCGCGGGCCATCGCCCACGAGCCTGGCGAAAGCGCCGACCCGGTGGTGAAGAACTTCGTGCTCGGCGTCGAGATGACCGAGAAGGAGCTGAAGAGCGCCTTCGAGCGCAATGGCCTCAAGCGCATCGAGCCCATCCAGGGCCAGAAGTTCGACCCGCACCAGCACCAGGCCATGGCCGAGGTCCCCGGGACCGACGTCACCCCGGGCTGCGTCGTCGAGGTGATGCAGCCGGGCTATGAGCTCCTGGGCCGCCTGGTGCGGCCGGCCATGGTCATGGTCGCGGCCAAGGCGGGCTCGGTGGGGACGGAGCCTTCGTCCCCGGCCGGCGGCGCGGGCGCAAACCCCTACGCCGCCGAAGACGAGGGCGATCCCGGCGGCTCGGTCGACCGCCGCGCCTGACCCGCCGTCCGCCCCTTTCGCGGGACGGTAAATCGGCTAATGTCGCAAGTCCTTCCAGGTCGGGGGGCGCAGGGTGCGAATCGCCCCGGCGCGGCGCGGTGCGGACAAAGACATGAAGCTGACGATCGAGCGGGCGGCGCTCCTGAAGGCGCTCGGGCATGTGCAGAGCGCGGTGGAGCGGCGCAACACCATCCCGATCCTGTCGAACGTGCTGTTGTCGGCCGAGCGCGACCGGCTGACCTTCTCGGCCACCGACCTCGACCTCGAGATCATCGACGAGGCGCTGGCCCAGGTGGACCAGCCGGGCCAGATCACCGCGCCGGCCCACACCCTCTACGAGATCGTCCGCAAGCTGCCGGAAGGCGCCGACGTGTCCTTGAGCTTCACCGGCGAGGACCCGCGGCTGACCGTCTCGGCGGGCCGCAGCCGCTTCAACCTGCCCGTCCTGCCGGCCGGCGACTTCCCGGTGATGAGTTCCGACGGGCTCTCCGGGCGCCTGGCGGTGGACGTGGCCGACCTCATCCGGCTGATCGACAAGACCAAGTTCGCGATCTCCGCGGAGGAGACCCGCTACTATCTGAACGGCCTCTATCTCCACACGGTGGTCGAGGACGGCAAGACCATGCTGCGCGCGGTCGCCACCGACGGCTCGCGCCTGGCGCTGGCCGAGATGATCGCCCCGGAGGGCGCCGCCGGCGCGCCGGGCGTCATCGTGCCGCGCAAGACCATCAACGAGGCCAGGCGCCTGCTGGAGGACGCCGGCGAGCAGGTGGAGCTGCAGATCAGCCCGCAGAAGGTCCGCTTCGACTTCGGCGGGGCGGCGCTGACGTCCAAGGTCATCGACGGCACCTTCCCCGACTATCCGCGGGTGATCCCCAAGGACAACGGCCGCATCGTCCTGGTGGATTCCAAGCTGTTCGCCCAGGCGGTCGACCGGGTGGCGACCATCTCGGCGGAGAAGTCGCGGTCCGTGCGCATGGCCGTCGAAGGCGGCAAGTGCGTGCTGACGGTGCGCAACATGGAGGCCGGCCAGGCCGTCGAGGAACTGGAGCTCGACTACGACGGCGACCCCTTCGAGCTCTCCTTCAACGCCCGCTACCTGCTGGACATCACCGACCAGATCTCGGGCGAGATGGCCGAGCTGCGCTTCGGCGGCCCCAACGACCCGGCCCTGGTGCTCGATCCGCAGGACGCCGACGTGCAGTACATCCTGATGCCGCTGAGGGTGTAGGGCGCTTTCCCTCCCCGTTCCGGGGAGGGTGGCGAGCGCAGCGAGACGGGTGGGGCGTTCGCGTTCAAGCTCTGCTCAGCACGCCGGCCCGCACCTCCCCACCCGTCTCGGGCTTCGCCCTCGCCACCCTCCCCATGAAGGGGAGGGAAAGGCTCAGTGCCCGTGGCTGCCCTCGTACACGCCCGGGGCCAGCAGCTCGCTCTCCGGTCCCTCGGTCCCGGCCGCGAGCGCGAAGCGGCGGTCGCAGTAGGGGCACTCCACAAAGCTCGCCTCGCCCATCTCCAGATAGACCCGCGGATGGCCGAGCGCGCCGCCGACCCCGTCGCAGGCCACGCGCCTGGAGCGCACCACGATCACTTCCGGGGCCGGGCCGAGCGTCGCCACCGCGGCCTTGGCCGGCATGGGCTCGGGCTTGCGCCTGCCCGAGGCGGGCTTCACGAGGGGCCTGGAGGCGGCTTTGCGGGCCATGGGTCAATCCTTCTCGGGCCGCCCCGATTGTGAGGAGCGCGCCGCGCGCCTAGGTATGCGAGCGCGGCTTTCCCAGTCAACGCAGGGAAGGCAATCGACTGGACGCTGATGAACCTTCCCGACTACGCGATCGAGGCCAGGGGCCTCTTCAAGACCTACGCCGCCACCAAGACGACGCCGGAAATGCAGGCGTTGAAGGGCATCGACCTGGCCATTCCGCGCGGCTCGATCTTCGGCCTCCTGGGTCCGAACGGGGCCGGCAAGTCGACCTTCATCAACATCCTGGCGGGGCTTTGCCGCAAGACTTCGGGCACGGTCTCGATCTGGGGCCGCGACATCGACGAGCGCCCGCGCGACGCGCGCGCCGCCATCGGCGTGGTCCCTCAGGAGATCGCCGCCGACCCGTTCTTCACGCCGAGGGAATCGCTGGAGGTGGCCGCCGGCATGTACGCCGTGCCGAGATCCGAGCGGCGGACCATGGAGCTGCTCAATGCGCTGGGCCTCGGCGACAAGGCAGGCGCCTATGTGCGCCAGCTCTCCGGCGGCATGAAGCGCCGGCTGATGGTCGCCAAGGCCATGGTCCACAACCCGCCGGTGCTGATCCTCGACGAGCCCACCGCCGGCGTCGACGTGGAGCTGCGCCGCCAGCTCTGGGCCTATGTCCTGGAGCTGAACCGCAAGGGCGTGACCATCGTGCTCACCACCCACTACCTGGAGGAAGCCCAGGAGCTCTGCGACCAGATCGCCATCATCAACCGCGGCCAGGTCGTGGCCTGCGAATCCACCACGACGCTGCTGGCGCGGATGGACACCCGCAAGGTGCTGGTGACGCCGCAGGAGCCGATGACCGCGGCCCCGGCGCTGAGCGGGTTCGAGACCCACCTCCTGCCGTCCGGCGGCTTCTCGGTGGGCTACCGCACCGGCCAGTCGAGCGTGGAGCAGGTGCTGGCGGCGATCCGCGCGGCCGGCCTGCACATCAAGGACATCTCCACCGAAGATCCCGACCTGGAGGACGTGTTCGTCTCGCTCACCTACGCCGCGCCCGAGGCGGTGGGGTGATTTCCCTCCCCTTTATGGGGAGGGTGGCGAGCGCAGCGAGACGGGTGGGGAAACGTGGGCCGGTATGCCGAGTCGGCGCTTGATCGCGGTCTCCCCACCCGTCTGTCGCCTTGCTCCAGACACCCTCCCCATAAAGGGGAGGGAAAGACCTAGGTGAGCGTCCGGATATCCGCCCACCTGTACGCCACCTCGAAGAGCAGCCGTCCGCCGGGTCCGGGCTCCTGGCGGGCGGCTTCGGGCGTTCCGCCCAGGTGCTCGTAGAAGCCGCGGGCGCGGATGTTGTCGCGCAAGACCGAGATCATCAGCGAGGTCGCCCCCTGCGCCGCCAGCGCGCGCGCCGTCTCGGTCATCAGCCGCGCGCCCAGGCCCTGGCCCTGCGCCTGGCGCAGGACGTAGAGGGTGGCGATCTCCGCCTCGCCCCCGTTTGCGAGACCGGCCGTGTCGCGGCGCGAGGGTCCGCCCTGCGCATAGCCCACCAGGCCATAGCGGTCGGCGGCGGCCAGGGTGACGCCGTCGCCCGGGTCGGCGAGGGTCCGGCGGAAGCGGCGGGTGAAGCCCGGCTCGCTCATCCGCGCCAGGAAGGCGTCGGCCAGCAGGCCGCGGTAGGTCTCGCGCCACGACGCCACGTGGACGCGCGCCAAATCCTCGGCGTCGGCCGGCCCGGCGGGGAAGACCACGAAGCTCAAAGCGGACGAAGCTCCACAGTGTGCGGCATCCATCCACAGCTTGGGCCTGTTCGCGCCCGGTTCAAGGGGTGCGGGGGGCTGACGGGACTCGCTGCGACAGATAGCGTCACGCGCCCATGAACGCCCAGCCTGCCTCCACCCTCCCCGATCCGTCGGCCGGCGCCTCGCCGGTGATGGCGCAGTATTTCGAGGCCAAGACCCGCCAGCCGGACGCGCTGGTGTTCTTCCGAATGGGCGATTTCTACGAGCTGTTCTTCGAGGACGCCCAGAAGGCGTCCGCCGCGCTCGGCATCACGCTCACCGCCCGCGGCCAGCATGGCGGCGCCCCGATCCCGATGTGCGGGGTGCCGGTGCATGCCGCCGAGGCCTACCTCGCCAAGCTGATCCGCGCCGGCTTCAAGGTCGCCGTCTGCGAGCAGATGGAGAACCCCGCCGAGGCCCGGAAGCGCGGCTCCAAGTCGGTGGTCCATCGCGACGTGGTCCGGGTGGTGACGCCCGGCACCCTGACGGAAGAGGGTCTGCTGGACGCCCGGGGGGCGAACCGCCTGGCCGCCATCGCCGTGCGCGGCGGCCAGGCGGCGGTCGCCAGCGTCGAGCTTTCCACCGGCGAGGTGGAGTGCCTGGCGACCGGGGTCGCGGGCCTGGCCTCGGCTCTGGCGGCGCTGGGCCCCTCGGAGATCCTGGTCCCGGACCGGCTGTTCGTCGACGAGGCGATCTCGGCGGCCCTGAAGTCGGCGGGCGGCTTCGTGCAGCCCATGCCCCAGGCGCTGGCCGAACCGGCCGCCTCTGAGGCGCGGCTGAAGCGGCTCTATGGCGTCGAGACCCTGGACGGCTTCGGGGCGCTCTCCGGCGCCGAGGTCTCGGCGCTGGGCCTGATCGCCGCGCACCTGGAGACCACCCAGGCCGGCAAGCTGCCCGCGCTCTCGGCCCCGCGCCGGGCCGGCGAGGCCGACGTCATGGCCATCGATCCGGCGACCCGGTCCAGCCTGGAGATCGAGAGGGCGACCTCCGGCGGCCGCGACGGCTCGCTGCTGGGCGCCATCGACCGCACGGTCACCGCGCCCGGCGCGCGCCTGCTGGCCGCCCGCCTGGCGCGGCCGCTGCTCGACCCGGCCGCCATCGACGCGCGGCTCGACGCCGTGGCCTGGTTCTGCCAGCAGCGGCCGCAACGCCAGAAGCTGCGCGAGGCGCTGAAGGGGCTGGGCGACATGGCCCGCGCGCTCAGCCGGCTGGCGCTGGGCCGCGGCGGGCCGCGCGACCTGGGTTGCCTGCGCGACGGCCTCGGCGTCGGCGAGGCGCTCACCGGCCTCTTCGCCGCGACCAGGGATCCGCTGGTGCAGCCGCCGGAGGAGGTCACCGCGGCGCTGCGCGCGCTGACGCCCGCCCTGCATCCCGACCTCGCCCAGTTCCGGGCGCTCCTGACCGAGGGCCTCGGCGACGACCTGCCCGCGCTCGCCCGCGACGGCGGCTTCGTGCGCGAAGGCGTGCGGCCCGAACTCGACCAGGCCCGCGCCCTGCGCGACGACAGCCGGCGCGTGATCCTGCAGCTCGAGGCGCGGCTGGCCGCCGAAAGCGGCGTCGCGCTGAAGGTCCGCCACAACGCCGTCCTGGGCTATTTCGTGGAGACCACCGCCAAGGCCGCCGAGCCGCTCCTTGCTCCCCCGCTGAACGGCGCCTTTATCCACCGCCAGACGCTGGCCAACCAGGTCCGCTTCACCACCGTCGAACTGGCCGAGCTGGACGCCAAGATCGCCCAGGCCGCGGAGCGGGCGCTGGCCATCGAGCTCGACACCTTCGAGGCCTGGCGCGACGCGGCGACCTCGGTGGCCGCCGACCTGCAGGCCTGCGCAGCCGCCGCCGCGCGCCTGGACGTGGCGGCGGGCGTCGCCGAGTGGGCCGAGGACGTGGGTGCGAGCCGCCCGGTGGTCGACCGCTCCACGGCCTTCGAGGCCGAGGGCGCGCGCCACCCGGTGGTGGAGAACGCCGTCCGCCGCGCGGGCGAGGCCTTCACCCCCAACGACTGCCGGCTGGACGGGGCCGGCGCCGGCGGGCCGAGGCTCGCGCTGGTCACCGGGCCGAACATGGCCGGCAAGTCGACCTTCCTGCGCCAGAACGCGCTCCTGGCGGTGCTCGCCCAGGCCGGCTGCTTCGTGCCGGCCAGGCGCCTGCGGCTGGGCGTCGTCGACCGGCTGTTCAGCCGCGTGGGCGCCGGCGACGACCTGGCTCGCGGCCGCTCGACCTTCATGGCCGAGATGGTGGAGACCGCGGCGATCCTCACCCAGGCCACGCCCAGGTCCTTCGTGATCCTCGACGAGATCGGCCGGGGCACCGCGACCTACGACGGCCTGGCCATCGCCTGGGCCTGCGCCGAGGCGCTGCACGAGACCAACCGCTGCCGGGCGCTGTTCGCGACCCACTACCACGAGCTCGCGGTGCTGGAGCAGCGGCTGGCCTACGTCGCCAACCTGTCGCTCAAGGCCAAGGAGTGGAACGGCGACCTGATCTTCCTGCACGAGGCCGGTCCCGGCCCCGCCGACCGCAGCTACGGCGTCCAGGTGGCCAAGCTGGCCGGCGTGCCGGGGCCCGTCGTGGCCCGCGCCAAGGACGTGCTGGAGCGCCTGGAGCGCGACGCCGCCGGTCCCGCCAACCTCGACGCCCTGCCGCTGTTCGCCGCCGTCGCCGAGCCCGCGGCGACCTATGGGCCGAGCCCCGCCGAGGAAGCGCTCCGCGTCATGGAGCCCGACGGCATGAGCCCGCGCGAGGCGATGGACGCCCTCTATCGCCTCAAGGCGCTGCTGGCCGACTAGGCCCCGCGCTCGGTCCCCGGCGCCGCCAGCACGAGGATGTTGACCGGGCCTCCCTCCTCGGAGGTGAAGCGCTTGAGGAAAGTCCCCAGCTCGGCCTCCATGGCGGCCAGGCCGTCGGCCGTCATCTTCAGCTGGGTCTGGGCCAGATGCAGGGCGCTTGCGGGTGCGGCTTCGGCCGGCATCGCCCCGACGATGGCGTCCACCGCCAGATGGGCCATGGCGGCGCGGGGATGAGCCGGGCCGGATCCGGCGTCCGACAGCGCCGAGCTGGCCACGGCGATCCGCTGGGCCGCCGCCTGGAAGGTGCGCTCCATGGCGCCGCGCCGCTTCGTCTCGGCGACTACGGTCAGCAGGCCCGCCGATTCCAGCTGGTCGAGATGATGGTAGAGGCGACTCACCGGCACGCCCAGTTGCTCGGCGGCTTGCTTGGCGGTCGCCGGCTCGGCGAACCGGCCCATCAGGCGCTGGCGGAAGGGGTCGGAGATCGCCTTCAGTTGCTCGGGCGTCCGGATGGTGAAGATCGGGTTCGAGTCGGTCATTTGCGCGGGTCCGCGGCGATCCAGGCGCGGCGCCCAGGATAGTCGAGGATCAGGGTTCCGTGGGCCAGCAGCGGCGCGCCCAGGACGCCGTCCAGCTCCGCGCCGGCCTCCGCCGCCGCCGGGCCCATGATGTCGGCGACCACCACGGGCGTGTCGGCCCACCGGCTTGCGCCCACCTCGATCGCCGCCCGCTCGATGCGTCCGCTCTGGCTCGCGCCGCCGGCGCCGCCCAGCGGGACCCGCGCCCCCGCCGCACCGATCCCGGCTCGCGCCGCGGCCTGCGGCGACAGCAGCGTTCCGCTGGCGCCGGTGTCGAGGACCAGATGGAACGGACCCTCGCCGTTGATCCGCGCCTCGACCACGGTCAGCGGCTTCCCGGAGGTGATGGCGAACGAGATCGCCGCGCCGGCGGGCCCGCGTCGGGCGCTGAAGTCGACGGTCTTGCGCTCATAGTCGATCGCCACGATCCGGGTTCGGACGACCTGGTAGCCGATGACGGCGTCCAGGCCGCCCGGCAGGACGCGGCCCAATCTGTCCACCGACGCCGACAGGCCCACGCTCGCGGGTCGCAGATGAATCGGACCAAGCCGGAAGTCCTGGAGGCGGGCGGGGGTCAGGCTGGCGCTGTCGCCTCCGGCCACCGCATGGGTCACATAGACGGGCTCGCCGGTCGGCGCGGCGCCCGTCCGGCCGCCGGCCGATTCCCCCATGACCACGGCGAAGCCTGTCGCGTTGCCGGTGTCGAGCAGCACCTTGATCGGCTGTCCGGCGGCCTCGGCGGTCATCACCACGAAGGGGATGTTGGCGTTGGGGACCTGAAAAGGGACGGCGTCCACGGCTTGCTCCATCGATAAGGGAAATTTGAATATTTCATTATTTTGAGATCAATCAAGATATTCTTATCAATGAAGCGGGCAGGCGCCGGGATCGAAGCCACCTGCGATGCGACCGCAGGGCCAGCGCCGGGATGGGGGGCTCGCGACCCTATTTCGCCGTTGGCCAAAATAAGACTTGCGCGAACCGCATTGTTCGGTATTTTGCTACTTAGCGAACTACGGAAATTCAGATGTCCGAAATCTACAAAGCCCTGGCCGACCCGACGCGGCGCCGCATCCTGGAGCTGCTGCGCGAGCGCGAGATGAGCGCCGGCGACATCGCCGAGCACTTCCAGCTCGCCAAGCCGACGCTGTCCGGCCACTTCGCAGTGCTGCGCGAGGCCGGCCTGGTGAGTCCGGAGAAGACCGGCACGACGATCATCTACCGCCTCAACGTCTCGGTCCTGGAAGAGGCCCTGATGGCGCTGATGGACGCCTTCAGGTTCCAGGGCGCGCGGCCGCTGCCGGCGGCCGCCGCCAAGTCTCGCAAGGGAGAAAGCTGATGCGCATCACCACCGCGACCTGGGTCGCCGCCGCCATGGTCACCGTCGCCGTCGGGCTTGCGCTCTGGGCCTGGATCACCTTGCCGGTCGGCGGCGGGATCAGCTTCGACTACCTGGGGCTGGACGGCCAGCGCCACCACGGCGTCTCGCGGCTGGGCCTGTGGCTGCTCCCGCTGATCGCCGGCTTCCTGACCATTGTCCTGACCTTCGTCTCGGGGCTGGACCGGCGCGGCGACCTGGAGCGCGCCGCCGTGGTGTTCGACGTGACCCTCATCGCCCTGGCGGGCCTGCTGCTGGTCTGCGAGGCGGCCCTGGTCGGCCGCGCGATGGACGCGGGATTCGACGTGCTGCGGCCGGTCACGGTCGCCACCGGCGTGACCTTGCTGGTCATCGGCAACTACCTCGGCAAGGCGCGCCGCAACGTCTTCGTCGGCCTGCGCACGCCCTGGACGCTCGCCGATGCGGGCGTGTGGGACAAGACCCACCGCTACACCGGCCGCGGCATGTTCGCCGCGGGCCTGCTGCTGATCGTCCTGGGGCTGGCGGTGCGGGACACCAATCTCCTGGCTGTGTCCATCGCCGCCTGCGCCGCCCTGCCCATCCTGCTGGGCGTCATCTATTCCTGGAGACTCTACGGCCGCCTGCCGCGCGCCTGACGAAAGTCCCCAGGGGCGGGCGCGCTCGAAACACCCTATATCCGCCCCATGCCGCCGCGCCTGAAACCCACCCGCCTGGAGTATGTCGTCGACGGCGTGCGGCTGCGCGCCCAGCTCTCGGCGGCGGCCCTGGAGGCCTCCGGCGACGTGGCGCAGCGCAAGGCGGCGCTCGACATCCTCAAGGCCGCCCTGTTCCGCGGGCGGATGATCGCCAAGGAGCGGCTGGAGAACGGGGCCGGCGGGATCGAGACCGCCCGCCTGCTCTCCGGCGTCACCGACGAGGTGATCACCGCGCTCTGGGACTTCACCACCGTCCACATCTTCCGGGCCCGCAACCCGACGGAAGGCGAAAGGCTGGCGCTGATGGCGGTCGGCGGGTATGGCCGCGGCACGCTCGCGCCCTTCTCCGACATCGATCTGCTGTTCGTGCGGCCCTACAAGCAGACCGCCCACGCCGAGAGCGTCATCGAATACATGCTCTACGCCCTCTGGGACCTGGGCTTCAAAGTCGGACACGCTTCGAGAACGGTGGAAGAGTGCGTGAAGCTCTCCCGCGAGGACTTCACCATCCGCACCTCGATCCTGGAGGGCCGCCGCCTGGCCGGCGACGAGAAGCTCGCCGACGAACTGACGCGGCGCTTCCAGAACGAGGTGGTCAAGGGCACCGGCGCCGAGTTCGTCGCCGCCAAGCTGCGGGAGCGGGACGAGCGCCACGCCCGGGCCGGCGCCAGCCGCTACATGGTCGAGCCCAACATCAAGGAGGGCAAGGGCGGCCTGCGCGATCTCAACACCCTCTTCTGGATCGCCCAGTACCTGCATCCCGGCCAGTCGATCGAGAAGGTCCTGCAGCTGGAGATGTTCGAGCGGCGCGAGGTGCGCGCCTTCATCCAGGCCTTCGACTTCCTGTGGGCGGTGCGCGCGCACCTGCACTTCACCACGGGACGTCCGGAGGAGCGGCTGACCTTCGACCTGCAGCCGGAGATCGCGCGGCGCATGGGCTATGGCGACCGCGGCGACGCGCCTGCGGTCGAGCGGTTCATGCGGCGCTACTTCCTGATCGCCAAGGAGGTAGGCGCGCTCACCCGCGTCTTCGCCGCCAAGCTGGAGGCCGAGCGGGTGAAGGTGGCGCCGCGCGGCCTCTCGCGCCTGCTGCCGGCCAGGCGGCCCAAGCGCAAGCCGCTGGACGAGCCCGGTTTCCATGAGATCTCGGGGCGGCTGAACATCGACGACCCCGGCGTCTTCGAGCGCGATCCGGTGAACCTGCTCAGGCTCTTCAAGCTCGCCGACGAACGCAATCTCGACCTGCACCCCGACGCCTTCACCGCCGCCACGCGGCTCGCGCCGCTGATCACCTCCGGCGTCCGCCGCGACCGCCACGCGGCCAAGGTGTTCCTGTCGATCCTGGCCCACGGCCGCGATCCGCAGCGGACGCTGACGCTGATGACCGAGGCGGGCGTGCTCGGCCGCTACCTGCCGGAATTCGGGCGGATCGTCGCCCAGATGCAGTTCAACATGTACCACTCCTATACGGTGGACGAGCACACGCTGCGGGCCGTGGGCGTGATCGCCGACATCGCCGCCGGACGCTTCGCCGAGGACCACCCGCTCTCCACCGCCGTCATGCCGCTGGTCGCCGACCGCGAGGCGCTGTTCCTGGCCATGCTGCTGCACGACACCGGCAAGGGCGGGGCCGGCGGCCAGGAGAAGGCGGGCGCCCGGGCCGCGCGCTCGGCCTGCGAGCGCCTGGGGCTGGAGCGGTCGAAGATCGAGCTCGTCGCCTGGATCGTCGAGCATCACCTGGTGATGAGCGACACCGCCCAGAAGCGCGACATCTCCGACCCGCGCACGGTCACCGATTTCGCCGCCATCGTCGAGACGCCGGAGCGCCTGCGCCTGCTGCTGGTGCTGACCGTGGCCGACATCCGCGCCGTGGGGCCCGGCGTCTGGAACGGCTGGAAGGGGCAGCTGCTGCGCGAGCTCTATGGCGCCACCGAAGCGGTGTTCCGCGGCGGCCGCGGCTCGGATTCGGCCGCGGCGCTTCGGCGCTATCACGAGAACGCCGCCTATGACGCGCGCGTCCGCGTCGCCAAGGCCGACCCGGCGTCGGAAGCCTGGGCCGACGCCATGGAGGACGCCTATTTCTCGGCCTTCACCGAGGCCGAGGTGCTGGCCCACGCCGCGCTCTCCCGCCGCGCCGGGCCCAATGACGCCAAGGGGGGCGCCGCGGCCGAGGGCCGGGTGCGCGCCGACCGCGACGCCGCCGAGGTGGTGGTCGCCGCCGTCGACCGCCAGCGGCTGTTCGTCGACCTGGCCGCGGCGATCGTCGGGGCCGGCGCCAATGTGGTGGGCGCGCGGGTCTTCACCTCCAGGCTCGGCCAGGCGCTGGACGTCTTCTATCTGCAGGACGCGGCGGGACAGCCGTTCGGCGCCGACAATCCCCGTTCGCTCGCCCGGCTGATCGAAAGCCTGGAGGCCGCGGCGCGGGGCCAGCCCGTGCAGCAGGAACCCCGACGGGTCACGGACTTCGGCCGCGCGGCGGCCTTCTCGATCGAGCCCGCGGTCATGCTCGACAACGACGCCTCGGAAACCTCGACGGTGGTGGAAGCGTCTGGCCGGGACCGCCCGGGCCTCCTGGCCGCCTTGGCCCGCACCATCGCCGACGCGGGCCTGTCGATCCTGTCGGCGCACATCGACGGCTATGGCGAGCGCGCGGTCGACGCCTTCTACGTGACCGACCCGAAGGGGGCCAAGCTCACCGACGCGCGCAAGGGCAACGCCCTGAAGTCGGCGCTGATCGCGGCGCTCAACGACCCCGACCAGGAAGACGGCCGCCGCGCCAATCTGCAACGCGCCCGGGCCAGCGTCGCCCGCTGAGCTCCCCGCACACCGCGCGTTTTGGGCGTGAACGGGCTGTCCGACGCACATAGCACGCGCGGGCGCGATCAGGGCTTTGACTTCGGCGGCGGTCGGCTTCAACCCTGGCGCGGACGCCGCGGGGTGGGGCGGCGCGCGCGTTGGGGGAGGGGTGTTTGCAGTACAGGGTGACGGGTTTCCTCGCCGCGGCCGTGGTGATGGCGGCGGCCGATGCGCATTCGCAGGCCGTGGTCCCGGCCGGATCGGGCCAGGCCGCCGCGGCCAAGCCGGCGCCGGGCAAGAAGGACGCGGGCAAGAAGGACCCCGGCAAGACCGTCGAGGGCGTCACCGTGACCGGCGCCTCGCAGAACGGCTTCCGAAGCTCGATCGACCGGCGCAGCTACGGCGTCGCCAACGACCTGGCCACCACCACCGGTTCGATCAGCGACGCGCTCAGGAACATCCCGTCCGTCGAGGTGGACATCTCGGGCGCCGTGTCCCTGCGCGGCGACAGCAACGTGACCATCATGATCGACGGCAAGCCCTCGAACATGTTCAAGGGCCCGGGGGGCGGCGCGGCGCTGCAGGCCCTGCCCGCCGACCAGATCGAGCGGGTGGAGGTGATCACCAACCCGTCGGCGCAGTTCTCGCCGGAGGGCTCGGCGGGGATCATCAACCTGATCACCAAACAGGTCCACAAGGCCGGCCGGTCGGGGTCGCTGCGCGCCAACGTCGGCGGCGCCGGGCGGCGCAACCTCGGGATCAGCGGAGCCTACAATTCCGACAAGCTGACGCTCTCGGCCGATGCGGCCGCGCGCCACGACCCGCAGCACTCGGTCGGCGTCGATACGCGGACCAGCCTCGATCCGGTCCGGGGCGTGACGGTGGCCAGCCGGACGGTCACCGACACCCGCGGCCCGTTCGACCAGTGGAACGCGCGGCTCTCGGCCGACTACGATCTCGACGCTAGGACGCGGATCAGCGGCGAGGTCCGCCACAACGACTTCACCTTCGACCCCAACACCACCGAGCAGTTCACCAGCCTGGCGCCCGGGGCCCCGCCGCAGGTCGTCGCGGTGGCGGGGATCTTCGGCAACGACCGCGACGTCACGGCCGGACAGGTCAGCCTGCGCCGCAAGTTCGCGGGCGACGACCATGTGCTCACCGCCAACCTCAGCCGCGAGCGGACCAACGAGCGGCCGGAGCAGCGGTTCACCACGACCAGCGTGGAACCGGTCGCGCCCGACGTCTTCCAGGATATCCGCGCGCGCAACAGCCTGACCCAGACTGAGATGAAGGCCGACTACAGCCGTCCGATGGCGGCGCAGGGGCGGCTGAAGGCCGGCTACGACCTGCGGATCGACGACAACGACTATGACAATGTCGCGGTGCGCGGCGCGAGTGCGGCCAGCGCGGCGCCGGATCCGTCGCAGACCAACCTCTTCCGCTTCAAGCAGACGGTGAACGCCGCCTACGTCACCTACGAGCAGCCGTTCGGCGACTGGACGGCGCTGGCCGGGCTGCGGCTGGAGGAGGTGCAGCTCAACCTCGACCAGGTGACCACCGGCTTCACCCACGACACCGACTATTTCCGCGCCTATCCATCGCTGCACCTGGCCTACAAGGCCAGCGAGACCCAGCAATGGACGCTCAGCTACAGCGAACGCGTCCAGCGGCCGACGGCGCGGGACCTCAACCCGTTCCGCTACGTGCAGACCTTCAGCGCCGAGCAGGGCAATCCCAACCTGCAGCCGCAACTGACCCAGTCCTTCGAGGCCGGCTGGCAGCTCAAGGACAACGGGACCTTCTACCTGGCCACGCTCTATTACCGGCAGAACGAGCATGGCGTGACCGACGTCGTCAGCGACATCGGCGGCGGCGTGCTCCTGACCACCAAGGCGAACCTCAGCCAGAGCCGCAACGCCGGCCTCGAACTGGTCGCCAACGGACGCCTCACCAAGACCCTCAGCTACAACGTTTCGACCAATCTCTACTGGAACCAGATCGACGCGCCCGCCGGCCTGGCGGCCAACGCCGTCCCGGTGCGCCGCCAGGCCTTCGCGGCCGGCGGGCGCGGCAGCCTCAACTGGCAGGTCACGTCCAAGGATCTCGTCCAGGTCAACGCCCAGATCACCGCCAAGCGCCTGCTGCCGCAGGGCTTCACCGAGCCGATGTTCCTGACCTTCCTGGGCTATCGCCACAAGTTCAGCGACAGCCTGTCGGTGGTGGTCACCGCCTCGGACCCGATCGACAGCTACCGCTTTCGTGAGATCATCGACACCTCGACCCTCCACGAGCACGTCGTCCAGCGCGGGCGAATCCAGACGGCCTATGTGGGCCTCGCCTGGACCTTCGGCAGCGGGCCCAAGCGCGTGCGCGAACCCGGCTTCGACTTCGGGGGCTAGGGTCAATCGACATTCAAACGGCGTTTGAGGCGCCCTCCTCCCACGGGGGAGGAGGATCAGAGGTCGCCTCAGAATGAATGTCGATAGGCTCTAAGCTTCGCCATAAGGCCGCCGGATTTCGGGCCGGACATAGGCGGGCGACTGGGCGCGCCTAGACAGCCCGGCGCGTCAGCCCCGGGGGGATCGTGCCAAGTCGAGTAAGCGTCCTGCTGACGACCGCCGCCCTGGCCGTCGCCACCGCCCAGGCGCGCGCGCAGGCGCCGCCCGCGAAAACGTCCCCGCCGGCGAAGGCCTCCGCGCCGGCGAAGAAGCCCGGCGAGAAGACCCTGGACGCCGTCACCGTCACCGGCGCCTCGCAGAACGGCTTCCGCAGCTCCATCGACCGGCGCAGCTACGGCGTGGCCAACGACCTGGCCACCACCACCGGCTCGATCAGCGACGCGCTCAAGAACGTGCCGTCCGTTGAAGTGGACGTGAACGGCAACGTCTCGCTGCGCGGCGACACCAACGTCACCATCCTGCTGGACGGCAAGCCCTCGGCCATGTTCCGCGGCCAGAGCGCGGCCCAGGCGCTGCAGTCCCTGCCGGCCGACTCCATCGAGCGCGTAGAGGTGATCACCAACCCCTCGGCGCAGTTCTCGCCGGAGGGCTCGGCGGGGATCATTAACCTGGTGACCAAACAGAGCCGCAAGGCCGGCAAGTCGGGTTCGGTCCGGGTCAACCTGGGCTCGGCAGGCCGCGCCAACCTGGGCGTCAACGGGGCCTACAACTCCAACAAGCTGACGCTCTCGGGCGACGCCAGCCTGCGCAGGGACCCGCAGCATACGATCGGCGTCGACGACCGCGAGAGCATCGATCCCATCACCGGCCAGCCGGTTACGGCCCACCAGACTAGCCTCAACGCCGGCGCGGTCGATCAGTGGAACGCGCGGATCAGCGCCGACTACGACCTGGACTCAGCCACCCGCCTGTCGGCCGAGGTGCGGTACAACACCTTCAGCTTCGACAGCCCCACGGACCTGTCGATCCGGATCTTCGGGCCGAGCGGCGCACAGACCCAGGCCACGGACCTGAGCGGCTTTTTCCGGCAGGACCGCTCCAACACCGGCGGCCAGATGAGCTATCGCCGCAAGTTCGCGGGCGACGACCACGTGCTCACCATCAACCTCAACCGCGAGCAGACCGCCGAGCGCAACGACAATCCCTACACCATCGTCAGCCTCGCCCCCGCCGCGCCGGACCTGTTCCGCGAGGCGCGCAGCGACAACGACCTAACGCAGACCCAGCTGAAGGTCGACTACAACCGGCCCATGGCGCGTGAGGGGCGCCTGAAGGCGGGCTACGACCTAAGGATCGACGACAACCGCTACGACACGGTGAGCCGCATCGGCGGCAGCGCGGCCACGGCCGGGCCGGACGTCAGCCAGACCAACCTCTTCCTGTACAGACAGACGGTCAACGGCGCCTATGCGACCTATGAACAGCCTCTCGGCGCCTGGACGGTCCTGGGCGGGGTCCGCATCGAGGAGGTTGAGCTCGACCTCGATCAGGTCACCTCGCACCTGACCAGCGGCCAGAACTACTTCCGAGCCTATCCGTCGCTGCACCTGGCCTACAAGTTCGACAACGAACAGCAGTTGATCCTGAGCTACAGCCACCGGGTGCAGCGGCCGCAGGCGCAGGACCTGAACCCCTTCCGCTTCATCGGCGCCTCCAGCGCGCGGGAGGGCAACCCGAACCTGCGGCCGCAGCAGACCGACAGCTTCGAGGCCGGCTATCAGTACAAGGCCGGGGCGGCCTTCTATCTCGCCACGCTCTACTACCGACACAATGAGAACGGGGTGACGGACGTCACCACGAACATCGGCGGGAACATCCTGCTCACCACCAAGGAGAATCTGGCCGACAGCCGCAGCGCCGGTCTGGAGCTGGTCGCCAACGGGCGGTTCTGGAGGACCTTCAGCTACAATGCGTCCACCAATCTCTACTGGAACGAGATCGACGCCTCGCGGCTGCCGCTCGGTCCGGGCTTGGGCTTCGGCGGCGTCCGCTCAGGCTTCGCCGCCGGCGGGCGCGCGAGCCTCAACTGGCAGGCGACGCCGATCGACCTTTTCCAGATCAACGGCCAGCTCAACGCCAGGCGCCTGTTGCCACAGGGCTATCAGGACGCGACGTTCCTGATGTTCCTGGGCTATCGGCACAAATTCTCCGACAGCCTGGCGGCGGTGGTGACCGTGCAGGATCCGCTCCATAGCTTCCGCTTCCGCCAGGTCTACGACGCGCCGGGCCTGCACGAGGTCAGCACCGGCCGGGGCAATAGCCAGGCGGTTTATCTGGGCCTGAACTGGAGCTTCGGCGCCGCCCAGAAGCGGCCGCAGGGTTTCGACTTCCAGCCGCAGTAGCTGTCAGGCGGCGACGCCCTCGGGCACGGGACCGCGCTCCGGCGGCCGGAAGAACACCGCCAGGATGAGGACGGCGAGCGCCGCCATGCCGGTGGGGACCAGGAACAGGCTGCGGTAGTCGACCTTGCCGGCGGCGTCGGTCCAGTGGGCGATCAGCGCCGGGAACAGGAAGCTCGCGCCCACATTGCCGATGCCCAGGATGAGCAGGTTGAACAGCCCCTGGGCGCTGGAGCGCACGTCCTTCGGGAACACCGCGTCCACGAAGATGTACACGGTGGCGAAGAAGAAGGCGTAGCAGACGCCGTGCAGCAGCTGCACCGCCACGATCACCGGCACGCTGTCGGCGAAGAAGGCGAAGACCGCGAAGCGCGCGGCGTGGCCCAGGATGCCCACGATCATGGTGGTCTTCCACCCCAGCCGGGCGAGCACGCCGCCGAGGATGAACATGGTCACGATCTCGGCCAGCTGGCCGAGGCTGAGCACGATCATCGACAGGTTGCCGGCGATGCCCACCCGGTGGGTCAGGAAGTTGTCGGCCATCACGAAGTAGCCGTTGTGGATCACGCTATCGATGAAGGTGACCGCGAACAGCACGCCCACGAACGGCACGCCCAGCAGCTTGATCGCCTCGCGCCAGGCGAGCGGGTCGGCCGCCTGGGCGTCGCGCTTGGGCGGGGTGTGCGGCAGGGTCAGGCTGTAGGCGGCCAGGGCGAACGAGACGATCGCCGCCACCAGGAAGATCCAGCGCACCTGCGCCGCATCGGCCTTGGCGCCCAGCAGGAAGACGAAGGGCCAGCTCACCAGCACCCAGCCGACCGTGCCGCCCATGCGGATGGCCCCGAAGTCCTTGGCCGGGTCCTTCAGGTTGGCGAAGGCGATGGCGTTGGAGACCGACAGCGTCGGCACATAGAGCAGGCTGAACACCAGGTAGCCGGCGAAGAACGGCCAGAAGCTGGTCGTGAAGGCGCAGGAGACGAGCGCCAGGCCGCCGATCAGGTGACTGGCGGCCATGAACCGCTCGGCGGAGAAGTTGCGGTCGACGAACTGGTTGGAGAAGAAGATGCCGAGCACCGCGGCGACGCCCCAGCACGAGCCCACCAGCGACTGCTGCCAGGGCGAAAACCCCAGCATGCCCATGTAGGGGAACAGCTTCGGCGCCCAGGCGCCCCAGACCGCCAGCTGCAGCACCATCATCACGAAAAGCCGCATGCGGACCGTCATCGTCGCCTCCCCCTCGCGCGAGTCTCAATGCCCCGCTTGGCCTATCGATTACACAGATGACGCCCGATCGCACGCGTCACGATCGGACCGGCGGACGCCCGCCCCCGAGCGCGGTTTGACCTCTCCCGCCACCGGCGCCAAGTTCGCCGGCAGTCGGTGGTTCGGGAGGGGGAAGCGGGCATGGCGCGAGCAGGCGAGGCGCCGCCCCCTTTGCGTATCGGCTTCGTGGGCTCGGGCTTCATCGCCAAGTTCCACGTCAAGAGCTTCCAGTCCGTGCGCCACGCCCAGATCGCCGGCGTCTACAGCCCGACGGCGGCCAACCGCGCGGCGCTCGCCCAGGCGGTGAACGCGGCCGAGCTCGGCCCCTGCACGGCGCACGACAGCCTGGAGAGCCTGCTGGCCGACCCGGACATCGACGCCATCTGGCTGCTCGCACCCAACGACCGCAGGCTCGAAGTCATGCGCGCGATCCACGCGGCGGTGACGTCCGGGCGCTCCAAAGTCCGCGCGGTCGCCTGCGAGAAGCCCCTGGGCCGCACGCTCTCCGAGGCTCGCGAGGTGCTGCGGCTGGCCGAGCACGCCGGCCTCGCCCATGGCTACCTGGAGAACCAGGTGTTCTCCACCGCCGTCGAGCGCGGCAAGGAGATCATCTGGCGCCGGGCCGTGCCCGCCTCCGGCCGCCCCTATCTCGCCCGCGCCGCCGAGGAGCACTCCGGCCCGCACGAGCCGTGGTTCTGGCAGGGCGCGCGGCAGGGCGGCGGGGTGATGAGCGACATGATGTGCCATTCGGTGGAGGTGGGCCGCTTCCTGCTCACCGCCCCCGACGCGGCGCGAAACACCCTGACCGTCAAGTCGGTGCAGGGCTCGGTCGGCTACCTCAAGTGGACGCAGGCCCGCTATGCGGCCTCGCTCGCCAAGGACTTCCAGGGCGTCGAGATGCAGGCCCATCCGGTTGAGGACTTCGCCCGCGCGACGATCACGCTCGAGGACGAGGCCGGCCAGGAGCTGATCGTCGAGGCCTCGACCTCCTGGTCCTATGTGGGTCCGGGCCTCAGGATCGACCTCGCCCTCCTGGGTCCCGAATACGCCATGGAGTTCTCCTCGCTGAACCCCAGCCTGAAAGTCTTCCTCTCGCGCGCCATCACCGGCGGGCAGGGCGAGGACCTGGTGGAGAAGCAGAACGCCGAGCAGGGCCAGATGCCGATCGTCGAGGACGAGGCCGGCACCTATGGTTACACGTCCGAGAACCGCCACATGGTCGACTGCTTCCGCCACGGCCGCACGCCGATCGAGACCTTCGAGGACGGCGTCGAGGTCACCCAGATGGTGATGGCGCTCTACAAGTCCGCCGAGACCGGCCAGGTCGTGCGCCTGCCCGACGACACCCTGGAAACCTACGTGCCGGTTCCGGCGCGGACAGGAGCTTAAGCGAATGGCCACCGAGTCCTACGACGCGATCATCGTCGGCTCCGGCGCCGGCGGCGGGATGAGCGCCTACCACCTGACCAGGTCCGGCCTGAAGGTGCTGATGCTCGAGGCGGGACGAAGTTACGACCCGCGCGTCGAGACCCCGATGTTCAACACCAACGCCGAGGCGCCGCTGCGCGGGGTCGGCACGCCGGACAAGCCCTTCGGCTTCTATGACGCGACCGTCGACGGCGGCTGGCAGGTGCCCAACGAGCCCTACACGGTGGCCGAGGGCTCCGAGCCCTTCACCTGGTGGCGGCCAAGGATGCTGGGCGGGAGGACCAACCACTGGGGCCGCATCGCGCTGCGCTTCGGCCCGCTGGACTTCAAGCCCCGCAGCCGCGACGGCCTGGGCTACGACTGGCCGATCACCTACGACGACGTGGCGCCCTGGTACGACAAGACCGAGAAGCTGATCGGGGTCTCCGGCGCCGCGCCGCCGCGCAACCTGCTGAACACCCCGGACTCGCCGGCGGGCTGCCTGATGGAAGCCGCCCCGCCCCGGGCCTTCGAGATCTTCTACGAGCGCGCTTTCCGGGCCATGGGCATCCCCGTAATCCCCATGCACGGCGCGGTGGTCACCGGCCAGATGGAGGGGCGCAACACCTGCCTCTTCGCCACCCCGTGCGGACGCGGCTGCGCCATCGGGGCCAACTTCCAGTCCACCACGGTCCTGCTGCCTCCGGCCATGGCCACCGGCAACCTCACCATCCGCACCGACGCCCTGGTCTACCAGGTCGACCTGGACAAGGGCGGCAAGGCCAAGGGCGTGTCCTTCGTCGACCGCAAGACCGGCGAGCACCATTCGGTGACGGCCAGGTCGGTGGTGCTGGCCGCCGGGTCCGGCGAGACGGCGCGCATCCTGCTCAACTCCAAGAGCTCGAAGTTCCCCGACGGCCTTTGCAACACCCACGGCATGGTCGGCCGCTACCTGATGGACAGCGTCGGCCTGGGCGTCACCGGCCAGTTCCCGGCGCTGGAGGGCCTGCCGCCCACCAACGACGATGGCCAGGGGACGCAGCACACCTACATCCCCTGGTGGGGCTACCAGAAGCAGAAGGAGCTGGGCTTCCCGCGTGGCTACCACATCGAGATCGGCGGCGGCCGGCGCATGCCGTCGATGGGCATGGCGAGCCTCCTGGCCGACGATGAGGTGAGCGTCGGCGACGAGCTGCGCGCCAAGCTGCGCAACCGCTTCGGCTCGACCATCGGCTTCGACGGCCGCGGCGAGATGATCCCCAACGACGACTGCTACTGCGAGCTCGACCCGACGGTGAAGGACAAGTGGGGCATCCCGGTGCTGCGCTTCCACTGGCGGTGGGGGGAGAGCGAGACGAACCAGGCCGCGCACATGGTCAAGACCTTCCTGGAGGTCATCGACCGTCTGGGCGGCAAGCCCGAGCCGCACGTCGAAACCGACGGCCGCAAGGCCATCTCCAAGGGCGGCGAGATGATCCACGAGATCGGCACCGCGCGCATGGGCCACGACGACACAGACTCGGTGGTCAACCAGTTCGGGCAGAGCTGGGCCGTGCCCAACCTCTTCATCATGGACGGGGCGACCATGGTCTCCAGCCCCGACAAGAACCCGACGCTTTCCATCCTGGCGCTGGCCTGGCGCTCCGCCGACAACCTGGTGACCATCGCCAAGCAGGGGGCCCTATGACCGACGCACCCGAACCCTATGTCTCCAAGATCGACCGCCGCACGGCGCTGGCCTGGGTCGGCGTGGTGGGCGCGGCGACCGCCGTGGGCGCCGGCGTCGTGGTCTATGGCCCCAAGATGGGCGGCGCGCGGATCACCCGCGGCTACGGCACCGACCCGAAGCTGACCAAGCCGGAAAAGGCGCCCTGGTCGCGGATCATGATCCAGGCCCAGCTGCAGACCGCCGCGATCCTGGCCGACCACATCCTGCCGGCCAGCGGGGCCGCGCCCTCGGCCAGCTCGCTGGGCGTGCCGGACTTCATCGACGAGTGGGTGAGCGCGCCCTATCCGGATCAGGTCAAGGACCGCCCGGTGATCCTGAACGGCCTCAATGCGCTCAGCGCCAAGGTGCTGAAGGCCAGCGCCGCCGACCGCGCCGCGGCGCTGGCGGCCCTGCCGGCCTCCAAGGATCCGACGACCCACGCCTTCTGGAAGAAGTTCCGGCGGCTGACCATCGGCGCCTATTACACCACCGGCGCCGGCTTCAAGGACGTCGGCTACATCGGCAATGTGCCGCGCACGTCCGATCCCGGCCCCTCGGCCGAGGTCAAGGCGGTGCTGGAACGCGAACTTGCGAAACTCGGCCTCTAGTGTCCCGATTCCGAAGTTCGCAAGCGCTTGCGGCTGGCGCGGACGAACTTCGGAATCGACAAGGACACTAGCAAGCCTATGTTTCTAGTGTGCTTCTTGGGATCAGAAGTTCGCTCGGCGTTTCGTCCTGGATCAGGCGAACTTCTGATCCAGCACACTAGGGGATGACGGTCATGAAGAGCCTAGCCCTGGGCCTCGCGCTCGCCGTCATCGCCAGCGGCGCCTTCGCGCAAGGGTCGCCCGACAACGCACTGACCCCGGCCGAGAAGGCGGGCGGATGGAAACTCTTGTTCGACGGCAGGTCGATGGCCGGCTGGCGCGGCTTCAAGACGCCGGCGCCCGACGCGGGCTGGAGGGTCGCGGACGGCGCGCTGACCCCGGACCCCAAGACCTCGAAGGACCTGGTCACCAAGGGGAACTACGAGAATTTCGAGCTCGATTTCGACTGGAAGATCAGCCCTAAGGGCAACTCCGGCCTGATCTATCATGTGATCCCGGTCGGCGACGAAACCTACGAGAGCGGGCCGGAATACCAGATCCTCGACAACGCCCACGGCGAGCCGCCGCTGCAGCGCGCGGCCTCGCTCTTCGCCCTCTATGCGCCCACCAAGGACATGACCAAGCCCGTGGGCCAGTTCAACCACGCCCGCCTGGTGGTCGACCACGGCAAGGTGCAGCACTGGCTGAACGGCGCGAAAGTGGTCGAGTACGACCTCAACTCCGCGGACTTCAAGGCGCGTGTCGCGGCCTCGAAGTTCAAGCAGTGGCCGCAGTTCGCCACCGGCAAGAGCGGGGCCATCGCCCTGCAGTGCCACGACGCCCCGGTGTGGTTCAAGAACCTGAAGATCAAGCTGCTGAAATAGGCCGCGCCAAAATGCACCGCGCGCGCTCTCCCCACGCGCGTTAGTTTGCGCCCCCTTGAGTCGACCATCGCCGAGACGTCCGTGACCGCCACCTCCACGCCAAAGCCGGCGGCCCAGAAGCCTGCGAGCCTGATCCGCTCGTCGATGATCTTCTCGTTCTTCACCCTGATCAGCCGGCTGCTGGGCTTCGTGCGCAACGTCGCGATCAGCTATTTCATGGGCGCCAGCGCGACCTTCGCGGCCGACGCCTTCAACAGCGCGCTCTCCTTCCCGAATCTGTTCCGCCGCATCTTCGCCGAGGGCGCCTTCGCCGCGGCCTTCGTGCCGGCCTATTCGCGGTCTCTGGAAACCGACGGCGAGGCGGTGGCCGACGAGCTGGCGGCGGACGCCATGGCCGTGCTGGCCGCGGCGACGGTGGCCATCACCGTCATAGCCGAGCTGGCCATGCCGTGGCTGATGTACCTGATCCGGCCCGGCTTCGCGGCGACGCCGGAGAAGTTCAAGCTCGCCGTCCTGCTGACCCAGATCACCATGCCCTACCTGCCGTGCATGGCGATCTACGCGCACCTCTCCGGCGTGTTGAACGCCCGCAACCGCTTCATCCTTTCCGGCGCCGCGCCGATCCTGCTGAACCTCTGGACCCTGGCCGCCGTGCTGCCGACCCACAGCCCGGTGCAGGCCGCCATCTGGGCGTCCATCGGCGTGGCGATCGCCGGCGTCAGCCAGGCGGGGCTGCTCTGGTGGGGCGTGCGCAAGTCGGGCGCCGACGTCACGATCCGCTGGCCCAGGCTGACGCCGCAGATCAAGGCCCTGATCGCGCTCGCCATCCCCGGCGCCATCGGCGCGAGCGTCACCCAGATCAACGTCTTCGTCTCCGGCATCCTGGTCAGTCACGTGAACGGGGCGGCCTCCTGGATCGCCTACTGCGACAACCTCTACCAGCTGCCCCAGGGCCTGGTGGGCGTGGCCATCGGCGTGGCGCTGCTTCCGGCCTTGTCCCGCGCCATCCATGCCGGGGAATACGAGCGCGCGCGCAAGACCATGGACGACGCCATCGTCTTCGCCATGGCGCTCAGCCTGCCGGCCGCCACCGGCCTGGTCTCGATCCCGTTCTTCATCATCGACGCCCTCTACACCCGCGGCGAGTTCACCAGCTTCGACGCGCACCAGACCGCCTCGGCGCTCATGCAGTATGGCTGGGGCGTGCCGGCCTTCGTGCTGGCGCAGCTGTTCAGCCGCGCCTTCTTCGCCCGCCAGGACACCACCACGCCGATGCGCTTCGCCCTGGTGTCGGTGGCGGTGAACATCGTGCTGGGCATCACACTGTTCCATTTCTTCGGCGTGGCGGGCATCGCCGCGGCCACGGCGACGGCCTGGTGGCTGAACGTGGTGATGATGGGCGTGACGCTGTCCCGGCGCGACCACTACCATCCCGGCCCCAAGGCCGTGGCGCGGTTGATCCGCATCCTCATCGCCAACGTCGCCCTGGCGCTCCTGCTGGCCGCCGCGTCCCACTACCGCGCCCAGATCGAGAGCCTGTTCGCGGGCGTCCGCCTGGTCCGCGGGCTGGGACCCAAGGAGATCGCCATCACCCTGACCGTGGTCGTGGCCGCCGCGCTCTATCCGCTCATGCTGTTCGGTTCGGGCGGCCTGACGCTGGCCGAGGCGCGCGGCGCGCTGCGCCGCCGCAAGGGGGATCCGCCGGAGGGCCCGGCGGACTTGCCCTGACCGCCTCGGACGCGGTAATTCGCGCTCATGGCTTGCGGCTTCCCAACCCGGCGATGGCGTTGACCCGCTGAACGACCCGTCAACTCGGGCCTTGCGCCCGCGCGCCCTCTAGCCTCAGAAGCCATCCCATGACCGACCAAGCTCCGGCCCCGTTCGCGGGCCCCGACCGCGTCCTCTCCGGCGTCCAGCCGTCCGGCGACCTGCACCTGGGCAACTACCTGGGCGCGCTGGTGAAGTTCGCCCGGATGCAGCACGAGATGGAGACCTTCATCTTCGTGGCCGACCAGCACGCGATCACCGTCTGGCAGGACCCGGCGAGGCTGGCCGCCCAGACCCGCGAGATCGCCGCGGCCTACCTGGCCTCCGGCCTCGACCCGGCCAAGGCCACCATCTTCCCGCAATCGGCGGTGCCCGAGCACGTTCAGCTCGCCTGGATCTTCAACTGCGTGGCCCGCGTCGGCTGGCTCGACCGGATGACCCAGTTCAAGGACAAGGCCGGCAAGCACGCCGAGCGCGAAAGCGTCGGCCTCTATGCCTACCCGGTCCTGCAGGCCGCCGACATCCTGGTCTACAAGGCCACCCACGTGCCGGTGGGCGAGGACCAGAAACAGCACCTGGAGCTCACCCGCGACGTCGCCCAGAAGTTCAACCACGACTTCAACCGGCCGGGCTTCTTCCCCCTGCCGGCGGCGCTGGCCGAGGGCGAGTCGGCGCGGATCATGAGCCTGCGCGACGGCTCGGCGAAGATGAGCAAGTCGGACGCGTCGGACAACTCGCGCATCAACCTCCTGGATGACGCCGACACCATCGCCCAGAAGGTCCGCAAGGCGCGCACCGACGCCGACGTCCTGCCGGCGACGATGGTCGAGCTGAAGGGGCGGCCGGAGGCTGAGAACCTGGTGAAGATCTACGCCGCGCTCGCCGAGCGCTCGGCGCAGGACGTGCTCACCGAGTTCGCCGGCCAGGGTTTCGGCGCGTTCAAGCCCAAGCTCGCCGATCTCGCCGTGGCGGTTCTGGGGCCGGTCACCGACCGCATGCGCCGCTTCATGGACGACCCGGCCGAGATCGACCGCGTCCTGGCGGCGGGCGCGGCGCGGGCGCGCGAGGTCGCCGGCCCGACGCTGGCCGAGGTGAACGACATCGTGGGCTTCTGGCGGCCCTGAGCCTGCGTTGGCGCCCCTTGCCTTGACCGGGAGGGCGCCCCACCGTCCGCGGCCATGAGCTCGTCCAGCAAGCGCAAGTTCCTGGTGGTCGCCGACGACACGCCGGAGTTCCAGGCCGCGCTGCGCTTCGCCTGCCGCCGCGCGCGCTCCACCGGCGGCCACGTGGCGCTGCTGCGGGTCATCGAGCCGGAATATTTCGAGCACTGGTCGGGCGTGCGCGAGGAGATCGACCGCCAGGCCCGCGAGGAGGCCGAGGCCATCCTGCAGAAGTCCGCCGAGCTGGTGATCGCCGAGACCGGCCTGCCGCCGGAGTTCATCATCAAGCACGCCGACAACGTCCGCCTGGCCCTGCGCGAGGTGATCGGCGCCGACCCTGCCATCAAGATCCTGGTGCTGGCCGCCGCGGTCGGCGGGCGCGGACCAGGCCCCCTGGTGGCCTCGCTCGCCAAGGAGGGCGTCACCTGGGGCGCACGCAAGGTGCCGGTGACCCTGGTGCCCGGCGACCTGACCGACGAAGAGATCGCGGACCTGGCCTAACTTTTCCCTCCCCTTCATGGGGAGGGTGTCTGGCGCGAAGCGACAGACGGGTGGGGAAACCGCGTTCAGGTTCCGACACGCAGTTCCAATCCGGGTTTCCCCACCCGTCCGAGGCTGCGCCTCGTCCACCCTCCCCATAAAGGGGAGGGAAAACTTGCGCTTAGGGGCCTGAGAGGCCACATCTCCCGCATGTTCATCCAGACCGAACCGACCCCGAACCCCGAGGTCCTGAAGTTCCTGCCCGGACGCGACGTCATGGGCGAGGGCACGCGCGATTTCCGCGACGCCGAGGCGGCCGCGGCCTCGACCCTCGCCGTCGAGCTGTTTTCCATCGAGGGCGTCGAGCGGGTGTTCTTCGGCCCCGACTTCCTCACCGTCGGCAAGACCCGCGCCCACGACTGGAACCATCTGAAGGCGCCGATCCTGGCGGCCATCATGGATCACTTCACCTCCGGCCAGCCGCTGTTCGCAGGGTCCGATGACGCGGCCGGCGGCCACGACGACGCGGTCTACGAAGGCGAAACCGCCCAGATCGTCGCCGAGATCAAGGACCTCCTGGACACCCGCATCCGCCCGGCCGTGGCGCAGGACGGCGGCGATATCCTGTTCAACCGCTTCGACGAGGCGACCGGCGTGGTCTACCTGAACATGCGCGGCGCCTGTTCCGGCTGCCCCTCGTCCTCGGCGACGCTGAAGGCCGGGGTGGAGAACATGCTCAAGCACTACGTCCCGGAAGTGACGGCGGTGGAGCAGACCTTATAAGCCGTCATCCCGGCCAACGAAGGGCGAAGCCCGTAGGCCGAGCCGGGACCGATGCGCTATCAGCGCACCGATGATCGTCCTCGGCCTGGATACCTGCCTTTCGAGCTGTTCGGTCGCGGTGCTGGAGGGCGAGCGCGTGCTCGCCTCGGCGCGCGAAGTGATGGCGCGCGGCCACCAGGAGCGGCTGGCGCCCATGGCGCGCGACGTGATGGCCAAGGCCGGCCTGGCCTTCGGCCGGCTGGACCGCATCGCCGTCACCGTCGGCCCCGGCTCCTTCACCGGCCTGCGTGTCGGCATCGCCTTCGCCAAGGGCCTGGCCCTGGCGCTGGACCGGCCGGCGGTGGGGATCGGCACGCTGGAAGCCCTCGCCGCCGAGGCCGGTCCGGAGCCCCGGGGCCTGGTGTTCGCCGCCATCGACGCCCGCCGCGGCCAGGTCTACCTGCAGGCCTTCGAGGACGGCCGCGCCCTGATGGCCCCCGACGCGCTCACCGCCGAGTCGGCCGCCGCCCGGCTGGCCGAGCTGTCGCAGGGCCGGGCCTGCGTCCTCGTGGGGTCCGGCGCGGCCTTGCTGGCCGGACTTGCGCCCCATGCGCGGATCGTCGCCGCCGAAGGCGCCGACGCGCGGCAGGTGGCCCGCCTGGCCCTGACGCGGGCGCCGGCGCCCCTGAGGCCGCTCTACCTGCGCAGCCCCGACGCCAAGCTGCCGGCATGAAGCTGCTGCACGCCACCCCTGCCGAGTGCGAAGCCATGGCCGCGGTGCACGCCGAGGCCTTCGCCAAGTCGTGGCGGGAGGACGAGTTCGAGGATCTGCTCGACGGCGAGGGCATCTACGGCTTCCTGGCGGCGGATGCGGCCGGTCCGCTGGGCGTCATCCTCTGCCGCGTCGCCGCCGGCGAGATGGAGGTCCTGACCCTGGGCGTCGCCGCCGCCGCGCGCCGCCGCGGCGTGGCCCGCGCCCTGATGGCCGTCGCCCTGCCCGCCGCCCGCGACCTGGGCGCCGCGGCGGCCTTCCTCGAGGTCGCCACCGACAACGACCCGGCCATCGCCCTCTACGAGGCCTTGGGATTTCACCGCAGCGGCCTGCGCAAGTCCTACTACGACCGCGGCCCGGAGGGGTTCGCCGACGCCCTGGTGATGCGGCTCGACCTTAACGTCGCGGCCGCTTAGACCTATCCTCGGTCTTGAGAATGAGGAGTTGGAGCCCGCCCGTGTCGGACCGCATCGAAAAGCTCTGCGTCGAGAAGGGCATGCGCATGACCGAGCAGCGGCGCACCATCGCGCGCGTGCTCTCCGAGGCCCATGACCACCCCGACGTCGAGGAGCTGCACCGCCGGGCCCACGCCGTCGACCCGCACATCTCCATCGCCACGGTCTACCGGACCGTGCGCCTGTTCGACGAGGCCGGGATCATCACCCGCCACGACTTCCGCGACGGCCGCTCGCGCTACGAGGAGCACCCGGACCAGCACCACGACCACCTGATCGACATGAAGACCGGCCAGGTGGTGGAGTTCGTCGACGCCGAGATCGAGGCCCTGCAGGAGGCCATCGCCCGCAAGCTCG
>Ga0105240_10000429_pt1 | contig 77882 bp, 66 predicted proteins | sample KBSC54metaG_FD_80426 | JGI IMG/M metagenome (GOLD analysis project Ga0105240, IMG submission 80426) | Corn rhizosphere microbial communities from Kellogg Biological Station, Michigan, USA - KBS C5-4 metaG | ecosystem: Host-associated > Plants > Roots > Rhizosphere > Soil | place: Michigan, USA...
AGTGCTCGCCAAAGCGCGAGTGCTCGCCAAAGCGCGAGTGCTCGCCAAAGCGCGAGTGCTCGCCAAAGCGCGAGTGCTCGCCAAAGCGCGAGTGCTCGCCAAAGCGCGAGTGCTCGCCAAAGCGCGAGTGCTCGACAAAGCATAGCTACTCATGCGGTTCGAAACCTGCCGGGAGCGCCATGCTCCTGCTAATCGGACTGGTGTTTGCGGCAGTGTTTGCGATTGTCGCCCTGCTGGTTTCAGCCATGGGCGGGGCGAAACCGTCGAAACAGACGAAATCCGCGCTGGCCTCTGTTCTGAAGGGAACTTCCACAGACCCTGACGAAGAGATAGTGGATGTGCGCAAAAATGTCGTCTTAAGCACGATTCCGTGGCTGCACTCGCTGCTGAGCCGGATAAATATTGCGCTTGAGTTGCGGCATTTGTTGAATCAGGCCGACTTGACCTGGACGCCCGGACGATTGATGCTCACTTCACTCGCCATATGGGTAGTTTCCGGCTATTTCATCAACCTCCGAATTCATTCTTCGGGCGGAGCGCTGTTACTCGGTTTGGCGGCAGGGACGTTGCCCCTGCTTTATGTTTTTCGAAAGCGAAGAGTGCGGCTCACAAAGATTCAGGAGAAGCTGCCGGAAGTCATGGATCTGATGGTGAGCGCTCTGCGCGCGGGACACAGCATGTCCGGCGCGCTGGGAGCAGCGGCCAGGGAAGCACCCGAGCCGCTCGGCCGCGAATTCAGGCTCTGCTTCGAGGAACAGAATTTCGGAATTGACCTGCGGACCGCGACAGACAATTTGCTTGAGCGGGTTCCGCTGCCGGATCTCCGCATCGTGACCACGGCGATGTTGATTCACAAGGAAAGCGGCGGGAACCTGGCCGAAGTTCTTGAGAAGACGGGCCTTGTCGTCAGAGAGCGGTTTCGCCTGCAACAACAGATTCGGGTGCATACGGCGCAAGGCCGGCTGACGGGCGCCGTTTTGATCTCAATGCCCATAATTATAGGCATTTTTTTGTTCGTATCATCGCCTGCCTATATCGGCCTTCTGTTCACTCGTCCCATGGGACACAAAATGCTTATTGGCGCCGCAGTGATGAACACAATCGGGCTCATCATTATCCGGAAGATCATCAATATTCGCACGTGAGGACATGATGCTATACGCTTTTTCCGTCTTCGTCATCGTCTTTTTGCTTATGGGCAGCGGGCTGCTGCTCGTGTTCTACCGCGAAATACTGGGCCAGCGGATTTCCGGAATATTGGCGGCGGACGATGAATCCGGTTCGCGGCTCAAGTCTAAACTGCGCGGCGCCGCCGAATCTCTGACCGGTATTGCGGGATCCATTCAGAAAATTGTCCCAAAGAGCGAAACGGACGTTTCGGCGGTTCGAAAGCGTTTGGTTCGCGCCGGCTTCAGAAATGAAAGCGCGGTGAATATTCTTTACGCACTGAAGGGGCTGGTTCCCATGACGGCCTGCGTAGTAGCCACAGCCACCGGTGCGTACCAATGGAGCCCCTTAATCGTATTTGGAGCTTCGATCGTATTAGGCTACCTCCTTCCCGATTACGTACTCGATCAGTTGATCAAATCAAGAGCGGAACAGATACGAGCCGGTTTGCCGGACGTACTCGATTTGCTGGTAGTGTGCCTGGAGGCGGGACTCAGTCTTGACCAGTCGGTATTGCGCGCCACCGACGAACTGCGTCCGTCCTACCCGGTAATCGTGGATGAGTTTTCATTAGTCATGCTTGAAGTCCGCGCGGGGCGGTCTCGATCCGAGGCATGGAGATCACTGGCAGAGCGCACGGATGTGGACGTAATACGGTTGCTGGTTTCGATTCTGGTGCAGGCCGATCAATTCGGCACGGGCATTTCGAAGACAATGCGAATCCATTCTGAAACCATGCGAACGCGGCGAAAACAGCGCATAGAAGAAGCCGCGGCGAAGACGACGGTGAAGCTCATCTTTCCTTTGCTGCTGTTTATTTTTCCTTCCGTGTGGGTGGTTGTTCTGGGACCGGCGGCTATTACCATCAGTGAAAGTTTGAAGTAAGTCAGGCGTTTGCCTGGAAAGGAGACCGAGATGGACCAATCGACAATTCGCATCATAGGCGGTGTGATTTGCCTTGTTCTTTTGGTGATTTTGATTCAGCGACGTCGCCAAAGGGCGCGTTGAGTTGGACGGCTCCGGGGCCGGACATATGTTCCGGCCCGGGTTCGTAATGCTTCGGGGCGGCGCGTACTGCCGCGCATAGTGAAAGGTTGTGTTGGCCGGTGTAAATGAAATCTACTTTTTGCGTCTTCAACAAAACGAGCCAATCGTTTCTTGGGATGAATGTGACGTGCGCCCGCACGTCATTGTCGCGTCTCAAAGGTCTGCTGGGGACGTTCCGGATCGCTCCGGGTGGCGGTCTTTGGATAGTTCCGTCGCAGGGAATTCACACGATCGGCGTGACGTTCCCCATCGACGTAGTCTATCTGGACGCACAAGACCGGGTTATTCACCTGGTGGAATACATGCGACCGTTTCGGTTTAGCCAGATTCGCCTGAAGTGCGCCAGCGTGCTGGAGTTGCCGCCGCACACAATTTACGCCTCACAAACGAAAGTCGGCGACCAGTTACTAATCTGCCCGCCCGAAGAGGTCGGGACTGTTGTGGAACGCGGTAAACTTGCGGAGAGCGAGGACTCGATTGCGGCTCCCGGAAACACCGGCTTCAGCGCGCGGTACCGCTCCCTTGCTCACCACATCGCATTTGCACGCGCGGTCCGCCGCGCAAAGGCGGCTTGTTCAACAGTCGAATCGTGCCGCGGACAAAGCCTGCTCGAAACCGCGCTGGTTCTTCCGCTGATGCTGCTGATGGTTTTGAATACGATCAATTTTTCAACTTACCTGTACGCGTGGATTACAGTCAACAATGCGGCCCGGGCGGCCCTGGAATATCAGGTGTACAACGGCGTGGCGATTGGCTTTTCGGCCGTGCCAACATTTGCGCAGGTGTGCGCCGTGTGGTCTCAGGATATGGCCTCTCTTCCGAATATTGGAACCTACTCGTCCGCAAGTTGCTCATATACCCGGGCAACACTCGCGATTTGCGCAAAGACAGGAACCGCGACAGCGGTATGCAGTGGCACGGGGTCATTTATTCCGCCGTCGGATCCAACCACCTACACGCTGTATTCCTCGGACGTCACTTACACTTACACTCCGTTTGTTTCGGCGTTCAGCATACCCGCGATCGGCATATCTCTTTCGCCGCCGCCAAGCACCATTGAGCGGCACTTAGTGATGAGGGCAATGAATTGATGACTTTTCGAACAAAGACTCGTCGTATGGCGGGCCAGGCGCTGCTGGAATTCGCCATGGTTCTGTTACTTGTGCTGACGCTTATATTCGGCACCATGGAAATTGGGTTGATCGTACTCAGCTACAACACGGTGGCGGATGCCGCGCGAGCGGGACTGCGCTACGCGACGGTACACGGGAGCTTTCGAACCGGCAGTGGCGTCGATGGCCCGAGCGGCCCTTCTAACAATCCAACGAACGTAGTGAGCGCGGTGCAGGGCGTTCTAACTGCCGCGGGTCTTCCGACCGCCACCGGCACAACCTGTCCTCCCGCTGTGGCCGGCACAGCCACAATTTTGGTCACTTACCCGGGCGGCCAGAATACGATAGGGCAAACCGTTACAGTACAGGCCTGTTACGGTTACACGCCTGTCAGCGCATTTCTTCCGTTGCCGTCCCTGATTAACCTTTCGAGTACAACGCAGGGCACGATTTGTTATTGACGGGGGCGCGGGTGAAATCCATGAGGCGAAGAATAAATACATCGCGGAAGAGTGAGCAGGGTTCGGTCATCGTTCTGGTCGCAATCAGTCTGGTCGTTGTGATCGGAGTGGCGGGACTGGGGCTTGACGCAAGTCAACTGTATGTTACAAAGCAACAGGCGCAATCGGCCGCGGATGCGGCGGCGCAGGCCGGCGCGATGGACTTGTTCAACGGCGGCTCGGCTGCGACAGCGACTGCCAGCGTGAATTCGTACGCTGTGCTAAATGGATTCACTGCCGCCCAGACCTCGGTTTCCTTTCCCGCGTGCAGCGCTCAAGCCTGGTGCAACGGACACGTGACGTTATCGGGAGATTCTCCCGCTCTGATCGAGGTAACCATTACGAAATCCGTGAACACACTGTTTATGTCCCTTTTCGGTGTGAGCGCGTCTAACGTGGCCGCAACCGCCGATGCGGCCATTGCGCTGGCGCCGGAACCTATTCCCATCGTGGTCACGCATCCAACACTGAATGGCGCAATGAGTATGACCGGCAATACGACCATCACGATTTGTGGGGGGCCGGCCAGAACCCTGCAGGTGAATTCCAGCAGCACGACCGCCGCGTCGATAGGAGGAGGCTCGACGGTTGACCTGCATTTGGCGGGTCCGGCAGCGGGGTCGTGCGCAGGCACGGGAGGTGATTTCTCGGTTGTAGGGGGGCCGGTTTCGGCCACAATTCCTTCTTGGCTAACGCCTGTGGGAGTGACCGAACATTACGTGCAGCCTGCTTCCGTGATTCGCGATCCATTGGCCAGTGTATCTCCGCCCACTACAACAGGTCTTTCGGCGGCGCCCACCCCCGTGGTGCTGCTGCCCGGGGATACCAGTTTTGGATGCCCCGTGGCGCCGGTCAAACCCTGCCAGGTTTATTCCCCAGGTATATACACGACCGGCATCAATGTTCAAAACAATCTCGGGATCTTCCAACCCGGCATATATTATCTGGATAACACCAGCGGCTTTCAAAGCGGCGCGCACGGATATATGCAGATGTGCCCCGTTTCCGCGTGCGCGATCGACCCAACCATCAACTCGACACAACCCGGAATGGTAGTTTACAACCACACGAACGGCATCTTCAGCGTGGGAGCGAACGGGGACGTCAATTTGGTTGGATCAGACCTTGCCTCCGCCTACAAAGGCATTCTGTTCTTTGAGGACCGGTCCGCGCCAGCGCATATCAGCGGGAGCAACGTGCATTCGCTCGGAGGAGGCGGCAACCTTACCCTCATTGGGACGATTTACATTACCAACTGCGATTCGCGGGACACGACATGCAGCGGAACGGCGATGACCTCAACGCTGTATCAAAATCTTAAGATCGCCGGAAACTCCGGCAATACGACTCTGATTCAGGGCGAGATTATCGCCAGCGCGCTGGATCTTAGGGGTGGCGGCACCATTTCTATGACCTTGTCGTCCACGGCAAGTCTGACGGTCCGGACGGTAGCGCTGGTCCGATAGCAAAGCCACTCCTGGACATTGGGCATTTCCGGCCACAATGTCGAAGGACGCTGCCGGGGTAGTGCTCGCACCGCGATAACCCGCGGACTTAAAAATTTGAGCCGCACTCGTTCATACCAGGCACCCGGCAGTTGGGTTTCTATCGGCTGTCAGGCCGGAAAGGTTTAGGCCGCGCGAAGTTCTCGGGGAGTGGTGACTGCCTGCCGTCGGAATAGCAGGTAAACACCGGCTAACGCCAGCGCCAGCGAAATCCATTGTTCCAAAGTGAACGGGCCTCCCAGCGGATTCGAGGCGTCGTGCATGCGCAGGAATTCGACGGCGAAGCGGACGATGCCGTACAGCACCAGATACAGGCCAATCACCGCTCCGTCGCGATGCTCACGTCTCAGCATCCGGACAAGAACCAGGCAGATAATGCCTTCCGCGAAGGCTTCGTAAAGCTGCGTGGGATGGAGCGGAATACCGAGCGGAACCCCGGTAGTTGCATCGGGATTCGTGAATGTGACGGCCCACGGAAGATGAGTAGGTTTACCCCAGCAGCAGCCCGCCGCGAAACATCCCAGTCGCCCGATACCGTGACCGATCGCTACACCGGGCGCAAACACATCGCAAGTGGGCAGAAGCGGCAATTTCTGGGCGCGCATATAGAAATAAGCGAACACCAGCGCAAGAATGAAGCCGCCGAAAAATATGCCTGCGCTTTGCAGGGTTGCGAGCGAAAAGATCTCTGAGGGATGGGCGCGAAATTCGGGATCGAGCGCGATCATCAGCACCTTCGCGCCCAGCATTCCCATCAGGGCGCAATACACTCCGAGATTCACCACCTTTTCGGAATTCAACCCGCGCCGCTTAGCGAACCGGGATGCCAGGCCGAGCGCCGTTAGAAAAGCGATGGCGACCAGCAGACCGTACGTGGGCAACGAATAGCTGCCGATGTGAAATAGTCTGGGAAACATGTCAGGCGCCCGCTTCCTTTTTGTTATTCAACAACATACTTAGGATCAACAGGCCGGCGCCCACGCAGATGGCGGAGTCGGCCAGGTTAAAAATATACCAGTGATAAGAGCCCGCATGGAAATCGAGAAAATCGGTGACGGAACCTATCCGTGCGCGGTCATAAACATTTCCGAGCGCGCCGCCAAAGATTAGGGACAGGCCCGCCGCCGTTACGCCGTCCTGACGATTGATGCGCCAGAGCATGATGGCGAGAACGATTACCGCAACAATAGACACAACCACCAGCGCAAAGGTGCGTTGGTGGCTGGTGGTATCGGAAAAAATCCCAAAGGCGACGCCCGGATTACTCGAACGAACAATGTTGAACAGGCCCGGAATCACCACCTTCGTATCGAACGCATCGAAGCGATTTTCCACGATGGATTTCGACCAGCGATCGGCGCCAAAGACGGCGGCGGCGGTTAGAAACGCGAGCAAACGACGGTCAGGCATTCACTAAATATTCCTGTACGGCGGCGGCACACGAAGCGCAGATGGTCGGGAACTCCGGGGTGGAACCGACATCGTGCGTGTACTTCCAGCAGCGCTCACACTTGATTCCGCCGGCGCGCTCGATTCTCACGCCGAGTCCGGCGGCATCCTGCTTTTCGATGCTCACCTCGGAGACGATAAAGATTCCGGGCAACTCCGTTACGTGGGCCGAGAGAAGCGAATAGAGATCGGGTCCGGCGGAAAGATGGACATGCGCTTCGAGGGGAGCGCCGATGATTTTTTCCTGGCGCGCGGTCTCCAGACTCTTGAGGACGGGCTCACGCAGGGCGATCAGCTGGGTCCAGACCGCCACCCGTTCGCGTTGGACCAGGTTGATGCCTTCCGTCAGTTCCGCGGCTTCGGGAAACGTGGCTGTATGGACGCTGCCCGATTCGCCCACGTGCGGCCAGATTTCCTCCATGGTGAAGCTGAGGATGGGGGCCAGCAGACGGACCAGGGCATGGCTCAAACGGTACAGCGCGGTCTGAGCGCCGCGGCGCGCAAGGGACTTCTTGCCGCTTGTGTAAAGCCGGTCTTTGAGGATATCGAAATAGATGGAACTGAGATCGACCGTAGCGAAATCATAGACGGCGCGGTACACCTTGTGAAACGCGTACTCGCTGTACCAGATACGGCAGCGCGTCACCAGTTCTTCGGCCTGCACCAAAATCCACTGGTCGAGTCCCGTGAGTTGATCGCCGGGGACGGCGTCGGCCACCGCATCGAAATCGTGCAGATTGCCGAGCGCGTAACGGAAGGTGTTGCGGATCTTCCGGTAAGCTTCAGACAGCCGGGTGAGAATGGTGGGCGAGATGCGAACGTCTTCGACGAAATCGACCGAGCCGGTCCAAAGCCGGATAAGTTCCGCGCCGTACTCTTTAATGATTTCTTCAGGCGCGACGCCGTTACCGATGGATTTAGACAAGGGCCGGCCATCGGCATCGAGGGTCCAGCCATGTGTTGCGGTTTCGCGGAAAGGGGCGGCTCCTTTGAGGCCGACTCCGATCAAAAGTGAACTCTGGAACCAGCCGCGGTATTGGTCGCCGCCTTCCAGATACATATTGGCGGGCCAGTGCAGGCCGTAGCCTTCATTCAGAGTGGCCAGGTGGCTGGAGCCGGAATCGAACCAGACGTCGAGTATGTCGTTCTCCTTAGCGAACACCGTGGAGCCGCACTTCGCGCAGGAAGTTCCGGCGGGAATGAATTCGGCCGCGGTTCGTTCGAACCAGATGTCGGCGGAATATTCGGCAAACAGACTCACGACGGAATCGAGGATTTTACGGTCCGTGAGCGGCTCGCGGCACTGCTCGCAATAGAAAACGACGATCGGAACGCCCCAGACGCGCTGACGCGAGATGCACCAGTCGGGCCGGCTCGATACCATGTTCGAGATGCGGTCGTCGCCCCAGGCGGGAATCCATTTGACGCCTTTGATGGCTTCGAGCGCGTTCTGTCGCAGATGGTTGTTGTCCATCCCGATGAACCACTGGTCGGTTGCGCGGAAGATGGTCGGGTTGTGGCAGCGCCAGCAGTGCGGATAGGAATGGTCGATGTTTTCGAGTGCGAGTAAGGCGCCATGCTCTTTCAGAAGTTCCACCACAAGTGGATTGCCTTCCCAGACCGTCTTGCCGAGCAGATTGGCCGGGACCTCGCCTGAGGCGCCTTCGGCCTGGAAAAAGCGACCGGCGGCATCCACGGGACAGTAGACGGGCAGCCCGTATTGCTGGCCCGAAACGTAGTCCTCCTGGCCGTGGCCGGGTGCCGTATGGACGGCGCCGGTTCCCTGCTCCAGCGTAACGTGGTCACCTAAGAGCCCCAGGGAATCGCGCTCTATGAAAGGGTGGCGAAAGACGGTGCCTTCGAGACGCTGCCCGTGGAAGCGGGCGACAATTGTGGCATCTGGCCACGCGCATTTTTGGGCCGTGGCGGTTTGCAGGTCTGAGGCCACGATGTACACGTCGCCCGCGACATCAACCGCGACGTACTCGTATTTCGGGTTGTAGGCGATGCCGAGGTTGGCCGGGATAGTCCACGGGGTTGTGGTCCAGATGAGGCCGTAGACTTTTTTGCCGGCGAGAGCTGGATCGATTTTCGCGGGATCGGACGCGAGGGCAAAACGGACCCAGATGGACGGGCTTTCGTGGTTTTCGTATTCGACTTCGGCTTCGGCCAGGGCTGTCCGGCAATGGATACACCAGTTAACGGGCTTCAAGCCTTTGTAAACGTAGCCCTTATCGAGAAAATCGACAAACGCTCCGGCGATGACGGACTGATACTTCGGACTCATGGTCAGGTACGGCCGGTCCCATGAGCCGAGGACCCCGAGTCTTTTGAAGTCTTCACGCTGGAGGTTGATCCATTTCTCAGCGTATTTGCGGCAGGCGCGCCGGATTTGGACGGGCGTCATTTGCGCCTTCTTGCCGCCGAGTTCCTGGTCTACCTTGTGTTCAATGGGGAGTCCATGGCAATCCCAGCCGGGAACGTAGGGCGCATCGAAACCCGCCATGGTCTTGGACTTTACGATGAAGTCTTTGATGATCTTGTTGAATGCTGTCCCGAGGTGGATGCGACCGTTCGCGTAGGGCGGCCCATCGTGCAGAATAAACGTCGGTTTGCCTTCACGCGACTTGCGAATTTGGCCGTAGAGGTCTTCCTCTGCCCAGCGGGCGAGCATCTTCGGCTCGGCCTGGGGCAGATTGGCCTTCATGGAGAAATTTGTGCGAGGCAGATTGAGAGTCTGCTTCAGGTCCGTACTCGAAGAATTCATTTTGGGGGGATCTCTCTCATTATACGAGTGCCGGCAGAACGGAGCCGCGGTGCGCATTGATTGCACGAATCGGAAAAACAGTGGCCGGCTCGAAATTCCGGCAAGGCGCCGCCGGGAAAAGATAAGTTCCGGAGAAACTTTCGCTATTCGGCTACGCGCAACCTGTCCAGCAGCCGAAACAGAGCTACGCCGATAAACGCATTCACGGCGCCTAAGATCAGTTCTGTTTGCAGATCGAAGACTACGGGCTGATCGAGCAGGGCGCGCTGAAGTACCCAATAGAGAAATTGATGGAACAGATAGAAAACGAAACAGAGGATGAGGCGGACCAAAGAGTGCTCCACATCGAACTGCAGGCCGATGGAGGCCGAAAGGTACCCCACCATAGTCTTGCAAATTCCATACATGCCGATGTAGTAGCGGGAGAAGGAATCCTGCGCCAGGCCGAGGACCATGCCGATCAGCAGCCCGCGAATTTGCGACCTCCGCATCAACGAGAAATAGATGGTGACCAGCAGCGGCAACTCGATTCGCGACACGAATCGCAGCGTCTGAAATAAAGGCAGGTAGACCTGAATGAGCAGCGCGAGGACGGGTATGGTGACGAAGACCCAGATTTGGTACTTCGAACTGCGCACCTGACGTGCGTCGTTAACGAGTATCCGCATTAGCGTTGAGGCACGGAGAGCGATGTGTTGGGCGGTTCTGCTTTGGGAATGAGAGGCTTAGCAGGCGCAGGCTTTGGCGCAACGGGGGCAGTTATAGGGCTCGCGACTGCTGCCGCTCCCGCCTTTGCCGCGGGCGTCGCCGTTCCGGGAGCGGTGGCAGGCGCATTCACCCCCGGAACTTTGGCATTGAAGTTCATTGGCTGGGAGCCGGGGCCGCCTTCGCCATAGGTGTATTTCTGAGCTTCGCCGAGTTTCCGGTACTGGTCCATGAGCTTATCCGCCTGGGTTCCCGCTCCGGCGGTTTTTTGCGCGGGGTCGGCAGAGGTCTCCTGCTTCAACGCGGGTGTCAAAAACACTGAGGTATCGGGTGCGGGCGCCTCGGGAATCTCCTGATGATTGGGGTTGACGATGACGAGCACCTCTTCAGGAGCGGCGTCCGCGCCGGAAGGTTGCACAGAGATCGCCTGAAAGTCCGTCCCCTCGCTCACGCCGGTGACTTTGCCGACGAGAAGCCCCCTCGGGAAGACGCGGTCCTCACCCGACGTGTAAAACAATTCGCCCACTTCGACCTTCTGTCCCGTGGGCACGTAATCGACCTTCGCAGCTCCGGACCCGACACCCTTCAGCACACCGTGAACGTGGTTCTTCTGAGATTCCACGCCCGCCGCGAATCCCGCGTCGTTGACGGAGAGGACCTGGCTCGCGAACGGATACACCGCAAGGATCTTGCCCACGATTCCGCCGGGTGTGACAACCGCCATGCCTTTTTGAACTCCCGAGGTAGTGCCCCGGTCAATAAGAAGCGATTTCGTACCCGTTCCGGTCGTGGTCCCGATGACGCGCGCGCCGACCATCTTCGATGGCGTGTGCGCCTGGAATCCAGCGAGCGCCGCTACGCGCTGCGCGGAATCCAACTCGTTTTTCAGCAGTTGATTTTCGAGCGTGAGGCGATTGACCTCGGCCTTCAGCTTGCGGCTCTCCTGGCGCGCGCCCCGCAATTCGAAGTAGGTACCGAAAAAACCGGTGGTGACGTTTCGCGCATTTTCAACCGCGCTTGCTACCGGCGTGACAGCGGTGATCGCCCAAAATCGCACGAACGGGACGTTATTCTCGTTCTTCACCTGCCACGCTAGGAAGATGAGCTGACCGAAGAGGGCCAACAGCAGCGCGGTGATGTTTCGGTACCGGTAGAAAAGCGATTCCATTTGAAAACCGGCAATGCCTGTTTCTAATCTATCGAAATCTTCCGCAGGAGTTTGAAGTCGCTTAGCATTTTCCCGGTTCCGAGCACGACGGAAGCCAGTGGATCATCGGCGATGGAAACGGGCAAGCCGGTTTCCTGGCGGATGCGTTCGTCCAGATTCTTGATAAGCGCTCCGCCACCGGTGAGGACGATGCCGCGGTCGCTGATATCCGCGCTCAGTTCAGGGGGGGTGCGTTCAAGGGCTACGCGGATTCCGTTAATAATCATGGCGATGCACTCAGATAACGATTCGCGGATTTCGGCATCGCCGATTTCAATGGTCTTGGGCACGCCCTCAATCAGATTCCGGCCCTTGATTTCCATGCGAATCGGCTTGTCGAGTTCGTAGGCGGAGCCGATTTCGATTTTGATGGCTTCCGCGGTGCGTTCGCCGATGAGCAGGTTGTACTTCCGCTTCATGTACTGCATCACCGCGTCATCCATGGCATTGCCGGCGACCCGGACCGAGCGGGAATACACGATACCCGAGAGGGAGATCACCGCGATATCGGTAGTGCCGCCGCCGATGTCGACGACCATGTTGCCGGAAGGTTCCGTGATGGGCAGACCGGCGCCGATCGCCGCGACCATCGCCTGCTCAACCAGGTGAACTTCACTCGCTTTGGCGCGGTAGGCCGAATCCATGACGGCGCGCTTTTCCACTTGCGTGATTTCGCTTGGAACGCCGATCACGATCCGGGGATGTACGAGCACCTTTCGGTTGTGCGCCTTCTGAATGAAATAATTCAGCATCTTCTCGGTGACTTTGAAGTCAGCGATGACGCCGTCTTTCATCGGCTTGATGGCGACGATGTTGCCGGGCGTGCGGCCCAGCATTTCCTTCGCTTCCTTGCCCACGGCTTCAACCTCGCCCGTGTTTTTGTTCAGGGCGACAATGGAAGGCTCGTTGACTACGATGCCCTTACCCTTGGCGAAGACGAGTGTGTTGGCAGTGCCGAGATCTATGGCGAGGTCGGACGAAAAAAGGCTGAAAAGAGAGCGGAGGTTCATCTAAGTGGTTATAAATGCAGGGGTGGATCTGTACGGGAAATAAGATCAATGGTAACACAGCAAGTCAGAACTACCCTTTATTTTGGGCATTTTGTCACTGGATCTTGATCGACTGCCCGACCCGAAAAAAAGGCGCCGGCTCGAAATTCCGACCCGGCGCGCCGATGCGGGCAAACCCCGAAGCCGGAATTTCAGGCCTGTCGCTCAGCCGCGCCCCTAATTCGAATCCGGAGTAACCTCTTCCACCGGGCCGAACTTGCCCAGCAATTCCGAAATCTTCTGCGCATCTCCCACCGCGATAATTTGGGCGTTATTCGCCGGCACGTACTTCTTAGCCACCCTCTGCACCTCGACAGCCGTCACCGCCATTACCCTCTGTGAATACGTATCCCAATAGTCCTCGGGAAATCCGTATTCACGCTGCTCCATCCACCGGCCAAGCACAGAAGACGAACTCTCCAGGCCAAGCACAAAACTCGCCACAATCGCGCTCTTGGCGTCATCCAGCTCTCCCGCGGGAACCGCGCGATCGCCAATATCGTGGAACTCCTTAAGCAACTCCGTCAGCGCGGGCGCGGTCACTTCGGTCCTGACCGAGGTGGCGGCATTAAAGAAATTGGTCACACGGGTTGCGGCGAAACCTGATCCAATGCCATACGTGTACCCCTTCTCCTCCCGTATATTTCGGAACAGCCTGGACGACGGGCCTGCCCCCAGCACGCGGTTCATCACCTGACACGCTATATAGTCAGGGCTGTTCCGGCTAATGGCAAGATTCGCAATCGTGAGCACCGTTTGCACCGAACCAGGTCGCGGAATGAGATAGACCTTCTTCTCCGCGATCGGCCCCGGCATGGGCATCGAAATCGGCGCAACCGGGCCGCCCTTCCAGCCGCTCAGAGCTTTTTCCAGCTTGGCGACCGCTTGAGCCGGCGTAATATCTCCCGCTATTCCGGCCCACTGTCCGGATGGCACGTAATACTTCCTGTAGTGATTCACCACATCGTCGCGGGTCATCTTGTCGAGCGCCGCGGCCGTGATACGGATCTGCTGCCGCGCATCACCCGGATAAAGGACCTTATACATCTGCTCACTGGCGAGAAAATTGGGATTGCTCTTTAGCTGTTCAAGCTGCGCTTTCTGCCGCGTTTTCCACTTGTCGAATTCATCCTGGGGAAAGCTTGGGTTCAGCAGAATATCCGCCATTAACGCCAGCGCGGCGTCGAAGTTTTCCGTCATCGCGCTCAGACTGATGGTTCCGTTATCCAGGCCGGAGCCAAAGGAAAGGGAAGCGCCGAGTTCCGCCAGCTTTTCAGCGATTTGCCGCGAATTATTTGTCTTGCTGCCGAGACGAATCAGCGCCGCGGTCGCGTCCGAAATGCCCGGAAGGTCGGGCGGATTCCGCAGGTCCCCAGTGGGAATCCTGATGCTAAGAGAGATACTCGGAACTCTGTGGCTTTCCACCACCAGCAGCTTGATCCCGTTCGCAAGCCTGCGCTCAACCGGGCGCGGCAACTTCACCTTCAGGACTTCGTTCGAAATCGGGGCCTTATTCAGGCGCACGACTCCCGCCAGCGACGGCGACGGCGCCTGTCCCTGTGCGGCAGCGCGCGGGATGAAGCCTGCCGCGGCAATCAACAAGACGATGGCTGGATTTTTCATGATGGCCTCCTCTATTCCTGTTACGGCTTCGCAGCGGGCGGCCGGACCGCGGTCGCTGCCGGGTTCGTTACAAGCACCACGCGATTCGCATTCCGCAGGTACTTCCTGGCCGAATTCTGAATATCCTCCGCGCTTACAGCCAGCCGCTTCTCCGGCTCGGTGTTGACGCGGTTCGGGTCGTTATAAAGCGCCGCATTATCGGCCAGCGAGATAGCTGTGGAAAGCGCGCTTTCGCGCGGGAAAAGCATACTGCGACGTATACCGGTGCGCGCCTTGCCAAGTTCTTCCGCGGTCACCGGCGTGGAAAGAAACTTAGCAATCTCTTCCGAGATCAGGCCTTCCACCTCAGCGGGATCCTTACCGGGACGCACCATCGCAACAATGTGGAAGCTGGAGGGCCCGGCACGACCGTCGGTATACGACTGAATCGAACTCGCCAGTTCCTTATCCTTCACCAGTTTCTGATAGAGCCGTGAACTTTCACCGCCGCCCAGAATGGAAGCGCCCACCGAAAGTGCGCGATTATCCGCGCTGGTCGCCTCGGGTATGCGGTACGCAATGTCCAGTCTCGCCACACGCGCCAGCTTGTCGTCGATTTTCGCGCGCCGCTCCGCGTCCTTTGCCGGTTCAGTGAGATCCACAGGCTTTGGCGCCTCTTGCCGCGGAATCGCGCCGAAGTACTTTTTCACTTTCGCGAGAGTTTCCTTAGAATCCAAATCGCCGACGAGCGAAAGCACGGCATTATTCGGCGCGTAGTAGGTCTTGAAAAAATCCTGAACATCTGCCACCGAGGCCGCGTCGAGATCGGCCATGGACCCGATTACCGAGTGATGATAGGCGAAATTATCGTAGAGCAGTTCGTCCATTTTTTCGAAAGTCTGGCCGTACGCCTGATTATCGACGCCCAGGCGACGCTCTTCTTTAACGGCCTGCCGCTGATTGTCGAGGTTCTCCTGTGTCACGCGGAGCGAATGCATCCGGTCGGCTTCGAGAAATAAGCCGAGATCCACCTGATTTTTCGGCAGAATTTCGTAATACAGGGTGCGGTCGTTGTTGGTGGTTCCATTCATGCTGCCGCCCCTCGTGAAAATAGTGTAGAAATGCTCGCCGGGGCCAACGTTTTCCGACCCTTTGAACATCATGTGCTCGAACAGATGGGCGAATCCGGTGCGGCCCTGCCGCTCGTCGCGGGACCCCACTTTGTAGCTCACCACGACGGCATAGACGGGGGCGTAATGGTCCTCCGCGATAATCACGCGAAGCCCGTTATCGAGCGTCGTATCGGTGAAACGGATCGGCGCAATTTTCGATTCCTGCCCCGATGCCAGGGCCAGAACCGCTAATGAGAGAAACAGGAGCCGGGTCAAGATAAGGACCTCCTTTGTTGGTGATAACAGTATAGACGCGCCAGCGGCAGCGCGGTACGAACTTCATAAATCCCGGATAAATTTGTACTGCATAGACCACTGGACCCGTTCCGCCACGAAATCAGCAAAAGGCGCAATATTAAGGTCAATACTCGCGTCCAGCGCCGTGAGATACTGCCCACCGGGCGCGCAGCCAACAAGCCACACGCCCGGAATCACCGAACCTATCGAGTCGCCGAACTCCCTGTAGCCGCCGCGGGCGCCTGCGCCGAAAAACTCAGATCCTCGCGGAACCGATACACGTTAATCTCCCGGCTAATCGTCAGTGCCGTCAACTTCTTGACCATTGCGTTATAAGCTGCGTCGCCCATCGACTTCCGAAGCGAATTATCCACATCCGCCCAATTGTTCATTCGGGTGGAAATATAGTAATCGTTCGTCGGCCCGCCAAAACGAACGCGCCGAACCGTGAACGATTTCGCCCCCGCCTTCAAATAAGCCGGCATGAGTTCGTTCTTCACCAGAGCCTCGAACTCCTCGGTCTTCGCCGGTTGGATGCGGCTCCGCGAAAGCCGAATCAGCTTGGGCGGTTCCGCCATTCTGCCGGGAGTGCTCAACATGGGCAGCAACTCCTCGATCAAATTCGTTTGGGATTCAACGCAGTTTGCAATTCGGCTGTTGATTCTGGCGATTTCGGCACTTCCCGCGATCGCTTTCGAAGCCGCGCCCGGATCGAGATCGGACCACTTGTCGTAATCGCGTACCAACACAAACTGCAACGGGCCGGTGAGAGATTGAAACGACCCCCGGTTCACCACGCCGGAAATTTTCGCGTAGGCGGCGTTATATTCTTTCACTGCCGATTCAAACTCGGTGACCGAGCCTGGTTTGACGGTGGCCATAGTCACCCGCCGGATGACGGGTCGTTGCGCCATAGCCGGCGAGGCAATCGCAAGCGCGGTACTGAAGACCAATACTGAGATAACGAAATTTCGCATGACTTTCTCCTGATATGAGTCCGCCGGCGCTGCATCTATGCAGCCGGGCGGCTACACATCAGGGCGAAGCATCGCAAAAACTCCGCCAGGTATTTTTTCGGGTCACAAGCAATCGCACCTCTGCATTCAACTACATGCGTGTTCAGCCGCCGAAACCTACGCTATAGTCTGTGCGGGAGTTCCACGGAGATGGGTTCGGGGAAAAGTTCGTTTTGTAAAACGGTGCATCGCTTTCGACAGTTTCCGAAATTCGCGCGCGACCGCAAAAGTTCGTTCTGCAAAACCAGGCCTTTGACTTTATCCGCGCCGATCCGCGTCCATCCGCGGCCAAACAGTTCGTTTTGTAAATCGGCGCCCGGCTTCCGAGGGTTCCCGAAATTCGCGCGCGACCGGGAAAGTTCGTTCTGCAAAACCAGGCCTTTAACTTTATCCGCGCCGATCCGCGTCCATCCGCGGCCAAACAGTTCGTTTTGTAAATCACTGCACAGACGGCAAACCGGACCCCAGATTGAACCCTTCCCCCAAATACACCCGCTTCACCTCCGGATCCTGCGCCAGATCATCCGGACGCCCGCTGCGGAAAATCTTACCCTCATTGATGATGTAAGCCCGATCCGTCACCTTCAGCGTCTCCCGCACATTATGGTCGGTCACCAAAATACCCAGCCCATCGCGCTTCAAATCGAGAATGATCCGCTGGAGTTCAATTACCTGAATCGGGTCAATACCCGAAAAAGGCTCATCCAGCAGCAGGAACCCCGGGTCAATCGCCAACGATCGCGCGATCTCCACGCGCCGCCGCTCTCCGCCCGAAAGCACATATCCCTTGCTCCGCCGAACAGTCTCCAGCCCCATCTGCTCGATGAGCCGGTTCATCTTTTCGCGGCGCTCACGCCCCGTCATCCGCCGAGTCTGCAAAATCGCCATCAGATTCTCTTCCACCGTGAGCTTGCGGAAGATCGACGCCTCCTGCGGCAGATAGCTGATCCCCATACGCGCCCGCTGGAACATCGGCATCTCCGTCAGGTCCTGCCCGTCGCGCAGAATCTTCCCGGAATCCGGACTAATCAGCCCGACCACCATATAAAACGAGGTAGTCTTCCCCGCCCCGTTCGGTCCCAGCAAGCCGACAATCTCGCCCCGCTCGACCTTAACCGAAACGTCATGCACCACGCGCCGGCGCCGGTACGATTTGCAGATTTCTACAGTTTCAAGAGTCTGCATTCAGCGCTTTTTCTTGCGCAGTTCGGTCTTCACCGGTTTTTGGGGCGCGCCATCCATAATGAGTCTGTCGTCGTCTGTGTAGTACGTGAGCTTCTCGCCTCTGGATGTGCCCTTCACGGAATCGTCGAGCTTGGGTTCGCCGCCGGTCAGAATGATTTTGCCCTCATCTGTATAGTATTCCGCGTGCTCGCTGTGGCCGATCCTCTGGCGCGCCTTCGCGGTCTGAATAATTTCCACGGCTCCATCCGCAAACGCGTGATTGATGCGGGAATCCGCGTCCGATTTGTCGTCGTTCAGGAACGATTTCAATGTCGCGCTCTTCACGGTAAGGCCGCCACGCCAGAAATCCACGCCGCCCGTATAGATCGCCTGCCTGTCGGTATCCGTATACGTCATGTGCTGCGCCTTCACCACCGTGAAAACGGGACTTGCGGGCGGTGCGGGCTTCGCTTTGGCATCAGCGGGAGCGGCCTTCTTCTTGTCCTCAAACTGCGAAACAACCTGGCCGTCCGCCACCAGCGATTTCTTATCCCGATCGATGTCGATCTTGTCCGCCTGAATTCGGTTCGACGATTGCCAAACCACCGCGTGCCCTATGTAATGGATCAGGTGATTGCGGTTCGCCGACGTAACCCGGTCCGCCAACCCCTGCGTCGGCTCATCCTTGTCGAGCATGTCGGAGGAAGTCTTCTTCTCATCCGGCAGCCGCGTCGTGGAAACGTGCCCCTTGGCATCGAAATCCCCTGTGGTCTGCTGCAACTCAATGTGGTCGCCGGCGGTCGATCCCGATTCGTCCGAAACGCGCGCCCCGTTTTCGAGGTTCATCACGTTCTTGTCCTCTTCAAGCATCGCGTTTTCCGCCTGCGCCTTGCGAGCGCCTACCGCATATTTGAAATCGCCCATCTGCTTCATCGTCTTGAGTTGGGCTTTGTCGTCGAACGCGGCATCCAGCACCTTACTGCTGGTGTACGCCACCGCCAAATTCGGCTTCGGTTTCTTCCTGTCACTTTCGGAAGGATGCGTTTCCGTGCTCGCATTCACGGCGTGGAACGACTGAATCTCGCTCTTCTGCCCATACCGAATATCCATCTCGGAGGACTTCAAAACGCGCCGATGCCGCGCAATCTGGTTGGGCTGAAACTCCAGCGTTCCAGGCGAGTGGGTCACCACGCGTTCCAGGTCGCGCCCGCCCGGTTTCATAAACAGGTCGAGCGCATCCGATTTCAGAAGCTTGGTATCGGCGGTATTTCCCTTCGGGTCGGGAGTCGGCTTCGACTCGATCGCGCTGTTACCTCTCGCAAGAGCGCTGGCCAGTTCGCTTTCGCCACTGTCCGTATTGAAAAAAAGATCGACGGTATTGCCCGTCATCGTGGTCACGGACCCGTTTCCATGCGAAACCAGCCTGGCGCTGCCGGAGCCGTTCAGCTTCTCCATATCGCCATCCAGGTTGTACTGAACGTGCAACTGCCCGGCGCTGTATTCGAGTTCCCGGCCCGGACGCTTATCGGTTCCGGTCGCGTTCGGCGCATCAATGGTGTCGATGTGCTTCTTTTTCTCCTCGTCCACCTTCATCTTCACGATCGCCGGACCCGCGTTGATGACGGTCTGATCGCGCGTCATTCGGGACCACCCGCCGAGCAGCACCACCGCGCCTTTCTCGTTGTACTTGAGTTCGCCCGCCTCCACCTTCATCGGCTTGCTCTTCGGACCCTTGGCCTTCAGATTAAGCGAGACATTGTGGAGCAACTGCAGTTCGTGAGTTTCCGGATCGTAAGCGCCGCCGTCGCAAACACCATCGCCGCCCTCGAAAGTAAATGCGACGTGCTTATCGGTAATCGCCTTGCCCGTGCGGCTGTCGAAATTGATACCCGCCGCCTTAATGGAAGTGAGTTGCTTAGCGGGTTCGCCGTCAACCGGCACGTTCAGAGTGATCTCGGCTTCTCCAGGCGCATAAAGCCGGGATTCATTAGTGTTGAACTGAGCCTGCGGACTGCGGACGCGGTGGAAGTGTTTCCCGTCCTTCATGTAGATCTTGATTTCGACGATCTTCAGTTCCGTCAGATTGTTCTCGCCCACCGTAAATTCCTGCGCGGAAACATGCACCGCGGGTTTGCCGTTCTCACTCTGCCCCCATTCCCATTCGTTTGCTTTGCCGGAAGTGCCATAGGGCAGAGCAGGAGGGATCGGGCGCGCTCCCGCCCGAGCGATTTTACGCTGAGCTCGATAAATTCCGGAAACGGCGGCTACGAGGGCCAGGATTGCCACGAGCAACAGCCAACGCAGACTTCGCATGAGGTGAATTCTTTAGTTTACCGGACACCGTTGTGGGGCAGCCGATCAGACAATCGACGCCAGAGCCCGCAAATCCGATTCATCGTTATAGAAGTGCGGCGACACCCGCAGGTTTCCATGACGTGCGGCAACCACCACTTTCTTTTCCGCAAGCTGCAGAGCCAAACCCGAAGCATCCCGATCCGGCCATCGCGCCGCAACGATAATCGACCCCTCGTGCTGAATCTCAGCGCCTTTCCCGCGCAGAATATCGGCCGTCTGACCGGCCAAACCAAGCACCCGCTCTTCGATCCGGTCCGGTCCAATTTCGAGGAACATTCGGATCGATTCCGCCATCCCATACAGCGACGGAAAATTCAGCATACCGCCCTCATACCGCTCGGCAGCTTCGGGAAATTTAGGAATGCCGTGATGAAGATCGTCCACCGACCTCCACCCTTCATCGCTGCGCCAGCCAATCACCGCCGGGGCCAAACTCCGGCGCAGATCCGGCGAGATATAAAAGAACGTCGCGCCGTTCGGGCACAGCAGCCATTTGTATCCATCGACCGCAAACAGATCGGGCTGAACTGCCCCGACATCGAACCGCAGCGCCCCCAAACTCTGCGTGCCATCCACGTAAACCAACGCCCCGCTCGCGTGCGCAAGTCCGCAGATGGCCGCGATATCCGGCCGGTACCCGCTCATATAGTTGACGGTGCTTATCAGGACGGCGCGCGTCTGCTGTGGAAGCGCCGAAATCGCGGTTTGCTCCACAAGTTCCACCCCGCGTTCCCGAAGCGAGTTTGCATAGTAATACTGATTCGGAAACTCATCCGACAGCGTGACAACCTTGTCGCCCGCGCGCCATTTGATACCGCTCATGAAAAGCGACAGCGCCGAACAGGCGTTGGTCGTGAATGCCAGATCCGAGGGCCGACAGTTGATCAGCTGTCCGATCAACGCACGCAATTCATCCATGTCATTGAACCAGGAGAGAAAGTCCTGGCAGGCTGCTTCATCCCTGCGCGTGAAGTGTTCGAGGACCGCTGCCTGCGTGCGCAACGGAATCTGCCCGAAGGTAGCGGTGTTCAGGTAAACCAAATTCCTGAGAGCCGGAAATCCGGCGCGAATCTCCGACCAGTTCATTCGGAGTCCCTGAGCGCATCGTTGGAGAACATGGTTCTCCGTATTGTAAGTGCATACCGCTCACGAAGGCGGCTCTATGTCGTCAGCCGCGTCTGCTTAATCTTTTGCCGGAAGGGATTTCCTGTGGCCGAACTGGAAGCGCCGGCCCACAATGAATTTCAAAATCAGGTGATCCGTTGCCTGCGTCACGCCAATACCGATACCCGCATTGAACTCCCAATCCGGACTAAGGTTCAAATCTATCGCGGGGACGAACTGCTGCGACTGATCCCGGAAGGGATCGAAGCCCGTGACAGGTCCGACGGAACCATAATATTCAAACCCAACGTTCACCTTTTTCGTAACGTCGTATCCCGCCTTGAAATTCGGTGAGAACGTCACGCCCGAAGCGACGCCGGGTCCGTGGAATGAGCGATCGACGGTCGGATTGAACGACAGATACCATTTACCAATCTGCTTGTCGATAATGGGCCGCAATTCCATCGACCAGGTATCCTCGGAATACTTCGCGCGCTGATAGCCGAACTCCGCGGAAAGGCTCAGCCCCACAGGCAGGTGCCAACTCTCGGGGGCGCGCACACGGGGGCGGATATGATCGCCCACCCATCCATAGCCTCCCTGGATTGGGTTGTAGCTGGTGAAGATGTAAAAACCCGTCTCGAACCAGTCGTTGATACCCTGCGTGATCTCGATGGTTTCGTGAAGCGCATGGTTGGTAGGCACAACGCCGTTCACGACGCTCTTCGAACCGTCGATCGTGAAATTGCTGTGTAACTCGACCATCGTCTTGCCCGGTGCCATGGTCTCGGAGCCATAAACCTGAATTTCGTAGTTGTCCTGCGCGAGGCAGGCTCCCGCAAGACACACAAACACCGCCGCCACGCGTAAAAGAATCATGAAGGTATAACAACGATGATATTCAACAGTTCGTTACGCGCTGGCGCGATTATTACGCGAGAAGCTTTTTCACGACGTTGCCTTCCACGTCGGTCAGGCGGAAATCGCGGCCCATGTAGTTGTAGGTCAGGCGCGTGTGCTCAAGCCCAAGACAGTGCAGTATCGTGGCCTGCAAGTCGTGGATGTGGATTGGGTCTTCATCGATGTGGAAGCAGAGATCGTCCGTCTTGCCCACCGTCTGCCCGGGCTTGATGCCGCCGCCCGCCATGAACATACTGAATGCGACCGGGTGATGATCGCGGCCCGCGTTGTCCGCTTCGGAAGGGTTGCGAATCTCGCACATCGGGGTGCGCCCGAACTCCCCGCCCCAAACCACCAGCGTTTCGTCGAGCATTCCCCGCTGCTTCAGGTCTTTAATCAGCGCGGCAACCGGCTGATCGGTGATGTCGCAATTCTTCTTTAGCTTCTTGTCGATCTGCGTGTGATCGTCCCAACTCGCGTGCATCAGCATCACGCAGCGGACGCCGCGCTCCACCAGCCTCCTCGCAAGCAGACAGTTGGTCGCATAGGGCTTCGTCGGTTCTTTGTTCACGCCGTACATGTCGAGCGTGGCGGCGGACTCTTTAGAGAAATCGAGCAATTCGGGCGCGGACATTTGCATCCGGAAAGCGAGTTCATAAGAGTTGATTCTGGATGCGATTTCGCGGTCGCCGGTTTTTTCCAGATGTTCCTGATTCAGATCCCGCAAGGCATCGAGGGATGCCCTTTGCACGCCCTGGCTGACGCCCGGCGGGTTCGAGAGATAGAGGATCGGATCGCCGCTGCCCCGAAACATAGTGCCCGAATAAGTGGACGGGAGGAAGCCGCTGGAGAAATTCGATTCGCCTCCGCTGGTGCCCGCGCCGGAACTCAAGACTACGAAGCCGGGCAGATTCTGCGACTCGCTGCCGAGCCCGTATACAACCCACGAACCCAGGCTCGGGCGGCCCACCTGCAGCGTTCCGGCGAACAACATCAGTTGGCCCGGATGGTGATTAAACGCCTCGGTATGCATCGATCGCACGACCGTAATCTCATCGGCGACGGTGCCCAGTTGAGGCATGTAGTCGCTGATCTCAATGCCCGATTGTCCGTACTTTCGAAACTGTCTGCGGCTGGCCAACACGGCGGCGGTCGGTTTAATAAACGCAAGCTGCAGGTTCCTGGTTAGCGATTCGGGCAGCGGCTTGCCATCCCATTTGGCAAGCTCAGGCTTGGGATCGAAGAGATCGAGCTGGCTCGGTCCGCCCTCCTGAAACAGGAAAATGATATTCTTCGCTTTGCCGGGGAAATGGGGCTTTCGCGGGGCCAGGGGATTTGTCGTCGCGGCGGCAGTTTCGCCCTTGAGCAACTGCGCCAGAGCGATGGTGCCAATGCCCCCCGCCGCATCGCGGAAGAAATTGCGCCGGGTCTGAATTTGCCGAAAAGCTCTATCGTTCATACAGGTTTATTCCCGAGTAATAAATTCATCCAGGTTCAGCAGAATTCGGCTGACTCCTGTCCAGGGCGCAATCGCTGTGGGGTCCTTCTGGCGTATACCCGACTGCGTGTCGTAATAAGAAGCCAGGCGAGTGGTTTCCTTCTCCGTAGGCGTTCGGTTCAGGGCCAGTTGAAACGCGTACTTGAGCCGGGCGCGGAAATCGCCGGCTGCTTCTGTTTCGATGCGATTCGCCATGGCCTCGGCGGCCTCGAAAAACGCCGGGTCATTCAGAAGATTGAGAGATTGCAGCGCCGTATTCGAAAGCCGGCGCCGTGTGCAGCTCAGGGTTGAATCGGGGGCATCGAAGTTCACCAGAAACGGATACGGCGTGGTCCGCTGGTAATGGATATAAACGCCGCGCCGGTATTTTTCGCGGCCCGGGCTTTCCACCCACTTCTTCACGGAATAACCAAGCTCCGCCACGCCCGCGGGCTGAAACGGCCGAATGCTCGGGCCGCCAACATCTGTATTCAGAAGACCGCTAACTTCGAGTGCTTCATCGCGAATCAGTTCGGCGGGCAGGCGGATGCGCGATTGCCTGGCGAGAAGGATATTCAGGGGATCTTTGTTCTCAAGCTCGGGCCGCGCCGCGGATGCCTGCCGATACGTCCGCGAGAGCACGATTTCGCGGATCAAAGCCTTATTGCTGAAGCCGATTTTTCTGTACTCAGTCGCGAGCCAATCGAGCAGTTCCGGGTGCGATGGCTTATCGCCCTGCGTTCCGAAATCGTCCGAGGTGCTGACGATGCCACGCCCGAACAATTCCTGCCAAATCCGGTTGACGGCCACCCGGGATGTCAGGGGATTCTCCGGCGCGAGAATCCAGCGGGCAAGATCGAGGCGCGTGGGATTGGGCTTATCCGTGTGCGGCAGAAAGCCGGGCACGGCGGGCTGCACTTCGTCGCCCGGATTTTTCCAATCGCCCCGCACGGCGATGTGAGCCGGGCCATAGTCGGACCGATCTTCCATCGTGTAAGCCATGCTGAGCGCCGGGAAATTCTTATCGAGTTCGTCCAGCTTATCCTTCGCTTCTTTGAGCTTAGCGGTGAGTTCCTTGTCCTTTCCAAACCGGGGTCCGGGGCCGCGCACGAATCTCGCGGTAAGGCGTCTTGCGTCCGCGGTGCTTCGTTTCTCCGGCGGTGTGCGCAGGATCCGCTCGCCATGGTCCACGCCCGCACGAATCTCGGTCACCTGAAAGTCCCAGTCGAGTTGCCGGCCGGGGTTATTCATCGCCTCAAGCATGTCCACTTCCCATTGCTTTTGCAGTTCCGCGATGTTGTACCGGGCGAGCAGTTCGGAGCGCTGCTTTTCGTAGCCGGGGCGGGCGCGCAAATAGGAGCCCATTTCACCGGGCACGGGAGCGTCGATATCCGTCTCGTCGGCGTTGTTGAAGTACGCCATCATGCTGTAGAAATCGCGCTGCCTGATCGGATCGTATTTATGGTCGTGGCATTGGGAACAGCGCAGAGTGATCCCAAGAAAGACGGTGCCCGTAGTGCCGACGCGATCGATCAGCTGATCGAAGCGGGCTTCCTTGCGGTCCACTCCGGCCTCGCGGTTCGTCATGGTGTTTCGATAGAATCCCGTTGCGATCCGGTCATCCGCCGTGGCACCAGGCAACTCATCTCCGGCGATTTGCAAGGTGACAAAGCGATCGTAGGGCAGGTCGCGATTGTAGGCATTGATCACCCAATCCCGATACCTCCAGGCCCAAGGCCGAATCAAATCCTTCTCAAAGCCGTCGCTGTCGGCGTAGTGCGCCAGATCGAGCCAGGCGCGCGACCATTTCTCGCCATAATGAGGGCTCGCGAGCAGGCGGTCAACCTGGCGGGCATAGGCGTCGGGCCGCTGATCCGTCAGGAATTCGGCGGTCTCCTGAGGCGTGGGCGGCAAACCCGTGATGTCGATTGAGACACGCCGGAGCAAAGTGGCGCGGTCAGCATCGGCGGAAGGATTGATCGCTTCCTTTTCAAGCCGCGCGAGCACGAAACGGTCGATTTCATTGGCTGGCCAGTCCGATTTCTTTACGGCGGGCGCGGCGGGATGCTGAATCGGTTCCCATGCCCAATGGCGCGCGGCGCCTGCTGAAGCGGGCCAGTTGGCACCCTGATCGATCCAGCGGGTGAGTATCGCAATCTGCTCGTCAGTAAGCTTTGCGCCGACGGGCGGCATCAGTTTGCCCGAAGCGCCCTTCACCATGACGATCAGCTTGCTGGTTGCCGCGTTGCCCGGCTGAATAACGCGCCTGGCCGAATCGCGATCGTCCAAACGCAGTCCCGCGACGTGCTGCTTCGCGCCGTGGCAGACGACGCATTTCTGTTGAAAGAGGGGCTGCACTTCACGCGCGAAGTCAACCTTCGCATCCGCGCCGAACGCAATCGGCGCAAGAGACAGAACGATCAGGGCAAACCTAAGCCGCATAGCCGATTTGATTCTATTCCATGGCCGCGGGCTGGTGGATTCGGGCCAGACGTTACAGTAAGAATTGGCCCGCATTCTTGGTATCGAAAGCTCCTGCGATGAAACCGCCGCGTCGGTGATTGAAGGCGAAACGAACGTTCTTTCATCTGTGGTCGCGAGCCAGCTTTCGGTTCACGCGAAATACGGCGGGGTTGTTCCGGAGCTTGCGTCGAGAGAGCATTTGCGCGCCATCGTGCCGGTGGTGCGGGAAGCGCTGGAGAAGGCGAACCTCACGGTGCGGGATTTGGATGCCGTCGCGGCGACCTCAGGCCCCGGTCTCGCCGGAGCGCTCCTCGTCGGCCTCACATATGCGAAGGCGATCTCGTTCGCGACCGGCATTCCGCTCATCACCGTCAATCACATTGAAGGACACATCCACGCGGTGATTCTGGAATCCGCACTGCGGGGCGATCCTGTGGAACTGCCGGCGCTCGCCCTGATTGTCAGTGGCGGCCACACGCATATGTTCGAGGCGCACGCGGTGGGCGGGTATCGATTGCTGGGGCGAACGCGTGACGATGCGGCGGGCGAGGCATTCGACAAGGTCGCTAAACTGCTTGGCTTCGGTTATCCCGGAGGTCCCGTAGTGGACCGGCTGGCTCCCTTCGGCAACCCCAGGGCGGTGCCGTTCACACTTGCGAAAATGAAGGGCAATACGCTCGATTTCAGCTTCAGCGGGTTGAAGACCGCGGTGCTGCGCTGGGTGGAGAGCCGCGAAATGGGCGCGGAGATTGGGGTTCGCAAGGAACTTCTTCAACGTACACCCGTTCCTACGGATACCGAGTGGCTTGCGGTCACTCCACCCGCGACTCTCGATCTGCTGGCCAGTTTTCAGGCGACCGTGGTGGATGAACTGCTTCGTCACGCGCTCAGCGCCGCGGACCGGACGGAAGGTATTCGATCCGTCATCGTGTCCGGTGGTGTGGCGTGCAATTCCGGGCTGCGCTTAGCGGTGAATAGCCGGACTGTCGGATTACCGGTACACTTCCCCTCGCGCGCGCTTTCTACCGATAATGCGGTGATGATTGCGGCGGCTGCATTTCCGAAATTTCGGCGAGGCGAGTTTGCTTCGCTGGATGCGGCGGCGGAACCGAACCTCGCGCTTCAATAGCCGCCTCCACTTGCTCACGGCGGTGTCTACCCAAGGTTTTCAAGGTTGCACCGGAACCAGAAGTTTCGTCTGAACATCCCCTGAATGATCGCAAGTTGAACCTTCGAGCCCGTCGAAACGTTGTTGAACGGCACCTGTACATAGATCTGGTTTACGCCCATCAAGCCCGGCACCAATCCCGACCACAGATCCGAAGGCGCGGGAATTCCGGCAGTAACGCCGGGGCTTCTCCGACCAGACCTCCGCAGGGCGACCGATCAATTTATTCACGACCCAGGTGATTCCCGCATTACGATCTTGCGATTAGCTGCCGGCGGCATACTGGATCCAGATCGCCCTGCAAGCTTTAACGATAAAGAACGAGAGCTTTCCGGCCCGGCGACGCTTGCATTCGTGCGCGAAGTGGAGGACAATCGTCCCCGGAGACCTGATTCCCATGGCCATGAACAGACGTTCCGCGCTTGCCCTCGTTACGGCCGCGCCGGCGCTCCTGCTGCCGCGCAAGACATCCGCCGAGGACACAATACCGGACATAGCCAAGGGACCGTTTTCCGGCTCGGCCGAGTCGTTGAAAGCCTACACGATTCCACAATGGTTTAACGACGCGAAGTTTGGCATCTGGGCGCATTGGGGACCGCAGTCCGCCGCGGAGGACGGCGACTGGTATGCGAGGAATATCTACATCGAAGGCAGCCCGCAAAATCTGTACCATGTGAAGACTTTCGGGCATCCTTCGAAGTTTGGTCACAAGGACATCTGCCGCATGTGGAAGGGTGACAGGTTCGACCCCGACCATCTGATGTCGCTCTACAAAAAAGCCGGCGCCCGCTACTTCATGAGCATGGGCGTTCATCACGACAATTTCGATCTTTGGAATTCGAAGTTTCAGCCGCGCTGGAACTCCGTTGCGACAGGGCCGAAGAAAGACATCGTCGGGATGTGGAAGAAGGCCGCGGCAAAGCAGGGTTTGCGCTTCGCGGTGAGCGAGCATCTTTCGAACAGCTTCAACTGGCTGGCGGTTTCACACGGCGCCGATAAGACAGGCGAATTCGCGGGTCTGCCTTACGATGGCAATGACCCTCAGTACGCCGATCTCTATCACGACATACCGGCTGAATACAGGACAGCGCCCATCGCGGGCAGAGGAGGAAACGCGCAGGCGATGAGCCGCAACGCGCCGTTTTCCTGGAAACGCCAGTATTTCCTGCGTATTCAGGACTTAATCGACAACTACCAGCCCGATCTGCTCTACACGGATGGCGGCATACCTTTCGATGAGATCGGCTACAAACTGGTGTCGCATTTCTACAACGTCAGCGCCAGGGTTCACGGGGGGCAGGTCGCGGGGGTCTACACCAGCAAGCGTCCACCGGAGTGCGCAACCGGCACGTGCGCGCTCGATATCGAGCGTGGTGTGGCCAATCACATCATGCCGAGTCCCTGGCAGACCGACACCTGCATTGGGACCTGGCATTACAAGCGCGACGTGCAGTATAAAACGCCGAAAGTAGTGGTGGATATGTTGTGCGATATCGTGAGCCGTAATGGAAACCTGATGCTCAATATTCCTTTGCCGAATAGCGGAGAACCGGATGCGAAGGAACTTGCGGTGCTCGACGGCATCACGCGATGGATGGCTGTGAACAGCGAAGGCATCTACGACACGCGGCCATGGAAGACTTTCGGCGCGGGTCCGGGAATCGATTCCGCCGCGGGCGGCGGAATGAACGAGCGCAACCGGAAAGACCTCACCGCGGCGGACGTTCGGTTCACTAAAAAGGGCAATTTCCTGTATGCATTTCTGATGGGATGGCCCGGCGCGGAGGCAACGATTCCTTCACTCGCCACAGGCGGCGCAAACGACGTGCCGAAATTCCGCAATGTCGAACTGCTGGGTCACAAAGGGAAACTCAAGTGGACCCAGAACGAGTCGGGTCTCAAAGTGGATCTGCCGGAGCAAAAGCCGTCCGAGCACGCGGTGACGCTTAAATTGGCGCTGTCGTAGATTTCATTCGATTCGCATGTGGTCAGCCAACTCGCCGTCGAACGAAGGCGGAACCCCGCGGTATGCAATTCTGAGCAGCGGCGGCGCGAGCAGGGTAGTGGCTACCGACATGAATACAACAACCCCGTAAGAACTGCGCGTTAATATTCCGAACCCTAAACCAAGCTGCGCGACAATCATTCCGACCTCACCCCGAGGTACCATTCCAATGCCGATGCGAAATGCCTCCGCGCGCCCGAGGCCCAGCGCGCCCAGGCCGCATCCCGCGAATTTTGAAATCAACGCCGCCAGCAAAATCACGACCGCCAAAATGGCCGTGGAACGTTCGGCAAACACTGAGAGGTCGATCCGAAGCCCAATACCGATGAAGAAGAACGGGACCAGAAATTCGGACACGCCCTGAGCCAGATCTCTTTCGCGCGGGCCAGACGTCTCGGCTAACGCCATGCCCGCCAGAAAGGCCCCAACGATGGCGGCCACACCCACCGAGACCGCGAGTACGGAAAGCCCGAAGAGCAGGCCAAGAGCGATCACGAATCTCGCCTCCGCCACTCGCAGGGTCTCCTGCACTCGCGGCATCACTCGGTTCATCGCTTTCGATCCCCATTTAGCGACGAACAGCGTGAATCCAATCGCCAGCAAAGCAGTGATGCTGAGTTGAATCGCATCGAACTTGCCTCGCGACACACTGCTGACAACCGCGAGCACCAGCAGTCCCAGAACGTCGTCGATCACCGCCGCCGCTAAAATAACTTTGCTTGAGATTTCGCGCAGAAGCCCCTTTGCGGAGAGGACCTGAGCCGTGATGCCAACGCTTGTAGCCACGAGAGCCGCGCCCACGAAGATCGCTTCATGCGTTCCGGCGCCGGCGAACATCATGATGGCGGTTCCCATGGCGAACGGGACGATAACCCCGACGGTGGCCACCATCAGCGCGGTACCGCCGACCCGGATCAGTTCAGAGGACTTCACCTCCAGCCCCACCCGGAACAGGAGGAACATTGCGCCGAGGTCCGACATGGCGGACAGGAATTCGTCCGGTAAAAGCCAGCCCAGCATGCCGGGCCCCACGATCACGCCCGCGAAGATTTCGCCGACGATGCCGGGTTGGTTCAGCCGCTCTGCAATTTCGGCCATTACCTTCGCGGAGACGAAGATAATCAATATGGCGAGCGGAATGTTGTGGGGCATGTTCCTCCGGTAAAGCTATCGGAGGGCGCTTAGACTTTGCAGATCTCGTAAGCCTCTTCGAGACTCTTGATTGGCGGTGTCTTTACCGGAATGAATTCGTGCGAGAGAAACCCCTGGTAGCCGGTATCGGCAATCGCCTTTGCCACGGCGTGCCAGTTCACTTCCTGCGAGTCGTCGATTTCATTGCGCCCGGGGTTTCCGCCAGTATGAAAGTGACCGAAGAAATCGATATTGCCCTTGATGGTTCGGATCAGATCGCCTTCCATGATCTGCATGTGATAAATGTCGTAGAGCAGCTTCACTTTGGGTGAGCCGACGCGTTTCATCAGTTCGATTCCCCATGCTGAATGGTCCGCCATGTAGTCCTTGTGGTTGACTTTGCTGTTCAGCAGTTCCAAATTGACGGTGACGTTTTTCTCTTCCGCGTAGGCTTTGATTTTATTTAGCCCGGTGAGGCAATTTTCGAGGCCTTCGCCGTCCGGCATCCCTTTACGATTACCGGAAAAAATAATCACGTTGGGGACGTTCGCCGCGGACGCAAGCGTAATGTCGCGCTTCAGGCTCTCCAAAACCTTGTCATGGTTTTCGAGACGATTGAGGCCGACGGGAATGGTGTTCGGCGCGGTGCCCGATGTCATTGACGGTATCAGTCCGTATTTCTTCACGGTTGCGAACTGATCGGGCGTAACCAGATCGATGCCGCTGAGCCCGATGCGAACGGCTTCTTTGCACAGCGCGTCCAGGTCAAACCATTTTTGATACGTCCACAGGGAGACTCCCTGCTTGAGGCGTCCTTTGCCGGCTTCCGGCGCTGCCGGCGCGGTCCGGGCGAGCATGGTTGCGGCGCCGGCGATAGCTGTCGATTGAAGCGCTTTCCTTCGGGTCATTTGACTGCATCGTATCACCTTCCGGGCGCGGGCTACCTGTCTGTTCCAAAAACGTAAAACTGTTGTAAATTCCGTCGCGGACCGCTCCATGGACGCGCGGAATTAGTTACTTTCAGGCTTGATGGGGACAAGCGCGGCAATCCATAAGTTTGAGACCGAGAGCGATTACATTCTGAGGTTCGGGGATGTTGAAGTAAACTTCGACCGGACGAGAGTTTCGAGGAGGGGAACAGAGGTGAATTTAACGGCCGCGGAGTATGAATTACTAACCTATTTCCTGCTAAACCCCGGGCGCGAACTTACCCGGGACATGATTCTCGAGTCGGTCTGGAGCTATTTACCGTCGCCCAACACGCGCACTGTAGATGCGCACGTGCTGCGACTGCGGCAGAAACTGGAGCCGGATCCGAACGCGCCCCGCCATTTCGTGACAGTCCATCGCGTTGGATACTGCTTCCGAAACTAATTTTACAAGAGATTTACAAGACGGCGACCAGCCAATTTTTCAAACTTTATTATGATGGCGTCATGTCCGAGTTGGTCTTTGCTGAAATCTTCGAGCGATACCGCCAAAGTGTAGTGGCATGGTGCTATCGGGTTTCGAAGGATCGCGATGCCGCTAACGACCTTGCGCAGGAAGTTTTTCTGAAGGCGTACCGGCACAGAGGTTCGTTCCGGGGAGATTCGAGCGTTTCTACCTGGCTCTACGCAATTGCACGCAATCATTGCCTCACCGCGCTCAAGCGGCGGGGCCATATGGACCTGCCGCTTGAGCCCTCGCATTATGCCGTGCTGCGCGATGAAAGCGCGGTGGAGCCCGATCGAGCGGCGGAACTGGATGAGCGTTCGCGGCGATTGTTGAGGCTGATGACGCGAACGCTCGATCCTTTGGAGGTGAGAGTGATGACCCTTCATTACGGACACGAGGTTCCGCTTGCAGCGATTACCCGGCAGCTTTGTCTGAATAATCCGAGCGGTGCGAAGGCGTATGTGGTGAACGCCCGCAGGAAGTTGCAAGCGGTGCTGAAGCGGCAGAACTGGCAAAAAGCAGCTTAATAAATCCAGAAGAAGCCACGTTCCAGGTTACGCTGCCTTCGTAATGCGAAAGGCTTCGAAGCTCAACCTGAGGCCGCTGCCCCGCTGCATGAGACGCCCGGGCCGGCGTTTGCCCGCACGCAAAAACGTGCGCCTTGTTTTTGACCTTGTCCGCGCGAAGCTGTGTCCATCGGCGGTCAAATGTTTTGCCCTTGCCCCCCGGTCACAACCATATTCCCTTGAAATTACTTCTCGAAAGTAACCACCGAGTCCGACCCGAAGCGCTTGTAATCGCTGTAGCGAATCGTCAGCTTTTCGCGAATCGGGCCGGAGCGGAAGTGCAGCGTATCGTCCGCGGAAGTGATTGCCGGAAACCAGAAGCCATTCAGTTTCTTCCGGACCGTCGTGAACTGCGGAAACAAATTCTCCTGCTTCATGGTCACAATCCGCGGCACGGCTTTGCCCTGGCTTCGGATCACCGAGTAATCGTCCTGCTTCACCCAGATCATCCCGTCAAATAATCTTTGCCCGGAAAGGATATGTTTCGGGCGCAACCGCAGCACCCAGCAAGTCTGATCGTCCACCAGTTCTTCGCCCTTAAACTCGGCCTCGTAGTTCCACAACTGGTCGGCGGTCAGAACGAAAGGCTGTATATTGCGGATGTCGGCGAAATCTTCCGGCGTCAGGATCAGGTTCTTCAACCGCGAATCGGGAGTGCCGACGAATCGTTCGGAACGCTCCCCCGCCGGCGAAAAGATCACTTCGCGCGTCTCTTTGTACTCCCCCGCAAGCGCACCGCGGGTATCCATTTCCTGGAGCCGCACCGATTGCGTATACATGTAGTGGCTTCGCTCTTCGGCGGTTGCGGTCTCACGCGCGGCCACAAGCCTCGCGAGATGCTCCGGAGGCTCAGCGGCGCGCAACAGAGTAAGAGCGCCGAATGTTACGATGAGTCCGATGCCATACACGCCCGCGCGGCCAGGTGCGCGCTTTTTGGCGGTGGTGGGTATAGGGTGGGTGCTGCTCGGCATTGCCGCGTTCTGGTACGCGCAACTGAAAGGCATACCGGCGTTGGTGGCCCTGCCGGCCGCTGCCGCGTTCCTCATCGAATTTCCATTCTATCTGCTGCCGGGCTTCCATCCCGATTGGCTCAAACGACCGGAATTTCTCACCGTCAGCTGCATACTGCCGTATCTGATTTACAGCATTCCCACCGGGCAGTTCCGTGTCTCAGCGTGCCTGTCGCTCGTGTTAATCGCGCTAACGCTGTCTTTTTGGTACAAAGTTCTGCCAAACACCGCGCCTTCGGATTTGCTCTTCATTGCACTCGCGGCCTCGCTCTACCTGGCAAAGGTGTTCGATGGCATATACACTTCTCCAATTCCGAAGGTGCCGTTCTCAGTGCTCGGCCACATCATGCTGATCCGTACCTGCGCGATTGCGATGCTGGCGATCCGCGGCGGAGTCAATGCGGAATTCCGTTTTATGCCGCGACGAGACGAGGCCATTGCCGGGCTTCGATGGTTTGCGATGATGCTGCCAGCAGTGGCCGCGTCGCTTTGGACAGTCGGATTGTGGCATATCAAAACAAACCCAAATTTGCCTGCCGGAATCGCCACGTTTTTCGGGATTTTGTGGGTGACGGCGCTCTCCGAAGAATTCTTCTTCCGGGGACTCCTCCAACAATGGATCGGCAAATGGATCGGCAAATGGACCGGCAGCGCCATCGCCGCGGTCATCATCGCTTCAATACTGTTCGGAAGCGTTCACCTGGGCTGGAACCACAGTTTTCCCAACTGGCGGTTCGCAACCGTAGCGACTATCTTCGGCCTCTTCTGTGGACTCTGCTTCCGCCAAACCCGGAGCGTCCAGGCAAGCATGATCACCCACGCCCTGGGCGCAACCCTCTACCGGGTCTTCTTCACCAACTAAACTGCCGGCCCTACAAATAACCCAACCACCAATCCCGACGCCGCTCCTTGATCCGTGAAAACCACAAACAAGCCGGATACACAGCAACAACCACCACAATCCAAACCAAATAAACAACGCCCAGGCTATAACCGAAATCCGGTGGAAACCCTTTCATCGAACTAAATGAAGGCGATCCTCCGAGCCCATATCGCGGAGTTCCGTAGCTAATCATCGAAAGAACGATGGTACTCAGGTGAATCACATAAAAGTGAAGCACGAAATAAAACAAAGGAACCCGGCCAAACACAAGCAATGGGTTGGTTCGTGCGATTCCGCGATCCGGCAGGAAAGCAAGAAGCGTTATCGGCGGTCCCAAAGTCATCAGCAGGAAATCAAGTGACGGCGGGTATTTCTGGCATCGCAGAAAAGAGAGGACGGTCTTAATGCCGCCCGGATGCGTCCACGGCGTGGGATCGCCATAAACATTGATTCCGCGAATCACGAAAAAGGCAAGGGTAAGCGCGACACCCCAGCGAAAAAGAATTCGCCGACGACGCCGCTCCTCAAGCGCAAACACCTGCCCGAGGCAGTAACCGGCAGCCATCACGCCAATCCACGGTATGAGCGGATAGGCGACCACGAACACTTCGCCGCCAGCCGTAAACACTCCCTGCCGGTGCAAAATCGTCCAAAGCACGCCGCCTTTCACGCTGTCGAAAAGATTGTGAAACAACATGAGCGCCACACTTAGCACCGCAATTACGCGCATCGGAAGCCAGATCAGCGCGGCAAGCAGGATCATACACAGCCCCAGCGCCCATAAAATCGTAAGCAAAAGCGGGCCTTCGGTCAGGCTGAAGAAGAAGCCAAAGCGGAGAACGGTTAATTCCAGCACGACGAGCCAAAGTCCCCGGGTGAGCAGGAATTTCGAAAGCGCCGGCTTGCCACGGCGACCGTAGAACCACGCGCCCAACCCGGCGCAAAGCATAAAAACGGGCGCGCAAAAATGCGTGATCCAGCGGGTTAAGAAAATAGCCGCGGTGGTCTGCGTCAGATCCTCCGGCTGGAAATGAAAGGCAGCGGAATGAACGAAGTCACGCGTGTGGTCGAGCGCCATGACGATCATAATCAGCCCCCGAAGTGTATCGATCGATTCGAGCCTGGCTTTACCGGCGTCCATATTCATCCGATAATAACCGTCGCGACTGAACCAAACTCGGACAGCGCTCGTATACTTGGTTTAACGAGGTGCCGATTGCTTTTACGTAATATTGCGCTAACTCTCAGCGCCAGCGGTCTGGTGTTCGCCGCTGCAACCGATAAAGGCGCGCCCACATTCAGCAAAGATGTGGCGCCCATACTTCAACGGCATTGCCAAACGTGCCACCGCCCAGGGGAGGCTGCGCCGTTTTCGATGCTCACTTATAAAGAGACGCGCCCGTGGGCTTCCAGCATTAAGGAAGCGGTCTCGCTGCATAAGATGCCGCCGTGGTTTGCCGACCCGCACTATGGCAAGTTCGCGAATGACCGCACCATGCCGCCGCACGATATCGACACCCTCCTCGCATGGGTCGCCGCGGGCGCGCCGGAAGGCAATCCGAAAGATCTTCCAAAGCCGCTGAATTTCGTAACCGGCTGGAATATCGGCAAGCCGGACCTGACTGTGAGCATGCCGGCGAAGTTCGAGATCCCCGCGACCGGCACCATCGACTATCAATACTTACTCGTTCCTCTGAACCTCACGGAAGACAAATGGATCAAGGGCGCGGAAGTTCGCCCAGGTAACCGGGCTCTCGTTCATCACGTAATCGCGTTTGTGCGTCCGAAGGGATCCAAATGGATGAAAGATGCACAGCCTGGCGTTCCCTACGTTCCGAAGAAAGGCGAGGAAGCCGGCGATAACGAATTCCTGGTTGGATATGCGCCGGGCGTTCCGGCGTCCGTGCTTCCCGAGGGTCAGGCCAAGCTGATCAAAGCCGGTTCTGACATCATCCTGCAGCTTCACTACACTGCGAATGGCAAAGCAGGTTCCGATCAGTCGTCGATTGGCCTCGTCTACGCTACCAGCCCTGTTAAGCAACGGGTGTATACGATCGCGGCGCAGAACAACAAGTTTGTGATCCCCCCGGGAGATCCGAATTACGAAGTGAAGTCGTCGTTTGAATTCGGCGAGGAAACCCACGTCACCTCACTGCTTCCCCACATGCATCTTCGGGGCAAGGACTTCCTTTTCAAAGCCATCTACCCGACAGGTGAGAGTCAGGTGCTGCTGAACGTTCCGCATTACGACTTCGGCTGGCAATTGAGCTACGTGCCCGCGCAGGATATCGTAATGCCAAAGGGTTCGAAAATTGAATGTGTGGCGCATTACGACAATTCCGCGAACAATCCAAGCAATCCCGACGCGACGAAGGAAGTCCGTTACGGCGACCAGAGTTGGGAAGAGATGATGTTCGGTTTCTTCGATGTTGCAATCGATGCGAATAAAGACCTCAAGAGCATCATGCCGCAGCGCAAACCCGGGCTCGTCGACAAAGCCGCGAAGCCCACGGCTCTTGAATAAACTGCTGTTCCTCTGCGGAGTCGGTTTAATCGCCGGCTCCGCATCGTTGTATCCGCACGACCCCATCACCACCAAACTGACGTGGACCCGGGAGGTCTCCCGAATCGTGTACAAACGCTGCGGATCATGCCATCACAGCGGCGGTCGCGCTATGGATCTGACCTCGTACGAACAAGCCCGCCCAGGGGCGAAAGCGATTCGCGACGAAGTCTTGTCCCGAAGAATGCCGCCGTGGTGAGCGGTGAAAGGGATCGGTGAGTTTGCGGACGACCCGAGCCTGTCACAACTCGAAATCGACATTCTGGTCGCTTGGGTGGAGGGCGGCGCACCGGAAGGCAGCGCGGCGGATCTGCCGATGCAATTACCGGCGTTCAAAACGGAGTCCCCCGCCCTGCCGCGTTATTCGAAGACGCTTACGGTAGCGGACCATGCCACGCTCCCGCACGCAACCACTTTGGTCGCCCTTCGACCGAAGGATTTACCCGAAAACGGTTCGCTCGAAGCATGGGCGACCCGGCCCGATGGCTCGGTGGAGCGCCTCATCTGGCTGACCGACTTTCAGAAGGCGTGGGCGCATAGTTTTAAGCTGCTGAATCCGCTTACCCTGCCGGCCGGATCGCGGATTCGCGTAGCGGCCAAATCCGGGTCCCTCACGCTGTACTGCCGGTAGGGGCGGCTCCTGTATCATGCTAATGAATCCCGCATGCCAGTTGAATCGAACGACATCCAGTCCACGCTGAAAGAACAGCGCCTCTTCGAGCCGCCATCCGATTTCAGTTCGAGAGCCCATGTAAAATCCATGGCCGATTACGAACGCCTTTATGAGGAGGCGGATCGCGATCCGGAGACATTTTGGGCGAACATCGCGCGGGAACTCGACTGGTTCGAGCCCTGGACCAAAGCCCTCGAATGGGACGCGCCCTGGGCGAAATGGTTTGTGGGCGGCAAGATCAATCTCTCGTACAACTGTCTCGACCGGCATCTGCTGACATGGCGGAAGAACAAAGCCGCGCTGATCTGGGAGGGCGAGCCCGGCGAGATTCGCACGCTCACGTATCAGCAACTGCATTCGGAAGTGGCGAAGTTCGCCAACGTGCTCAAGTCGCTGGGCGTGAAGAAAGGCGACCGTGTCGCCATCTATATGGGTATGACGCCGGAACTCGCGATCGCGCTTCTCGCCTGCGCGCGTATCGGGGCGCCTCACAATGTGGTGTTCGGCGGTTTCTCATCGCAGGCACTGGTTGACCGCATCACGGATTCCCAGGCCGTTTGCGTAATTACGCAGGATGGGTCGTATCGGCGTGGAGCGGAAGTGAAGCTGAAGCCGGCGGTCGATGAGGCGCTCAAGCAGTGCCCGACTGTCCACAGCGTAGTCGTCTATCAGCGCACCGGCACGCCGCAAAACATGGAGGCAGGGCGCGATCACTGGTGGCATGAGCGGATGGCGATCGCAACGGACGAATGCCCCGCGGAGCCGCTCGATTCCGAGCACCCGCTGTACCTGCTCTATACCTCGGGCACCACCGGCAAACCGAAAGGCATTCTGCACACCACCGGCGGCTATGCGGTTTCGACTTACATTACGACGAAGTGGGTTTTTGACCTTCGCGACGAGGATGTTTATTTCTGCACGGCCGACATCGGCTGGGTCACCGGGCATAGCTACGTCGTTTATGGTCCTCTTCAAAATGGCGCGACCGTGCTGCTGTATGAGGGCGGGCCAACCCATCCGCAGCCCGATCGGTTTTGGGACATGATCGACCGCCACAAGGTTTCTGTTTTCTATACCGCGCCAACGGCCATCCGCGCGCTGATGCGCATGGGCGAGCGATGGCCGGCGAAGCATTCTCTCAAGAGCCTGCGCCTGCTCGGAAGCGTCGGCGAGCCGATCAATCCTGAAGCCTGGATGTGGTATCGGAGCATCATCGGGCATGACCGCTGCCCAATTGTGGACACGTGGTGGCAGACGGAAACCGGGGCGATCGTGATCAGCCCGCTACCCGGCGCCACGCCGACCAAGCCGGGCTCCTGTACCAAGCCTCTGCCCGGAATCGATATTGAGGTCGTGACGAGAGAAGGCCGCCCGGTACCCGCAGGTTCGGGCGGGTATTTGGTGATAAAGAAGCCGTGGCCCGCTATGCTGCGGACCATCTACGGGGATGACGAACGGTTCAGGCAGCAGTATTGGTCGCAGATTCCAGGTTCCTACTTCACGGGCGATGGCGCGCGGCAGGACGAGGACGGCTACATCTGGGTAATGGGGCGGGTTGACGATGTAATCAACGTTTCGGGTCACCGGCTCAGCACCATGGAAGTGGAATCCGCTCTGGTGGCGCATACGCTGGTGGCTGAAGCCGCGGTGGTTGGCCGACCGGATGAGATCAAGGGTCAGGGCATCGTCGCCTTCGTGACGCTTCAGGAAGGCAATGAGGCTACCGATCAGTTGAAGGCCGAACTAAAGACCTGGGTTGGCAAAGAGATCGGATCTTTGGCCAAGCCGGATGAAATTCGATTCACCGATTCTCTTCCAAAGACCCGCAGCGGCAAGATCATGCGGCGCCTTTTGCGGGAGTTGGCGGCGGGCGGCGAGGTCAAAGGGGATACCACTACCCTCGAAGATTTGGGCGTGCTCGCGAAGCTTCGGCAGGACGAAGATTAGCGCGCAAAACTTTTCCGGAGAAAATTGCCTCTCTCACCGCACCTAAGGTTAAGAGGCACTCATGACGGAAACAGAAAAGCGCAAAGCGATCGACTTAGCCCTTGTGGCGATGGATAAGCAGTTTGGCAGGGGCACCGTGTTGCGGCTCGGCGCGGACAACGTGGTGCCCGTATCCGTAATTTCCACCGGATGCCTGTCACTGGACGCCGCCCTTGGCGTCGGCGGCTTCCCGAGAGGCAGGGTCATCGAAATCTTCGGACCCGAATCTTCCGGGAAGACTACCATTGCGCTCCAGGTGATCGCCCAAGCGCAAAAAGCCGGAGGCACCGCCGCGTTCGTGGACGCCGAGCACGCCCTCGATCCCATTTACGCCCGAAAGTTGGGAGTGGACATCGATAACCTGCTGGTATCGCAGCCTGACACAGGCGAGCAGGCGCTTGAAATCACCGGCGCTTTGGTCACATGCGGGGCGGTGGACGTCGTGGTGGTCGATTCCGTCGCCGCGCTGGTTCCGAAGGCCGAGCTGGAAGGCGAAATGGGCGACAGCCACGTTGGATTGCACGCCCGGCTCATGTCCCAGGCGCTGCGCAAGCTTACGGGTACGGTGTCGAAGACGAATACCTGCATGATCTTTATCAATCAGATACGAGAAAAGATCGGTGTCATGTTTGGCAGCCCGGAAACTACCACGGGTGGCCGCGCGCTGAAGTTCTATTCGTCAGTACGAGCCGACGTGCGCCGTATCGGAGCCCTCAAAGATGGCGAGACGATGATCGGCAACCGCACCAAAGTGAAAGTGGTGAAGAACAAGGTCGCCTCGCCCTTCCGCGAAGCCGAGTTCGACATCCTGTACGGCGAAGGCGTTTCGCGCGAAGGCGATCTTCTCGACATGGGCGTGATGAAGAATGTGGTGGAAAAATCCGGATCGTGGTTCAGTTATCGCGGCGAACGGCTGGGCCAGGGACGCGAAAATTCAAGGGTATTCCTGAAAGAGCACCCCGAGACCGCCCAACACTTAGACGAAGACCTGCGCGCCGCTTTGGGGCTCACAGCGAAGGCAAAGTCTGTGGCGGTGGCCTAATGCAAACCCTCGAGTTGCAGCCCAGCCTTGAATGGTCATATAATATGACCATGCAGGAGCATAAGTTGGCTGACGTGAAAGCGCACTTCTCGGAAATGGTTCAAAAGGCGATGCTTGGCGAAACCATCGTGGTTACGAAGGAGAACCGCCCCGTGGTCCGGATTACGGCGATTAAGCCGGCGAAACGGGTTCCCGGCACTGGCAAAGGCATCTGGATGGCTCCGGATTTCGACGCTCCGCTGGAAGATTTCTCGGAGTACATGTAGCTTGCCGGTACTTCTCGACACCCACGCATTTCTTTGGTGGTGCGAGGATTCACCCGAACTTTCCCAGGGCGCGCGCGAGGCGATGGAGACGAATGACTGCTTCGTCAGCTTCGCGAGCTTCTGGGAGATCGCAATCAAATACAGCCTGGAAAAAATACGCCTTCCGGTCCCGCCGGAGCGTTATCTTCCCGAGCAGATGTCGCTCAACGGGTTCGAACAACTCGAAATCAGTTTCCGGCAAATGATGCGGACGGCGCACCTCCCCTGGAAACATCGCGACCCCTTCGACCGATTACTGATCGGCCAGGCCCTGGAAGAAAAACTCGCTATGGTTTCACGCGATCCGATGGTGGAGACCTACGGCGTCCAGCGGATATGGTAAGCGCTTAGCTTTCACCTTCTTCGACACTATATAATCGTCGCCGGAGACACAAAGATTCATGAGTGATTCAGTATTGCGGTGCATCCGCGGCGTGGCGCTGGTGGCGGCGCTTACCGGATGCGCCATTGCCCAGGCGCCCCCGGGGGGCAGAGGCTCGCAGGCGCCCGCTCCGGCACCAGGCGGACGCGGACGGGTTGCGCCCCAGGGCGGCGGCTTACTGGCCCAGGCCGGTTCGGCTGATAAACACATCATCGACGCCGCGGGCGCGCAAAGAGGCCAGAAGGTCTACGCGGCGGAATGTATCACCTGCCATGGAGCCAGCGGGCGCGGTGCGCAAAACGGCCCCGATTTGGTGCGATCCGTGATTGTGCTTCGCGATCGGTACGGCGATCAGATAGGCGCGGTGCTCAAAAAGGGCCACCCTGCGCAAACCCGGAAGCCTGCGGTCTACACAGACGCTGAAATATCCGATCTGGCTGATTTTCTGCATCTCAAAGTGGCGGACACGATGCGTACATCTCCACTGTTCCATGCGCAGAATGTGCTGACCGGCGATGCGAAAGCGGGTGAAGCCTACTTCAACGGCGAGGGCAAATGCAGCCAGTGCCATTCGGCGACCGGGGATCTGAAAGGCGTGGGCGCCAGGTACGATCCGGTGGACATGCAGCAGAAGTTCCTGTTCCCCAAACCGGCTTTCGGACGTGGAGGCAGGGGCGGTGGCGGCGGCGCTGCGAAGCAGGTGATGGTGACGGTTACGCCTCCTTCCGGTCCGTCGATCACAGGCACGCTCGATAAGCTCGATGATTTCAACGTCTCGCTTCGCGATAAAGACGGCGAGTATCACGGGTTCACCCGCACGCCTCAAACGAAGGTGACGGTCGACGACCCTTATAAGGCGCACGTCGAACTGCTCGAACGAATTACCGACAAGAACATGCACGACGTGACTGCTTACCTGGAGACCCTGAAATGAAAACCCTTCGAATGATCGCGGCGTGTGCCGCCTCCGTGGTGGCACTGTTTGGGCAAGGCGCTCTTGACCCGGCAAAACTGTTACAGCAGCCCACCGATTCGTGGCCGGGTTATAACGGAGACTACTCCGGCAGGCGTTACAGCCCGCTAAAAAAGATCAACTCGAACAACGTTCACAATCTGAGCCTTCAGTGGGTCTATCGCGCGAACGCGCTGGGCACTGCCGGCGCGACCATCAAGGCGACGCCTGTGGTTGTCAACGGCGTCATGTATGTAACGGTGCCCGACCATGTCTGGGCTCTCGACGCGCGCACGGGGCGGGAACTGTGGCACCATGCGCACCAGTCGAAGGGCGGCATTCACATCGGCAACCGCGGTGTGGCGGTTTATGGAAACTGGCTCTACTTCGAGACTCCGGACTGCCATCTGGTGTCCCTCAATGTGAAGGATGGGCGCGAGCGCTGGCAGAAGCCGATCTGCGATCTGGATCAGCTCTACTACGCATCCGTGGCTCCGATCATCGTGAAGAACCATGTGCTGGTAGGCGTGAGCGGCGACGATACGGATATCCCTGGATATTTTGAATCGCGCGATCCCGAGACAGGGGACCTGCAGTGGCATTGGTCCGTGGTTCCCAGGAAGGGCGAACCGGGCTTCGAAACATGGCCGAACGAAGATGCGGCGGCGCACGGCGGCGGGATGACGTGGGGAACCACAACGTATGACCCGGAGCTGAATCAGATCTACCTGGGCACAGGTAATCCTCAGCCGGTAATTGCGGGGAAAGGCCGGGAGGGCGACAACCTCTATACGGCATCGATTGTGGCGTTGAATCCGGATACAGGAAAAATGCTTTGGTACTTCCAGCCGTCTCCGCACGATACTCACGATTGGGACAACGTGGAGGTGCCGGTTCTTTTCGAAGGAACCGTCGGCGGCCAGAAAAGGAAGCTGCTCGCGATGGCCTGCCGCAACGGATGGTTCTTTGTGCTTGACAGAGAGACGGGCAAAGCGCTCGTGTCGAAGGAATACGTGAAGACGAATTGGTCCAAAGGTATCGACAAGCGCGGTCAGCCAATTCCCGATCCGAAGAAGGAACCGCAGTTCGATGGCTCACTTGTTTCGCCGAATCAGGGCGGCGCGGCTAACTGGCCGCCGCCGGCTTTCAATCCGGACACGGGGCTGTTCTACATCAACGCGACGTATGCCTACAGCGTTTGGTATCTCTACGACATTGACGAAAAGCCGGAGGGCTGGGGCGGCACGGATCGCGGCGGCTGGTCCGAGTCGTCTCTGAAGGCCATTGATGTGAAGGATGGCAGCATTAAGTGGAACCATAAGTGGGAAGGTCCAGGCGGACGTTCCGGTCTGATGACTACGGCTGGTAATTTGTTATTCGCCGGAGATACTTCGAATAACTTCGTTGCTCTCGATGCGAAGACCGGAAATCCGTTGTGGCACGCGAATCTGGGTTCTTCGGTGAGCAATGCGCCAATCAGTTATGAACTGGATGGCAAACAACTGGTGATCGTAGGCGCCGGGGACTCTCTGTTTGCGTTCACGGTCAACGAGAAATAAGACGCGCCGAAGAGAGTTAATCGGGGGGGCTGACCGCGATGGCGCAAACCAGCCCTGCCCCGGGGCGGGCAATCCTGCCTGCGGAGCGGTTGACCACTGGCGCAGACTTGCTTACTGCTGCTTCAGCGATAAGTTGTGTATTCGCCTGCGCTACTGGTCCAGCCGCTCCGTCGGCGAAGTCGCCTTGCCGACCACTCGGCCAACGCGTCTGCAGCTGTCAGGTATCAGCGCCAAAACGCAGTTAAATCAGGCCGTTGAGCCGCGCATACTTCAGTGCGTCTACCGCGGCTCCGCGTGAACCGGCAGTATCGCCGTGGGGCATGATGTGGATGGGAATATCGGCCTGTTCGGCGCGCTGGGCGGGCATGCCGTTACGGATTTCCTGGACGAACCAGCGTTGAAACGATTCGGCGGTTTCAATCGCGCCCCCTCCGACCATGAGTGCGTCCGGGTCGAAGATGTTAATCATTTCGTCGAAAAAGAGCCCGAGCGCATGAGCCTGCACGCGGAAGATCTCAAGCGCCATCGGATCGCCCCTGACGGCAAGTCCGCGAACGAGCTTCGCCGCTTTGCGGTGGTCGCCGAGCAACGCCAATTCGTGATTGGGAAACTGCCGCAGGAAAAACGGCAGCAGCGCATTTTCAATAGCAGTGAGGGAACATAACGATTCGAGGTCACCTTCGCGCCCGCAGTTGCAAACAGGTTTCAAGCCCTCAATGCCCGCGATGCTTCGGTACGGAATTAATACGTGCCCCAGTTCGCCGCCGAAACCCTTTCGGCCTTTCACAACGTTATTGCCATGCACGATGACCCCGCCGCCCAACCCGGTGCCGATCAGCGCAGAGACGGAAGATGCCTGATTGTTAGCTCCGAAGATCACGAAATGGCCCCAAAGCGCGCCGGCATTGCCGTCGTTCAGATAAGTGACTGGCTTGCCCAATCGCTGCTCCAGGCCGAGCCGCATATCGAATCCGGCCCAGCCCGAATGAACGAAATTGGTAGAGCCGCGGGCACTTAACACGCCATCGGCGCTGGCGGGACCAGGCGTATCGAGGCCAACGGCAACCACATCGGACAACAGATGACCAGCGTCCTCCACGGCGATCTTCAACCCATGGGCAATCTGTTCAAGGCATATTTCCGGGCCCTCCGTCGATCTGGCCGGATATTCGCACAGGCGCTCAATGAGGAACTGTTCCTGGCTATTTATCAGCGTATAGTTGACGGCGGTTCCGCCAAGATCCACTCCGGCGACGAGTTGCACAGAAACAGCGTAACAGTTGCGCTCTTTTTGAGATCAGATTGGACTGTTCTTTGGCCGTGCGATTGCATACGATAGGTCCGTGGCCTCGCGCTTATTCGTCTCCCTACTGGCAGTTGTTGCGGGCGCCAGCCCTCTGGCGCTCGAAATCGATAAAGCGCAGTTGGCTCGGGAAGAGAATGTCACCGGATACACGGTCACCGAGACGTATAAATTGCGCAACAGCCGCTTTTCAGAACCGGCCGAGATGGTCGTGAATGTCACATACGCGAAAGGCGCGGGCAAGACGTACAAAGTGGTTTCACGGCGCGGACCTTCCTTCTTGCAGAGCGCCGTACTCGACCGCATGCTGAAGGAAGAAGCAGAAATGAGCAGGGGACAGATGCGAACAGAGGCGCTGATTACTTCGGCGAATTACGAAATGAAGTTGCTGGGCGAAGCCGTAATCGAAGGGCGCCGCTGCAAGACGGTTGAACTCACTCCGCGAAGGAAGAGTCCGCATCTTCTGATCGGAAAGGCATGGGTTGATGCCACGACTTACAATTTGATTCGAATCGAAGGGAAACCGGCGGCGAGCATTTCATTCTGGGCGGGCGCGCCGAACGTGATTCGTGAATACACCGAGATCAGCGGATTTTCTTTCGCCCGCCGCAGCATTGCGGTGACTCACGGCATTCTGCTTGGCCGATCGGAGATAACGGTCGATTATTCGAACTACGATCTGAGACTTCTGAACGGGGGCAAGACTCAATGAGTTCGCCTTCGCGGTTCGCCGGGTTGCTGTTACTGCTACCCTGGACTGCCGCGGGTTATTCGGTACTGACTCACGAAGCCATTGTGGACACCCTCTGGAAGGACGCGATGCGCCCGGCGATCGTACACAAATTTCCGGAGGCCACTGAGGAACAATTGCAAAAAGCTCACGCCTACGCGTATGGCGGCTGCATCATTCAGGACCTTGGTTACTATCCTTTCGGCAACCACCTGTTCAGCGATCTGGTGCATTATGTGCGGAGCGCGGATTTCGTACAAGCCTTACTCGACGATGCGGTCACCGCGGATGAGTATGCGTTCGCCCTCGGCGCGCTTGCGCATTTTGGAGCAGATATCGATGGCCACGCTATCGCGGTGAACAGGGCGGTGCCAATTCTCTTTCCCAAACTCCGCAGGAAGTTCGGAGATGACGTCACCTACGGAGATAACCCGGCGGCGCACCTGAAGACCGAATTCGGATTCGATGTTTTGCAGGTGGCGCGCGGGCATTATGCGCCCGGGCAGTATCACGATTTCATTGGCTTCGAGGTCTCGAAAGAACTGCTCGACAAGGCGTTCCACGATACGTACTCATTGCACCTGAAAGATATCTTCGGCACTCTGGATCTGGCGCTGGGCAGTTACAGATTCTCTGTGAGCAGGCTGCTTCCGTCGGTTACCAGGGCAGCGTGGGCTCTCAAGAAGGACGAGATCGAAAGAACGCAACCCACCGTGTCGCGGCGGCAATTCCTGTATAACATCAGCCGCGGAGGTTATCGGAAAGAGTGGGGCTCAACGTATCGGCCACCCGGCCTGTTCGAGCGTTTTTTGCTGCTCCTGACCCGCATTCTGCCCAAAGTGGGGCCGCTTCGGGGCCTTGCGTTCCGGGTGCCCACGGCCGAAACCGAAAAGATGTTCGAAGAGAGTTTCGATGCGGCCGTCACCCGCGACCGAACGGCTTTTTTGAACGCGGAGACTAGCGCGCTTCGCATCGCCAACATGGACCTGGACACGGGAAAGCGCGTTTCCGCGGGAGAGTATCAGTTGGCGGACAAAACGTACGACACGCTGGTGCTGAAGCTGGAGGGCAAGAAATTCACAGATGTGACGCCGACGCTTCGGGCCAATATCGTGGGGTTTTACTCACGGATGAAGGGTCCGGACCGCCACGGCATTGGACCGCACCTTGATCGGCTAAAGGCGGCCCAGGCCGCGGGTTTATAGATGACCCGTGGCGTAGATTTGAAAGTATGCGGCATCGTGTAGTGATCGTAGGCGGAGGCTTCGGCGGGCTCTACGCGGCGCGTGCTCTGCGGCGGGCGGATGTGGATCTGACACTGATCGACCGCCGGAATTTTCATTTGTTTCAGCCCCTTCTGTACCAGGTCGCGACAGGAGCGCTTTCCCCCGGAGAAATCGCTGCCCCCTTACGTTATGTGCTGAATCGACAGAAAAACGCCCGCGTCGAGTTGGGTGAGGTTGTCGATATCGATATCGATGCCAGAGAAGTTTTATTGAAGGACCGATCGCGTGTGCCATACGACACGCTGATTGTGGCAACGGGCGCCACGCATCATTATTTTGGACATCCGGAATGGGCACAGTATGCTCCGGGGCTGAAGACGATCGAGGATGCAACCGAGATCCGCACGCGGGTTTTGCTGGCCTTTGAGCGAGCCGAGACCGAGCCGGACCCGGAGAGGCGGAGGGCGCTGCTTACTTTCGTGGTGGTGGGCGGGGGTCCCACGGGCGTGGAACTTGCGGGCGCGCTGGGCGAGATCTCGCGCGATACGCTGCGCAATGACTTTCGAACGATCAATCCGGCTGAGGCGAACATCTTCCTGATCGAAGGAGCGGATCGGCTGCTGCCTCCCTATCCGCCGAAGCTCTCGGCGGCGGCGGAGAGAGCGCTGATCGCACTGGGAGTTCAGACGCGCACGGGAGCGATGGTCACGAACATCGATGAAAACGGAGTCACGGTTAAGACGGGCCGGGCTGAAACGCGAATCGCGGCGAAGACTGTTTTGTGGGCGGCAGGCGTGCAGGCTTCTTCGCTCGGCAAGTTACTGGCGGACCGAACGGGCGCGAGCCTGGATAAGGCGGGCCGCATAGGTGTAGCGCCCGATTTGTCTGTACCCGGGCATCCGGAAATCCTCGCAATCGGAGATCTGGCGCACTTCGAACAGAATGGAAAGTTGGTGCCTGGCGTAGCGCCGACGGCGATGCAAATGGGCCGGTACGCGGCCAGGCTGATTGTGAAGAGACTTCGGAACCAGCCCACGCCACCGTTTCACTATCGCGACAAGGGAAGCCTCGCGACTATCGGGCGCAACAAGGCCGTGGCGGATATTGCGGGCTTTCATTTCTCTGGCTATCTCGCGTGGCTCACGTGGTTGTTCGTTCACCTGCTTTACATCGTGGGATTTGCGAATCGCGTGCTGATTGCGTTTCAGTGGGCCTGGGATTACGTCACGTTTAACCGGGGAGCCCGCCTGATAACGGGTAAGTGGGCTTCGCGGGACTGAAGGCGATGTTCCGGGCGGCTAAGATACATAGGAAACATGCCCGACGATACGTCAATCGCGCTGTGGCGCGCCCTGCATCATTCGCTCGAATACCTGGATGCGCTGCCTAACGCCCCGGTAGGCCCTGTCGCCGATCTCGAAATGCTGCGGGCGCGGCTGCACAAGCCGCTTGGGGAGTGGCCTTTGCCGGCGGGTCAGGTTATCGATGAGTTGGTAAGGGATTCGTCCGGCGGCATCGTGGGATGCGCGGGAGGAAGATTTCACGCGTGGGTGATTGGCGGCTGCGTTCCCGCGTCGCTTGCGGCCGACTGGCTCACGTCGGTGTGGGATCAGAATGCCGGGATTTACGCTTCCGGACCAGCCGCGGCGGTTGTGGAAGAAGCTTCGGGCGCGTGGTTGAAGGATCTGTTGGGAATCCCCTCCGCCGCAAGCTTTGCCATGGTGACCGGTTGCCAGATGGCCCATGTGACGTGCCTCGCGGCAGCACGATATGCCGTACTGAAAGCCAAAGGTTGGGACGTGAATGAGAACGGACTGGCCGGCGGGCCGGTCGTGAGGGTACTGGGCGGCGAGGACCGGCACGGATCGACCGCCCGGGCTCTTCGATTGTTGGGACTGGCGAAATGCCAGGCTATAAGACTGGAGCGCGACGCGCTCGAAGAAGAATTCAAGCGCGCTCCCGACTGCCCCGCGATCCTGATGCTTCAGGCGGGTGAGCTCAACACGGGTGCGTATGACCGGTTCGCCGAACTGATTCCAGTGGCAAAGAAATATGGGGCGTGGGTTCACATTGATGGCGCGTTCGGACTTTGGGCCGCGGCAAGCCCAGCCCTGCGACACTTGCTCAACGGATGCGAACTCGCCGATTCCTGGGCGACCGACGGACACAAGTGGCTGAATGTTCCGTTCGATTGCGGCTATGCGTTTGTGCGCAACAGTGAAGCCCATCAGGCGAGCATGTCGCATCGGGCGTCCTATCTGATTCAGGACACCGGAGCCCGCGACCAAATGGACTGGAATCCTGAATGGTCGCGAAGAGCAAGGGGGTTCGCAACGTATGCGGCGCTGCGTGAATTGGGGCGTTCGGGCGTTGCCAGACTTGTGGACCGCTGCTGCGAACATGCCCGCGCTCTCGTAAGCGGAATCGGGGCGCTGCCGGGGGCGGTGGTGGTTTGCGAGCCCCTGATCAACCAGGGGCTGGTGCGCTTTGTGGACCCGCGGGGCGCGGATGACGACGCGTTTACAGATTTAGTGATTGCAAAGGTAGTGGCTTCGGGCGAGGCGTTCTTCGGAGGCAGTTTGTGGCGTGGCAAGCGGTGCATGCGAATCAGCGTGTGCAGCTGGCGCACAACTGCCGACGATGTGGAGCGCGTGGTTCGGGCGTTCCAGCGCATACTGGGCAAATGAAGGACGGTTCGGGCCTTCACGCGCGTGCGGGGCGAATAACAAGTCAACGTACCCCCGAGGACAATTGGCGCATCGGATATTCTTAGAACTTGGCGCTGGTGTATGGATTTGTAAATTGCCGCACGTTTGTCCCGCTGTGCCTGTACGGCTTGGCGCTGGCTTTTCTATCGGTTATTGAGGCCAACGGCCAGACCTGCAAACCCGGGGAACTGCGGGTGCTGATAAAGGATTCGCAGGAAGCGCCCGTGTACGATGCCCAGGTAAAGATCGGATCGGGAACCGGCGAGATCGCGTCACAGGGAACTCCCGCGCAGGGATTCACGGAATTCCAAAATGTGCCGTGCGGCGTATGGACGGTTCGGGCGACGAAAGAAGGCTTTGAAGAAAGCAAAACCACTGCGGAGGTTCGCGGCGAAGGCGTGGTGTTAGTGAGCCTGACGCTGCAGCCGCAAATCAATCGCTCAACCCTGGACGTCACCGATACGGCGCCGGCTCCCGTGGAACAGAGTTCCTCGCGAAACAACGTCCTGAAGCCGGCGGAGGTGAAGACTCTTCCCACCAACCCGGCTTCCGTGTCGGACATTCTGCCTCTGACGCCGGGGGTCGTCCGCTCGCCCGATGGTGAATTAAAGCTCGACGGTTCCGGCGAACAGCGCAGTTCGCTTGTGGTAAATCAAAGCGACGTGACTGACCCGGCAACTGGAAAATTCGGGCAGACCGTTCCAATCGACAGCATCGAGTCCGTGAACGTACTCACGACTCCGTTTCTGGCGCAATACGGCCGTTTTACACAGAGCGTTGTTGCTGTCGAAACCAGGCGTGGCGGTGACAAATGGCACGCTGATCTAAACGACCCATTTCCCGATTTCCGCATTCGCAGCTATCACATGCGAGGGATTCGAAACGAAACTCCGCGAGCGTCCGTGGGCGGGCCGCTGATTCACAACAGGCTCTACGTAATTACGGCTTTGCTCTATTTTCTGGACAAATCCCCGAACAGAACGCTGCCGTTTCCGTTCAACGAATCGAAGCAGGAACGCGTGAATTCTTTCACGCAAGTCGACTACATCGCCTCGCAAAGACAGATCATCAACTTCTCGTATCACTTCGCGCCCGAGCACACGAACTTCGTGAACCCGGAGTTTTTCAACCCGCAGAGCGTCACTCCCAGCTATGCGCAAAGGAATTACATCGCGACTCTTGCTCACCATTTTGGAATCCTGAACGGCACTCTCGACACATCGGTTTCCATGCAGCGCTTCCATACGTTCATCGGTTCGCAGGGCGATGCGGAGATGACGCTGACTCCGGAAGGCAATCGCGGAAACTACTTCGGTGTGGCCAGCCGCGACGCGTGGCGAAGGGAGTGGCTTGAGATCTGGTCGCCCGCGCCCGTTCGGATCGTCGGGATTCATCAGTTGAAGATTGGCACCTCGCTGACGGTATCCAGTGACCGGGGGCGTTATACCTATCGACCGGTGAACATTGTCGGATCAGCCGGTGAGTTGCTCGACCGCATCGACTTCTCGCCTACTCAGCCCTTCGCCCGCACCGATCTCGAATTCACCGGTTACCTGCAGGATCACTGGACTCTGAATTCGCGCGTGTCGCTCGACTACGGGGTGCGGGTGGAACACCAGCGGCTGGCGGACAGCCTCCGCATCGCTCCCCGCGCGGGCATCGCATGGACTCCATTCTCGAACGGTCGCACCGTGTTCAGAACGGGATTCGGCCAGTTCTACGACCACATTCCCCTCGACGTCTATACGTTTGGCCGCTACCCGATTCGCACTATTACCCATTACAACGCGGATGGGAGTGTGATCGGGAAGCCGGTGCAATTTTTCAACGTGATTGGAAGCGTTTCCGGACCGCGTTCGTTCCTTATCCACGGGCAGCGCGTTGCGGGAAGTTTCTCCCCTCGGGGTGTGACATGGAACGCGCAAGTAGAGCACAGGTTCGCGAAGTTGCTGCGCATCCGCGGGGTCTACACCGATAACCGATCGGTCGGGCTGATCATCCTCGAACCGGATCTTCTGGGAATAACCAACGAAATCGTGCTGAACGGAGACGGGAAATCGCGTTTCCGACAAGCCGAACTCACGGCCAGGCTGGCCAGGGAAGACGGCCAGCAGTTGGTGTTCACTTATACGCGGAGCAGGGCGGAAGGCAATCAAAATGGGTTTGACACGTTTGTGGGAAATTTTGCGAAACCGTTGATTCAGCAAAATGAGTACTCAAATCTTGCCGGCGACCTGCCAAACCGATTTCTGGTTTGGGGGAATGTGAACATCCCGTTCAAGCAGTTCCGGCTGTCGCCTATTGTGGAATACCGGAATGGTTTCCCCTGGGTGGCCCTCGATGCGCACCAAACTTACGTGGGCATTCCGAACCGCGATGAGACGCGCTTTCCGCGCTTCTTCTCGGCGGATGCGCGGCTTTCGCGCGATTTCAAACTCACGCCGAAATACACCGTGAGACTATCGGTGACGGGCTACAATCTGACCAACCATTTCAACGCGCTTGCGATCCACAGCAACGTCGCCGACCCCCAATATGGCGTGTATTTCGGTAATTATCACCGGCGGTATCGCTTCGATTTCGATTTCCTCTTTTAAATGAACTGGGTTGCACAGTGCGTGATGTGTTACCGAACGGCGGCGGCGCAGTCGGCTGAGCGGGCGCGCGTGTTCAACTCGGGAATCGTGATTCTATTGGTTCCCCCGATTCTGGTGATTGCGGCGGTTTTGTATCTGGCCTGGTTTCGTCAGAAGGCCGGGCGATCCGGTCGAAATCGCGGGCCAGCGTCCGCAGAGCGTTTTCTGCCTCAGGGGCCGCCATCGGAAGACCGTGACCGGGGGCGAGGATTGCCGGCTTCAGGTCCGCCAGTTTCCTGACGGAGCCGCGAGCCCGATCCCAATCCGTAGTGTAGTAGGCAGGCGGTCCATGAAGTTCCGGCTCCTGTTTGGCGACGGCAAAGAAGGACTCCGATTTGGTTGTGCAAAACGCGTCGCCGACTATGAGGGCGCGATCGCCTTCACGGAACAGAGAGATGTGGCCCTCGGTGTGACCGGGGGTGTGGATCCAGCGCCACTCGGGCAGCTCGGGGATTCGGCCGTCCGGTTCCAGTTCGCGGAGCCATTGGCGAACATCCACTGGTTCTCGTGGAAAAAGCGGCGACATCCACGTCATGAGACCGCCTCCGGCCGACGTGTTGGGCGGAGGATAATTCTCCCGACCGGAGAGATAAGGTATTTCATCGCGGTGGGCGTAAATGGGAACGTCCCAGTATTTACCTAAATCCTCCAGGGCGCCCGTATGATCGAAATGGCCGTGCGTCTGGATAATTGCGAGCGGACGCGCTCCATGACCGAATAGCGAACCGATCCACTTTCGAATACGGCCGGCGGAGTATGGGATACCGGTGTCCACCAGAACCCAGCCACCTTGCGGATTCGTGATTGCGAAGATGTTCACAAAAAGAATTCGAAGCCCTGTTAGCCCTGAGGCGATCGCCTCGAGCGGCACTTCGTCGTATTCGGGAATCGGTAGTTTGTCCATATCGATTTCCCCTGCACCTTTGATGGCTCTGAGCAGTCCAGCACAGTGGACAACGTCGTGCAGTTCGGCCCGTGTATGGGAGAGCAGAAGATACTTGTCGCGACTTTCAGCGACTACAGCGCCGCGCAAGCCGCCGCGCGCGAATTGGAGCAGAATGGTGTTTCCGCCGATGCTGTTCACGTGGATTCCAACCGCAAGACGGCCGGAGCGGGCTCACTCTTCGAGGCGGGGGAACACACTCATCGAGAGGGCGCGTTTACCCGCTGGTGGCACAGCCTTTTCGGGGAGGAGAGGCACCGGGAAGATCGCACGAGGTATGAGGGCACTCTCAGCAGCGGAGGGGCGTTACTGCGCGCGACTGTTCCGGCGGAGCTGGCGGATTCGGCCGCGGAGATTTTGAACCGAAGCGGAGCGGCGGAGGTCGAAAATGAGTCCGCTCACAAGATGGAACAGGGTGAGGGAGAGAAGGGTGTCAGAAGAGGCGGAGTTTGGGTGTATTCGCAGTCGGGCACAGAAGAGGGCTCAGTGGCGAAGACGGGTGATTTATCTCCCAGGGTTCCTGCGCCCGGGGTGTTGTCGCCAAGTCTGGGCACCGCGGGGACCGGCACTCCGGCGGGCCAGGGTTTGACGTCCGCGGGCCCGGATATCTCGTCCGATGCCGCGTCCAGGTTTGGGGAGCGAATCGCCGCTGATCCGCGCTACAAAGGCAGGGGCTGGGATGAGGTGGAGACCGACGTTCGGAATGAGTTCCACGCTTTGAGTCCGGGTAACGCCTGGGAGAAGAGCAAAGGGTCGGTCCGGGCGGGTTGGGACAGGATGACTTCTTCGCATTAAGAGTTCCAGTGTGCTGAGTTAGAAGTTCGTTGACTAAGAACGAGGCACTCTTATCGGAAAAAGTGATCCGCCTAAATTGGCGGGCTACATTTCTAACGCTGCTGACACGCTTCGGAACGGCGGAGCGGCGGTTACCAACCGCCACGCGGGATGCCATCCGGATGCCATCCCGCCCCACAATTGGTTTTGCGACGAATTTCTAACTCAGGACACTGGTTGTCGAACGGAGATTTTGAATAACGCTCGGTGCGGATGCACGATGCCGAGCGCGTGAAAAACAGAATTACCGCGAGGGCGGAAAAGGAATCGGGCAGGGCGATAAATCTTCTGCACTGTGTTCATGCCTGCCCTGTCTTTTTCAGTCGGGACGGACCACTGGCCAGACCTGTTCGCGGTTACCGCGTGTGTTTAGATTGCGTCGGAAATTGAAGGCAATGGGAAATCAGTAGCCACGATTGCCGGAGCGATCATCATGCCTCCTTCAAGCCCTCTGACTCTGATGGCCTGACCGATTTTTGTCGTATTTTTTAGCAGGCGCACGGGGCTTTCGAGGAAGCGGAAGTTCATCACCGGCGTGGTGATTTTTCCGTTCTCGATCAGGAAGACGCCGTCGCGCGTTAATCCCGTTTGCTGAAGCGTTTGCTGATTCACGCCGCGGATGTACCAGAAGTGAGTAATCAGCAGACCGCGTTCCACGCCGGCGATGAGCGAATCCAGCGAGGCTTCGGAGCCCTCCATCTGCCAGCTTCCGCCGCCGCCCGCGCCACCACCGCCGCCACGTCCTCCACCGCCGCCGGTCGGTTCTTTACCGGTCTTAGTTGCCCAATACCGGTCGTATGCAAGATTTGCGACCACGCCCTTGTCGACCCAGGTTACCGCTTTGGCGGGAAGCAGATCGCCGGACCAGGGCGAAGATGGCTGCCGAGGGTCAAAGGGATCGCTGCGGAGCGTAACGAATTCGGGAAAGATCTTTTCGCCGAGCAGGGTTCCGCCGCCGCGCTTGCTGAGGAAGGTGCGGCCCTCGTCCGTGTTGCGGGCCGAGAAGCCCCCTTCGATCAGGCGAACGATATCCGCCGCGGCAGTCGGTTCAAGAACGACGGTGTAGTTGCCGGGATCGAGCTTCCGCGGGTTCTTCCATTTCGCGCATTTCTCAGCGGCGACAGCGCCGAGCTTCGCTGAATCGATTTCGGCGATACGGGTGGAGGGCTGCCCTGCCCATCCGGAACTGGAACCGTCGCTCATGCGAACGGTGGTGGTGAGCTGCGAGTCCGCGGCTTCGTGAAAACCGAATAAACCTGTCTTATTCGCGATTCCGGTTACGCGATGGGTGCGTTCGATGAGACCGGCGGCAACCAGTTTCTGCTTGACGGCGATGTCGATGATGGTCTTGACGTGCGGGATCATCTCCGGCGCGCGGGCTTTGGCCGTCCGATCGTCGAGGTCGAAAGTGCGTGGGTATGTCTGGGGCCCGAGAGCCGGCAGCCGCTCCGAATTCGGCGGAGCGAGGTTGGCGAGGTCTTCGGCCTTTTTCACGGCATCTTTGAGGGAGGCGTCGTCGAGATCGTCGGCCGCGTAAGAGCCGGTTTTGCCTTCGCGAGTGACGGTGATCGAGACGTTTTGACGCAGCGCCAGAGAGGCGGTGGTAATCCCATTATTCGCGAACCGGGTGTAGGCCTGCTCGGAGGCGGTTACGGAGACCTGGCACTCGGGGAACGTGGAGTATCCAACGACCTTGCGGGCTATTTTCTGGGCTTCTTCGCGGGTAAACATGTTAGTCGGTCACCAGTACATTGATTTGGCGGAAACGCGTGGGCGAGCATCCGTGGGAGATGGAATTAATTTGGGTTGGTTCGCCTTTGGCGTCGCCGGTGGTGCCGTATTGGCGCCAGTAGGCCGGGCCGGCGGTGCCGTCGCAGGCCTGCCAGAAATCGGGGGTGCGCCCCTGGTAGGCCACCTGCGAAATCATGCCGCCTTTCTTACCGCCTTTGATTTCCCAGAACGCGTCGCCGCCGAACTGGAAATTATAACGCTGCTGATCGATGGAGTAGCTGCCGCGGCCGTCGATAAGAACGCCGTCATCAATGCCGGCAATGAGGCTTTCGAGCGTGGTTTCGGAAGGGCCGGCTTTGAGATAGACGTTCGGCATGCGCTGAAAGGGGACGGTGGCCCACGAGTCGGCCTGACTGCAGCCGTGGGACTCCTTGTCGCCCACGAGGTGCGCCTGTTCGCGGGTGGTCTGGAAATTCCGGAAGATGCCTTTATCGATGATGGTGAAATCCGAGCACTTCACCCCGTCATCATCGTAAGCGGCGGTGCCGAGGGCGCGGGGCGAAGTGCGGTCGCCAATGAAGGTGCAATGGTCGCTGGCAATGCGCTTGCCGATGGTGGCGGGCGTGATGTAACTGGTACCGGCGTAGTTCGCTTCATAGCCGAGCGAGCGATCGAGTTCAGTAGGGTGAGCGACGCTCTCATGCACGGTGAGCATGAGGTGGTTCGGCATGAGGATCAGATCCTTCCTGCCAGGCTTAACGGCGGGCGCGGTGAGGTGCTCAACCACTTCTTCGCGGATGCGCTGCGCATTCTCGACAAGGTTCATTTCCGGGACGTATTCCCATCCGGCGGAGGCCTGGGTAGGGACATAGTTACGGTTGCGAGAAACGCCGGCTGCGCGGTCGACAGCGGATGCGTCGAGATTGCCGTAGATTTGAAGAATTAATTGTTGGATGGATGAGTTTTCAGTGGATGCGAAGTATTTATCTTCGCTGCGGAAATTCAGGGCGGCGGTGCTGCCGAAGACTTTCGGATTCTTCTTGATTTCCTCCGCCGCTTTCCGCAGGAGTTCCAGCTTCTCTTCGATGGGGACCGCGAAGGGGTCCCGTTCGTGCGGCGTTTCCCAACGATCGCGGTAGGCCTTGACCGGGGCCAGCTGGATGGGTTTAGGCTGGATGGTGGCATTTGCCTTCGCGATGACGACCGCCTCGCCTGCCACGCGCGCGATCTCCTCTTTGGTGACGAGAGGAGAAGAGGCAAAGCCCCATGCTCCATTGACGATGACGCGAATGCCAAAGCCGAAGCTGCTGTTTTCGCTGACGTTGGGGACAGAGAGGGTTTTACCCGAAGCGCGGTCAGGCGAGAGGCGTAGTCCGATGTTTTGGCCGCGGAGGCGGACGATGCGGATATCGGCGTAGGTAGCCTTGAGCTTTTTGGCTTCCGCGAGAGCGACTGCGCCGAGTTTCTCCAAATCCGGGGAGGGAGTTTTTGAGGCGGTGGGAGCACAGAAGAGATCGCTCGCGAGAGTCGCCATGGAGACCGCGGTAGAAGCCGCCAGGAAGTGCCGTCTGGTGAGGCGCGGGGACGTGTGGTTCCGCATATGACTGGTTATTGTAGCTCAGCGCCTAATGTCAGAATCTAAGTAGTGTCGGGCTCCACAACCGGGAAGCGACGGCTTTCTCACGGTCGCGGCTCTGAAGCCGGTCGCGGGGGAGCGCCCTAAATTATGCTTCGAATCCAGGTGATTCACTGGCGGCCGGCGGAGGCCGCACCCCTTCTCTCCGCGATTCAGGCAACGGGCGCGCAAATCAATATGTGCCAGGAGCCTTCAGGGCCTGCTGTCGCCAAAGCCATTCGCGCCATGCCGCCCGATGCCGTTGTCATCGACCTGTCCAGGCTTCCGAGTCACGGCAGGGAAGTCGCAATCTGGCTGCGCAACCGGAGAGCAACCCACTCGATACCGATTGTCTTCGCGGGTGGGGACGCCGCGAAAGTAGCGCGCATCCGCGAACTGCTGCCGGATGCGGTGTTTACGGATACGGGGTCGATCGCGTCGGCCCTCAGAGAATTGCCCGCGCATCCAATCGAGCCCGTCGCAACGCCGGCGTCTATGATGCGGCGATACGCGAACCGCACGACCGCTGAGAAGATGGGTATCCGGACCGGGACGAAGGTCGGCGTGATCGACGCGCCCCGCGACTACGTTAAGGTGCTCGGCCAAATTCCGGAAGCGGCGGAACTTCTCGAAGATCCCGATGACGTTTGTCCGGTGACCGTATGGTTCACGCACGAGCCCGATTCGTTTCTCGCCGCCCTGCCCGAAATGCGTCGCATCGCGGGCGTAACAAAGCTTTGGGTACTTTGGCGCAAAGGCTCGAAGAACGGGATTTCGCAAAATTTCGTGCGCGAAAACGGCATAGAAGCGGGCTTGGTCGATTACAAGATCTGTTCCGTGGACGCCAAATGGAGCGGGATCGCTTTCGCACGCGGCAAAAAATGACGCTGCCACGCGAATTTTACGCCCGAAATACGGTGCGGGTCGCGCGCGATCTGCTTGGCAAGGTGGTGGTGAAAGGGGAGACAGCGGGTCTGATTGTTGAGACGGAGGCGTATTTGGGGGGCGACGATCTGGCATCGCACTCCTCGGCCGGCATTACCGACCGCACCCGCGTGATTTTTGGACCGCCGGGCCACGCTTACATTTATCTTTCTTACGGGATGCACGAATGCCTGAATGTAGTGGCTGAACCGGAAGGCGTTCCCGGATGTGTTCTCGTCCGGGCTTTGGAACCGGTCAGAGGGTTCGACATCATGCGCGCCCGGCGTCCCGCCGCGAAATCCGACCGCGATCTCGCGTCTGGCCCCGGCAAACTCACGCGCGCCTTGGGGATCACCTTGTCCGATTACGGGGCTGATCTGACTGACGGGGGTTTGCGGATCGAGATGCCGGATCAAATTCAGGAATTTGCGATCGGAGTTACGCCGCGAATCGGTATTTCGAAGTGCGCGGATTTGCCGTTGCGGTTCGTGGTGAAAAATAACAAGTTCGTCAGCCGGAGGTAGCGGGGTAATTTTTTTGGCGCGGCGGCATCGCATACCCGAAGATAGAACAATGCTCTGGCTTATACGTCACGGTGAAACAGAATGGAGCCTCTCCGGGGCCCATACCGGCAAAACCGATATTCCTTTAACGGCGACCGGCGAAGAGAAGGCGCGAGAGATCGCCACCAAACTGGCGGGAGTCGATTTCAAATTGGTGTTGACCAGCCCCATGTTCCGTGCGCGCCGCACGTGTGAACTGGCCGGCTTCGGCGATAAAGCTCAAATCGAGCCGAACCTGATGGAGTGGGATTACGGCGAGTATGAGGGCCGTAAAACCGCGGATATTCAGAAGGAACGGCCCGATTGGTATCTGTGGCGTGATGGCGTCCCAGGGGGCGAGACAATCGCCCAGGTCGGAGAGAGAGCCCGAAAGGTAATTGAGCGCGCTTTAACGGCGGGCGGCGATGTGGCGCTGTTCGGCCACGGTCATATCCTTCGCATCATTGCGTCATGCTGGCTGGATCTGCCGCCGCAAGAAGGCAAGCACCTGGCACTGGGCACGGCGGGAATTGGGATGCTTGGATTTGAACATGGCACGCATGTGATTGAACGCTGGAACTGCTGATTTTGCCATCACCGGCGTTGTGGGTCGCAAGACGCGTCATCGAGCGGATCGGTCAGACTTCCCGGGTAAGCCGCGCAGGAAAGGGAAATTTGTTCAGGCGACGGGCGTTACCAATCTGTCTCGGCGCCGTCGCGAGATAATAGAAACTGCTCCATGCGCCCTCGCCTCCTCCTCTCAGGTTTTTCATTCGCAGCGGTCGCCCTGACGCTGACCACCGCCTCCTGTTCCCGGTTGGGTCAGCCGCCGACTTCCGCTCAAGCCGCGGCGCCCCCGGCCGCGGTCCGCGTTATTTCCGCTGTTGCGGCCGATGTGCCCCTTGACATCTCGGCGATCGGCAACGTCGAGGCTATTTCGTCGGTAGACGTGAAAGCCCGCGTCACTGCCCCGGTCACGAAGGTGCTTTTCGCCGAGGGCCAGGACGTTCGGCGGGGCGAGCTTCTTTTCGAACTTGACGCCGAGCCCCTGAAACGGCAAATCGCCGAAATCGAAGCCAATATCGCGAAAGACGTTGCCAACGAAAAACAGGCGGAATCGAACATACTTCGCGATCTGGCAACTTACAAGAATCTCGATTCCATGGGTCGCCGGAGCGCCCAATTACTCAAAGAAGGCATTCTCTCCCGCGAAAGTTCGGAGCAGGCCGAATCCAATGCCGCCGCCGCTCAGGCTTCGGTCGAAGCCGACCGCGCCGCACTCGAAAGCGCGAAGGCGGCGGGGAAAGCTGACACCGCGAAGCTGCAGCAAACCCGGCTGCAACTCGATTACACCAAGGTATACGCGCCCATCTCGGGTCGCGCCGGAGCCATCGCGATCAAACAGGGCGGACTTGCTAAAGAGAACGACCTCACACTGGTCACAATCCTGCAAACAGCGCCGATATACGTGTCCTTTTCCGTACCCGAAAACCTGCTCCCGGAAATCCGAAAATATAATTCCTCAAAACCTCTCGAAATCGCGGCTGCCACGTCGGATAACAAGGTCAGCACGGGCCGCCTGCATTTCATTGATAACTCCGTGGACACTTCGTCGGGAACAATCCGGCTGAAAGCGACGTTCGGGAACGCCGGCAGGGAGCTGTGGCCCGGCCAGTTCGTCAACGTGAAAGCGACCCTGAATGTGGAGCGCGGCCGGATTCTGGTTTCATCACAGGCTGTGCAGACCGGCCCCCAGGGTAAGTATGTGTGGGTTTTCAACCCTGCCGATTCCACGGTCGCCATGCGCGATATCTCCGTGCTGCGCACCTATCAGACTCCCGGAGAGCCGGAGAAAGCGGTGATTGGCGCGGGTCTGAATTCCGGTGAGAGCATCGTCTCGGAAGGTCAGATGCACCTCGCGCCCGGCGCCCGCGTGCGGCTCCTAAGTCCTAATTCCAACCCCGCGAGCTAACGAATGGCTGTTACAGATCTTTTTATTCGCCGGGCCGTCACCACAACTCTGGTCATGGCGGGAATTCTCGGCTTCGGCCTGCTGAGTTATTTCACGCTGCCGGTCAGCGATCTGCCATCTGTGGAATATCCCACGATTCAGGTCTCTGCCGCTCTGCCCGGAGCGAATCCGGATATCATGGCGTCCTCTGTCGCAACGCCGCTCGAGAAATCGTTTTCAAACATCGCAGGCATTGAGAGCATGTCTTCCACAAGCTCTCTCGGCAACACCAGCATTACTCTGCAGTTCGACCTCAGCCGTTCCATCGACGCCGCCGCGCAGGACGTACAGGCCGCCATTTCACGGGCAGGCGGCTCTCTTCCCACCGATATGCCGGCGCCGCCTTCCTATCAAAAGGTAAACCCCGCGGCCCGCGCGGTCGTGTATCTGGGAATCTCCTCGAACACCATGACCATGGCCGCTCTCGACGAATATGCCGAGACCCTGATCGCGCGCCGCATTTCCATGGTGAGCGGAGTCGCGCAGGTGCAGGTCTACGGGGCGAAAAAATACGCCGTTCGCGTGCAGGCGGATCCCGACAGGCTGGCGTCGCGGCAGGTCGGGCTTGAGGAAGTCCGCACGGCGCTCGGTCAGCAGAATCTCAATCTGCCGGCCGGATCGCTTTATGGCGTGTCGAAGGCATACACGGTTCAGTCGAACAGCCAGCTCAGTTCCGCGGATCAGTTCCGGCCCATGATCATTGCCTACCGTAACGGCAGCCCGGTTCGCCTGGAAGATGTGGCTGACGTGCGGGACAGCGTCACGGCGGACAAGAGCATCTTCTGGGTGGACGGCAAACTTGCCATGATTGTGGCGGTACAAAAGCAGCCCGGCACCAATACCGTGGAAGTGGTTGACGGGGTCAAGGCACTGCTTCCGAATCTGCGGAAGAACATGCCAGCGGGGATTTCCCTCGGTTTGGAATTCGATGCTTCGCAGAATATTCGCCAGTCGATTGGCGATGTAAAATTCACGCTGCTCCTCACCATCCTGCTGGTGATTCTTGTAATATTCGTGTTCCTGCGGAACGTTTCGGCGACCGTTATCCCAAGCCTTGCCGTGCCACTTTCTCTCCTGGGCACCTTCGCCGCCATGAAGCTGCTGGGCTTTACCATCGACACGCTTTCCATGATGGCGATGACGCTGTCAGTAGGATTCGTCGTGGATGACGCCATCGTCATGCTTGAGAACATTGTTCGTCACATGGAAATGGGCAAGACGCGTCGCCAGGCGGCATTCGATGGCGCTCGCGAGGTTGGCTTCACCATTATCTCGATGACGATCTCACTGGTGGCAGTGTTCATCCCCGTGCTGTTCCTTGAAGGAATTATCGGGCGGCTGCTGCGGGAGTTCTCCATTACGATCGCGGTTGCGGTGCTGATTTCGGGTTTCATTTCACTTTCGCTGACGCCTATGCTTTGCAGCCGCTTTCTGGTGCATTCGGCGGATAACCACGGCCCGCTTTTCCGCATGTCCGAGCGCTTCTTCGATGGCCTGAACAATTTATACCGGCGCACTCTTCTGGCGACGCTTCGTTTCCGGCTGGTAACTCTTTTCGGCACTCTCGCCCTGACGGGGTTCACGGTTTGGATGTTTGCGGCGATGCCCAAGAGCTTTCTGCCCAGCGTAGATACCGGCATGGTTTTCGGCAACACGGAAGCCGCGCAGGACACTTCTTACGATCAGATGGTAAAGCTCCAGGAACAGGCCATGCGGATTGTGAAGAAGAACAAGTGGGTGGCGCAATTCGGCACGGGTACGGGCGGTTTTTCCGGGCAGAACCAGGGTTTCATGTTCATGCACTTTGTGGATGACCCGAAGCGTCCGCATGCAACCCAAATCATCGCTCAGCTGCAGGAGCAGTTCGCGCAAATTCCTGGCTTCTCTGTATTTCTGCAACTGCCACCGCTGTTGACTCTGGGGCAAAACGAATCGCGCTATCAATATTCCGTGGCGCTTCAGGATGCCGATACGGCCGTGCTCTACAAGTGGGCTCCGAAGCTCGAGGCGAAGCTTCGTTCCACACCCGTTATCGCGGACGTGTACAGCAATCTGCAGCTCAGCAGCCCGCGCGTCAACGTGGATATCGATCGCGATCGCGCTCTCGCGCTTGGCGTTACACCGGAACAAATTGCGAACACGCTGTATGACGCCTATGGAAGCCGTCGCGTCTCCACCATCAATGCGGCTTCAAACGATTACGACGTAATCCTCGAAGTGCGCCCCGATTATCAGCGCGACCCTGCCGGGCTGTCGAAGCTTTATATCCGGTCGTCGAATAACAAGCTCATTCCACTCTCGGCCGTCACGCGCCAGATACAGGGTGTGGCGCCGCTGAGCGTGAATCATATCGGCCAGTTGCCCGCGGTAAATTTCGAGTTCAATTTGAAGCCGGGGGTGGCGCTGAGCGATGCCACCAGTCAGATTGACGAAGCGGCGCGGGATGTCGGTCTGCCCGATACCACTTCATTCACGTACCAGGGTACTGCTCAGGCGTTTCAGAAATCGCTTGGTGGCCTGGCGATACTGCTCGGCATCGCGGTGCTGGTTATTTATCTTGTGCTCGGCGTACTTTACGAGAGCTTCATCCACCCGATCACGATCCTTTCGGGACTGCCCGCCGCCGGACTCGGCGCCCTGATTACCCTGCTGATCTTCCACGAGGATCTGAACCTGTATTCGTTTGTCGGCATTATCCTTCTGATCGGAATCGTGAAGAAAAACGCGATCATGATGGTCGATTTCGCGATCATGGCGCGCCGGGACGGGAAGCCCGCGGAGGAGGCGATCTTCGAAGGCTGCCTGCAACGCTTCCGCCCCATTATGATGACCACGATGTGCGCCCTGCTTGGCACGATGCCGGTTGCATTGGGCTACGGAGCCGGAGGCGAAGCTCGCCGGCCGTTGGGTTTGGCGGTGGTCGGCGGCTTGGTGGTTTCGCAGTTGCTGACGCTCTACATCACGCCGGTGATTTATCTGTATCTGGAGAAGCTGACGACCTCGCGGGGTCCTGGCCGCGCGCAGCTTCTTTTCGAGCCCGCGCCTGACCACGCTTCGGTGGGTTAGGCCGCGAGCGAGCGATCTAACAAACCGCGGCTTCCAACAGACACACGGGGGACGGCAATGGCCTGATGCCGATAAGTCGCAGGCCCGCCGATTCCAAGAGCTGCGCGAACTCGGCGGCGGTACGTTCCTTGCCACCGGGTGTGCAGACGAGCATTTCGATATCGAGCATCTTGGCGGGCGCGGGCGCTGGCGAATCGGGCACGACCATCTCTGCCAGAAAAACGCGGCCCGTATCAGGCGCCGTTTGCACAAGTTGTTCGCGCATGAGAGAGAGAATCCGGCGGCAGCTGCCGTCATCCCAGTCGTGGACGATGTGCTTCATGATGTATGCATCGCAATTCCCCGGAACGCGTTCGAAAAAGCTGCCCGATTCAATGGTGACGCGATCTTCCGCTCGACTGAAATGGCCGGTGGCAAGAGCGCCCGAGACGACTTCGGGCAGGTCGAAGAGCACACCTTTAAGCCGCGGAAACTTCTCGAGAATGCGGGAAAGCAGAATGCCGTGGCCGCCGCCACAATCGACGATGCGATGAAACGACGAGAAATCGGCCACTTCGAGAATGGCATCCGCTGCCACGCCGGAGAAACTGGTCATGGCGCGATGGAAATTCGCAGCCTGATCGGGAATTTGGGGAAACAGATCGAAGGCGTGTTTGCCGAAAGCGAGATTGACGCCATCTTTGCCGGTGCGCAGACAGTCATCCATGCGGGCGTAGCTTTGGAGCTGCCACGGGTCGGCGAACATGATCGCCATATCGCGCATAGAGTGAGGGTTCCCCGATTGCATCAGGCGACCGGCTGGACTGAGCGCGAAGTGCCGGGGCGGACCTTCGGTAAAGACGCCGGCGCTCGAAAGAAGACGGAGCACACGATACAGAAAAGGCGCCTGAGTCCCGGAGGAGAGCGCGATCTGTTCCACGTCTGTGGGCGCTTCCGACATGTGATCGGCAATGCCCAGACGGGCGATAGCGGCAAGAGAAAAGTAGTTCATCTTGCCGAACATCAGGTTCATGATGACGGCTTCAGGCGGCATGTTTTCCGGTGAAGCGGCTGGAGAAGCTGCGGCTGCGTTCATAGACGAAAATTATGATACCGCTCAAAGCCGAATGATCCAGGCCCGTGCGTGCTGAACGCGCGGGCCTGGTTGTAATGCCGATTACAGAAGGCGGAAATTCACTTCGATGAGAGCCCGGACATTGACGGCCACGCCTTTATTCATGCCAGGGCGGAAGCGCCATTTCTGGACTGCTTCGATTGCCTTTTCGTCGAGACCCATACCGAGCGATTTATTGACGCGGATATCGCGGGCGTGGCCTTCGGTATCGACGATTACGGACAGCATGACGGTGCCGCTGTATTTGGCTTTACGGGCTTCTTCCGAGTACTCCGGGTCGACTTTGGAGATGACGACGGGTGAGGTGACTCCGCCGCCGGCGCGGAAGATACCTCCGCCTGCGCCGCCACCATTCCCGGGTCCTAAGCCGCCACCATTACCGGGTCCTAAGCCACCGCCTGAGCCACTGCCCATCCCTCCTCCGAAGCCGTTGCCGTTTGAGCCGTTCACCAGCCTGGCCAGAGGATCGCCCCAGTTGTCCAAGGTCGAGACCGGCATGGGCGTATCGGGCGGCGCAATGATAGTCGGGTTCATGGCCGGCAGCGGCCTGCGATCCACCATTTGAGGCGGCACGAACTGCTTCATTGACGGCTTGGGCGCCTGGCCTTTCGAGACGGGCAGAGGCTCTCGCGCGCCACCTCCGCCTCCACCTTGCGAGAGGTTTACTTTTGGTTTCGCCTCGGGCAGGAACGGACTCACGATCGGGTCTATGAGGGTCATTTTTTGCTTGACCGCTGTCTGCACGGCGGGGTTGGTGACACCGAACATCAGCAGTGCGAAGATGCCGACGTGAATGCCGATTGCGTACAGGCGGGAGGAAGCATCCTTCGGATAGAGGCCCCAAATATCTTTCACCTGCACGGGACGCGAGGTGACGTCGAGCGGCGGAAGTTCTTCGGGTCGGGCGAGTTCGCGAACGCTGCGATAGAGCGATTCGTACCAAGGCGTGTCGGGGCTCAGCACGAATGTGGGCTGCGCGATTCGCGAGAGAACGCGCGACATACCCGCCGCCGCATCAATAGGCGCGGCTTCGAGCGGAGCGGCGAGTTCGGAGAGCCATGCATCGACGCGCCGGGTCGTAGCGGTTACGCGTTCAAGAAGCGCGCGGCACCGCTGGCACAACGGAAGGTGGCTTTCCACGGTCTGTTTCAGCGCCACCGCTTCGGTGTCCACAAGGTAGCACTGCAGATCCTCGATTCGTAAACACGCAGTCATTGTTGTCTCCCGTAGAGTTTGAGATATTCCTGTTCGAATTTGGCTTTGGCGCGACCGGTGAGGACGTAGAGAGAGTCGGTCTTGACGTTGAGAATTGCGGCCATTTCTTTGCATGTGAAACCGCTGCTGCTCATGAGCAGAGCCTGCCCGTATTCGGGCTTGAGCTGCGCAATCACGGTGCGGACTCGCAGGCGTTGTTCTTCCGCGAGAAGGTCATGTAGCGGGCCTTCGGGCTTGTCGCTGCGCAGTGCTTCCCTGCCCGCCCGGTCTTCACGGCGGGCACGGCGGGCATTGGAGCGAAGGGCGTCGAGACCCAGGTTTATGGCGGTCCGGTAGACCCACGCGGCGAGATTGTCGGGGGTGCCTGGAGGGCGCTGTTTGTAGAGTCGATAGAATGCGTCGGCGGCAAGTTCTTCGGCCTGGCTGGGGTCGCCAACAAGGCGGAGAAGAGTCTTGACGAGGCGCGGATAATGGTCGGCGAATAATTGTTCGAACACGTGGTCGATGAATATTCGGCCGATTTCCTGCGAATGGGCGCCGGTTCCGGGGAAGCCCATCAGTACCTGTTCGCTTTGCTGCACACTCATTCAACGTTGCGGCTCGGGAAAATCTAACACCGCCCTCCTGGGGTGCGGCTGGCAGGTTGTTGGCCGTGTGTTTGGATGGCTTTAGATATTAGGGCTGGGAGAGATCAGGCGTGTGCCCGGGAGGCACAGAGGGGGATTGTTTTCACTGAGACCCACCTGAATTGGGTTAGTCCACGCGAGGCAGTGCGCAAGGCTCTGTTGCAGCGCGGGATCGGATCAGGCTGAGCATGGGCGGGAAGCCGAAAACCGACCTGGAACGATTTCTGAAGACGCATATCTGGCCCGCGATTCCCCGGAAGGTATTGGGCCGCGCTGTGACCAAAGCAGAAGTTGAGGACGCGCTCGGGTTCGGACCGGAGGGCGTCTGAACGCGCTGCTGGATTCGTCCGCGATCATCGCGGTCATGTTGAAGGAACCCGGATGGCAACTGATCCGGGATCGAATCGACGAAGCTGAGTCGACCGTCGTGAGCGCGCCCACCATGCTGGAGGCGCATATCGTTTTGACGAACCGCACGGGCAAGGATGCGCTGCCTCTTTTAGACGCTTTTCTGAACGCAATCGGCGGGCAGGTGATTCCGTTCACCGAGGCGCAATGGAGATTAGCGGCCGAAGGCTATCTGCGATACGGCAAGAGCCGACATTCGGCCGCATTGAATTTCGGCGATTGCATTGTTTACGGAACTGCGCGTGCCACGCAACTGCCTCTGTTTTTCAAAGGGGACGATTTCGAACTGTCCGTTTTTTAGTGTTCCCCCTTTCTCGTGTTCCCTTTTTAGTGTTCGATGGGGAAGCCGAAGGCCCAGAAGGTGCCGTCGTGCGTGCCGAAGTAAATGGCACTGCCGCCCGCCGAGAGCCCGCCATTTGCGGGGATGTAGGAAGTCACGGTGTTCGCGCTCGAGAAGAGTTCTTTGCCGGTCGCGGCATCCAGGGCGTACAGTCTCGCCGGTGAGGAGAGCGAGCCGGAAGCGGCAGCGAAGATTACGCCGTTCACGATCAGAGGCGCGGTGGGCGATGGGATTTCGCGGGATGTCCAGGCGGGAGTAAATCCGGCATCTGCTGACCGGAACGCAGTGATCTCTTTCGGCGTGGAGGCTAAAATCCATCTGGTCCCTGCCGCGTCCTGCCACGTCGACAAGCCGCGGGCGCCGGGCGCTGCGAAGGCACTTGGAGATGCGAGATTTCCCGCACTGAACACGCGGATCATTCCGTCGGCTCCCGCGGCAGCTATGGCTGCATTGCCTCCGCGAGTCTCGAAGATAATCGGCGAAGATACGAATGGTCTTCCGGTATCGAAGGAAGATTTTTTCGTAAGAGTCTTCGGATCGAGAGCGATCATTTCTCCGGCGGCAGTTGCAACGTAAACGGTTCCATCAGGCGTAAATGCGGGGCTGTTCCGGCCAGCGAGCGTCGCCTGAAACGAGGCTACATTTTTTGTCGCGATGTCCAGCGCCCAAAGCCCGTCGGGAACTCCGCCACAGTTGCCGCTCGTTTCGGCGTAAGCCACGCCATCCACAACGATCAGGCCCGAAGCGTTGGCGTTCGGGGGCAAAAATTTGACGGGGGGGGCTGGCTCGTCTCCGTTTGAAATATACATGCTGTGAAAGGCCCCGTCGCTCGAAAGAGCGTTGAGAAATTCAGGCGTGCGTCCGCGACCGGGACCCGCGGCGGCTCCCCTGGCCGGGGGCGCGGCGAGCGGTCCGCGACCGCCTGTTGCGGGTGCTGCCGCGATCGCCGGAAGGGTTACCGCGCCTTCACCAGGCGCCCCCACACCCGATTTGGCAGCGGCTCCGCGACCGCGACCGCCGCCACCCGCGCCGGATGGCATGGCCGGGGTAAGGCGCCTTGTGACCGCGGCGGTCATGCCTCCGGGACACGAGCCGGAGCCGGGCTTCGTTGCTATCGGGAAATGCTTCTGCCATTCGAGTCGGCTGAGATCGGAATCCATTGTGAAGACGGAATCGTTGGCGCCGCCGATAAAGGCGTACGTGCGAAAGCCGCGATAGCCGATGTAGCGCTCCGTCAGCACCGGCGCTGAGAGCGGGCCTCCATCGCCGCGAAATTTCAGCTTCCACATAAATTGAAAGCCGGGAGAGCGCATGCTTTCCGCCGAGATCTTCGGATCCGCGCGTACCCATGAGGAGCGTTGCGCATCGCCACCGTTGGCTGACCAGTCTGAGCCGCCGCGGCCTTGTGAGGAGGCGGGCATCGGCAGGAATGTTATGAATCCGGCGATGAGAATTGCGGTGCGTTTTTCGCGAAGACCTGAGTGGGTCAAATTTCGCTCCTTTTTATGATTCCGGGTGTATACTACCAAAGAACGTGAATCGTTTCAAGCAGGGGTTTTTGACTATGTTGACGATGCCTCGAAAGAGTTTTCACGCAGTCGCGCTAATACTGCCCGCACTGATTGCTCAGCCTCTGCCGGCAACAGACTGGCTGACCGACGGCGGCAATTCACAGCGGACGAACTGGCAGAAGGACGAGAAGGTTCTTTCGCCCGCATCCGTGAAGAACATGAAGCTGCTTTGGAAGATCAAGCTCGATAACGAGCCGAAGCAGATGCACAATCTTTTTCCGCCGCTGGTGATCGATAAACTCACCACCACTTCCGGGACGAAGCAGGTCGCCATTGTTGCGGGATCTTCAGACAACCTTTACGCTATCGACGTGGAGAAAGGGACAGTGCTCTGGAAGAAGCACTTCGAGAGCAATTGGACCGCGCCCGTGGGCGGTCGCGGGGCGGGAATTCTGTGCCCCGGCGGACAGACGGCAACTCCGGTGATTGCGCCTGCGTCCACGCCTGGCAAATACACGATCTACGCGGCGGCATGGGATGGGCGGTTGCGACAGATCAACGCATCGGACGGTGAAGATGTTGCGCCGCCCATGAAATGGATGCCGCCAAACGGAAAACCCTACGGGTTGAACCTCTACAAGGGCGTGATCTACACACATACGGCGCAGGGTTGCGGCGGGAATCCGAACGTGGTGTATTCGTACGATTTGGCGACGAACAAGGCGGGCTCCTGGGGTCCCGCGGGCGGCGGCATGTGGGGCAGGCAGGGACCGGCGATCAGTTCAGATGGCACAATGTACACGGGGACCGGCGACGGCAGGTGGGACCCGGAGAACGGGATTTACGGGAACGGGATTATCGGGGTAAAGCAAAATCCGGAGACGAAGGCGCTGGATCTTGTGGATTATTTCGGCCCGTCGAATGCGGAGTGGCTGGTGAAGCGCGACCTGGATATGCAGGTGACGCCCGTCATCTTCAATTACAAAGGCCGCGAGCTGATGGCGGATGCGGGCAAGGAGTGCCGGCTCTATCTGATGGACACGAAGGCGATTGGGGGGAACGATCATCGCACGCCGGAATACCGGAGCCCGCTGTTCTGCAATGAAGAAGTGAATTTCGCGTCGGCGGGAGTGTGGGGTTCGCTCGCGACATGGGAAGACGCGAAGGGCACAAGGTGGGTTCTGTCTCCGTTCTGGGGCCCGAAGCATTCCGCATTCAAGGCTCCGATTGAGAATGGCGAGACGAAGTACGGCGCCATTGCGGCATTCAAAGTGGAGGAGAAGGCCGGGAAACTGGTGCTCGCGCCGGCCTGGATTTCACGCGATATGAACCATGCGGAACCGCCCGTGGTAGCTAACGGCGTGGTCTTTGCGTACGGGAACGGCGAGGACACGGATCAGGCTTATCCGGATGTGGGTTTAGCGGACACGGCTGACAGGCGCATTCCGGGTTCGACCCACGCGGTGCTCTACGCCCTTGATGCGCAGACCGGCAAAGAGCTTTGGTCGAGCGGAGATCAGATCGCGAGCTGGAATCACTGGAGCGGAATTACTGTCGCGAACGGGCGGGTTTATATCGGGACGTTTGACGGGATGTTTTATTGCTTTGGGATTAAGAATTAGCGTGGTCTGGCGGGCGACCGCTTCTGCGCGGGGCCAAAGTTCTTTGTCAGATACGCTAACACTGCGCGGATTTCCTCATCAGTTGCGGTAAGGCCGCGGGTTGTCATTTCGTCGATGACTTTCTGCCATCCGGCTGAATCGTGTCTCTGCGAAGTCACGCGCTGAATATCGTGACACTCGCCGCACAGGTTTATCGTTTCGCTTTTGCCCGGACCTTCCGGAAGCTGAGCTAACGCCAGTAACAGAAGCGCGGCGATCACGGCTTTGTCCAGGGTGGCGATAACTTCAGAATACGGTTGTGAACGGCGCACGTCTTATCGTGCGCGCCGGGCAGGTAACCAGTGCTCAGCAGGAATTCGCGAACGATTTCGCCGCCCGTGAATACAAACGTTTTCCTGAATAATTTCGCCCAGGCTTCCGGGGTTTGCGGATGCTGTTTATCAAGCCATTGCGCCAAAGTTCCATGCTCCGCAATCAGACTCAGAGCTGTGTTGGCATTCGCGATCGCCGCATCCACCTTCAGGCGGTTTCGAATGATGGACGCGTCAGACAACAGCCGTGCTCTGTCTTTTTCGCCGAATTTTGCCACGCTCGCGATATCAAAACCCGCATACGCCGCGCGAAAGCCTTCGCGCTTTTTCAGAATTGTGGTCCACGAAAGGCCGGCCTGATTAATTTCGAGAATCAGGCGCTCAAACAGCGTGTTGTCATCACGAACCGGAAAGCCGTATTCGGTGTCGTGATAGACGAGATTGCAAGGGTCCGTTTTCTCATCCCGGACTGCGGCGCAATAACTCACGCCTTCGCTGCCACCGCTTCCCTGCTCTCCCTGGGCAGCATCATGATGGCTGTCGCGCCAACCAGCGCAACGCCGAGGACGAACATCATAGGGGTCGCGTAGGTGCCAAAGGATTCGCGCATCAAAGAGACGCCCTGCGGCACCCAGGTTTGGCCGATGGTGTTTACCGGAAGGATCACCGCCATGGATCGCGCCAGTGAGTTGACACCGAACTGTTTGGCGGCCATGAGGGGGATCAGCATGTAATCGGCGCCCATGGCGAACCCAAAGGTAATCGCGAAAAAATGCGGGCTGCCGCCAGGGTTTACAGAAAGAAGCAGCGGAATGCTTGCCGCGACCACAAAGTAAGTCACAGTCATCACGTACTTCATGGGAAACAGGTCGGCGAACTTGCCGATGAGTAGACGTCCGGCAATGCTTGACCAGAGGATCCATCGCGTGGCCTCGCTCCATGCGGCATTGAGTTGCGCCTGGTCGGTAAAGCCCTGATCCTTGAAGACCAGTTTCATGTGCTGATTGATGGCCCCAATGGAACCAATGGAGCAGAGACTGCCGATAAGCAGCAGCCAAAACGGCCATTGGCGAAGAAGGTATCCGAAACTCTTGGCCTCAATTCGCTGATCCCTGGTTGGCTGCGGGTCGCCATCCGGGAATTGGCCGATATCGGCGGGGCGATCCTTCAGCATGAACAGAGCGAACGGCCAGGCAACAAACATGACGCAGCCGATGGCAAGCAGCGCCCCGCGGAACGTGTATTGCTCCGTCATGGGTTTTACGAGCCAGGGGCCTGCCGCGCCCACCAGGCCAACCCCCACATACACGATCCCCATGGCAACACCGCGATTACGCCGGAACCATTGCGACACGATGATCTGGTGCGGAATGGGGCCGGAGAGTATGTAGCCGAAGGTATAGACGAACCACAGAAAATAGTAGCTATAGATGTTGCCGGTCATTCGGCTGAGGCCAAAAAACGCGAGGAATGTGAGACCGGTGCCGGCCACGATTAACTTGCGCGGGCTGAACCGCGGAACCAGGACGGGCCCTACCCACAGCGTGAGCAGCGCGGCAAGAGGAAATCCGAGAGTAATGTCATGCAGGGGCCAGTTGAATGCGTTCTTGTAGTAGTCGTAGAAGAACGGCATGTTGTAGTAGGGCAGGCCCACTGAGATGCCGAACGTAATGAGCGCGGCCGCAATAATCCACTTCCCATAAAACGCTCTGGTCATGTGGAGACAATGCTATCACTGGCAGCCGTGAGCAGCCATCAGGAAGACGATACAGTCCGGGTCCTCGAGCTGCCGTTGGTGTGGGAGTCTTCGCGGTGCCGCGCCATGGCAGATCTCAGGTCCGCGCGCCGTCTGGTTACGCCATCCAGCTCTTTGGCAATTTTTTCAGCTGAGGCTTTGTCGCGGCTATACTCCGCAATTCGAAGTTGGCCCTCCAGCCGGAACCACGCCATTGTCTCGTTTTCATATGCATCCGACAGCCGCGCACATTCCGCACAACCCGCTACGGTATCCATTCTCGACCCTCCAGGTCATCGAACAACGATAAATCCGGGTCTACCGCTCTTCCAATACCATACAATACTTATCCATATCAAGACCGATCTTACTTAAATTCTTCTCTCAGGTTGTGTTAATTGCGACCTGTAGCGGGTCAATACGTATATTTGCACACTGATTTCGGGCGGCGGACCGCCGCTCCCGTTTCCGAAGATACCTGTATCCGGCCAGCCCGGCGCTGCGTATACAATTTGACAGGGGAGGCCGCTTTCTCTTTCCCGGCGGTATGCCGGAGCTGGCTTCCCGAATCGCTTTATCCGGCCGGCGCGCTTTTGCCCGGGCGACCCCAGTGAGGAATAATTTGATTTTTCGACACCCCGGAATTTGCGCACCGTCTCTCTGCCTGAGCTTGTTTGCAGCCTTCGCCGCAGCCCAGCAACCCCCGGCATCACCGGCGCCCCCTACGCCGCCCGCACAGTCACAGACTCCCGCGCAGACGACGGCGCCCGCGCAAACCGCTAAGAACCCGGCGACGCCGGACTATCCGGATCCGCGGAGCCTTTCGATCGAAGTATTTTATTGGCCGACCATTCCCGGAGCTGGCCCCGACATCCGCGGGGGAAAAGTGGCGACCGGGTATTCCTCGCTGTTTGACATCGGCAAGCACAAGTACGGGCCGGGGCTGGACGTGCGGTTTCCGATTACGCGGACGGGCGAGTTGCGCTTCGATGGTTTCCTGGTTAAGGGAACCGGAAATCAAAAAGCCCCTCAGGACACTACGATTTTTGGCACGGGCTTCAGCAAAGGCGATTACCTTTCCACGCAATACCAGATTGAAAGCGGCAAGCTTTATCTGGACGATCTTCTTTATCCTTATAAATTCCCGGTCGCAAAGCTGCGCTTCAAATCGTTGTGGGCAGTCCGGTATTTAAGGGTGAAGAGCACCATCGATGCCCCGCTGAGCACGTCATCTTCTGTTACGACGGCCAGCGCCAACAGACAAGTGGTGCTGCCGGAGTTCGGGCTGGCGGCCGAGTACGCGCTGACTCCGCACGTGCTGCTGCGGGTGGACGGCTCCGGTTTCGGACTTCCAAAGAAGTCACTCGTCTGGGACAGTAACGCCACCGTTTCTTACCGCCGCGGCCAGTGGACCGTGGAAGGAGGATACAAGGCGCTCGGGTTCAAGACATCGCCAAACAAGGACGAATATGTGGGAGATATTCTGCAGGGCGGATTCGTCGGTATCCGGTACAACTGGAAGTAAAGCCCTACTTCAAAACCTGGGCAAAGAAATCCAGCGCGCGCGAGTCTTTTGACTGCCCCAACCAGAAAATTGCCTTCTTCCGGACCGCCGGGTCGGGGTTGTTTTTAGCGACCTCTATCAGCAGCGGCACGCCCTGGGCTTCCGGTAATTGCTTGAGAGCGAATACGGCCTGTTCTTTCACCGAACGCTCCGGATCGTTCACGGTCGCGTTTTTGATCAAATCCTGTGTCTGTTTGTTCGCCGCTTTTTGGGCCAGCCAGAAGAGCGCCTTGCTTCGGATTTGGGGCGATTTGTCGTTCTTCGCGGCATCCATCACGGTTTCAAGCCCCGCGGGATCTTTGCTTTGGGACAGGGCAAAGATAACCTGCTCGCGAACCTTTTCGCTCGGGTCCTGGGCGAGCATGCGCTTCAGAATTTCCACGCCCTTTGCTCCTCTGGTATTGCCGAGCCAAAACGCCGTCCGTTCCCGCACTTTCGCGGGTTGATTCGCAGCGATCAGATCTTCGAGAGCGCGATCGGCGGCGGGCCCGGAATGGAGCGCGATGGGTAATATGGCGCGGTCGGCGCGATCTCCCGCGACCTGACTCTTCAGCCAGGCCACGCTCGCGTCGGGCGAGACGCCCGTCAACCAATAGAACGGGAGTCCGCCGGCATCGAGCAGGCAATCGGGCGAGGTTACGCGGAGCTGATCCACCTGCCCATTCTCGATTCTGGCAAGAACCACGAGCGCCGTCTGACCTTCCAGCCGAACGGGCGCGCCGGGGGCGTGCTGCTGATCGCCATTCCCGTTCCCGTTGCTCCAGCACATGTCACCGTGACGGCCCGGAATAATCGGTTCCGAATAGCCCGCCCAGTAAGGGCCGTTTCCCAACTGCCGCAACTGAGCGTCGAGGGAACCCTGCAAAGGGCGCGTTTCCAGCTTGGCGTTTACGATCTGAGGCTGCTGCGCGAGAAGCGCGGAAGCCATCCATACGAGAGCAATGACGGTTCTCATTTCAGCAACTCCATCATGTAATCTGTCGCTTCTTTGCTGTGCATGTTCGCGAGCCGCTCCACGATGTATCGCTTCATGGCCGGGTCCGATTCTTTCTTTGCCAAGTCGACCATCAGTTTCGCTTCGCCACGGGCATGCAGTCCGTTGACGATCTCTCTTTTAGTCTTGACATCGCCGCCCGCGCTGTAGAGCTGCGAAAGCGTGTCCGTCGAGGTCGTTCTGGATGCGGCGAGGTCACGAATTGCCTCGGACTTCGCTTTCTCGTCTTTCTCCGATTTCGCGATGTCCATGAGCTTGTCGGAAGCACCGGCCGCGAACAGGGCGCGGATAATTTGAGCCTTGTTATCGGCCGAAGTCTCGGATGCATACAACTGCATTAGCTGATCGGTAGCCTTCATGGCACCGAGTTGCCGAATCGCTTCCATCCGCAACTCCGGATCCTTTTCGGATTTCGCAACATTGAAAACGGCATCCTTCGCATGAGATGACATCAGACCACGCAGAATTTCACGCTTCAAAGCGGGATCCGAGGAGGAAGCATAAATGGACGTAAGTTGTTGCTGCGCTTCCGGCGTACCCGACATGCCGATGTAGCGAACGGCCCGAATTTGCAGGTCGGGATTGCCGGCCCCTTTGGCGTAGTCAGTGAGCACCTGATGAGCCTTCGGTGTTCTGCTCTGAGTCAGGACAAACATCGCGCGATCTTTTACCCTCGGAGAGGCGCTGCTTTTCAACAGATTCTCAAGCAACGGGATGGCGCGGTCGGGGTCGGCGTTCATCAGGCTATTGATCGCCATTAGTTTCAGATCTTCATTGGTTTCCTCCGCCGGAGATACCGCCTGGCCGGAACCCTGTTTCAATTCCACTTCAAGCGCCTGGGCATCATTGAGCCAATGGCTCTGCGGGTAATCGCGCTTCAGGGCTGCGAGTGCCGCCAAGGCTTCGTCTTTTCGGCCGAGGCGATTGAGCGCGTATGCTTTCCAATAAAGGGCTCCATCGGCGCGTGTGCCTTTCCCCTCGATAACCGTGTTGAAGCGTTGAACGGCTTCGTCGTACCGGCGTTCATCGAGTGCCCGCGTGCCCGAATCGTAGGCTGAGTCGCCCGCGTAGCGAAGACGCTTTTCCGGCAACTGGAACGCGAGACTGCTCCTTAATCCGGCGATATCCACGCTGGCCTTGGCCCTCGCCATTTCGGCAGACTGCCGCGCCATCTCCAGCGAAGCCGGGTCGAACGTCGGCGCCTTAATACTTATTTCGTTCACCTGCCTCGCCAGGTCGGCCGCCGCGGCTTTCAGGTCGTCCTGCGCGAGGGCGGAGGCTGTGGCAAGCCCGGCGACTATGAAGCTTCTGCTGAAATTCGTCATGATTTTTGACCTTCCGTTCGTAAATTCGATTCGATGATTCGTACTTTGAAAAGCAATGAGCCGGATTCCATTCGCTCGCGAAGAGAACGGATTTCCTCGGGCGAGGCGCGGTCGGGCGAGTTCGCTACTTCCAGCAGAAATCGCTCCACTTCATCGAGCAGCGCCAGTGTGGCGGTTTGGCCCTGGGCGGAAAGGGTCTGACGCATCAGCCGGCCTTCCTCCACCATGTCCTGCGCCCGGTACCGAACGGGCCCGAAATCGCCCACATTGGAAATCTCGGTGAGCAGCATTTCGGCGCGGTCTAAATGATCGGCCAGGCTGATGGCGAGGATTCGCTGGCGGGCGGCATCGGAAAGGCCCGCCGTAATCGGGGGCGCCGAATGCTTTGTGACGCGCCCCGCCAGGAACGCGACCAGCAGCATCGCCGTGAGGGCGGGCACCAGCCAGAATAGCCTGAACCGCGACGGAGCGCGTTCTTGCTTCTGTTGGTGCAGGCGCGGGGCAATTTGAGACCAGGCGCTGCGCCCGAGGTCCGCCGGCGGTTCAGGCGTGGTCCATTCACTACATATACTCAGGGTTCGCGCGAGCGCCGCCGCGGATTCCCGGCACTCCGCGCACTCGCGCAAGTGGGCGGGCGCGTCGGCGGGAGTTCCCGGTTCCGAATAGTAAAGCAATACCAGTTCTTCTTCTGTCAGGTGTTTCATCGTGTGCTCGCCACCGCCGGTTCCAGCGCCCGGCGCAACTTCTGGACTGCCCGAAAAACGCTGTGCTTCGCCGCGCCCTGCTGTACACCGAGCGCGACTGAGATTTCTTCAATGCCCATGCCTTCGTAGTGCCGGAGAATAAACGCCGCGCGCTCCATGGCGGAAAGCTCATCGAGCGCGGGGCCAAGAATGGCGGAAACCTGTGCGCTCATGGCGATACGCTCCGGGGAGGGGTGGCCCGACGCGATGAGCGTCACGGGGTCTGTCTGGTCCTCCCCCGCCTGATATGCCGGCTGCAATTCCTGGCGGCGCTGCCGAGCCCGAAGATGATCGAGCGTGCAGTTTGCGCAAATTCGATGGAGCCATGTGCCAAAGTTGGCCCGCCCGTCGAACTTCGCAATCTGTTTCCAGGCCCGGAGAAACGTCTCCTGAACCATGTCTTCCGCGTCTGATTCGTTTCCGGTCATACGATATGCCAACCGGA
>Ga0105240_10000431_pt1 | contig 77497 bp, 58 predicted proteins | sample KBSC54metaG_FD_80426 | JGI IMG/M metagenome (GOLD analysis project Ga0105240, IMG submission 80426) | Corn rhizosphere microbial communities from Kellogg Biological Station, Michigan, USA - KBS C5-4 metaG | ecosystem: Host-associated > Plants > Roots > Rhizosphere > Soil | place: Michigan, USA...
CAGGCGTTGGCGAATATGGCGGTGAATGTAAACCTCTTCCCTGTCACGGGGGTGACCCTGCCGCTGGTGAGCATGGGCGGAAGCTCGTTCCTCTTCACCTGCCTGGCCATCGGTATCATACTGAGCGTGGCACGCAATGTGGAGAAGGAAGCTTCGGAAGCAAAAGAAAAAGAGGAGGCTGCTGCATGAGCAAAAAGATCATCATAGCCGGCGGAGGCACGGGCGGACATATTTTCCCGGCTATTGCCATTGCGGGCGCTCTGAAAAAGCGGGACCCTGGCATCGAGCTGCTCTTTGTAGGCGCCAAAGGGAAAATGGAAATGGAGAAGGTGCCACAGGCGGGTTATACGATCGAAGGCATCGATATAGCAGGCCTCAACAGGAGCTCTTTGATAAAGAATATCGGTCTTCCCCTCAAGCTGGTGAAAAGTTTTTTCCAGGTGCGCGGGATCATCCGGCGGTTTATGCCGGATGCAGTAGTGGGCGTTGGGGGCTATTCCAGCTTCCCTGTACTGCGTGCAGCACAAGCCAAGGGTATCCCCACCTTTATCCACGAATCCAACTCTTTCGCCGGCAAGGCAAATATGTGGTTGGGAAAGAAGGCGACGGCCATTTTTGTGGCCAGCGACGGGATGGGAAAATTCTTCCCGGCAGAGAAGATCAGGATCACGGGCAATCCGGTAAGGGCTAACCTGGTCGGGAGCGCTGTGAGCAGAGATGCGGCTCTACAATTCTTTGGATTGGACCCGGCCCGGGCAACGGTGCTGGTCACGGGTGGCAGCCTGGGTGCGAAGGGGATCAATGAAGCGGTGGCAGCGGGTGTGGAGGAGTTCGGGAGGAACGGGATACAGCTGATATGGCAGACGGGCAAACCTTTTGCAGCGACGGCGGCTGAGCTATGCAAGGGGAAGACGCATATCTGGACAGGTGATTTTATCACGAAGATGGAATATGCCTTTCCTGCCGGCGATGTAGTGATCTCGCGGTCGGGCGCCATGTCTATCGCGGAACTATGTGTGGCGGGGAAAGCGGTGGTCTTTGTACCCTTTCCCTTTGCGGCGGAGGATCATCAGACGGTAAATGCGCAGCATCTGGTAGATAAAGGAGCAGGACTTTTAGTAAAGGACAATGAAGCGAAAGAGAAGTTAGTAGCGACGGCCATCGGTCTGTTAAAGGACGAGCCGCGGCGGCGGCAATTGGAAGTGAACATCGGCAAGCTGGCGGTGACAAATGCGGACGAGGTGATAGCCGGAGAGATATTGAAAGCGATCGAACTGTGAGAAAAACGATTTAGGGCACCCGGCCCACGGGCCCCGGTGAGCAGCTTGCCTTGCCGGGCCCGACCGGGACAAAGGGGATGGAGCGTGACAGTGGAGGGTATGTGTCGACAAAATGATTGAAGGACGACAAACAGGTGACAATGCTCGAACTAAAAGATATAAAGAAGATCTATTTTATAGGTATCGGCGGGATAGGGATGAGCGCACTTGCAAGATATTTTAAATTTCACGGTGCAGCTGTCAGTGGATATGATAAGACCTCTACCGCCCTCACCCGGGAACTGGAAAGCGAGGGCATTCCCGTACACTATGAAGATGATCCGGAGCAGGCTCCCCGTGATGTCGACCTGGTAGTCTATACGCCGGCTGTTCCAAAGGATCACAAAGAGCTGCTGTACTATCAGCAGCACGGATACACTATCCTGAAGCGGAGCGATGTGCTGGGTGTGATCACCAATAGTTCTTTTAATATCTGTGTAGCGGGCACCCATGGTAAGACCACCATTACTACGATGATCGCTCACCTGCTGCGGCACAGCGGGTACGGATGCAATGCTTTTTTAGGAGGCATCGCCGTCAACTACAACAGCAATTTCTGGAGCGACAAACGAAATGTATGTGTGGTCGAGGCGGATGAATATGACAGAAGCTTCCTGAAGCTGAGCCCCAATATCGCGGTGATCACGGCCATGGATGCCGACCACCTGGATATCTATGGTACGGCACAGGCGGTGGAGCAGGCCTTTATCGATTTCTCCGGGAAGATCAAGCCGGGGGGATTGTTGTTAAGCAAGTGGGGGCTGCAGCGGACGGCCGATCTGAAGGGGGACAAGCGTATGACGTACGCGCTTTCTGCGGGAGGTCCTGATTTTCGGGCGGTGGATGTTGTGATCGGGGAAGGGGGGTATCATTTCCAGGTGCAGAGCAAGGACTGGACCTTGAAGAATGTGGTGCTGAACATGGGTGGTTTGCACAACGTGGAAAATGCGACAGCTGCTATTGCGGTAGCGCATCAGCTGGGGATCGACGACGATAAGATACGGGCGGCTGTGGATGCTTTCCGGGGGGTGAAGAGAAGGTTTGAGTATATCCTCCGGAAAGAAAAGATGGAACTAGTTGGTGGCACCCTTCAGAAGATAAAGCTGGTATTCATCGACGACTATGCGCACCATCCCGAAGAGCTGAAGGCTTTGATCAGCAGTGCAAAAGAGCTCTTCCCCCGCATGAAGTGCACGGTGATCTTTCAGCCGCACCTGTTCACCCGGACGAGAGATTTTGTGGATGGGTTTGCGGAGAGTCTGAACCTGGCGGATGAAGTGCTCCTGCTGCCGATCTATCCGGCAAGGGAGCTACCCATCGAAGGAGTTACCAGCAGGATCATTGCTGATAAGATGACAACAGGCAAGGCGGTGCTGGTGGATAAGGCAGCATTGCCGGATAGGATAAAAAACAGCGGGGTCGAGTTGCTGATCACGGCGGGAGCAGGGGACATCGACGCATTGGTCGAACCGATCCGGAAGGTATTGGACGAAATATAGATTGGATAAACAGATCTTATTGTGCACGGGGTTTATCTACCCGGACACCCTTTGTACCCGTCTGACGATCCGCCTGGTCGTCGGGCGGGTCTTTAAGGAGATGACTGACAGATGCGGCCGGCAGGATGGAATGGCGGCGAAACCGGGCGAATTGAAAAATAATGGCTATCAAAATAAATATCAGAAAGATCCTATCGCTCACACTGTGGTGTACCATGGGTGCGGGTGTACTGGTATTGCTGGTGGCAGCCATCGGGTATAGGAACAGCAAGACCTGTAAAGGCTACCGGATCGATATCTCGGGGGCCTCGGGTATCTTGTTTATCGACAAACGGCAGATACTGGACCTGCTGTCCACCGCGGGGGCGGGGAAACTGACCAATAAGCCCACGGCGACCTTTGATCTGCGCCATATGGAATCGGTGCTGGAGAAAAACGTCTGGATAAAGGACGCTCAACTGTTCTTTGATAACAACGGGATCTTACGGGTGAATGTCATCGAACGGGAGCCCATCGCGAGGATCTTTACGGTGGATGGAAACAGCTTCTACATCGACAGCAGCGGTGCACAGCTGCCTCTGTCCGACAAGCTTACGACCAGGCTGCCTGTATTCACCGATTATCCCGCTTCAAAGGTGAGGGTGCATGGGCAGGACAGCCTGCTGACGGTGCAGATCCGGCAGATGAGCACATTTATCCGCAGCGACTCCTTCTGGATGGCGCAGATCGCTCAGCTGGATATCACCCCGGATAAACGCTTTGAGCTGGTGCCCACTGTAGGGAATCATCTGATCGGGTTTGGAGATGGGAATAATTATGAGGATAAGTTTCACCGGCTCTTTGTGTTCTATAAAGAAGTGCTGAGTCGTGCAGGATTTGATAAGTATTCACGTGTCGATGTCGCTTATGCGGGGCAGGTGATCGGGACTCAAAAAGGCAGTGAAGGCAGCCGGCAGGATTCTCTGCAGGGCATGCGTAATATCAGGGAAATGATCCGTGCAGCGCAACATCTGCAATCGGATACCACTCACCAGCGGGAGATGCGTCCCCTGGAGAATCCTACCCAAACGGAGCAAACACTGACGAACTATGATCTGATCCCTTCGGCGGATAGCGGCCGACCCAGAGCGATCATGCAGCCAAACACAAAACCCCACAGATAACCCATTAAATCATTAAAAAAACAACTGAAAAAATAAACTTATGAATCAGGAACAACCAATAATCGTCGGACTGGATATTGGGACGACAAAGATCGCTGCCATCGCTGGTCGTAAGAATGAATACGGCAAACTGGAGATATTGGGATTTGGCCGGGCTAACTCCAACGGCGTCAAGCACGGACAGGTATTGAATATAGATGAGACGATCAAAGCCATCCAAATGGCCCTTGATAATTGTTATGCGTCCAACCCTAACCTGGAAATAACGGAGGTATATGTGGGTATTGCAGGGCATCATATCAAAAGTCTTCAAACGAGGGGAGACATCGTACGGCAGAACACCGATGACGAGATCACCCGCCGGGAGATCGACCAGCTGATAGCCGATCAGTATAAGACCTATATACCCGCAGGCGACCAGATCATCGACGTGATCCCACAGGAATTTACGGTGGACAACTTCCAGAATATTCCCAATCCCATTGGCTATGGCGGAGTAAAGGTGGGTGCTAATTTCCATATCATCACGGGTGACAAGAACGCTATCCGTAACATCAACCGTGCGGTGGAGAAGAGCAACCTGCATACAAAGGACCTGGTCCTTCAGCCGCTGGCTTCCGCAGCTGCGGTAATGGGGCAGGAAGACCTGGAAGCAGGTGTAGCCATTGTGGACATCGGCGGCGGCACCACGGACCTGGCTGTATTCTACGAAGGTATCCTGAAACATACGGCCGTCATCCCCTTTGGTGGAGAGAATATCACCAATGACATCAAGACTGGGCTGGGTGTATTGAAAACACAGGCTGAGCAGATGAAGGTACAGTTCGGCTCGGCATTGTCCAATGAAGCAAAGTCCAATGCATATATCACCATACCCGGTCTCAGGGGCATGCCTGCCAAAGAGATCAGCGTAAAGAACCTGGCAAATATTATCCAGGCGCGTATGAGCGAGATCATGGACTTTGTCACCTATCATCTCAAACAGGTGGGATTGGATAACAGGGCGCTCAATGGAGGTATCGTCATGACGGGTGGCGGATCGCAGCTACGGCATCTTATTCAGCTGACGGAATATGTGACGGGTCTGAATGCCCGCATCGGATATCCGACGGAGCACCTGGCTGGGGGACATATCGAAGAGCTGGCCAAGCCTACTTATAGTACATGTATCGGCTTGATACTAAAAGGCTACAGCGACTACGAGCACAACCGTAAGCAATTCGACAAAGGCTTCCGGAAAATGGAAGTGCCGGATAATCTGAGGAAGGCAGCGGCTGCCCAGGAGGAAGAGCCGGTTGCTGTCGACCGCGAGGCCCTGCAGCAGGAAAAGGTCCGCAACAGGAAAGGAATGAAAGATTTTTGGGGCAAGTTCAAGGACGGCATCATCGACCTCTTCAAGGAAGAGGAAGATCATGCGCTTTAAGGATGAACCGGAAGGGTTCAATATATAATCAATTTGTTTTTTGTAGTAAACACTTATAGTTATGATCCATTTTGATCTACCGAAAGAAAAATCGTCCATCATCAAGGTAATTGGTGTGGGTGGTGGTGGCAGCAATGCTGTAAATCATATGTTCAGCCAGAACATAGAGGGAGTGAATTTCATCATTTGTAATACCGATGCCCAGGCGATAGCGACGAGCAAAGTGCCTAATAAAGTACAGTTGGGGCCCCATCTTACACAGGGATTGGGTGCGGGCGCGAACCCCGACATCGGCAGACAGGCGACGGAAGAGAGTCTGGAGGAGATCAAAAATATCCTCGAGGTCAATACGAAGATGGCCTTTATCACGGCCGGCATGGGCGGCGGTACCGGTACCGGTGGTGCGCCTATCATATCAAAAATATGTAAGGACCTTGGTATTCTCACGGTAGGGATCATCACTACTCCCTTCTCCTATGAAGGAAAGAAAAGACAGCTGCAGGCCGAAGAGGGTATACGTGTGATGAAACAATATGTGGATACCCTGCTGGTGATCAGCAATGACAAGCTGCGGCATCAGTTCGGCAACCTGAAGATGAAAGAGGCTTTTGCCAAGGCGGATAATGTTCTGGCCACGGCAGCCAAATGTATCACGGATGTGATCAGCAGCACAGGCCAGATCAACGTGGACTTTGCCGATGTCTGCACTGTCATGCGTAATGGAGGTGTGGCGATATTGGGTAATGCTGCGGCACATGGGGATAACCGTGCACAAAGGGCCATCGAAGAAGCGCTCAACTCGCCGCTGCTGAATGACAACGATATACGTGGCGCCAAATGGATACTTATCAATATCAATTCTTCCGAAGGCGAGCACGAGTTCACCATGGATGAGGTGGAGATCATCCAAAACCACCTGTTAAGCCAGGCAGGTGAGCATACGGATGTCATTATGGGACTGGGCTATGATAATTCGCTGGGCGCCAGTCTGGGCATCACGCTCATCGCAACAGGATTCGAGCATAAGGATCCTTTTACAAAAGTGCAGGAGACAAGATCCGCCCCCAAGAAAGAAGAAAAGATCGTCATGACCCTGGGGCAGCCTGAAGCAGAACAAAAATCAGAAATACGGCCTGTCCTTACCACTGCAAAGGGTCCGTCAGTAGAGGAGCAACCTGTGCAAGCTCCTCTACCAGATGCCCTTTTACCAAAGCTGGTGGATATGACGCCGGACGCCGAGCCTTCTCCGGAACAGCTGGGTTTGCAACAGCCGGCTGACGTGTCTCCTTTCATGTCAGATGTGGACAAACCAGTGGAAAAAAATGAACAGGCTCCCAGGATAGAATGGGTACTTTCGCCTGAACCCACACCTGCTCCCAGGGAAAATAATAAAATGAGTGCAACCGCAGATGCGGGCACTCCAAAAAGTTCTCCGGCATCTGCAGTGTCCGGAGGATACCTTGCAAGGCCATCCAATATCTATGCAGAAGAGCCAAGAGCAGAAAGACAATCCAACCCCTCGGTGGCCGAAGGTTTCCCGAAGGCTATGCCGGAACACAACACACCTTTGAAGGAGCCTATCCTGAGCACGAATGTACCAGATCCGTCCAAGGAAGATGAACATTCACCCGAAATGCAACTCGTGTTCAGGGATAATGGTCCAGCGGCGGATGAGCCTGGGGCCTACCAAACTCACTCGCATTCGGTGCCGAACTCATCCGCAGAGGAGCCTGCAGCGCAGGACGATGCGGAGGACCCCAAACGCAGGGCAGCCGAACGGATCAACAAGTTGCGCAACTTGTCGTTCAACATCAATGCTGCCGATCCGAATAATGAGTTTGAAACTGTGCCGGCGTACATCCGCCGTAATCTGGAGCTGTACAACACCATCTCCAATGTGGAGAATTTCTACAGTAATTACGAAGTGAAGACGGATGAGAATAACAATACGGAGATCAGCACGATCAATACCTTCCTGGATGGTAAACGACCGGACTGATGCTTTTGCCCGATGGAACTCCCATTCAAGATAGTTTGTTTTTAGTTGTTTTATTCCCCCTGGTTCTCCGGGGGGATTTTTGCAAAATTGTATCTTTAACGGATAAAAGTGCTCAATGTCCACCATTCTCATTACAGGAGGCACCGGCCTGATCGGCACTGCGCTCAGTCAGATGCTTACGACAAAAGGCCACGGGGTCATTCTTCTGTCCCGCGATACGTCCAAATCCGTACCGCGGGGAGTTACCATCGCGCATTGGGATCCTTATAAGGGAGACATTGATCCGGAGGCCATCAGGGCAGCGGATTTCATCGTACACCTGGCCGGAGCCGGCGTAGCGGACAAAAGATGGTCGGCAAAAAGAAAAAAAGAGATCGTCGAAAGCCGTACCCGCAGCAGTGAGCTGCTGGTAAAGGCATTAAAAGAAACACCCAATAAAGTACAGGCTGTCATCAGCGCTTCGGGCATTGGCTGGTACGGTCCCGACCCTTCCATTCCCAATCCCCGTCCTTTTGTGGAATCCGACCCGGTGGACGAAGATTTTCTCGGGGAGACCTGCCGTCTGTGGGAAGCGTCCATTATGCCTGTAGCGTCCATGAACAAACGGCTGGTGATACTGCGCATCGGTCCTGTGCTCAGCAACACGGGCGGCGCCCTGGCGGAGTTCAGGAAGCCGGTGAAGCTGGGGGTTGCCGCTATCCTGGGTAGTGGCCGCCAGGTGATGAGCTGGATACATGAGGAAGACCTCTGTCGTCTTTTTGTTCATGCCATGGAAGACAGCGGCATGTCGGGCGTATACAATGCCGTGGCCCCGCAGCCTGTAGATAACAAGACCCTGACGCTTGAGCTGGCGCGGCGGATAAAAGGAAAATATTTTGTACAGGTTTATGTGCCCTCCTTTTTTTTGAAGATAATAGTAGGTGAGCTGAGCATCGAAGTGCTTAAAAGCGCCACTGTCAGCGCCGTAAAAATCCGGCAGAGCGGATTCCAATTCCTGTATCCGTCCGTCCAAAGTGCACTGGATGACCTGACGCGGCGCGTTTAAAGATCGCTTTTCAGGAAGCGGCGGGTGGTGAGAAAAAGATACAGCAGGAGATAGAGAAAAGCCACTGTGATCAGGGAGGGAATGAGATGTTCCCATTGAGGTGTGTCGCGTGCAAGGAGCGCTTTGGCGTAAGGAAACGGTATGAGCTTGTCCGTCACCTCTTCCGGCAGATAATTCACTTGCTGGATCTTATACTTTCCCCGCATGATACCTACGAAGACCTGTTCTATCAGCATATAGATAAAGAAAACGCCGATGGATAAGCCGGATCGCCTGATCAATATGCTTATTAAAAGAGCGATCATCGAGTAAGACAGCACCTGTATAAAATAAAAAAGGATAAACCGGCTGTCCTGCCATATGGAGACGCCGGGGTCCACTTTATTGGCGATGAGCCCGAATGCCATCGTTGTCAAAAAGACCGTCAGCGTACATAATATGCAAAGCATCAGCACTTCTATCAGCTTCAGCGTGATGAATTCCTTTCTGTTCCATCCGTCGATGATATTCTGCCGGTGAGTCTTGAATGAAAATTCATTGGTGACGAGCGTGATGATCAGCAGGGCGGGAATGAGAAATATCAGGGAAGCGTTCCAGGTGACGGTCTGCCAGGCATCGGGGAAGGCGAAGGGGCTGCCCAGCAGCATGGTTTTGCCGTTCCTCCCTTTTGGAAAGCTGTTGTCCATGAGATCGTATAAGGTATAATTGATACCGGGAATACTTGCCACGGTGATGATCAGCAGGATCCAGAACGTACGGTAGTTCTTTACCTTCATCCATTCTATTTTGAGCAGGGATAGCATATTATTTTTTTGTAAGCTCCATGAATTTTGATTCCAGACTTTTCTTTCTTAGCTGAAGGTGGTTGAGCACGACCCCCTGCCCGAAACAGTACCGGTTGATCTCTGCCAGGCTTATACCCCCATTTTCGAAATACAGCTGAATATGCCCTTCCTGTTCTTTCAGCCGCCGGACGCCGGATAGCCCGGACAGAACGGAGCGCAGCTGTTCCAGGCCGCCATTGTCCACACCCAGCTCGATAAAATCCTCATTGGTCAGCACTTCATCGATGCGGCCGGCCATCAGCAGCTGCCCTTTTTGAAGGATGGCTACATGGTCGCAAACCTTTTCCACCTCATCCAGCAGATGGCTGGCCATGATGATGGTCTTGCCTTCCCTGCTGAGGTCCTTTATCAGCTGTCGTATCTGGGCGATGCCGACGGGGTCCAGTCCGTTGGTCGGCTCGTCGAACACGAGCACGGAGGGGTTACCCAGCAGACAGGAGGCAATGGCCAGCCGCTGTTTCATGCCCAGGGAATAAGTGTTGAATTTGGAGTCCTTTCTATCCGTGAGTTTTACCATCTCCAGCACGCGGGGGATATCGTCTTCACCTTTCTTTTTGATGGCGGCAGCTATCCGGAGGTTCCTTTCCCCGGAGAGATAATGATAAAAATTGGGTGTCTCCAGCAGTGTCCCTATCTGCTGCCGGTGTTTTTCGGAGGGTGGCTCTCCAAACCAGGAATAGCTGCCTTCGCTGGCTTTCAGGACGTCCATGATGATGCCTAGTAAGGTAGTCTTACCGCTGCCGTTGGGGCCTAAAACCCCGAATACAGCCCCGGAAGGCACGTCGAATGACACTTTGTGTAATGCCCGGATAGGACCGTAAAATTTTGTTACGGACTGAATGGAGAGGATGCTGCTCACAGTGATAGGTTATGGTATGAAAGATAGGGTATAATTTACGAAAAAGGGTGTTTAAACGGTATGAAAATTAAAGTTATGTTTCATAAATTCATACATCATGTAGGAAAAACGGACGCGCTCCTAAATCATGAGTGACAATAAAATAATTGGTGGGAAGTATATTGACAATGCAGATAAGCTGCGAAATACGGCTGTCAAATACATGATTGGCCTGCTTTTACTGGTCGTTTTTTGCTGGATTTTTGCGGAAACGGTGTTTCATAAGACAAAGTATGAGTCCATCCGAATGAACATACTCGAACAGAAAATGGCAGATCTGCGGAGTAGGGATAATAAGCAGCAACATCGTGAATACGATTCATTAAAGAGAAAGCTGGGCAAACAGGATTCTGTCACCTCAGAAATGTACAAAGCCGTAGAAGAAAATATTCCACAAGCATTTAGATTTTTACTTCGAAAGGCTACACAAAAGCCATTCGGCGTATTACTGACTTCTCTGACAACATTGGCCTTGTTATTATACCTATTCAGTCTTCGGAAAAGATACCTGAATAGCATAGGAGTAGGGTTAAGAATATTAAAGGAGGATGGTGGATACAATACCATTCGAGACTATAATTTTAATATACCTTTCTGGGCTTCGCCGATCTATAAGGACAGCATCAACGGCGTATCGAGAAACGAGGTGATCATTATTGGAGGACTGAGGGGAAAGACACGTCTGCATATCGTCATGATTTGCCTTTTGCTGCTGAGCCTGGTATTTATTCAGATAAGGCTGTACTACATCTCGTGCATTACGAATAGCTACTATCTTGATTGGGTCCTGCTTCTGCAAACTGTCGTATTGCTGTTCACACTGGCAATAGTAGTTGTTTGGTTGATGCCGGATAGGTTGCCGGATGCTTACAGAAGCGAGAACGCCAGCAACTCTGCATCCAGGAGGAATTTTATAACAATGTCTGTCTTCGCGGTGTCGGGACTGATATTGGGATCATTCTCAAGGGTGGCCAGCAACATGATCACAAAGAGAATGCTGAAGCCAAGATATGTCATCAGGAAAAATACGCATAAGAATACCATATCTGTCGATTGCAGGAGGATAGAATTGATGGCATTGGATGCAATCAAAAGTAAAGACCTGGTGAAAGCCTCAGACATTTTATTTACCCGTATCAGCGCACCAGTAGGTGCTGTGTCCAGGCATTATATCCGTCTGTTCGATCTGCTGATCTATTTGTGTTACCGGAAGAAAGAAATTTACACGGCGAAATACCTGAAGATCTTTGTGATCGCTAAAAAAAGCAATGACAAGAAGCTATTAGAGAAATGTGAGGCTTGGAAAAAGAAGGATGCCAAAAGAAAAAAATATGGTATTGCGAAAAGTAATTGGGACCGTATTGAGATTAGTAAATATGTTAAAGTAGACTAGCTCCCTTTAGGGAAAAGGTAGGGGTTCGAATCCCCTTTTACTAATTTCATCACTAACAAGGTTGCGTGTCAACTTGCACCTGTCGCCCTAATTCTCCAAATGCTTCTGGTGATATAAGGAAGAAAATTCACCAAGAACGGCAATATTGCGCTCGTCGAAGTCGAGGCGTGACAATTTCAATGCCTGTATATCGCTGTCCAGCACTTTCCTGGTAAAAGGGTTCAGCGTCCCCCCTTTGCTGCCGGCAGCCGCAGACGGATCATATTGAAAGGCAGGGTCACATAAGGTTCCCCGGGGATACATGATGCCCGGCTGGCCTTTGCCGCGGATGTCGAGGACCTTGGGATGATCCAGCCCTAACGTATGTCCATATTCGTGCGCTACGGTAGTGGAATTGATCTGCAGATTCCCCCGCTTGAAATAACCTGTGTTGGAGCCCAGACCATCGGCAAAGGAAATATCGTGCAGGGAATATTCTTCCACGCGAAAGTAATTCAGACGGGGATTGGTATTATGCCAGACGGTGGCAGGAGCGAGATCGGGTGCATAGATGCCTTCGATCTCGAATTGGACTTCATACCAGTCTTTGCGGATCTTTACCTGTGCCTTTGGCTCATTCCAATAAAAGGCGATCTCGTCGGCGGCCTGGATAGCCAGCTGCTGGTCCGCGGCTTCTCCATAGAGATACAATGTACTGCGTATGACGAGCTTGCGGTTAGGGGTATACAGTTCGGCTTCGCCCATGCGTTCTTTTTAGGGTTCCTATGCTATGCGCGCAAATTATTTCATCAGCTCCCCCAGTTTCTTCTCCAGGTCCTCGCCCCTTAGCCCTTTGGCGATGATCTTTCCTTCCTTGTCCAGGAGGAAGTTCGTGGGAATGGCCTGGACGCCATAAAGTTCGGCAACGCTGTTTTGCCATCCTTTCAGATCGGAGACCTGTGTCCACTCCAGCTGATCTTTTTTTATAGCCTCCAGCCATTTATCTTTTTTGTTATCCAGCGATATGCCCAGGATAGTGAAGCCTTTGGGATGATATTCCTTGTAAGTTTTTACGACATTGGGGTTCTCGGCCCGGCAGGGTCCGCACCAGCTGGCCCAGAAATCCACCAGTACGTATTGTCCTTTGAAAGAGTCCAGGGATACGGGCTTGCCGTCGATGTCGGTCTGTGTGAAGAGAGGAGCGGGTTTTCCGATGTCCGTCAGCAGTGCGATCTCATACACCTTGCTGATCTTTTTTCCAAAATATGAAGCCTGTATAGCGGGGTCCAATCCCTTGTAAAGGCTTCCCAGCACGGCTACGTCGACATCGAAGATGAAACCCATATAGATCCCGTAGGCGCTGACATAACTTGCCGGATGCGCGGTAGCGTAATCTTTCACATATTGGTGCCTCCGCATTTCCGTTGCCTCGAAGGCTTTGCTCACGCTGTCCATCTGCTGCTTGTCGTCCTTCATCCTGGCCGAGCTGAAGAGCTTGTCCAGCCGGGCTTCCCCTTCGTCGAACTCTTTTTGGCCGGCGTGGAACTGAACGAATTCGTCCTGTACGGCTGAACCTGTAATGACGGCTTTGTCTAAAGAGTCCTTTTTTGCTGTGAGCGTCAGCTGGCCGCTCTGCAGAAAGAACTCCAGGGGGAAATCCTTTTTGTTATTGAGGCCGGGTATGCCCAGCATGCAATATTCCGGTGCGGCGGCAAAGCCTTTAAAAGTAAAACGGCTGTCCTTCACCTGCACGGAGTCGAGTTTGTCCGTTTGTCTGTGATAAAGGTAGACCCAGCCTTTGCTCATACCCTCTATCTTCCCTGTAAGGGTATAGGCGGAGTCGGAAGGCCCTGCTGCGTGCAGCAGCGGGCAATATCCTGTCAGCAGGATGGCGCCGGCGAGCAATATCTTTTTTATCATGCCGCCAATTTACGTCAATTTCTCAGGGGTTTGCCTCCTTTCAACACGCTTTGTATCCGTTCCAGTGTTTTTTTCTCACCGCAGAGGCTCAGAAAAGCCTGCCGTTCCAGGTCCAGGATATATTGTTCGCTTACCAGGGTAGGTTCGCTGAGATCGCCGCCGCACATGACATAAGCCAGCTTTTTAGCCACCAGCACATCGTGGTCGGTGGCATAGTTACCCCGCCACATGCCGTTGATACCTGCATACAATGCGCCCAGGGCTGAGCGGCCAAGAACTTTTATATCGTTGCGGACGATGGGCTGGACATATCCGTCGTCGTACAATTCGATGACGGACTGTTTGGCTTCGGCGATCCTCCGTCCCTGGTTGATGCTGACAATGTCACGGCCTTTGCGCAGGATACCCAGCTCGTATGCTTCAAAGGCGGAAGTGGATACTTTGGCTGTGGCAATATTAAAAAAGCGGTTCTTTAAAGTAATGGTTTCGGGCTCGTCCTCGTGCATTTCATCGGCTGCCCGTAAGGTGAATTCTTTGGTGCCGCCGCCGCCAGGTATCAGGCCTACCCCCAGCTCGACCAGACCGATGTAGGATTCTGCGGCAGGCACTACCCGGTCTGCATGCAGAGTCAATTCGCAGGCGCCTCCCAGCGTAAGGCCATGTGGCGCCACTACTACGGGAACGGCGGAATAGCGGGCCCGCATCATTGTCGACTGGAATTGCCGGACGGCCATATCCAGCTCATCATAATCCTGCTCGATAGCCAGCATAAAGATCAGCCCTACATTGGCGCCGGCGCTGAAGTTGGGTCCTTCTCCCGCAATGACAAGGCCCTTGTATCTTTCTTCGGCCAGGCCAATGCTTTTTTGGATACCTTCCAGCACTTCTCCCCCGATGCTGCCCATTTTTGTGTACCATTCCAGCCCCAGGACATCGCCTCCCAGGTGGTAGAGACGGCAGGCGCTGTTCTTCCATACGGTCTGGCCTTCGAAGTTCCGCATGACGAGGAAAGCTTCGCCGCCAGGCAGCGGTTTATAAGTTTTTGAAGGGATATCATAATACAGACGACGGCCTTGCTCTATCTTATAGAAGGTGGTTGCTCCTGCTGCCAGCATCTCCTCTACCCAGGGCGCTACGGAATACCCAGCCTCCTTCATCTTTTTTACGGTGGCCCCTACGCTCAGCACGTCCCAGCTTTCGAAGGCTCCGATCTCCCAGCCAAAGCCTGCCATCATAGCGTCATCAACCCGGTAGATCTCATCGGAAATTTCAGGGATACGATGGGAGATATAAGAAAAGAGACCATAGTGAAAGTGACGGTAGAACTCGCCGGCTTTATCACCGCCTTGTACCAGGGCTTTCAGACGGGTTTTCAGATCGTCAATGGGTTTGGCCGCTTCCAGCGTGGCGAATTTCGGTTTTTGGCGCGGACCATATTCCAGGGTCTTCAGGTCCAGGGTGAGGATCTCTTTTTCACCGCCGGCACCCTTGGTCTTTTTGAAAAAGCCCTGTCCTGTCTTGTCTCCCAGCCATTGATTGGCCACGATCCTGTCCAGCCAGGCGGGTATGGTGAAAGTGGCTTTTTGTTCATCCTGCGGACAATTTTCCGCCACTCCTTTTGCGACTTTTACAAGGGTGTCGATGCCTACGACATCGGCTGTCCGGAAGGTGGCCGACCTGGGACGGCCAATCACAGGTCCCGTCAATGCATCTATCTCATCGATGGTGAGTCCCAGCTTTTCCACCAATCCAAAAATGGCCATGATACCGTAGACACCGATACGATTGGCTATAAAAGCCGGCGTATCCCTGGCGAGCACGGTGGTCTTGCCCAGGTAGAGGTCTCCGTAATGCATGAGGAACTCCGTAACGGATGGGTCTGTATCCGGTGTGGGGATGATCTCCAATAGGCGCAGGTACCGGGGAGGGTTGAAGAAATGGGTACCGCAGAAATGCTTTTTAAAATCCTCGCTACGGCCGGTGGTCATCAGGTGGATGGGGATGCCGGAAGTATTCGATGTGATCAGCGTTCCCGGCTTGCGGTATTTCTCCACTTCGGTAAACACCTGCTGTTTGATATCCAGGCGCTCGACCACTACCTCCATGATCCAGTCACAGCCGGCAATGTCCTTCATATTGTCGGTGAAATTGCCTGTCTTTATCCTTTTAACCACATCCCTGGTATATAGAGGCGAGGGATTGGACTTGACGGCAGCTGCCAGTGCATCATTGACAATCCTGTTCCTGACGGCCGGATGGTCAAGGGTCAGTTTTTTGGCAGATTCCGCTTCGGTCAATGTGGTGGGCGCTATGTCCAGCAACAGGGTCTGTACACCGATGCCTGCAAAATGACAGGCAATCCTCGACCCCATGACCCCACTGCCTAATACTGCTACTTTTTTGATGATCCGGTTCATATGGTGAATGGTTTGAGCAACAAATTAGTTAGCTAAACAACTATTTAGTTTAAAGGTAATAAAAAAAAGAAAACCATCCTCAAAAATCGGGATGGCTCTCAAAATAATAATATAGTGAAGTTACAGGATCTTGCTCAGGCGGTCGATCTCGTAATTATCCGACTTGTTGGTTTGCTCTGCGCGCATCTGCATCTGTTCCTGCATGAGCTTTTTCGGATGGCTATCGCCGGTGATATAGCTTACAGTGAGATAAACGCCTTTTTCGATGATCATTTTATTACCGCAGATGTCGGTCATATAAACTTTGTCTTCATTCTCAAAGAAACCGGAGCATTGATATTTAGCCTTGATGGAATTCATCAGTATATCATTTGTCTTTTCCGTAAAGGAAAGGAAGCTCAGCTGAGAATAATAAAATGTGTTCTGGATAAAATGGAACTGGATCAGCACTTTTTGACGCAGCAGCTTAGTGCGGTAAAAAAGTATCTTGTGATCCTTGAAGTCGTTGATATCCTTCAACTGGAAGGAGGGCATGCCTGTTTTCCAGATGACTTTTCTCGTGGATGCCCCGAACTGTATATCCTGGGGTGCAATGATGGTATTGGTCAGATAAGGAGAAAGATGTTCCTGGGACAACATGTTATGGGCAAAATCCAGGTAATACTGATTGATAAAACTTCTATAAAAACTTTCCCGCTCCTGGTAGAAATTATTGTAACGGTTATACGTATACGGCAGGATCTTGTATTGAAGGTGCTGTTTCATAACACAAATAGTGTCTGATATTAGATTTATAAATATTCCTTCGTACAAGCCTGGGAATGAATTGCCGACGGGGTAGAGAATAACTGTTTTTTTACAGCGGTTCCCCGATAGGACAGTTTGCGTCGCCAGGTTGTCGAAAGGTCAGTCATATAACGTGGATACGTAAACCTAAGTATGAGGATTAAAAAATCTAAGTATTTGCACCTATATTTATGTCCTATTAAGGATGACAGTTGCTATTTTTTTACAATACATTGGAGAAGGATGATGTCTTTCAGGCTGCCGGCGCAATTACCCTGTATGGTGCAGCTGTCTCCGGGCTGCAGATCGGGCTGGCGGCTGTTGTAAAGTGTATCCAGGCTGCAGCTTACGGCTTCATGAAGAGCAGGGGGGCCGCCCAGGAGAACGGTGATGCCGGACTTACCTCTTTTTATCTTTTGGACGACACCGCGTACGGATAATACTTTGTACAGGTACTGGCGGTCAAACGAGGATTCATCCCTATTCGACAACCTGATCAGGTCGCCGGCATTGACGTGGATGGTTGTCCTGACGGATACAGGGAACAGGGTGCCGGCGATATGAAAAAAATACCCATACAGGAGCAAGCCTATAATAAGGAACAGGAGCAGGATTCCACCATATTTGACTCTTTTCTCCATGAAAGGGCTTGCCCTTATATACGAAGAATCACTTAGGTTGGATTTCGAAACGAACCGAAAAGCTCAGATGTCGATGTTAGCTCGTGTCAGCCAGCGGTTAGCGTGTGTCAGCCAGAGGTTAGCTCGTGTCAGCTCACGCCGGACCCGGCCTCGATGATATTCCCGGGGCTTACGAAATGCAATTTCCCACCTTTATCTTCCGCCATGAGGATCATTCCGTTGCTTTCTATGCCGCGCATTTTGCGGGGCGCCAGGTTTGCCACGACTACTACCTGCCGGCCGATGATGTCCGCGGGGTTGAAATGAAGGGCGATGCCGGAGACAATGGTCCGCTGTTCGGCGCCCATGTCTACTTTTAGCTTTAGCAGCTTATCGGCTTTTTCCACCTTTTCAGCCTCCAGGATGGTACCTACCTTCAGGTCCAGCTTTGCGAAATCGTCATAGACGATGGTAGGTTTAGACGCCGGTGTTTCTTTGGGTTCGGCGGGTTGGGGTGCCGGGGATGTCTGAGCCGGTGCTGTGACCGCCGTGGCCGCCGCCTTTGTCGCGAGCAGCCTCCCGACCTGGGCTTTTATCTCCTCGTCCTCGATCTTCCGGAACAACAGTTCCGGCGCCCGCAGATTATAGCCGACACTCAGCAGGTTGAGTTTTCCGGCATTTTCCCAGTCCAGCATTTTCTCCACCACCTTCATCATGTGCAGCATTTTCCTGGAAGTGAAGGGCAGGAAGGGGTTGATGAGGATGGCCAGGTTGGCGGTGACCTGCAGGCAGATGTGTAAACAGTTATCTATCGACTGTTGATTTTCCGGGGTTTCTGCCAGGGTTCGGGCGACTATCCAGGGTTCCTTTTTCTGCATGTATTTATTGGCAAGATCGGAGAGCATGATCACTTCAAACTGTGCTTCCCGGAAGCGATAGCTTTCCAGCAGCTGCTCAACCTTTGTTTTTGTTGCGCCGATGGCTGTGATCATCTCTTCGTCCGTCGGATCGATGCGGTTTTTGTGCAGTGGCGGCACCTTCCCGTTGCATAGTTTATGCATCAGGACGAATGTGCGGTTGACAAAGTTGCCAAACTTAGCCACCAGCTCGCTGTTGTTGGCGTCCTGGAAGCCTTTCCAGGTGAACTCGCTGTCTTTTGTCTCCGGCGAGATCAGTGTCAGGTAATACCGGAGGCTGTCGGCGAGCTGGGGTCCTCCGTTGGGCTTGTTGATAAAGTCGTCGATGTAATCCTGCATTTCCAGCTTCCAGCCGCGGCTGGTGCTCATTTTTTCCCCTTCGAGGTTCATGAACTCGTTGGCAGGGACATTGTCCGGCAATATATTCCCGTGCAATTTCAACATGATGGGAAAGATGATGCAGTGGAACACGATATTGTCCTTTCCGATGAAATGCACCAGCTTGGTGTCCTTGTCATACCAGTACGGTCGCCAGTCCTTGTCATTGTCCAGGGCCCATTGACGGGTGGCGCTGATATACCCGATGGGGGCATCGAACCATACGTACAATACCTTTCCTTCGGCGCCGGGTACCGGCACTTTTATTCCCCAATCCAGGTCCCTGGTGACGGCCCTGGGCTGTAATCCTTCATCGATCCAGCTCTTGCACTGGCCTACTACGTTGGTTTTCCAGTCATCCTTGTGCTCCCTGAGTATCCATTCCCTCAAAAAGGGTTCATGCTTGCCCAGCGGCAGGTACCAGTGTTTTGTGCTTTTCTTTACCAGCGGTTTACCGCTCAGCGTGCTGTGAGGGTTGATCAGCATTTCAGGGCTCAATGTGCTGCCGCAATTCTCGCATTGATCACCATAGGCACGCTGATAACCGCAGACCGGGCAGGTGCCCATGATATACCGGTCAGCCAAAAAGGTTTTGGCATCTTCGTCGTAGTATTGTTCGCTTTCCTTTATTTCCAGCTCGCCCCTGTCATTGAGATAAGTGAAGAACTCCTGCGAGGTCTCATGGTGTATGGGCTCGCTGGTCCGATGATAAATATCGAAGGAGATGCCCATGTCGGCAAAGTTCTGTTTTATCAGCCCGTGGTATTTATCGATAATGGCCCGGGGAGTAGTGCCTTCCTTCATGGCCTGAAGCGGTATCGCTGTCCCGTGTTCGTCGCTGCCGCAGATGAATGCTACATCACGCTTTTGCGCCCGCAGGTATCGTACGTATATATCCGCCGGCAGATAGGCGCCCGCCAAATGACCGATGTGTTTTAATCCGTTGGCGTAAGGCAATGCTGCCGTGATCAGGTATCTTTTTGGTTGCGTCATACAAATTTTTTTCACAACTGGCTACGGAAAATTTAGCCGATTGTGCCAAAAGTCTATTTTCAGTCCTTCGGACAGCGAACCTCCGGTTCGCCTGGCCTTGCTAAGGACGGCAAAGTTACGATTTTTTGAGGTCCGGACGAAAGGGGAACGTCTGACTAGCGGTGGCTGTGTCTGCGGCGAAAAGGGGCCTCACTCCTGCAGGCTGAACTCGACCGAGGCATTGCGTTTAAAATCCGTTGAAAGGAAAAGATCATATGTCTTTCCATGGATGGTGACTTCCATCAGTGCGGTATTGGGAGGCAGCCTGCCCAGGTTCTCGGCAAACAACATCAACTTATTCACGGGAAGGCTTTTATCGATGGGTATGATCAGCGTTTTTGCCTCTGCGGTAAGTTTTACGTGCGCTACCACCAGTTCGTTGTTCAGGTACAGGCTGACGGAGTCTCCGTCGATCTCTCCATTGTCAAACAGGTCGATCCGGACGGAGTCGGTCCCCCGGGCAGGGATACGGGCTGCCACGACGGATGTCCGGCCCAAAAAGGCATCGTATTGTTTCTGTGAGGCGGAATCTTTTTTCTTATGAGCAGAGACTACGGGTACTGGTATGAATGGCGGGATCTTCTTTTCCAGGCGGATAGCCAGGTCGGGATATTTCCCCATGCCGCTGTTATCGGGATTTCGCCAGTGTCCTTCGAGGATATCGTGGCGGCCTATTCTTTTGTAGTAAAGGATATAGAATCCACCCGGGGGCTGACCTATCGTTTTTTCCTCGTTTCCGGGGATCGTTCCTTCCGGTCGCCCGGCTGCACTCGTATCTTCGCGGATGGTGAGAATAGAATCCTTTCCATAGAAACGGCCGCTGATGACGATATGTCTGATATAATGGGAGCCGGGGAAATACCAGTGCAGGACACCTCCAAAAGACGAATCTCCCGACGCAATATTCAACACCAACTTCTGTGTCCGGTCAGTATTGGTGACTTCTCCGGTCCATTGGCCAGTGAGATCCTGCGCCTTCGCTGTAAATGTATATCCCCATCCCCACAATAAGATCACCAAAAACCAACGCATGAATAAAGTTCGAAATTTTAAGAAGGCAAGATATGCGCAAATTTAAGATGATCCGAAAAAAGTTTGTTTAACTTCGGCACCATGAACCGCAAGCATTTTCTTTCGTCCTTTCTTGCGGCGGGAGCAGCCTTGCCTGCATGGAGCGTTCCTGCCACCGATGTCAAAGCCGCCTCACCTCCACGCATTCCCGGCTATCTCGTCGCCGGCGACACTATCGGTATCACCTGTCCTGCGGGGTTCATCACGATGAAAGAGATCGAGCCTGCCTGTCAACAAATAGAAAGCTGGGGCTTTTCAATAAAGATCGGCGATACAGTAGGTAAGAAAGACGGCAGCTTTGGCGGTACAGATGCCGAAAGGGCTGCCGACCTGCAGCAAATGCTGGATGATCCCTCCCTGAAGGCCATTCTTTGCGCACGGGGAGGATATGGTGTTGTCCATATTATCGACCGGCTGGACTTCAGCGGTCTGTCGAACTATCCCAAATGGGTCATTGGCTTTAGCGACATCACCGTTCTGCTCTGTCATATACATCGCAACGTGAATATGGCTTCCATTCATTCCAAGATGTGCAATAGCTTTCCGGATGATTGGAGCAAGGCGGAGCCTGTACAGATAGATTCCATCCTGTCTATCCGCCAGGCTCTTACAGGCGCCCCTCTGCAATATCCTACTGTCGTAAATGCAAGGAACAGGACGGGCGTTGCCGAAGGCGTCCTGGTAGGCGGTAACCTGAAGACCATTGAAACCCTTTCAGGCACCCGATCGGACATCGATACGGTGGGGAAAATACTCTTTGTGGAAGATACAGGTGAATACCTGTATAGCATCGATCGTATGTTCTGGCACCTGGAGCGTACGGGCAAGCTGGCCGGATTGCAAGGCCTGGTCGTGTGCGGCTTTAAGATAAAACCTGATGACCCCGGAGAGGAATTTGGCCGCACACTCTTTGATATCGTCACGGACAGGATAAAGCCATATAGCTTCCCTGTCTGTTTTGATTTTCCCGTCGGTCATCAAAAGAATAATTTCGCTTTGAAATATGGGATGCCTCACCGGCTTACGGTTACGGCCGATAAGGTCACCCTGGAGGATATACGTTCATGATAAAGATCCCTTCTTATTTACAGCCCGGTGATACAATTGCTATTGTCTGCCCTGCCGGGTTCATGGAGTCTGGAAAAGCGCAGACCTGTATCGACACGCTGCGGACATGGGGTTATGCGGTGCGGGTGGGACCCACGCTTGACAGTCATTCCGGCAATTATTTTTCAGGTACGGACGAAGAAAGGCTGGTGGATCTGCAGCAGGCGCTGGATGATCCGTCGGTGAAAGCCATTCTTTGTGGACGTGGGGGATATGGATTGAGCAGGATCATTGACCGGATAGACTTTTCGACATTCAAGAAGGATCCGAAATGGATCATTGGGTTCAGTGATATCACGGTGCTACATGCGCATATTTATTCTAATTGCAAAATTGCCACTCTTCATGCACCCATGGCGGGCGCTTTTAATGATGGAGGAGCGGAGGGTGAGTTTGTGCGATCGTTACGGGATGCGCTGGAGGGGCGGAAGGCCCGGTATGCCTGCGGGGAGCATCCATTGAACAGGCGGGGAGAGGCAGTGGGGCCATTGGTCGGCGGCAACCTTTCCATATTAGCACACCTGTCAGGCACTTCTTCGGAGATAAAGACAAAAGGAAAGATACTTTTCCTGGAAGATGTGGGAGAATACCTGTATAATGTGGATCGTATGTTGTACCAGCTGAAGCGCAACGGACGGCTGGACAAGCTGGCGGGGTTGATCATCGGCGGTTTTACGGATATGAAAGATACTACCCGTCCTTTTGGTAAGAATGTGTATGAGATCATCCATGATGTTGCCGGCGAATATGACTATCCTGTTTGTTTTGGCTTTCCGGTGAGCCATGGAGGCGAGAACTATGCCCTGAAACATGGGGTCGGATATAAGCTGAAGGTGGGTAAGCATAGGGTGACCCTGGAGGAGTGACCGGTATGATCATGCACGGGGATGTCTGTGATCAGATGAACTGCGTTGTTATTTACTCCAGTTGAGGGACCATACGTCCATCCGCGAGGCAGCACCCGTTCCTACCGTACCACCACTGATCACAATACTGCGGTTGATCATGAAGGCGGCGAAATGAGTACGTGCGCCGCCGGGCATATCCGGTAGCTGCGCCCATTGATCCCTGGCGGGATAATATTCCAGACAGCCTTTCGAGCCACTGGATATCACAAAGCCATAATGTCCACCGCCGTTGACGATGCCATTAAGTCCCAGACCTATCACCCCGGATCGCGGCATGTTGGCCTTTTGTGCCCAGGTGTCGGTGGTGGGGTCGTATTGCCAGAGGTCGTTGGGGTATGTGTCGATACCATTGACATGTTTGTTACCGGAGCAGACATATCCTTTATTGTCCACGGCAAAGCCTGCGGCGTTGTTCCTCGCTCCGCCGGGGAAATCATGTTTCTCTGTCCAGGTATTGCTGACCGGGTCGTATTCCCACCAATCGCTGAACTGGACAGGGAAACCATTGCTTGCCATGCCATTCCCAAGGCCTGCATAGCCCCTGCCGTTGACGGCGAACGTGGTTAGGTTAAACCTGAGGCGGTTGGCGGGAAAGGGGGCCACCACCGTCCATTTATCGGTTGGCTGGTCATAACGATAGGTGCTGCCTCCGTTTGCGGCAATGACATAGGCGTCATTCCCGATGACAAAGCTGGCGGCTTGCGTTGGCGTGACCGGCAGATAAAGTTTCGGGGTCCATGTGACCGGGTTAACATCGTATTCCCAAAGAGCTCCGGTACTGTAAAGATTGCCCTGGTCGGTGATCAGGCTGCCGCAGACAAAGCCTTTTCCGTTGATAGAAAATCCGATAGGATATTCATCGCCCGTGGGTTCATCTCCCCGGTACAAGCCAAGGAAGGGAAGGTACCCTACATTGCCCCACCACACGATGGCAGGAATGGGTACAGGACCGAAGCCGGCGGGTGTGCTGGTGAGGGTAGTGCCGCCCGGGGCGTTCAACATATTCTTCCGACAGGAAGAAAATGCTATGACAACGATGGCCAGCGCCATCCATGACAGACTACGCATATTTGGAAATTTTGAAGTGATAGGGATGAACAAATATCCTTATAAACATAGGCGGTGTCAATACCCTAATCGTGTACTTTATTCTGAAGGCATCCACACCGGCTTTGTGTGTTACCACCCGATGGGGTAAAATTTTTTTATGGCCTGATGATTGTAGAATGTGGATTAATCCATTGAGTAGATTTCATAACCACAATTTACTACCATGAACAGAAACCTGCACCTGGGCCTAAGCATTGCCGCAAGTGTTTTATTACTAACGAGCTGTGTATCAAGCAAAAAGTTTAAAGCTTCTCAGGCCGCCCTGGAGTCTGCAAGGAATGACAGCGCCAGCCTGGCCGGCAAGGTAGCCGAGCAGGAAAATAACATTGGGCAATTAAAGCAACAGATCGGGGACCTGAATAAAAAAGTGGAGGACCTGACAAACCAGACGGGGCGTTTGTCCAGCGATGTTGCAAACAAGAACTCCCAACTGGGTAAGAGCAAGGAGGAGCTGGCGGAGCAGCAGCGTAAGCTTGAGCAGCTGCAGGCCTTGATGGACCAGCAGAAAAAGGCCACACAGGAGATCCGTAAAAAAATGAGCGATGCGCTGGTGGGTTTTAAATCCAGTGAATTGACGGTCTCCGTTAAAAACGGTAAAGTATATGTCTCCTTACAGGAGAATTTATTATTCCCTTCCGGCAGTGCCGTTGTCAATCCGAAAGGAAAGGAGGCGTTGGGCAAGCTGGCTGAAGTGCTGAACAATAACCCGGACATCACGGTAAACATCGAAGGACATACGGATACTGTACCCATTCGCACCCGTTTCAAGGACAATTGGGACTTGAGCACGGCCCGTGCAAATGCCATCGTGCGCATCCTTACCAATGATTATAAGGTAGACCCTGTACGGGTGGAAGCATCGGGTCATAGTCAATATGATCCTGTGGCCACCAACAGTACATCGGAAGGAAGGGGGCTGAACAGAAGGACCGAGATCATCCTCTCACCCAAGCTGGATGAGCTGTATAGGTTATTGGAGACGGGTAGTACTACGGACAACTAAAAACTAAAACCCCGGGCTATGCCGGGGGGGGGGTAATGTTTGACGATCTTAAATTTTCTGTTCCCGGATACCAACAGATATACTCCTGCCGGGTAACCGTCCAGGTTCCATGAGATAGTATTAGATCCTTTGTACAGGTGTACCATTCTTCGTTGGAGCGGTCGCCCGGACTGGTCATACAGCCCTATGAGCGCGTCCTCCTGCCCTGCGTTTGTCAGCAAAAGCACCACATTGTTATGGGTAGGATTGGGGTAGGCTCCTGCGGTCAGGATGGCGGTCTCCGGCGAGTCCATATTCCTGCTGACAGCATTCTGCTGTTGTGGAGAGGATCGCATGGTGGTCCCGCCGCTGTCGATCATGCCCTGGGTATTGGCCAGGGTCAGCCGGTTGAAATGCCCGATACCTTCCAGCTGGACCCAATGTTGAGCGGGGTCGGAACTGTTGCCACCGGTTTCCAGCCAGGCATCCATGAGATCGGAGCCAGTCCAGACATCGAGGAACGGAGCGGTATTCCCATTCTTTACTTCAGCATCCAGATAATGGATGCGGGCAGATGCATTCAAACCCCTGTTATTCGCCGGGCTGACGGTAAACCAACGAGCGATGCTGGTACCGCCACCCAACAGCGGCTGAGGGTCGAAGTGACGGATGATCCTGGTGCTGCCCAGGCCGGCGCTGCTGGTGATCTCGATACCGATGTTGCCGGGGTTAACGGCCTGTGGGGAGTACAGCTTGCGGGTGATGGTCACAGACCCCGGCGCAGGGCTGTAATCGTAAATATGAGATTGCTCGTTCTCTCCTATGATCTGTCCGGAGCTGCTGAGGTCGAGGTCATGTCCGTTGAGGGAAAGATTGCCGGTCTGCATGCTCAGGTTGCCCGTTACGGAGATGGATTGATCCAACATCAGTGTCCCTTGACTAGTGTTATTCAGGGCGAGATGATAAAAAGAAGAGGGCGTGTTGCCTCCGATGCCCGCGACGACTCCTGGACTTCCTGTGAACAGGACATGGCTGCTGCCGGCGATAAAGGTGCCGTTATTGGTAAATCCGGCATTGCTCAATACCAGGAATGCCGGTCCATTCATGATCAAAGAGCTGCCTGTACCGATGGACAGACCGGCCGGTGACTGAGCGGAAAGGTCTGCGGAAATGCAGAGGATTGCGATGATTGCCTGTAACAAGGTGATACGGCGAATTAATGTTGTTCTCATGGTTTGGTCGCCCCCCTCAGCGTTATTGCATCCAGCCTCCGTTCCATTTCGGCCAGTCGTTTTTCCAATCTTTCGATCTCCTGTTGTTGTTCCTGGACGGCTTTTACCAATGGTACGACAAAGGATTCGTAGCTGAGGCTGTAGTGTTCCTGTGCTGTTTTTGGATGGATGATGCCGCTGAAATCATAGCCGGAAACTTTTGCTGCCCTCTCCACTTCCTGGGCGATAAAACCACTGCGACGAATGAGCGAAGCTTCTTTGCAAGCCGCCTGTAGTATCGGAGTAAATTGTGTAGTTGCGGAAGCCTTTTCGAAGCGTTCCACATCGAAATGATAAGTCACGGGCCGCAACTGCCGGATAAAGTCCAGTCCTTTTACATCTTCCTGTACGTCGAACTTGAATCTTCCGTCGGAAGGAGTGGTGAAAGGCACCTGACCTTCGATGACGGTTACGGCGCTGTTGCCGATGCGGACCTTATTAGAAGCGTTAACGACGGCGTTGTATCCTATGGCTGTGGCATTGGTCAGGGTGCCACTGGATACATTAGCGCCACTGCCCAACGCTGTGTTCCCGCTGCCGATGGAGTTGGACCATAAAGCAAATTCCCCCAGGGCTGTATTGTAGTTGCCGGCTGTGGTTTGGAACAAGGTGCCGGCACCGATGGCTGTATTATAGCTGCCGGTGGTATCGTAGAACAAGGCCAGCTGACCCATGGCTGTGTTGTCGTTGCACTTGTAGGCAAAGGAGAGGGTGTTGGCGCCTACGGCTGTATTATCCATTCCGTGCCGGAGATCTGTGAGCGAACGGGAGCCTATGGCTGTATTCGCTGTATCGGAGAGCTGCAGATTAGGGATGGCTGTCTTATATCCCCAGGCCACATTGGAGGTGACGGAATCGATCCAGCCTCCTGCACCGGCGGTGATGGGTTGCCAGCCGGCGCCTGTATTGTACCAGAAGGTGCTGGTGGTGGTATCATACACCAGCAAACCCTTTGTGTTGGGGATGACCAGGCGGGCCGATGTGCTGATCCGGGGGATCAGCAGGCCTTTGTTGGATGACTTGACATCGAGGATCGCATTGGGATTGGGTGGCGACCCATCTTCGTTGATAGCTACATTCTGTGAAAAAGCAGGACAGGCGAACAGCAGGATCATGAAGAGTGAAGGGAAAAGGTTTTTCTTAAGCATAGATTATAATTGACAAGTTAGGAAATGCCGCAGGTTGTGAAGATGACAAAATAAAAAACTTAACGGAGAGTTCAAGCGTAGAAAATGTACTATAAAACTTTATCCATCTGCACAGAGAAAGATTGCATATCATTCAGATCTCAGGCTCTTCACCGGGTTGGCCATGGCTGTCCGGATCGTCCTCACACCTACCGTCAGCAGACCTGTCAGAAAAGCGCCTGCGCCGGAGATCATGAACATCCAGGGACTGATGTGGATACGATAAGCAAAATTCTCCAGCCATTGGTGCATAAAGTACCAGGCCAGCGGTGAGGCAATGAGAAATGCAATAGCCGTCAGCCAGCAGAACTCTCCAAGGAACAAAAGGGAGATGCGGGCTGTTGAAGCGCCCAGCACCTTTCGGATACCCACTTCTTTTATCCGCTGGGATGTGGTGAACAGGATAAGACCATACAGGCCGAGACAGCTGATGGTCAGCGCTATCGCTGCAAAGAGGGTGAACAGCGTCGACAACCGCTGCTCCTGCTCATAGTACCGGGCAATAGTCTCATCGAGGAACCGGTGTTCAAAGAGGTTTTCCGGGAAATAGCTATTGAATATTTTTTCAAGATGCGTTATGGTGGCCGGCATACCGGTCGTACTGAGTTTGATCCCAGCCATCCTGTATCCGCTCTTGCCGGTAGTGATGGCCAGCGGATCGATGGGGTCCCGTAACGAATGTTCGTGAAAATCCCTGACCACGCCTACGATGGGGCTCTTTTCATTATCCATGTATATCACCTTGCCCAGTGCCTCTTCAGGTGCGTGGATCCCTTTCTTTTTGAGGAAGGTTTCATTGACGACAAATTCGCGTGTCGTGTCCGAAGGCTGGTAGGGTCTGCCTGCTATCATGTGGATCCCGTAAGTCGAAAAATAATCCGCATCGGCCACTTTTAAGTTCAATTCGAAATTCTCGTCCTTTACATTCTGGTCGAGACGGAAGGAGGCAAAGCTATTGCCTCTGCCGGCAGGAGGTGCAGAGCTGAGACTGACCTTTTCCACTCCGGAAGTCTGCAGCAGCTGATGACGGAAGCTTTCCCATTTTGTCCTGCTGACGCTGTCGGCAGGAATAGATATGGTTACGATGGCGTGCTGATCGAAGCCCATAGGAGCGTTACGAAAGAAGTTCACCTGGGCGATGGCTATGATCACGCCTGTGATCAGGGCCTGTGCAATGACCATCTGGACTGTCACCAGCACCCGTCTCAGGGAGAGACCTCCCGTGCGGCCCATGGTCATTTTTTCTTTTAGTGCATCCAGCGGATGCCGTCCCGAAGCCAGCAGTGCGGGATATAAGCCGGCCAGCAGTGTGACGAGCACAATGATGGCGCCTGCCCACAGGAGGGTCTCAGCGGATTGCAGGGGTTTTAGTGATGCGGCGCTATTCAGTAACCCCGATGAATGGGGCGATAAGAGCGTGAGTATCCCCATGGCCAGCGCCATGGATGTCACCACCAGCAGCGCGGTTTCTCCCAGGAATTGGATGATCAGCTGTCCTCGTCCGCTGCCCAATACTTTCCGGATGCCTACTTCCCTGCGCCGGTGGATGGCCTGGGCGGTGGAAAGATTTATAAAATTGATACAGCCCAGCACAAGCAGAAAGCCTGCGATCAGGGATAAGGTCCACAGTGTATCCTTTCGGATAGTCTTTCCCGTGAAGCTCCCATACCGTTCATTGAAGTGTATGTCGGAGAGGGGTTGTAAAGAATAAAAGTCGGTTTTGTTGTGGACGTATTTCCGGTGGAAAGCAGGCAGCTGACCGTTCACTTGTGCGATGGAGAGATCAGGCGGCAACAGGACATAGCATTGATGTCCGCCGGAGACCGTGCCCCAGCCGCGGTCTTTTACGTCCCGGGCCATTGTTACAAATGAGATCGCGGCTTTCACGGGCAGGTCGGTATTGGCCGGGGGATCTTCGAATATACCTTCTACTGTCAGCAGTTCTTTATTATCCTTCAGCAATGTCTTACCGACGGCGTTCTTCCAGTCGCCAAAATATTTTTCGGCCAGCGCCCGGGAGAGCGTCATGGTATTGGGATGATCGAGCAGCGTGGCATCTCCGTGCAGCCATTTGAAATCGAATATCCGAAAGAAAGCGGGCTCCGTATAAAAAATACCCCGCTCTTCCCTGAACCGGCGGGTTTCCTGGCCATTCCTGTCTACCGTGATCAGGCCGTTATAATCCGCGTTGACGACGGCGACCGTAGCCTGTGGAAAATCATGTTTGAACGCTTCCGGCAGAGGATAGGGGACGCCAGTCTGGTATTCCGTTGCTTCCGGATAACGAAAGTCGGATACGATGCGATAGGTCCTTGCATGTCCTGTATGATAGCTGTCATAGCTCCATTCATACCGGACCACCATAAAAAGGGCGAGACTGCATCCAAGACCCAGCGTCAATCCAACAATATTGATAAAGGAGAAGACCTTGTTCTTCCTGAAGTTGCGGAAAGATGTCAGCAGAAGGTTCCTGAACATAGTAAAGGTTTTGGCAGAAAAATATATACCCGGAAAGGCTGCAAGGGGGATGCCAATTGCCTAACGTGTTAACAGCCATGTGGATATAATTGTTTTTTAGTGTCCGGTTGTCCGTGTACGATACAGGTGTTGTCCGGTATGGTATCGATTTTGGAAAGAGAAGAATTGTATTTCCGGGCGCTTTTTATATTTTTGGGACCGTAGAAATTAGTTATATAAACCTGTTAACCCGATGATCATGCCCTGTAGACCCCCTTCATTCTGTACCCTTACGTTTTGTCTCGCCGTTACTTTTATGTTTTCTTCCTGTACTCACAGTGGTTCCACGGACGGCGGGAGCCCGGTGAATAATTCCTATCTGGCTTCAGCCCGTAATATCTCTTCGGAAGGCATACTTGTAGACTCGTTCTCTTATGATGATAAGAAGCGGGTAGCGACCTTTGGCCAGTATGGGTATCCGGCGGATGGCTCCGATTCGGGGAAGATGACGGCCGCATTTAATTTTTCCGGGAATAACACGCTGCCGGACAGCTATGTGTATACCTTGAACGATGACCCGTCCGTACTGCATGCGCTGACCTTTGACGGACAGGGCAGGATCACCAAGGACACGAGTACCGGCGCGGACCATTTTGTAGCTTATTACACCTACTCTGGCAATTATATCATCAGCCGGATCTTTGCAGATGGCGACCTGAGCAGCGAGGCCTATGCTGATACGATGATCGTAACGGATGGGAATATGACGGGTGAAAAACTTTGGACCTGGGACCCTAGCGAGACGCAGTGGACGGACCAGGAGCAGGTAACCTATGGACGTGCCGCTGCCGCGAATCCGGGCTACAAGGCTGAGATAGCAGCGGCTGTGGGGCCGTTGCTGCATGCACTTTCCCTTTATAATTTCAGCGGATACGGAGATTATGTTTCCAAAAACATTGTAAATAAGCTTACCGGGATGTTGGAAGGTTTACCGCCCGGTGGCGCCTCCTATACGACGCATGTGGATGCCACGGGCAGGGTGACCGAGCTTCTACCGAGCATCCCCGGCGCAGACGGCAAGGTCGTTTTCACCTATTATTGATAGCGGTGACGTAGTTTTTTAGTTAACCCTGCCTTGTTCTTCGTCCGCGCCCGTATTGTCACGCCGTCTTTTACGGGAATTGGTTTCCCTGCCAAAACGATAGTTAAAGGCCAGTCCTATGCGTTGTGAATCTTCGATATAGGTATGAAATGCGGCGGCATGGGGAATATCGGTCGTCTGATCGTGGTTCTTCCGGGAATGAAAAATATCTTCCAGTGTAAGGCGTAGACTGGCTTTATCCTTCCATATGTTCTTCTGGACGGCGGCGTTGGCAAAACAGATGGCGCTTGTCACGTTCTGGGCTGAAAGGATCCTGCTCCTGTAAAATACCTGCGCTTCCGCGCTCCATCCCTTTTTGAACCGGAATTGGTTAAAGAGCTCGGCCCCACCGACGATGATGCTTTTATCCACGTATACCGAATTGATCGTGCTTTTATTGACGAGGTTGCCCCACCGGCTGTTGAAATTGAAATTCCACCATTTTGCAGGAGACAGGGACAGGTTCGCAACCATAAACAGTATATGGCCGTGGGCTATATTGTCCGGCCGGGTAATAAAGAGGTCGCCTTCCGCAGCCGTGGTGGAGAAGATGATGCCGTCCACATGGTCATAGTGCGCGCCGATCGAGAGATATTGTTTATAGCGCCAGGTAAGTTCGATGTGATAGTTGTAGCAAGGTTTCAGGTAGGGGTTGCCGGAACTATAGGAATACTTGTCGTGGTAGATGAGAAAGGGATTCAGCTGTTGATAGCCTGGGCGGTTGATCCTTCTGCCATACCGCAGCACCAGTACATGATTACCGGCGCTATCCAGCTTATAATTAAAAAAGGCTGTGGGGAATGGGTCGGTATAGTTCCTGGAAAAGGAGGAATCCTTTATGACGGCATTGCCCAGCTGGCGTCCTTGCGATCGTGTGTTTTCCACCCGTAACCCTACCTGAGCGGAAAGTCTTTTCCATTCTTTGCCGAGGCTGACGTAGGCGGCAGCGATATGCTCCCGGTAAATAAAATGGTCTGTTTGCCCATAGTCGGGTAAGGAGATATTACCGGAGACATCAAAATAGTCGGTGGCAATATCGGTGTTGACATAGCTGTATTTAGCCCCAGCCTCCAGTTTGGCATGTCCTTTCAGGGGATGGCTGTAATCGGTCTTGGCGGAATAGATATGGATATCCGACGGAGAAGCGTACCGGAAGTCCAGCTCACTGGCGGGGGTGCCGTCCGGTAAGGTAACAGCGTTGGGTGAATACTTATCGCCTTTTGAGTTGTAATTGATATAATCCAGGTCGGCGTTTATTTCCCTGCCTCCTGTGCCAAATCTGTGCTGGAAGTTCAGGTTGGACCCGATGCTTTTCCAGTGGTAGCTGCCGGATGTATAGCCCTGGCCGGTGGAGTCCAGCTTCATGCTGCCGTCGTAGCTGTGGCTGATATAGTCCAGCCGGTCGTTCGAGGGCCGGGTATTGCCCGTGAGTACGATACCGAAGGTGGTATTCGACGAGGCGGCGTAGTCCATGCCCAGTTTCCCATTCCACGCATTGCTGGTGGTCTTGTACCGGGTGTCCATGAGCACGGCGTTGTTCGGCGAGCCGTTGTCGTTGTAGAAATACCGGCGATAATCCTCATCGCTATAGTTTTTATACAGGCTATAGCCGAGGTTGGAGAAGAGGGTGACCTTTCCATTGTGGTAATTGAGGTTGAGCGCGTCATTGCTTCGGCCATAGGCGCCCTGGTTCCAGCCGGTGGAAAGATTGCCGGTAAAGCCGGCTGCCCTGTTCTTTTTTAAACGGATATTGATCACCGTGGCGCCCGAGGCGTCATATCTGGCAGGTGGGTTGGTCATCAGCTCGATCTTGTCCAGGACGCCCGCGGGTACGGAACGGAGATAGGCGGCCAGGTCGGCGGTGGACAGGTAGGTAGGTCTGCCGTCTATCAGCACGGTAGTGCCGTTGGCGTTGAGACTGATGGTTCCATCTGTACCAACGGTTACACCGGGCGATTTAGCGAGCACGTCCAGCGCATTGCTGCCGGCATTGCCGATCATGGCATCTACATTGACCACTGTACGGTCAAGCTGCTCCTCCACCAGCGCTTTTTTTGCCGTCACGGCTACCGCTGCAAGTGCATTGGCGCCCGCCCGTTGTAAGATAATCGCCGGCAGACGGATGGAGGTATGCTGGTTATCGATGGTCAGGGCAATGCTGGTGTATTTTTTATATCCGAGGCCTGTTGCCACCAGCAGATAAGTTCCGTTATTGAGCTTTTTGAACTCGAATTTCCCCTGGTCGTCTGTGACGGCGCCTTTTATGGGTGTGGAATCGGCGGCATGCAGTAACTGTACGGAGACGGCAGGGACGGGAAGACTGCCGGCGTCCTGGATAATACCGCTGATCTTTTTGGCGGTAGACTGGGCGAAAGAGGATGCGGGAAGGATAAGGGCTGTCAGGACCAACAGCAGCAGGACACGTCGTTTTAAGGATTGCATAAGATAAATATACATAAGAATTAGATGTATTAACAACTCCGGAAATGAACTTTTATTTTGGAAAGAGCGAAAAACGGTGCCATTTTAATATTTGATTGACAATCATGAAAATTCCATAACAAATGCTATAAATTTTGTCTGTTTTCGATACAATGGAAGTTTTGTTTCAGATGAAAAATCGACATTGCATATGTGCTTTCCTTTGATTATTTTGACGCGGTAGAAAAGTAAGTATAAAAACTTTTTTTAATCCAGTACTATGAATTTCCAATCAACGTTATTGCGTACCCCAGCTCTTTTCCTTGTTTCTGCCCTTGTATTTTCATCCTGTCATAAAAGCGAAACTTCCAATGGAGGTAACCCGGTGAACAATTCTTACCTGGCCTCTGCGCGTAGTTTCGCTCCGGGTTACCTGACGGTAGACTCTTTTATTTACGACGCCAGCCATAATGTTGCAAAGTTCGTCCAGTACCAGGTGGATTCCGCCAATAGCCGTACGGACACCATCTACACGAATTTTACGTATTCGGGCAGCAGCACTTTGCCCACGGGATATACGACGACATATAGCAGCGGTATTCCTGACCCGCACCAGCTGACATTCGACGGGCAGGGCAGGATCATGAAGGACACCAGCCTCAATGGATATGGTTTTGTCACCTATTTCACTTATCCGGGCAATTATATTATCAGCGAGACATTGTACCAGGGGGCTGTCACGGATGCTTCCGTCGATACTCTGACGGTGTCGAATGGCGATGTTACGGGGGAGAAGGTGTGGGGCACCAACCAGGGATCATGGGAAAAACAGATCGATTTCTCCTTTGTACGTGCTTCTGCCGCCAATCCCGGTTATAAGGATCATATTGCGAGCACCATCGGGCCATTGTTGTATGTGCTGGACAGCTATAATTACAGCGCATATGGCGATTATACTTCCAAGACAGTGATCAGCAAGCTCAGCGGAACAGCCTGGGGCATCCCCGGCAGCATTACCTATAACGCGAGTTTGGATGGCTCCGGCAGGGTCAGCGCCATTACACCTACGGGCATAGGCGTCCCGGCAGGCACAACTACTATGTTTACGTATTATTGATAAGTTTTATCTTTGTCATAGATTTTGTCTATTTACCTTCGGGAGGAATACATCTATGACATTTGTACAACTGGAATACATCGTGGCCATCGACACCTATCGTCATTTTGCGACGGCGGCCACTCATTGTTTTGTCACGCAGCCTACGCTGAGCATGCAGGTGCAGAAGCTGGAAGAGGAGCTGGGTATCAAGATCTTCGACAGGAGCAAACAGCCGGTGCTTCCCACGGAGGCGGGCAGGGAGCTGATCGACCAGGCCAGAAAGATACTGGCGGAGAAAGACATCATCCAGGAGATCGTACAGGCCAAGAAGGGGTTGTTGACGGGGGAATTGCGTATCGGCATTATCCCTACCCTGGCGCCGTACCTCCTGCCTTTGTTCATACAGGGCTTTACGGCCAAATACCCCCAGATCAAGCTGGTGGTGAATGAAATGACCACGGAAGCGCTGGTGGCCCGTCTTCGTGAAGGACGCATCGACGTAGGCGTCCTGGTGACGCCTCTCCAGGAGAACGGCATCCGGGAACATGTACTTTTTTATGAGGAGCTTTTAGTGTATGTCTCCCGTAAGAATGCTGCGTATAAAAAGACCTATATGCTGGCACAGGACATCGATCCCGACAAGCTATGGCTATTGGAAGAGGGGCACTGTTTCCGGAGCCAGATCGTCCGTCTTTGCGAGCTGAGGAAGGCCAGCAGGGAAGGCAGTCATTTCGATTATGAGGCGGGCAGCCTGGAGACTCTGCGGCGGATGGTAGAGCTGAATGACGGGATCACGATCCTGCCTGAACTGGCGGCGATGGACCTTACAAAAAAGCAATTGCAGCTGGTGCGTCATTTCAAACGCCCGGCCCCGATGCGGGAGGTAAGCCTGGTCGTTCACCGGGACTTTGTAAAACAACGGCTGGTGCAGGCGCTGAAGGAAGAGATCGTCAAGTCTGTTCCGGACAAGGTACGGCAGAATAAAAATCAGCATGTGGTGCCGATATAAGTGAGGGTGATAAAGAACCGTGGTTAATTATTCATTATTGCTTCCAGTTTCTGTCTGAATTCCGAATGCTCATGCAGATCATTATGCGCTCCCCCTTCGATGGTGATAAATTCGTCGCGGGGCTTTAAAAGGGGCTTCAGGCTGGAAGCGTTATTATAGGGTACTGTCCAATCGCTGGTACCGTGAAAGATCGTGACAGGCGCGGTTACAGCCGGCAGATATTCGTTGGTTGGAAACCGGTAGTGAAGGATGCTGCCCACGGGATAGAGGAACAAATAGCGGCGTGCCAGCGAGGTCATGCTGTAATAGGGGCATTCCAGTATCAATCTCCGGCAATCCCGTACGGATGCCAGCTGTGCCGCGACACCTGTCCCCAGGCTCTTTCCATAGAGGATGATATGGTCGGGCGGCCACTTGCTGCGCGCCAGCTTGTACTCTACCAGGGCATATGTATAAAGGTTCTCTTCGCTAAATTTCCCGGTGCTTTTACCGAACCCGGGATAGTCCAGCATCCATACTTCATAACCATGGCGGGTGAAGTCGGCGGCATAGCCGGCATAATGGCGAACATTCTCTTTGTTGCCGTGAAAATAGAGGACGACGCCTTTGGGAGTGTCGGATTTGAACTGGATGATATTGAGATTTGTCTCTTTGTTGTAGGGGATATTAACTTCCCTGTAAGGTTGAGTGAAATGATAATCCGTTTGTTTGTCGACGGGAATTGGATGGAACAGGAGCGTGTCCTGCAGATAATAGACGGCGATGCCGATGATACCATACAGCAGGAGGAATACTTTCAGCCAGCGGAAGACGGTCTTTTTCTTCATTCGGTGTGCAAGCTACATTACTCTTTCAAAATGTCCCGTATAAAATTATGATACTCCGGGAAGGTATTCAGGTTATTATGTCCTCCGCCATGGATGCGGATCAGCGTTATTTTTGTCGGATTGAGCCTTTGCAGGCGCTCGCTGTGCTTTATCGGTATCAGCCAGTCCCGGGTGCCGTGCAGGATATAGGTATGGCAGCGGACGCGTGGCAGCCAGAGGTCCGTACGCAGGTGATACCGGAGGACATACCGCACAGGCAATATGGGAATAAATCGTTCCACCACTTTTCTGAAATTATAGTAGGGGCTGTCCAGGATGAGGTAGCGGGGATTATTGTCTGCGGCGATCTTGGCGGCAAAACCGCTGCCGATGCTACGGCCGTAGATCAATACAGGGGCGACCGGAGGTTGACCGGATGCAAGACCTTCGGCGGGACATTGTTTTAGCAGCGCCTCATAGACGAACTGGATATCGCTGAGGATGGCCGATTCTGTGCGACGGCCGGTGCTTTTTCCAAAGCCGCGATAGTCGATGAGGACCACGTCGTAATTAAAGCGCAGGAAGTCGCGTGCATACTTGGCCCAGCCTTTTATGCTGCGGGTATTGCCGTGAAGATAGAGAATGAGTCCGGCGGGATGGGGGCGGAAAAAATGCAGCCCGTTGATGCGTACCTTTTCCGACACGTCGAAGAACAGCTCCCTGAAGGGGATGTCATATTTATATTCGAAATCCGCCGGCAGGCGCTCCGGTTTGAAAATAAGTCTGTCCTGTATGAAATAGACTATGACAAGCAGGATGGCGGCGCCTACAATAAGGTATATAAGATCGTGCAGGAGCATTACTGCAATATACGGAATGCGCCGGGGAGATGATCCGGGACCTGGCGGTCGGAAGTTCAAGGCTGCCTGTCCAAGATTGGAAGTTGACCCTACTCTTCGGCTTCTATTCTCTTCAGATTGAAGTTCGGCACCGGCGAAACCACCAGCGGGAACTTCTCGATAGTCACGTTGGAGGGGTCAAGGCCAAATCCCCTTTCTTCCGACAAGCTCAATTCCTTCAGCCAGAAATATAGTTTCATCACCACTCTTTCAAAGAACGGCAATTCGTTATCCTGGCTCAGGTATTTTTCCATGACGATGAACTGGAAATCGCCTACCACATTGTTCCTCTCCAACGACTCGTAACGGCTGGTGATGTTTACTTCCTTGTTATTTACCAGGTCTTCCACCACTTTCCGGAACATAAGGTTGATCTTAGGCTCGATGCGGAAACCCAGTCTGAATTCCACCCGTATGATGTCATTGGGGATGATATGATCCACGGAATACTCCGCTGTGTACGGATCATCCAGCGTGTCAACGTGGACGAACCAGTAGATGTCGCTTCGCTTGGGTTTTTTGTTCAGGATGGAATAAATGATCTTATGCTCTATTTCCTTGGGGTTGTTGGCGCTGGTCATGTACACCAGGTGGGTGGCATACTTGGTGATGCTGCGGTCGTTGCTCAGCTCCTGGATCTGGGGGATATAATGCTCCATGCGCACGAATTCCACGTACCTGTTCTTTATCTTCCTTGCCCTGAACCAGACATACATGACGACGAACAGGCCGCCGCCTACGATGAGGGTGACAAAACCGCCGTGTGGGAACTTTTCCAGATTGGCAAACAGGAAGCTCAGCTCGATGCTGAGATATACAGACAGGTAAAGATAAATGAGGGGGCTTTGCGTTCGCTTGGATACCAGGTAGTTGGCGAAAAGAATGGATGTGGCCAGCATGCAGAGGGTGATGGCAAGCCCGTATGCGGCCTCCATATGGGAGGAGCTCCGGAAATACAGGGTGATGCCGCAGCATCCGACAAACAGCAGGAAGTTGATAGCGGGGATATAGGACTGTCCCCGTTCTTCCGTGGGATAGTTGATACGTAGTTTTGGCCATAGGTTCAGCCGCATGCTTTCGCTAATGAGGGTAAAGGATCCGGTGATAAGGGCCTGGCTGGCGATGATGGCGGCTGCCGTGGCGATGATGATGCCCGGTATCACCCACCAGGCAGGCATGATGTTATAAAAAGGGTTGCCCAGGTTGGTGTCGAATATCCGTCCCCTGTATTGGGCCAGCAGCCAGGCGCCCTGCCCGAGATAGTTCAGGATTAGACAGGTCTTTACATAGATCCAGGAGATCCGGATATTGCTTTTCCCACAGTGCCCGAGGTCGGAATAAAGGGCTTCGGCCCCGGTGGTACAGAGGAATACGGCGCCCAGGATCCAGAAACCCTTGGGATAGGTGGTCAGCAACTGGATGGCATAATGGGGGCTGAGGGCCTTAAAGATGCCCAGATCGTCCAACAGGTGGCTGCTACCCAATGCGGCAAGCATCAGGAACCAGAGTGTCATGATGGGACCGAACAGCTTGCCTATCGATTCTGTACCAAACTGCTGGAGGAAAAAAAGGATCACCAGGATAAACAGTACGATATACACGATAGTGGACTGGTCGACATACCGGAAGGCGGGCATCTGCCGTAAACCCTCGATGGCGGATGTCACGGAAATGGGAGGTGTGATCATCCCGTCGGCCAGCAGGGCGGCGCCCCCGATCATGGCCGGCAATACCAGCCACCTCTTCTGACGGCGGACCAGGGCGTACAGGGAGAAAATACCGCCTTCCCCATTATTGTCCGCCTTAAGCGTCAGCCAGACATATTTAACGGTGGTCTGCAATGTCAGGGTCCAGATAATACAGGAAAGGGCGCCCAGGATCAGCTTTTCTTCGATAACTCTTCCATGAATAATAGCGTTTAAAACATAGAGGGGAGATGTTCCGATGTCGCCGTAAATGATTCCTAATGCAATAACGAGGCTTGCAAAACTTGTTTTGTTGATCTGTTTGCTCACGACTGAGTAAGTCTATTAATAAATGAGGACAAAAGTACAGTGAAATAAACAAACCATGTATACCATTTTTTTCAGCCTCAGAATTTTATAAAATCTTAATATTTTTAATCCGGAATTGTCCCCGGGGGGAGGTAAACAAACTTTTAGTTATCTTACAAATAGTTTTAACATACCTTTTTAGAAATACCTCCGTATTATGGATAATGCGGAAACCTTCAATTATGAACAGCATCCTATCATCCTTATTACTGTTTTCGATCCTGCTTGCCCCTCGTCTGTTGCCGGCCCAACAGATCATTTACTCCGAGCCTGAGCGGGAAGACAGCCGGCGCACCAACTTCGAGATCATTGGTAAGCTCAATGGTAACTTCCTGGTTTTCAAGAATAACAACTCTAACAATGCCATCTGCGTATACGATGGGAGCATGAAACTGGTGAAAAGGGTCCCCCTGCCCTTTATGCCGGATAAATACATCAATGTTGACTTTGTAGCTTATCCGGATTATTTCTATATGATCTATGAACACCAGCACAAGAGCATTATTCACTGTACGGCCGTCAAGATGGATCCCATGGCCCAGCCCATCGGGGAGCCCATGGAGCTGGATACTACCCAGATAGGATTTGCCGCCAATAATAAGATCTATACCACCATATTCAGCGAGAACAAACAGCGGATCATGGTCTTTAAGATCAACAGCAGGAACTCCAAGAACTTTCTTTTTACCATGCTGCTGTATGACAACAATCTGAATGTGCTGGACAAGCACCGGATCCATCTGCCCATGGAAGAAAAGAATGAGCTTTTCACCGATTTTCTACTGGACAATGAAGGGGAGATGGTCTTTGGGAAATACCTGCGCAGCGGCAGCAATGACTATATCTCCCGGGTCGTGCTCGTCACCAAGGATGTGACGGCCGACACCTTTTCCGTAAAAGACCTCGGGACGGGGGATAGGATACTGGACGAGATCAAGATGAAAGTGGATAATACCAACCGCCGCTTTATCCTTACCGGGTTTTACTACAAACAAAAAAGAGGGAATATCGAGGGGCTATACACGGTGGTTTGGGACAAGGGTACCGATACCCGTCTGAAGGAGACGGTGGCCATCTTCAACGAGGAGCTGCGGGCTCTGGCCAAAAGTTCGGACGCCAACCTGAAAATGGCCTTTAATGATTTTTTTATTAAAAACATCATCGTCAAAAGGGATGGGGGGTTCCTGCTTGTCAGCGAATCGCTGTACACCACTTCCCGGGGCAATATGTTCAATCGCTGGGATTATATGTACAACCCTGCTTTTGGCCCCGGCTTTTATTCGCCGTACTACTACAGCCCGTATTATAATCCATGGAACAGGAACTATGGTAATTATGCCACCCGTTTCCATGCGGAGAATATCATGATCATCTCCTTCGATAAGGACGGCAGTATCCAGTGGAGCAATATCATTCCCAAGAGCCAGTTCGATGACGAGACGGAGAACCTTATCTCCTATGAGATGATGAATACGGGAGGCGAGCTTCATTTCCTGTTCAACCAGTATGAGCGGAGAAACCTGCTGTTAAATGATCAAAGTATTTCCCCCGAAGGCAAGATTACGCGCTATCCGACGTTAAAGAACCTGGATAAGGGATATGATTTTATGCCCCGCTATGGCAAGCAGGTCAGCAGCTGGGAAACCATCATCCCCTGTCTCTACAGAAACTATCTGTGTTTTGCAAAAGTGGATTTCTAAGCCCGGCAAAAACACATTTCTCAAAATAAAATGCAGTGATCGGTATATTCAGACAAAAGAGCCCGGCCAATGCCCTGATATTGTTGGTATACGCCCTGGTATTGAAATTCCCCCTTTTCCTTCATCCTGTAGCGCCGGCCTTGCATCCTGAAGACAACTATTTGTACAGGCTCATCCTGCATGGCCTGGATGCCATCTTCGGTCATACGCCCATGGTATATTCGATCCTGTCTTTTCTTATCCTCTTCTTTCAGGCCATGCTGTTCAATCGCATCTGCAATTATGACAAGCTGTTGCCCAAGCCCAATTTTCTTCCCGGCATGTCCTATATACTTATTACCTCCCTGCTGCCGGATTGGGGACATTTTTCGGCGCCGCTGCTGATCAATTCGATCATGATCTGGGTATTTTACAGGATGATCGACCTGTACAACAGTCACCGGCCCCTGGCTTCCATTTTTGGGATCGGCATATGGACGGGGATCGTGTCTTTATTGTATATACCTGCCATGGCTTTTCTTCTCCTGGTGCTCTTTGGGTTGATCACCATGCGTCCTTTCCGTATCAAGGAGTGGCTGGTCGGCCTACTGGGTTTTACCTTCCCTTACTATTTTCTTTTCCTGGTACTGTATCTCACCAGCCATTGGGACTGGAAGAGCGTGGTGCCGCATATCGTTTTTACGCTTCCGGCCAGGCCTACCTATGTCTGGACGATCCTGGGGATGTTCTGGCTGGTGCTCCTCTTTATCGTGGGGGGCTATTTTGTACAGAAGAACCTGAATAAGGTGCTTATCCAGATCCGTAAAAGCTGGAGCCTTCTGCTGCTGTACCTGGTGGTTGCCGTCGTCATTATCCTTATCAACCGGGCAGATTCGTACGAAAACTGGATCGTCATGGCCGTCCCGTTCTCGGCCTTCCATGCGGCGGCTTATTATTACCCGGCCCGTAAGACGGGGCCTCTCATATTGCATTGGTTGATAGTGGCTTATATACTTGCGTTCAATTATCTGGCATAAGGAGGGGATGTTCTTTCAGGTGGGGTAAGAGGAATTTTACGTACCTTTAGATCCTCAAAAATTACATTTCTCATGAAGTTTGGAGTTGTCGTTTTCCCGGGTTCGAATTGCGATCGTGACATGCAGGACGCTTTGCAATATGACCTTGGGCAGGAAGTTATTATGCTTTGGCACAAGGATACGGACCTCAGCCGACTGAGCACGGAAGACTGTATCGTATTGCCCGGCGGATTCTCCTATGGCGACTATCTCCGCTGCGGCGCCATCGCCCGGTTTAGCCCCATCATGCAAAGTGTCATCCGTTTCGCGGGGGAAGGTGGTAAAGTCCTGGGCGTATGCAATGGCTTCCAGATACTTTGTGAATCTCATCTGCTGCCCGGCGCCCTTTTGCGGAATGCCAATCAGCAATTCATCAGTAAAAATGTCTATCTGCGTGGAGAAGGCGACCAGGGGAAAGCGCTGAAGATCCCGATTGCCCATGGCGAAGGAAGATATTATGCGGACGAAAAGACCATGGACGCGCTGGAGGCGAACGGCCAGGTAATTTATCGATATTCAGACATAGACGGTGTGATCAATGCCGCCGGAAACCCGAATGGGTCACTTCGCAACATTGCCGGCATCTGTAATAAGGACCGTAATGTATTTGGTATGATGCCTCACCCGGAAAGGGCTTGTTCCGAGGCATTGGGAAATATCGATGGCCGGGCGATCCTGCAGACGCTGTTTATCGAAACAAAGCAACCGTCCGTCCGCAAGGAAGCCGGGCTTGTCAATATTTAAAGTTTCCCTAACATTTAGAAGCTGAACTTTAGCAGCGGATTTCGGTCAGAATGCAAACCAAACCCATAAACGGAGCAAATTTATGTATTTGAAAAAAATAGCTTTATTCAGTCTGGCCTTGCTGACGGGGACGTTGGTGATGGCGCAATCCAGCAAACAAGTGAACTGGACCTATTCCGCCAAGAAGGTAGCCGATAAAACCTATGAGATCCACATGACGGCCAGCATCGGTGCCGGGTGGCATATGTATTCTCAGAATACCGGGGAGGGTCCCGTGCCTACTACATTCAAGTTTAACAAAAATCCCCTGGTAGCTTTTAACAATTCGCCCAAGGAAGTGGGGAAGATGATCAAGAAGTATGAGGATGCTTTTAAAAGCCAGGTGAGGTATTATGAGAATACCGTGGATTTCGTGCAGATGGTGAAGGTGAAGAGTAATGCGAAGACGGCGGTGGCCGGGTCCGTGGAGTTCATGGTATGTAATGATCATGAGTGTCTGCCGCCGGCGGATGTGGATTTTAAAGTTAATGTTGGCGGGTAAATCTGCATTCGTCGCCCAGGCGACGTAAAAGATAATATAAAAACGGGTTCTTTGAACTCGTTTTTGTTTTTCGTCCTACGTTTTTTGAATATGAAATATAGACTCTTACTCTTTACGCTTTGTGGATTTTTGTTCGTGGGAGCAGCCAGCGCGCAACAGGATACCAGCGCTCCTGTCAAATGGGAATTTTCTGCCGGGAAAGATGCCGGTGGCAATACATTGATCCTGCGCGGGAAAATAAAGGATGGCTGGCATCTGTATTCCACGACCATGAAGGATGATCTGCCGAATTCAAGAGTGAGCCTGGATAGCGGCGCCAGCGCTGTCATTGGAAAGATCGAGGAAAAAGGTCAGCCGGTGGTGAAGAAAGAGCCGTTGTTTGACAACGCGGAGACCCGCACGTTTGAAAAAGAGGTGGAGCTGGTGGTGCATCTGCAACCAGGTTCGGCGTCAGACCTAAAGGGTAAGGTGACCTATATGGCAATTTTGAAGGATTCGGTGGTAGGTCCGACAGAGGTCCCTTTCAGATTTGTGCCGGGTCCTTCGGGCGGACTGGTGGCTAAGTCCACCGATCTGCAGGAGTCCACAGCAGCAGCGGGAGATTTGCAGAAGACCAGTATTCATCTGGATGACCCCGTTAATAAGTGTGGAGGCACGGGGACGGAGAACAATAAGTCTACAGGCTTGCTGGGTATTTTTTTCCTGGGTATCCTGGGTGGCCTCTTTGGTCTTATCATGCCCTGTACTTTCCCTATGATACCGCTGACGGTATCCTTCTTTACCAAGCGCTCGGCCAGCAGGAAGAAAGGGATTGCCAATGCCTTCCTATATGGTTTTTTTATATTTATCACTTATGTCCTGATCAGCGTACCTTTTTATTTCCTCAAGTCCAATAATGCCAATATTCTGAACAGTATTTCTACGAATATCTGGCTGAACATCTTTTTTGCTGTCGTTTTCCTGGTATTTTCACTATCCTTCTTTGGGTTGTTCGAGATCACGTTACCCAGTGGTCTTTCAAATTCGGTGGATAGCAAGTCCAATATCAGCAGTGTCGGTGGTATCTTTTTTATGGCCCTGACGCTTGTCATTGTGTCCTTCTCCTGTACCGGTCCGTTGCTGGGTACCTTATTGGTGGGTGCATTGGGACAGAATGGAGGAGCAGTACAGCTGACAGTGGCGATGGCGGGTTTTGGGGTAGCACTGGGATTACCTTTTGCTTTGTTTGCCCTCTTTCCCAACTGGCTTCAATCGCTGCCCCGCAGCGGGAGCTGGATGACGACGGTAAAAATTGTCTTTGGGTTTATCGAGCTGGCGCTTGCGCTGAAATATTTTTCCAATGCGGACCTGGTATCCCATTGGGGGATCTTAAAGAGAGAGACGTTCTTTGCATTGTGGATCCTCATCGATCTGGCCCTGGTGCTTTACCTGTTCGGGGTGCTGAAGTTCAAACATGATTCACCACCTGCCAAGCTAAGCAAGGGCAGGATTGTGATAGCAGTCCTCTTTTTGGGGCTGGGTATCTATCTCATACCCGGACTTACCAATACCCGCTATGCAAATCTTTCTTTGGTCAGCGGTTTTCCTCCTCCATTGTCCTATAGTTTGTATAAACACAGCGCTACCGATGACAAAGGTGTGGAAGCGCTGGTGGTCAATGACTATGACAAGGCCCTGCAACTGGCAAAGGCGGAGCATAAGCCGATACTGATCGATTTCACCGGCTGGGCTTGTGTGAATTGCCGGAAAATGGAAGAGAATGTCTGGCCGCAGCCGGAAGTAAAGGATCTGATAAAGAAGAATTTTATCCTTGTGTCCCTGTATGTGGATGATAAGAAGTCTTTGCCCGAAGACCAGCAGTTCCTGTTTACCACCAACGACGGCAGCAAGAAGAAGATCATTACGGTAGGCGACAAGTTCGCTACCCTGCAATCGGAGAATTTTAAGAATGCCTCCCAACCGTTGTATGTCGTGATCAGCCCTGATGAAAAGCTGATGACCTATCCCGTGGGGTATACTCCCAATGTAAAAGAATACCAGCAATGGCTGCAATGCGGCCTGGATGCTTATCATAAAAACTAAGAGAGTTGGCCACCAGGCCAACCCTCTTGTTAATTAGGCGTCATTCTGTCCCGGCCTTCCGACAGGTACTAAGGGCAAGTGCTCGACTTCGTCAGATGGAGAGCCAGAATGACAATATCTTGTTTTCGTCCGATCATAAAAAAAGCTCCTGCCCTTAATGAGCAGGAACTTGAATTATTTTTTTTAATTGATCTTTGCACACATTAAAGTTAGCTGTTCTGTCCGTTCTCTTTTTCCTTAAGGAGTTAAAGATAATTAAAAAATTGCGCCACCCCGAAATTATCCCGCGTCGAAGAAACTAACTTACCCGATGATCCTTCAGCGCTGAATCCGTACATTTCTGAAATGACTACCATCTTTTTCATCCAAAATATACCGTGAATTGGATTTAATTGAAATTTGTAAAACCAGGATCTATAATGCGATTTTTTTCTCAGTCATCATTTTGCGCAGGTTGATAAGACCGTAACGCATACGACCAAGGGCCGTATTGATGCTGCAGTTAGTAAGTGCGGCGATCTCCTTAAAGCTCAGGTCCGCATAGTGACGGAGGATAATGACCTCCCGTTGATCTTCAGGCAGCAGATCAAGCATCTGTCTTACCCGGTCGTGGCTTTGACGCTTCATCATCTTGGTGTCAGCGCCTTCTTCCGTGAAATGCAATACTTCGAAGATGTCGCGATCATCGCTGGTCTTGATAGCAGGGGTACGCTTTACCTTGCGGAAATGGTCCACGCAGAGGTTGTGTGCGATACGCATTGCCCAGGGAAGGAATTTACCTTCTTCTGTGTAACGGCCACCACGAATTGTGTCGATGATCTTGATCAGCACATCCTGGAAAATATCTTCGGCGAGATATTTGTCCTTAACCAGGAAAAGAATGGAAGTGTACAGCTTGTCCTTATGCCTGACGATTAATGCCTCTAATGCATACAGGTCTCCATCACGAAATTGATGGATTAGCTCATGGTCTGTTTTTTTGCGTAGCAATGTCATAAACTTCTACGGGTTTTTGAAGGTGATAGGATATATATTTGGATTTTAAAGATGGTTCGGCTTTTCTGTGTAGAAGTGTTCAGTCGATAGGCGAAGTAATTTGGTTATGAGTTTTAACTAAAGTAATTCACATTTTTTTTTCGATTGTGTACAAATAGTTCTTGTACGAATCGGGTTTAAAGATATACATTTTTTGGAAAAAACAACATTTCGGGAAATATTTTGTTAATTAATTCATTGTAACGTCCAGAAAACAATAAGGTAAGTACTTATTTTGTCCTATTGGCCTATCCATTTTCGGGAAACCGTTATTTTTCGACTGATGTTGGTGCGCCCCGGGACGAACCGCCGCACAAGGTTTCAAAATTCGGGCCAGGGGAAAATTTTACCATTCAATTTTACCAAATACAACCGCGGGGAGTTTTCAACAGGCCTTGATGATCAGCAGGAGAATGGAGCCGCTGCATTTAAGATAAAAATTTTAGTAACAGCCGCGTCAAATGCACAAATTTGTAGTAGGTTTGTTCAGGTATATAATAATATATGGGTACAACGGGTAAAGTACAACAGAAAAAAGAAAAATTGAGACACCAGCCCCCGCCGTCGCATGCAGACGACATATTTATAAAAGGAGCCAGGGTCCATAACCTTAAAAATATCGACGTTTCCATTCCCCGGGGCAAGCTCGTGGTGGTCACTGGTGTGTCCGGATCGGGTAAGTCGTCCCTCACCATCGATACCCTGTTCGCGGAAGGTCAACGCCGCTATGCGGAAAGCCTTAGCGCTTACGCCCGGCAATTCATGGCGCGTATGAATAAGCCGGATGTGGACTATATAAAAGGTCTCTGTCCTGCCATTGCCATTGAACAGAAGGTGATTACCCGTACCCCCCGGTCTACCGTGGGTAGTATGACAGAGATATATGATTATCTCCGTCTGCTCTTTGCCCGTGCCGGCAAGACCTATTCACCCGTTTCAGGCAAACTGGTAAAAAAAGATGACACTGCGGATGTGGTGGAAGCCATCGCTGCCTTGCCCCATGGAGATAAAGTGCTCATTCTAACTCCTTTCCGACAGAATAAACACCGTAATACGCGGGAAGAGCTGAACATTCTCCTGCAAAAGGGGTTCTCGAGGATCTATCTTTCCTCCCTGCCGACGCCTACTTTATCGGATTCGACGGTGACGGCGGACCCGGGTAGTCTTCCTCCGGGAGAGACCCTCCGTATCGAGGAGCTGCTGGAGCTGGATGAAAAGGCGTTGAAAAACAAGATGCCTGCCAAAAGTAAAGGGGGCCCGGGAGTCTATGTGCTTATTGACAGGCTGGTGGTCAAAGATTTTGATGAAGATGACCGCCACCGGATGGCCGACTCGGTCGGTACGGCCTTTTATGAGGGAGAGGGGGAAATGCAGCTGGAGATCAACGGCGGCAGGAGAATGCTTTTCTCCAACCGCTTTGAGATGGACGGTATCCTTTTTGAAGAGCCGGTGCCGAACTTATTCTCTTTTAACAACCCATTCGGCGCCTGTCCCACCTGTGAAGGGTTCAGCCAGGTGCTGGGCATCGATGCGGACCTGGTGATCCCCGACCGGCGGCTTAGCGTCTATGAAGGCGCCGTAGCACCCTGGAAAGGTGAAAAGCTGGTCTGGTGGAAAGACCAGTTTGTCAAGGCCGCAAAAAAGTTCAACTTCCCCATTCATAAGCCCATCATCGACCTGACAAAAGAACAATATAAAACATTGTGGGAAGGGAATGAACATGCGCATGGCATCAACGACTTCTTTGAAGAAGTAGAGAAGAACTTATACAAAGTACAGTATCGGGTACTGCTTTCCCGCTACAGGGGCCGGACATTATGCCCGGACTGCAATGGGTACCGTCTGCGTAAAGAGGCCTTGTATGTAAAGATCGGAGGTAAAAATATAGGAGAATTATGCGAGATGCCTGTGAAAGACCTGATCCAATGGTTCGACCGGCTGCAGCTGGATGTGCATGACCAGCAGATCGCCAAAAGGGTGCTGATCGAGATCCGGCATAGGCTGGATACCCTGCTGGACGTAGGTCTGGGATATCTTACCCTCGACCGCCTGGCCAATTCCCTCAGCGGTGGTGAAAGCCAGCGTATCCAGCTGACCCGCAGCCTGGGCAGCAACCTGACCAATTCCCTGTATATCCTGGATGAGCCGTCTATCGGACTCCACTCAAGGGACACCCAGCGGCTCATACGGGTATTGAAAGAGCTGCGCGATCTGGGCAATACAGTGGTCGTAGTGGAACACGATGAAATGATGATGCGCGAGGCGGACTATATCGTCGACATGGGTCCCCTGGCCAGCCATCTGGGCGGGGAAGTGGTGGCTTCCGGCAGGTACGACGAACTCATCGCCGACGAGAATAGCCTGACAGGTAAATACCTCAAAGGCGAGCTGAGCATTGTCCCCCCGACCAGTTTGCGGAAATGGAAAAGGTCCATCACGGTCGAAGGCGCCCGTCAGCACAATTTAAAAGATATCACGGTGGAATTCCCGCTGGACACCCTTTGCGTTATCAGTGGTGTCAGCGGCAGCGGCAAGACTACCCTGGTAAAACAGATACTCTATCCGGCGCTGCAAAAGATGAAGGGCGAGCCGGCGGACAAAGTGGGTATACACAAGGCCATAAAAGGGGACATCGATTATCTGTCACAAATAGAGCTGGTAGATCAGAATCCCATCGGCAAATCATCCCGGAGCAATCCCGTCACTTATATCAAGGCATATGACGAGATACGCGATCTCTATGCCCGGCAGCCGCTCAGCAAGCTGCGCGGCTTCCAACCCAAGCATTTTTCCTTCAACGTGGATGGCGGGCGCTGCGACACCTGTAAAGGAGAAGGGGAGCAGATCGTGGAAATGCAATTCCTGGCGGATGTACACCTCACCTGCGAAGTATGTGGCGGCAAACGGTTCAAGGAAGAGGTGCTGGAAGTCACCTACAAGGAAAAGAATATCTACCAGGTGCTGGAGATGAGCGTGGATGAATCCCTGGAATTCTTCAAGGATGAAAAAGATATCCTCCAAAAGATACGGCCGCTGAGTGATGTGGGGCTTGGGTATGTGAAACTGGGGCAGTCTTCGGATACCCTGTCAGGAGGGGAGGCTCAGCGGGTAAAGCTGGCTTCTTTCCTTGGTAAAGGCCGCGCCCAGGGACACATCCTCTTTATATTCGATGAACCGACGACCGGTCTGCATTTTCATGACATCAAAAAACTCCTGGCCTCTTTCAATGCGTTGATCGACCAGGGCCATTCCATCCTGGTGATCGAGCACAATACGGATGTCATTCGCAGTGCGGATTGGATCATCGACCTGGGACCGGAGGCCGGCGATGGCGGCGGCAGCCTGGTCTATGCGGGTGTGCCGCAGGGTTTGAAGAAAGTGAAGGAGAGCTATACGGGGAAGTTTTTGTAAGTCATTACGTTCTCTCATTAAAGATGATGCGGTTGGAAAAAGGGTCGATGACTGTCATCTCCAGGATGGCAGTGTCCCATTCAACCCGTTCCAAACCCGGACGGTTGTAGATGTATTGTTTGTCCAGCAGCTGTTGGTGATACGCAGTGAGTCCCTGGAAATCCCCGATGGTGAATCTTCCGCCCGGCGAACACTCCCCATGATGCTCGGATACATCGAACCCGGCGCCCTGTATGGAAAACCGCATATAGAAGGGCTCGTTCTGAGGTTTGTGTTCCCAATCGATCTTACAGCCCAGCCAGCCGACATAGAACTCGATGGTCTTCGCATAGTCGAAGACGCGGAATACGGGTGTAACTTTTGCCATGATGTTTTATTTCTTCAAAGGTCTGAAGCCTGTGCCACAAATAATTTTACAAACGTTAAATACTTCGGCTTCTGGAGCGGATGCGGCTCAATGATACCTGGGTGATCCCCAGGTAGGAGGCTATGTATTGCAGGGGCACCCGGCGGACGATCTCCGGTTTGTTCTTTAGCAGGTCCTCATAACGCTGCTGGGGGGTGTCTTTCAGAAAGGTAAAGAAGTGCTGCATGAATTCCGACTGGCGCTGTACCACCTTGTCCAGGATAAGATTGTACAGGGGGATGTCTTCCCGTATTGTTTCGAGGTCGGCGTCGTGGATGTAGAAGAGGGTGCAGGGTTCGATGGTTTCAAGGCTGAAAGGGCTGGGGATCTTTCTGCGCAGGCTTTCGGGTGCGTATACTACGTCCCCTTCGAAAAAGAATTGAAAACATATTTCCCTGTCGCCGTGGTTGAACCAGGCGCGGACGGCGCCTTGCCTGATGTAGTATATTTTCCGGCAGATGTCGCCTTCGTGTAGCAGGAGGCTATGAGCCGGCAATTCTTCGCGACACCATAAATGTTTATATTTTTCCCAGGGGGAGGACATGAGGACAAGATAAAAAAAAATTCGGTCCGCCGGATGCTCGCTGGGGAGCGATACGCCCGGGGACCGAAAAGGGTCATCTCCATTCGTTTAATAGATCCTGTCTGTTGATCCTTATGCTAATTATTTCCATCCGCCGCCCAGGGACTTGTACAGTCCTACGACGGCATCCAATTGTTCTCTTTTCAGGCTTGCCAGCTCGAGCTCGCTCTGCAACACATTGCTTTGTGCGGTGATCACTTCCAGATAGGTAGCCAGGCCGTTGCGGAAAAGCATATTGGCGTTGGTGGTAGCCTGTTGCAGTGTATTTACTCTCGAGGCTACGATGGTCTGCTGTTCTTTGAGCTTTTCGATCCTGCCGAGTGCATCGGACACTTCACCGACAGCTACCAGTACGGATTGGCGGAACTGTATCACGGATTTTTCCCTGTCTATCTTTGCCAGCTCGAACTGGGTACGCAGCTCGCGGCGTCTGAAGAGGGGTTGTGTGATCCCGCCGCCGACGGTGCCGAAAAGGCTGGCGGGGATGTTGAACCAGTTGCTTGCCTTGAAGCTGTTAAGGCCGCCCGTAGCCGTGATGGTCAGCGAGGGGTACATGTTTGCTTTTGCGATGCCTACATTGGCGTTGGCGACGGTGAGGGCCAGCTCGTTGCTCCGGACGTCCGGACGGCGGCTTACCATGGCGGTGGGTATACCGGTGGAGATATCTTCCCGTATGGGTACCTGTTCCAGGGTTGTGTTACGTGCTATGTTGGCGGGCAGCTGTCCGGCCAGGATGCTGAGCGCGTTCTCCTGCAGCAGGATCTCCTGTTCCAGCTGGGGTACCAGTGCGGCAGCGACTTTTTCCTGTGCTTCGGCCTGTTGAACGCCCAGGGCTGTCACCTGTCCTGCGTTGTATTGCAGGCGGATGATATTTAGTGTGCTGTCGTTCAGCGAAAGGTTCCTGTGGGCGATGGCGAGCTGTGCGTCCAGCATCAGCAGGTTGTAATACCCCTGGCTTACACTGGCGACGATGTTTGTTTGTACAGCCTTACGGGCTTCCTCCGTCTGGAGATAAGAGGCCAGCGCGGCTGCTTTTTGGTTTTCTATCTTCCCCCAGATAGGTACTTCCCAGGAAAGACCCACATTGGCGGAATAGTCTTCGACATGTTTAGAACCCAGGAACGCGCCCAGGGATTTTCCGTTCAGGCTATTGTCCGAAGGACGGGCAGTCGAGGCCGTCACATTCAGGTCTACCTGGGGGTAGTATCCCAGCCTGGACTGGCGATAGGTCAACCGGGCGGACTCGATGTTCTTTATGGCCAGCTGCATGTCATAGTTTTTCACAATGGCGCTGTCGATCAGCTGTTGCAGGGTCGGGTCGGCAAAGAGGTCCTTCCAGGGAAGGGCGGCGATACCGGCGCTGTCTGCGGTGGTGGTTGCTGTTGTCGTTGTCCGGGCTGTTTGTGAAAAGTTGGTGGGTACTTCAGGTTGAGGCGTGGCTACATCCTTCGATACCTTACAGGCAGTCAGGGTGAGGGTCAGCACGATGCCCAGCAGCACCAGCGGGTTGCCCATACCCAAGGAAGGGATGGATCCACCGGAAGAAGGACGTGGTGTTGCAGGTGTTGCAACGGCAGGCGCGGATGGAGCGGCGGGAGCCGTAGGTTTGCGACCGATCTTCTCCTGCAAATACTGGAAGATGATGAAGAGCACAGGTACGATGAATACACCGAGGATAACACCTGTGAACATACCACCTATTGCGCCTGTACCGATGCTGCGGTTACCCAGGGCTGAAGCGCCTTTGGCTACCAGCAAGGGTCCCAGACCGGCGATAAAGGCAAAGGAGGTCATCAGGATGGGACGAAGACGCAGCCGTGCAGCTTCGAGGGCGGAATCGACGAGCGACATGCCATGACGACGGCGTTGTACGGCGTACTCCGTGATCAGGATGGCATTCTTCGCCAGCAGACCCACGAGCATGATCAAGCTTACCTGTACGTATATATTATTATCTACACCCAGCATCTTCAGGAAGGCGAACACGCCAAACACACCCACGGGTATCGACAGAATAACGGACAAGGGAAGGATATAGCTTTCGTATTGAGCCGAGAGCAGGAAGTAAACGAACACCAGGCTGAGGATAAAGATAAATATCAGCTGGCCGCCGACCTTTTCTTCTTCTCTTGTCATACCTGTCCATTCAACAGCATATCCCCTGGGCAATGCGGTTGCGGCTGTCTCCTTGATGGCGCGGATGGCGTCACCGGTGCTGTATCCCGGCTTGGGAATACCATTGATGGTAACGGCATTGTACAGGTTATTCCGGGTGACAGTCTCGGGACCGTATACTCTTCTCAGAGAGATGAGTTGATTGACAGGCACCAGCTGACCGGATTTGCTCTTTACATAGATGCCGTCCAGAGAGGCTTTATTGGCGCGATAAGGTACATCGGCCTGGGCCATGACGCGATAGTATTTGCCAAAGCGGTTGAAGTCGCTGACATAGCTACTACCGTAGTACACCTGCATGGTCTTCATCAGATCGCTGACGGAGACATCGAATTGTTTTGCTTTGTTATAGTCTACGTCCATCATATATTGGGGATTTCCTGACGCAAATGTAGTAAAAGCGTAGGCAATCTCGGGACGGGCGAACAGGGCGCCTATAAATTCATTGGCTGTCTGGCCTAATTTGTCCAGGGAGCCGTTGCGCTGGTCCTGCAACATGAACTCAAAACCGGCCACGTTACCAAAGCCCTGTATGGTGGGGAAGGTAAAGAAGAAGGCGTGGGCATCTTTCACCTGCATGGCGATCTTGCCTGACAGGTAGTTGGATATCGCTGTTGCGTCTTTCATCGGGCCACGTTCGTCATAAGGCTTCATCCGGATAAAACCGGCGCCATAAGGAGAGGCGTTGGCGTTAGAGATAAAGTTCAGACCATCAACGTTATATCTTCTGTCGGAGAACGGCTCCTGTTTTACCAGGCTGTCGATCTCTTCCATGGCCTTGCGTGTCTTATCGAGGGAAGAACCGGGAGGTGTATTGACGGCATAGAGTACGAATCCCTGGTCTTCCGTGGGAATAAACCCGGTGGGTGTCTGTTTGGCCATCATAAAAGCGGCGACGGCGATGATGATCAGACCTCCGATGGCGATCCAGCGACGGCGGAAGAGGAAGCGCAGGCTTTGGACATATCTATTGGTCACGGTACGGAAGCCGGCGTTGAAAGCATTGTAAAAGCGGCCCATGAACCCTTTTCTATTTCCATGCCCGCCTTCAGGGGTTTTCAGGAACAGCGCACAGAGGGCGGGACTCAGCGTAAGCGCGTTAAGGGCGGAGATAAGGATGGCAATGGCCAGGGTAAAGGCGAACTGGCGATAGAACACGCCGGCCGGACCTTGCATGAAGCCAACGGGGACGAACACGGCGGCCATCACCAGCGTGATGGACACAATGGCGCCCGAGATCTCGCTCATGGCCTCGATAGTGGCGGGCCGGGCCTCCATGCCTGTAAGCTCCATTTTGGAGTGTACTGCTTCCACGACGACGATGGCGTCATCCACCACGATACCGATGGCCAGCACGAGGGCGAATAAGGTCAGCAGGTTGATGGTATAGCCAAAGAGCTGCAGGAAGAAGAAAGTACCGATGATGGCTACAGGCACCGCGATAGCGGGGATCAGGGTGCTCCTGAAATCCTGTAAGAAAGCGAATACGACGATAAACACGAGGATAAAGGCTTCCACCAGTGTATGCAGCACCTGGTCGATACTGGCGTCCAGGAAGTCCTTGGAGTTGTACATGATAGTGGATTCCACGCCTCTGGGGAGGTCCTTATCGAACTCTTTCAGCATGGCCTTTGCCTTGGTAAGGATGTCGTTGGCGTTGGAGCCTGCTGTCTGGAAGATGGCCACACCGGAGGTGGGGTTCCCGTTCAGCTTGCTGTTGGAGGAGTAGGTGTAGCTGCCGAATTCTACCCGGGCTACGTCTTTCAGCCGTACTACCGACCCGTCGGCGTTGGACTTTATAATGATGTTCTCGTAATCCTCGTTCTTGCTCAGCTTGCCTTTATATTTCAATACATATTCGAACACTTCCTTGCTGCTTTGTCCAAAGCGGCCGGGGGCTGCCTCGAGGCTTTGATCCCTGATGGCATCGGTCACTTCAAGTGGAGAGAGGTTATTGGCCACCAGGCGGTCGGGCTTCAGCCATATGCGCATGGAATAGTCTTTGGAGCCGAAAGGCTGGGCGTCACCTACGCCGGGTATACGCTGTAATTTGGGGATAAGGTTGATGCGGATGTAGTTCTGCAGGAAAGTCTCATCGTAGTTGGCGCTGTCTTTGGAATAGAGGCCGACGAACATGATGATGCTGTTCTGTTGTTTCTGGGTGGAGATACCGGCCTGGATGACCTCTTGTGGTATCTGGCTGGTGGCCTTGGCCACCCTGTTCTGTACGTTGACGGAAGCGATGTCCGGGTTGGTACCCTGTTTGAAGTACACCGTGAGGGTCATGGAACCGTCGTTGCTGGAGTTGGAGGTCATGTAGGTCATGTTCTCCACGCCGTTGATGGCTTCCTCCAGCGGGGTAGCTACCGAGCGGGCCACCACTTCCGCGTTAGCGCCCGGATAGGAAGCGGCCACCACGACACTGGGGGGCGCGATATCCGGGAAGAGGGTGATGGGCAGGCTAAAGAGGGACAATCCGCCCAATAGAAGTAAGATGATGGATATGACCGTTGATAACACCGGTCTTTCAATGAATTTCTTAAGCATACAATTCTCTTTGTTATAGTTAAATGAGTGGCCCTGTGGACTTAGACAAGTCCGTTCAAGGGTGAAACTTCAAATGTTAGATGGGTACCGGAGGTCTGCTTACAGCGGCATCGCCTTGCGTACGCTATCTGCCGGCAGCACCTGCGGTTGGATCACAGCCCCGTCGTGCAGGCGGTCCATCCCGGCAAAGACGATCTTCTGACCGGGTTGAAGCCCTTTATTGACGAGATAGTAGGCGGTGGTCTGTCCGCTGATGGTGATTGGCTGGCTGATGACCTTATTGGAATCTCCCAGGATGTACACGTAGACCTTGTCCTGCAGATCGTAAGTGGATTGCTGCGGGATGGCCAGGGTGTTGCCGGAAGCTTCAGGGATAAGGATCTTGCCGGTGCTGCCGGTACGGAGCAGCCCTTCGCCATTGGGGAATATTGCACGGAACTGGATCGTTCCCGAGTTCCTGTCGAACTGGCCTTCCATCAGCTCGATCTTACCTTTGGCAGGATAGATGGACTTGTCGGCGAGCTGTAATTCCACAGCAGGCATTGCTTTTATCTTTTCTGCGATGGTTTTTCCAACAGACTGGCTGGTAAATTCCAGGAAATCCTTTTCGCTCATGGAGAAGTAAGCGTATACTTCTTTTACGTCGGAAAGGACCGTCAATGCCTGTGTTTCGCCTTTACCTACCAGGGCGCCTGTTTTGAAGGGGATCCTTCCGATGTAACCGCTGACGGGCGCTTTTACCAAAGTATAGCCCAGGTTGATACCAGCGTTGTTGCCGGCGGCTTCGGCCTGTTTGACGGCGGCTTTGGCGGCCTCGTATTCGGCTTGTGCGGCTTTCAGCTGCACGTCGGAAACCACCTTATTGTCTACCAGGGGTTGAAGCCTGTTGACTTCGATCTGTGCTTTTTCCAGGTTGGCTTTTGCTGCCAGGACGTTGGCCTGTGCGTTGTTTGCCTGTTCACTGTAAGGCCGATCGTCAATCTTGAACAAGGGCTGGCCTGCGGATACGTAGGCGCCTTCTTCGACATAGATCTTGTTCAGGTAGCCGCTGACCTGGGGGCGAATCTCTACGTTGGTCTTACCTTCCAGCGAGGCTGAGTATTCGGTGTAGGTGGTAGTGGATGCGGGCTCCAGTTGCAGCACGGGCAGTGCGGGCGGCGGTGGAGGCGCCTGGTTGCCTTGAGCTGAAGAGCAGCCGTAAATCAGGATGGCTGCAGCGACGACAAATGCGGGGAAAAAAACTAGCGTTCTCATAACGTTATTAAATTGTTTAATGATGTTAACTTAAAACCATAAAAAAATCGACCGACTCTAAATAATTTACCACTGTTAAATGACTGGGTAAAAAAAATGCTCATTTTTTCCATATAGAGCAAGCAAGCTCTGGCCGGGGGCCAGTGAGTATATTCTTCGGTTGGGATACTATCTCCATCTTATCCGCCTCAACAGATAAGCGGTAGTTTTGTTTAATTAGTTTTCAGGGATCGTGTTATACCGGTGATAGCATCCTTCAATATCTGGCGGTTGATCTCGTCCGAAGCGCCTTTCCGGACGATGTTGATGGATACCAGACCGTGAACGATGGACCAGTAAGTATAATATTTGGTACATACCCGGTCGTCTTCCGGGTCGCTTATACCCATCAGTTGCATGATAGGCGCCGTAGCGATGCCATAGGGAGTGGATTCCAGCGGGAGAAGGTCTTCTATTACGCAACAGTTGACCTGTACTCCGAACATCAGCTGGTAATATTCTTTTTCTTCGAAAGCAAAATTCCAGTAGGCGAGCCAGATAGCATCCAATTGTTCATCGGGGGTCTCATATCTGTCTCTGGCTTCTTTCATTTTTTCACCCAAAAGCAAATATCCTTTCTTTGTCAGCTCCAGCAGGATGCCCTCTTTGTTTGTGTAGTATTCATAGATCATCGGGGCTGTATACTCGATCTTCTCTGCTATTTTACGCATGCTCAGCGCCTGCCAGCCCTCTTCTTTTACGATCTCGTGAGCTGCGTTGATGATATTGACCTTAGTATTCTCTTTTAATCTATGTATTCTTTCCTTGCTCCCCATTTAGTGTGATGTTTTACTGCCGTAAATAATTTAACACCGTTAGACAAAGTTATATCTAAATTTTTTAATCTTCCAAAAGATTTTTCAGAAATTAGAAAGGTGTTTCTAAATAATTGACAGCTATTGAGTTCTAGCGAAGACGGTCAGCACTCTTCACCAGCTTCTCGTCTTTGCGGATATTTCGGGCGGCCATGAACAGTAAGACCGGTATAATAAAGGAGAGCAGCGCACCAAGGCTGTAGCTGCCGGATTCGAAAGGAGGAACACCGCTCTTCCACCAGTAGAGAATGATATTGAGCAGGGACAGGAAGATGAGCCCGATCGTGATCCAGAGCTGTTTTTTCCTAACCTTGAAGTTGAAGATATTAATAAGAATGCCAACGATGATGATCACTGTCAGCAGCAGGATCAGGACGCTGCCGGAGCCGGCACTGACAGTCCCTGCGCCAAAGGTTGGCACTGCTTTCACCTCCAGCGGAGCGATCCCGTTCAGTCCTACTTTCATGTTGCCGAAGTAAAAAGGGAACTTAAAGGTCAATGCAGCGCAGATAGCTGCCAGCAGCATCCAAATGGTTTGTATACGTTGGAGCATAAGGTTCGTGTTTATGTTATGTCCGGAAAATGGGTTCGTTCTGAGATGTCCTGCTATCCTAATTCGGGGTACAGGGGGAACTGTTTCATAAAGCTGTTGACCTCGCCTTTCAGGCTGGCCAGGACAGTTTCATTGTCTGCGTTCGTCAGTGCTTTGTCGATCATGTTTACCACTGTAGCCATGTGGGATTCGTTCATGCCGCGGGTGGTGATGGCGGGTACGCCTACCCGGATGCCCGAAGTGACAAAAGCGCTCTTGTCGTCAAAGGGCACCATGTTCTTGTTGACGGTGATATCGGCCTTACCTAAAGTGATCTCTGCTTTCTTTCCGCTGATCTCCTTATTGCGCAGATCGATCAACAGCAGGTGGTTGTCTGTTCCGCCGCTGACGATGTTATAACCTTTTTCCAGGAAAACCTTCGACATGGCCTGGGCGTTGGAGATGACCTGTTTTGCGTAGGTGGTAAAATCGTCCGACAATATCTCCCCGAAGGCCACGGCTTTTGCGGCAATGACGTGTTCCAGCGGTCCGCCCTGTGTACCGGGAAACACTGCCATATCGATGAGATTGCTCATGGGGCGGATATTTCCTTTCACATCCTTTAGTCCGAAGGGGTTGTCGAAATCCTTCTTCATGAGGATGATGCCTCCGCGAGGTCCTCTCAATGTCTTATGTGTAGTGGAAGTTATAAAATGACAATGGTCGAAAGGGCTGTTGAGCAGGCCCTTGGCAATGAGGCCGGCGGGGTGCGCCATATCGCACATGACGAAAGCGCCTGTTTCGTCGGCGATCTTGCGGATGCGGGCATAGTCCCAGTCACGGCTATAGGCAGAGGCGCCGCAGATGATCACCTTGGGTTTCTCGGCTTTTGCCACTTTTTCCATCATGTCGTAATCGACCCTTCCGTCTTCTTTTTTGACACCATAAAAAACAGGACGGTAGAGCTTTCCGGAGAAATTCACGGGGGATCCGTGTGTGAGATGGCCGCCCATGCTGAGGTCCAGGCCCAGGATGGTATCGCCGGGCTGCAGGATGGCCAGCAGCAGCGAAGCATTTGCCTGTGCGCCGCTGTGCGGTTGTACATTGGCATATTCGCAGTTGAAGATCTTTTTCAGCCGATCGATAGCCTCCTGCTCCACCAGATCTACGATCTCACAGCCCCCATAATACCTTCTGCCGGGATAGCCCTCAGCATATTTGTTGGTAAGTACGGTGCCCATGGCCTGCATCACCTGTAAGGACGTGAAGTTTTCCGAGGCTATCAGTTCAATACCATGACGTTGACGGTCCAGTTCTTTTTGTATGAGATCGAATATTAGGGTGTCCTTTTTCATGGCGCAAAGTTAGGGCTATCAAAGAAAATAAAATTCACTATTTTCACACGCCGTAACGGACAGGGAAATTCCAGAAGAAAACACATACGGATGAAAGCCATCATTCCAGTAGCAGGCGCTGGCACTAAATTACGGCCGCATACATATACACAACCTAAGGCGCTGATACCACTTGCAGGCAAGACCATTCTGTCTATCATCGTCGACCAGCTCCTGGAAGCCGGCATCAACGAATTCATCTTCATTGTAGGTTATCTGGGAGAGAAGATACAGGACTTTGTCAAGCAGAGGTATCCCCAGCTTACCGCGCATTTTGTCGTTCAGAACGAACGTCATGGCATTGGTCATGCGGTACTGCTAACCAAAAGTATTGTAGGGGACGATGAGGTCTTTATCGTACTCGGCGACACCATCTGCGAGTATGACGTAAAGGAAGTGCTGAGCAAGCCGGGCAGCCTGCTGGGCATCAAGCGTGTGGATGACCCCCGGAATTTCGGGGTGGCGGAGCTGGAGGACGACGGCAGTATCGAGCGTGTGGTCGAGAAGCCGCAGATCCCTAAGTCGAATATGGCGCTGGTGGGTATTTACCGTATCCGCGAGACGGCCACCCTTTTTGGCTGTCTGGAGAACAATATACGCAACCAGCTCACCAGCTATGGGGAATACAATCTCACCGACGCCATCGAATGCATGATCCGCAGCGGCGTGAAGTTCCAGTCTTTCCGGGTGCAGAACTGGTTCGACTGCGGAAAGAAAGAGACCCTGCTGGAATCCAATGCCAAGCTGCTGAAGAAATTCGGCGGTACGATCGCCCCCGATCACCAGTTCGAGAATACCATTATTATACAACCCGTCAGTATTGCCCCGGGCTGTGATATCCGCAACTCCATCGTAGGTCCCAATGTGGCCATCGGGGAAAAGACAAGGGTGAACTACTCCATTATCAAGGATTCCATTATCGGGAGCTTTGCAGACCTGTATGACATTGTCCTTACACATAGTCTTATCGGCAGCGATACGGAAGTGAAAGGGGAATCCCGCAGCCTGAATATCGGGGATAATACGGAGATCGACCTGGGGGAGAGCTGACCAGCCGGAGGCTGGCCGGCGTATCGGCCGGTAGCATGCAGGCTGACAGGGTAAGACTGGACAACTGACATGGTAAGACTGGACAATTCATATCCATGTAAGTAGGTATTACGCCCGCAGATTTGCTGGTATCGGGGAAAAAGTTTAAATTGAGGGAGGTACGCCTGTATCTATTATTATAACTATTTCTATGAGAAAACTTAAGAACTGGCTGCTGCTGACGTTGATCTTTCCGCTGGCGCTATGCGCCAGAGCCAATACGGGCAACGGAAAGGTGGAAGGTGTTCTTCACGGCTATGTCACGGATGCCATCACTAAAAAGCCGCTGCCAGGCGTGACAGTCTCGGCGCTTGTACCGGGCACCAATAACGCCCGGGAGGTTACGACCGATGCAGATGGATATTATCGCTTTGCACAATTACCCGCCTCGCAGGTGACCGTACAGTTTGACAAAAAAGGGTATCAATCCTGCAAACGTCCGAATATTACTGTTAAAGAAAAGTCTTCTGTAAAGCTGAATCTGGAATTCCTGCCCGAAGAGCTGGGCTCGGATTCGGATAACTCGGAGTATCCTCTTATGCGGATGATGCAGGCCAGCTGAGCCGCCAGCCGGAACGGACCGGCATCCGATGCTGCACACAATTTACTACGCAATGATGGGACCTAAGTACATAAAAAACAGGACTGGGAACAGTCCCGTTTTTCTACTACACATGAGGCTTTAGATCTATGTTGATGTTTAGCCTTCTACTGCCATTGGCGGTGGTCTTCCTCCTCCCGATGAGAGGACATGGCTTTTTCCACTTCCCTGCGCACCCTGGGTATCTCCATCTTCACGGCTTCCACTACCCTTCTCACCTGCTCCCGTACCCGGTAATCATCCACTTTCCCGGACACTTCGTCGTCGATCTCTTCCCGGAGATTATCCATCTCTATCTTTAGCTCATGCAGCTCATTCCATATATCTTCGTCGATATTGAGGTTTTTCAGGTCGTCAAGATCCTCGTCACAGATGTTGAGACGGTCCAGCTCCTCCAGTTCGTCGGTGATCCCGAGATCTCCCAAGGCTTTCAGCGCATCTGCGTTTTTCAATACGTCCGCTTCTATCCTGGCATTCAGTCCTTTCAAATCGTCGAGGTCGATGTGGATATCCATATCATCCAGTGCATCGGTGTTCACCCCGACATCCGGCGCTTCCTCGTCGACCCGCAGCAGACTCAGCTCCCTGGCCACCCTGCCTTCGGGTGTCTTGTTGTGCCTGGGTTTCGATGTCTTCCGATCCTCTCCGGGATGATGTGAGGGGATCGTGTCTGTGCCGGCCTGGGCCGTAGGTCCGGAATGATGGCCGCCCGACCAGGCCAGCGTGGAAAATGCCACGCCGACGATAATTACAATGGCTATGACGCGGTAGGGGCGCGAAAGGTTAACAGACATAGTAAATATTTTTTAGTTAGCGTGACAGCATTTACGATAATCTTCGTATAAAAGTACGTATCGTTTCGTAAAATGTTGCACCGCCGTCAGTATTTTTTTGCCATTCATCACAGAACAGGCGGGCTGAAGGTCCCGGCCTGTTAAAGACCTCCTGTCGAAGCCAGGTGTGCCGCCATGGCCTGTTCTCCTTTTGCGAGCATATCCTGCATGACTACCGGGTCAAAGCTGAGACCGTCCGGACCACCTCCCAGGGGGACGTCGGGGCGTATGATGTGCAGCCTCACCGGGGACCGGTTGTAAAAAGGGTTGTCTATCATTCCTGTATCGAACCAGTCGTCGATGATTGTCGCGGGTACACCCTGGCGTCCCATTTTCCTTTTTACTGCCTGGATGTAACGAAGCCCTTCATTATACAGGTTGGGCAGAATATGCCGGTTGTCAGTCGCGTCGGCAATAAAGATGTCCAGGGTTTCCTGTAAGATAGAGAAGAGGTCGTGGTATTCTTTGTTTTCGTGTGCAGGTGCGGCCGGGGACTGTAGCAGCACGTAGACGTCGGTTGCCCCGCTGGCGATGGCGATCTCTATACCGGCGTATTCTCTGTCGCCCGCATCGATGTATTGTCTTACGGGCTCTTCCTGTGGTTGGATCCGGATAGGGGGCAGCAGTACGGGTTGACAGGTGGAAGCCAGCAGGGTCCGGAGAAACTGGTCGTAGTTCTCAAAGCACCGGTGGTCATACCGCGATGAGATAGCCGGGTCATACCTGGGGGAAAATACGGTCAGCGCATGTGTCTGCAGACACATGGTATTGAAATAAAGCATTTTGCCCGTATTGCAGAGCCTGTCATACAGTCCGTGGGTATAATACTGGTCCAGCAGGCCCCACAGTGGACTGGCATCCAGGATGGAAGCCTCCTGTATCCTCTCAGACAACGAGAACTTCTTTATGATGTCCTTGTTATGTTTAGTCGTAAATATCTCTATCAGCGGCTTCATATCCTTCAATGCAACAAAGGGAATGATCAGTGAGCCGGTGCCTCCGCCTGAAAAGATATCAAAATCCAGTTCGGGCCGGTGTTCAAAGATCTTTTTTATCGCTCCTACTGCAAACGCTCCTCTGGAAATGCCTCCATTGATGACCAGTGCGTGTTTACTCATGCTAATCGGTTTAAAACTTGCCTTCGGGCCAGGCCCGCTGTCGGTTCAATGATCAAAACGCTAATGACGCTGCTGTCAGCTGATAATAAGGGACTGGCAAATTAGCGACTATGCACGGGGTGAAAAATACCATTTTAGTGGTACTCATGACAGAGGTGTTTTATGCGTCTATCCTATGCTTTGAAGGCCCATTTCCACATGGTCTTCCAGGTAGGTTTTTTGCCGTAGAGCAGGATACCGGTGCGGTAGATCTTACCGGCCATCCATACGGTGAATATAAACCCGGCCACCAGCAGCGCCATGGAAAGACCCAGCTGCCACCAGGGGACTGTTCCCGGCACGCCGAAGGGTATGCGCGCCATCATGACGATGGGTGAGCTGAAGGGGATAATGCTTGCCCAGGTAGCGAGCTGTCCGCCGGGGTCCTGGACGGCAATGGTCATGATAAAAAAGGAGAAGATAACGGGCATGGTAATGGGCAGCATGAGGGACTGCGCTTCCTGTACATCTTCGTTCACGGCGCTGCCTACGGCGGCAAAGAGGGCGGAATAAAAAAGATAGCCTCCGATGAAATAGAAGAGGAAGCAGACGAGTATCAACCCCCAGTTGGGTGCGTTGAGAAAGCCGCTGGCCTGGTAGACCTTTTGGGCCGTCTCGCTTGCGGATGTGGCGGAAGGGGTTCCCATGGCGTTAGCCTGCTGCAACTGCTGTACCTCCTTCAGGACGTCATGTGGTATGAGCATTTGAGCGAAGATCAGGAGGCCGGAAAGGAATATCACCCACAGGAGGAACTGGGTGAGGCCGACGGCGCCGATGCCAGTGATCTTTCCCATCATCAGTTGAAAAGGCTTTACCGAGCTGACGATGACTTCGGCTATGCGGTTGGTTTTTTCTTCCATGACGCCCCGCATGACGGCTGCGCCATAAATAAAGGTGAGCATATAGATAAGTATGCCGCTGACGTACCCGACGGCAGTGCTGGCGCCCTGGCTGGATGCCTTCGACACTTTGCCGTGGTCTTCGTAGGTTTTCAGCATGGCGATATTGGAGCTTTTCCGGATGCTGTCCAGCATGGCGCGGCTGATATTGGTCTTTTGATAGATCATGTGATCCACGATGGCATTGTCGATCCGGCCTTCCAGGTCGGCGGCGGCAGTCAGACCCATCTGTTTTTTGTACTTCAAACGATAGATGGTCTTCTGTCCTTCGGGCAGGACAGGGATGACCAGCACGCCTGTATATCCTTTTTCTACATAGTTTGCAGAGTCCAGGTCTGCAGAGAAGCCGAAGCTGATGGCGCTGTCACTCTTAAGGTAGTCCTTAAAATAACCATTGGCATCCATCACGGCTATCCTGTGACGGCTATGGCCCTGGGAAGCGATCAATACGGACCCCACTATGAAGATAATGATCATCAATGGCAACAGGAAAGTGGAGAGCAGGAATGTCTTGTTCCTGACCCGGGTAAAGTATTCCCGCCTGGTAATGAGCCATGTTTTGTTCATAGTGTTGATTTAAGCAGTGATGCGTTGAAACTGGCGGGCAAGGGGCGTCCCTTCTACCAGCCGGATAAAAATATCATTTAAAGACGGGAGTATTTCCGTAAAGGCGGTGATATTCCGTCCCTCATTGATGAAATACGACAATACATCGTTAGGTCGATGGCCATCGCGGATCTTTACGATGAGGGTGTGGTCTTTGGCGCCTACGATCTCGAATGCGTCTGCGGTGGGATGCTCTCCGGTGATTGTGTCTTCCAGTCCGATGCTGAAAAGGTTTTCCTTGAACTGTTGTTTTACGCCGGACACGCTGCCATCCAGTATTTTCTGTCCCCTGTTCATGAGGATAATGTGATCGCAGATCTCTTCCACCTGTTCCATCCTGTGGGTACTGAAAATGATGGTAGATCCATTATTGGCCAATGAGTAGATCTCGTCTTTTATAAGGTTGGAGTTTACGGGGTCGAGTCCGCTGAAAGGCTCATCCAGGATGATGAGCCTGGGTTCATGCAGTACGGTGGTGACGAACTGCAGCTTTTGCCCCATTCCCTTGCTGAGGTCCTCTACTTTTTTGTTCCACCAGGTCTGCATTTCGAATTTGACGAACCATTCCTTTACTTTCCGGGTGGCTTCCTGTTTGCTGAGACCTTTTAGCTGGGCCAGGTATACCGCTTGTTCCCCGATCTTCATTTTTTTGTACAGGCCCCGCTCTTCGGGCATATAACCGATGTGAACAATGTCTCTCCCGGGGTCGAAGGGCCGGCCTTCGAAAAGGATCTCTCCTTCATCAGGATAGAAGATGCCTGTGATCATACGGATCAGCGTGGTCTTGCCGGCGCCGTTAGGGCCCAGTAATCCAAAAATGGATCCTTTTCCCAGGCGGAAGCTAATGGAGTCTACCGCTTTTTGTGAAGAGAAATATTTTTTCAGGTCTCTGACTTCAAGGATGTCCATAGTAGTAAATTGAATAATTAGTCGCATTATCCTCTTGAAATATTACGAAAAAATTATTAAGTGTCCGAATGTTCTACCTACCGATGTTTTAATGGAATTTTGCGGAAACTATAACTATGAAGTTTCGCTGGCTTTCCGGACGGTTTTCACTACCGTTTTTTTCTGTCGTCGCAGGCGCCCTGCTGATGGTATTTTGCGGCAGCTGGGGTTTTCTTGTCCACCGGACGGTGAATCAGCTGGCTATCTATGAGCTGCCGTCGTCCATGAGAGTTTTTTTCTGGAAGAACAAGGACTCCATTGTCAGCCAGTCCATCCGTCCGGATGTTCGTCGCAATACGGATCGTACGGAAGCTCCCCGCCATTTCATCGACCTGGAAGCCTATGGAGATTCGGCAGCCTGGAAGATGCCGCTCCGTTTACCGGAGGCGGTTGAGAGATATACGCTGGATACACTGCATAAGTATGGCTATGTTCCCTATGTGGTGCTGGAGGTGAAAGACCGGCTGACGGAAGCGTTCCGTAAAGGAAACAAGGACAGTATCCTGTACTATGCCATCGATCTGGGGCATTATATAGGTGATGCCAATGTCCCTTTACATTCTTCCATTAACTATGATGGTCAGCTGTCGGGGCAGCGGGGTATCCATGCTTTATGGGAGAGTACGGTACCTGACCAGCTGATGGACGGATATAAATTAAGGGATGGGCATAAGGCCCGGTATCTTTCCGACCCGGCAGCATCGATCTGGGAGTCGGTGAGACGTGCGCATAGCTTGTTGCAGGAGATGTTCGAAGAAGAGCGGCAGGCTTCTGTTGGTATACCGGACTCCGTGAAATATCGCGTGGAACATAGGTATGGAAGAGATATAAAAGTGTATACGCCTGCCTTTGGGAAAATATATGGCGCCCGCCTGGGTTCGATGGTCAATGATCAGCTGTTGCATTCCGCTGACCAGATCGCTGATTTTTGGTATACTGCATGGGTAGATGCAGGGAAGCCGGAGCTGAATGCGTTATTATCCGAGTCGCTTACTAAGAAGGACAAAAAAGAGATGTGTGTGGAGTCGAAGGATTACAGGAAAGGCCGGCTCGTGGAGAAGCATTTGTTGCTGGCCAGGAAGTATCCGGGCTGGGAATAATGATCTCAATCAATTTTGTCTGCCACACGTTCTCCATCCATCGCGGCACTGACGATGCCGCCGGCGTAGCCCGCTCCTTCGCCACAAGGGTACAGGTTGCTTATCTGGGGATGTTGCAGCGTGTGAGGGTCCCGGGGGATCCTTACGGGTGAGGAGGTCCGGGATTCGGTGGCGACAAGGACAGCTTCGTTCGTGAAATAGCCTTTCATCTTTTCTCCGAAGAGTGGGAAGGCTTGCCGGAGACTGGTATATATAAAAGAAGGGAGTACCTCTTTTAATGAAGTGGAATGAATGCCGGGCAGGTAAGAGCAGGATGGCAGGCTGGCAGAAACTTTCCCTGCTACGAAGTCAGCCATACGCTGAGCGGGAGCTACAAATTTACCACCTCCCTGTTGGAAGGCTTTGCGTTCCACGCTTTGCTGAAAATATACGCCGGCCAGCGGGCCGTGTTTGCGGAAGGCGCCGAGGTCTTTTTCTTCCACGCTGACGACGATGCCGGAATTTGCGTAAGGATTATTACGTTTGGAGGGCGACCATCCATTGACGACCAGCTCATCCGGTGCAGTGGAAGCGGGAGCGATGATCCCTCCCGGGCACATGCAGAAGGAGAAGACGCCCCCATGATCCACTTGCTGAACGAGATTATAGCTTGCCGGAGGGAGATAAGGGCTTCGGGTGAGTTTCTCCGGGGAGGCATTAATTCCTTTTTGGATAACTTTTACCCGTGGCTCGTGGTATTGTATCTGATCGATCAGGTTTTGCGGATGTTCGATACGGATTCCCAGCGCAAATGGCTTGGCTTCGATGAAAATTTTCTTTTTATGCAGGAGGGAAAAAATATCCCTTGCCGAATGTCCTGTAGCAAGGATGAAAGCGTCTGCGTCAAATATGTCACCGTCAGATGTGACAGCGTGTTTTACACGGTTGTTTTGTAGTACAAAATCTACAACTTTTTTTTCGAACAGGAATAGTCCTCCACAGTCGGTGATTTGTTGTCGCATGGTCTGAATGATCAGCGGAAGTTTATTGGTACCGATGTGTGGATGTGTGTCGATAAGAATATTTTCTTCTGCGCCAAATTGCACCAGCAGGTTGAGGATACGATGAATGTCGCCACGTTTATTGCTGCGTGTATAAAGTTTGCCATCGCTGTAGGTGCCGGCGCCGCCTTCGCCGAAACAGTAATTGCTCTCGGGGTTCAATACACCTTCTTTATTTAAAGATGCGAGGTCTCTTCTACGGCTTCGGACATCTTTACCTCTTTCGAGCAGGATGGGGCGTATGCCTTTTTCTATCAGCCGGAATGCAGCAAACAGTCCTGCGGGTCCTGCGCCGATGATGACAACTTTTTTTTCTGCTCGCGACACGTCGGGGAAGTGCAGGGGTTTGAACGTGCTCTTTTGGTAAGGCTCTTCGACAAATACATGGACAGTGAGGATAATATGAGGCTGTTTGCTTCGGGCGTCGATGGATCGTCTCAGCAGATGGAAGCCGGAAATTGCCTGGAGGGAACAACCGATGGCTTTCGCTGCGTATTCCCGGATCGTCTCCTCGCTTGCGGCTTCAGCAGGAAGAAGTTTTAACTGAAGGGTTTGTTGCATGGTTAGGTATTTATCCTAAAGAAGGTAAAGATAGTGCAATTGATTCTTTCTGTTTGAGATACACAACTACCCACAGTCCTTGCCGATGAAAAGCTCACGCACGCCGGTAAAAAAGTTTCGCAAGAAGTTTCGTAATGTTTCACGGAAATTGCTCGGAGGTCCTTGTAGAATTTTTTAAAAAAAGTCTGCAGATTGAAAAAGGCAATCAAATTATTTGTATCTTCAATGACTTCTCAAATAAACTCTACGTATATGAAGAAAGGTTCGGTCACCTCGAAGCTCTTGCATTCTTTCTTCGTAAAAAGTAAGTTTAATCAATTCCGGCAGGGTCTACTGCTGTACGCTGAATCCCACTATTGTCGACTGTTACCCCTCAAACGAGGAGTATGAACCTTTAACCTTGTCGCTCGGATGTGAATAAGTCTTAGTGAAGGTGTTCTTGTAAAGATTAAGAGAATCTAAAAACGCGTGGATATTATCTTTAGCCGGGAGTAATTATAGGCAGGCTGGATATGAGTTTTATTGAAAATCAGTTGTGAAATTCCTGCTAAACTCAAACTGTATTCGAACCAAAAAAAAGAAGTGAATAAAAAATTTTTTATTTCATGAAAAGTTTTGATATTCGCCGCCCTGCGCAACTTTTTAAAATCCGGTTCCAATAAAATATTTTCAAAATACAATTCTAAATCGGCATAAAAATTGGTTACTGTACAAATGGCAAAATCGTTCGAAAAAGTTTGGAGTAGTTGCTTGGAGATAATCAAGGACATTGTAGAGTGGCAGCATTATAAAACATGGTTTGAGCCGATTAAGCCGGTGGAGTTGAAGAGTAACATTTTGGTGATCCAGGTTCCCAGTCAGTTTTTTTATGAGTATTTAGAGGAACACTATGTAAATTTATTAGCCAAGACCTTGAGGCGCATTTTAGGGAAAGAGGCGATGCTGGAATATCGGATCATGGTGGATAGTGGGAATCATCATAACAAGCCCTTAACGATGGACGTGCCGGCTCATGGTTACAAAACATTTTCCAATAATGAAATGGATTTCCCCCTTATTATAAATAACCCCGTAAAGAATCCCTTCGTGATCCCAGGGTTGAAGAAGATGCAGATAGATGCACAGCTCAACCCGGTATATACTTTTGATTCTTTCATTGAAGGAGATTGCAACCGGGTAGCACGTCGTGCAGGCAAGACCGTGGCAGAAAAACCCGGCGCCAATTCTTTTAATCCTCTCGTCATATATGGAGGTGTGGGTTTAGGTAAGACCCACCTGGCGCAAGCCATCGGTAATGAAGTAAAGCGGCTGCATCAAAATAAAGTAGTGCTGTACGTCAGTTCGGAAAAGTTCATCAATCAATTTATGGATCATAGTCGTAACAATGCGATCAATGATTTCATACATTTTTATCAGCTGGTGGATGTACTTATTATAGATGATGTACAATTCTTCAACAGAGCCGAGAAATCGCAGGATGCATTTTTTGCCATCTTCAACCATCTTCATCAATCGGGCAAGCAGCTGATACTTTCTTCGGACAAGCCGCCAAAGGATCTCGATGGTCTGCAGGAAAGGCTGTTGAGCCGATTCCGCTGGGGTCTGAGTGCTGATCTCCAGGTGCCTGATTATGAGACGCGTATAGATATACTTGAAAGAAAGATGAAGAATGATGGCCTGGATATGCCCAAAGAGGTGGTAAAATACCTGGCCTATAATATCAATAGTAATGTACGTGAGTTAGAGGGGGCATTGATCTCACTTTTGGCACAATCTTCGCTCAATAAGAGGGAAATTGATCTTGAATTGGCCAAAAAAGTGCTCCGTAATTTCGTGAAAACTAGCAGTAAGGAGATCACCATCGAAACTATACAGCGTATGGTATGTGAATATTTCGATGTATCCTACGACAAATTACTGCAAAAGACCCGTAAGCGCGAGATCGTGCAGGCGAGGCAGATAACTATGTACCTGGCTAAGGCCTTTACGAAGAATTCCCTTAAAACCATCGGCGAGCATTTTGGCGGACGCGACCATACTACGGTCATCCACTCCTGCCAGACAGTGAAGGACCTGATGGATACGGACAGCCTGTTCCGCGAGAATGTGATGGAGCTGCAACAGAAGGTGCAGCTGGCTGCCATGTAAGCTGCCCTGACGGGCTGCAATTGACCCTCACCCGACCTCAAAAATTATTGTTCTATACCAACAACAAGCCCGTTCTGAGTCTTCAGGGCGGGTTTTTAGCTTTGGGGGGACTGGGTGGATGACGGGGGTGACTGGTGCGGATCAGTCGATTGGCGCAGGGTAGTGGGTACAACAGGTCAATGGTCAGCTGGTGTGGGGCGGGCAGGCTGGCGCAGCCGGCGGGCAATCGGTGCGAGTCAGCCAGTGCGGGCAGTTGGCCTACCGTACTGGGGTGTTCACCGGGTGATACTCAGGAAAAGCCCTGGTGACGCGGCTTATAAAAAAGTAGGGGTCATTTTGGGTGCGTAGCGAATTAATCTTTATTTTTGCCTCCCCTTCGAATGAAGGGTAAAAGTCCCCGGAGAGGTGCCTGAGTGGCCGAAAGGGCCGGTTTGCTAAACCGTTATACGAGCTTAAACTTGTATCGAGGGTTCGAATCCCTCCCTCTCCGCAAAACCCAAATATATCAGTGCCAAGCCAAAGGCTGGGCATTTTTTATGACCCGACCACGAGCCGAGTTTACTCGGGTGAGTGGGAGGGGAATAAAAAACCGCACAAAGTGCGGCGCTGATATATTTGGGTTTTGGCTTACCCACTCTGGGATCACCGGAGCCGTCCGTCCAGGGCGGGCGGAGGTAATCCCTCCCTCTCCGCTGAGCCTCATAGAGTATTGTTAAGCAATATCTTATGGGGCTTTTTTATGAGACCGCTTTTCTTCAGAACCTAAACGTGATACCTACCCGAAGCTCATTCCGTCTTCAGGCTTGCAATGGGGTTTGCCGCCGCTGCCTTCACGGCCTGAAAGCTGATCGTTATCAGCGCGATAAAGCCGGTTATCGTCCCAACGCACAGCAATAGCCACCATTGAATATGTATGCGGTAGGCAAATCCCTGAAGCCACCGGTGCATGTAAAACCATCCAATGGGCGATGCTATGGCTATGGCGATCAGCACGGGCTTCAACAGATCCGACGATAGTCTGGTCACAATATCTCCTATGCCGGCGCCAAGCACCTTTCGGATACTGATCTCTTTTGTACGCCAGGCAACTTCAAAAACACTCATTCCCAAAAGGCCAAGGCACGCTATCACCACTGTGAACACGGTAAAGGCCATGAATATCCTGTGCAATTTATCTTCGGCGCCGTACATACTATTGAACACGTCGTCCATAAAATAATACTCGAAAGGCGCGCCGGAGTCATATTTCAAATACACTGACTTGATCCCATCGATAACGGTGGGGATGTTATTGCCACCCTTTATCCTGGCAAAGAGACAACCGCCGTCTTTGGCCCACCCGGACGCAGTATCGTCATCCTGATTAAAGGAAAGCACCATGGCGTCGATTTTATTTTGCAGTGAAGAGTAATCGAAGTCTTTTACCACTCCAGCTACTTTAAACTGCCCATTTACAACCTGGTTCACCGGGTTGCCGGTAAGCCCAATCTTTTCGATGGCGGCCTCATTTAAGACTGCATAACCGGGGTGCCGGTAAAAGCTGGAATCCAGAGGCGGAATCTTCCAACGAATCCCGAGCATTGGGATGAAATTCGCATCCACATGAAGGCTCGGCAGCGGTATAAATCCTTGTCCGTTGCGCCCCGGAATAACATTGACATTATAGTCCTTATACATGGGGTAGCTGCTGGTGCTCACCATCTCGACAGCTGGCAAAGACCGGATGTCATTTTTGAATGCCGAATATTGCCTGCCCGCGTTTTTTGAAAACGGGATCATAACGATATTGCTGCGGTGCAGGCTGGTATCGGAATGCCTGAAAAAATCCATTTGCTGGCGGATCACCAAGCCGCAGATCATGATGGTAACGGCAATGGTGAATTGGAAAACAGTGACGAATTTTCGCAGATTTAGGCCGCCGCTATGTCTGATAACACGTCCGTATAGGACCTGCAAGGGTTTGAAAGAAGATAGCACGAGGGCCGGGTATGTTGCAGCCAGTACTACAGACACCAGGAAAAGGCCAAAAAATCTCAACAATACATATGGACCGTACAGGAATCGGTTGTCTATGTCAATGTTTAAGAAGCGAAAAAAGAACGGCTGGCAAATTGAGCACAAGCCATAGCCCAGTAGGAAAGCCACGGCCGTAATCATGGCCGATTCGGTGAAAAATTGCAGGGCTATCGCTTTTCGACCCGCCCCTACCATTTTTCTTACGCCGATCTCTTTTTCCCTGGCCGACGCACCGGCCGTAGAAAGGCTGCTGTAATTAATGACGGCCAGCAATAAGAGGAGGGAGGCCACGAAAGGGAAGAGAGAAAGGTACTTTACATCGGATGTGCCACCGTGATCAGGCGCCAGATGCGTTTCCGGAAGCATGGTGGCTAAATACCGGATATCCACTTTGACGGGCGCCTTTTCCTCCTTGAAGAGATACAGCAGCGCATCTTCCACGCGGCCTGCATCCGATGGTCTCTTTAACAGGAAATAGGTAGCAAACTCGGTCTCTTTTATCTCCTCCCCCTTGTTGTACGTGGCCAATGAAGACATGGAAGCGAGAAAATCGTAAGTAATACTTGAATTGGAAGGAGCGTCCTCAGCCACTCCGCTTACGACAAAATTGTCTGTATTGTTGAATCGAAATACCTTTCCAACCGGGTTTTCGGTTCCGAAATATTTCTTGGCTATTCTTTGCGATACAACGACGGTGTATGGTTTCCGCAATACCTCATCCTTGCTGCCGAATAGCAGTTTAAAGGAAAAAAAACGAAAGAAATTGCTGTCCGCAAATCCCACGTTTTGTTCAGCAAATCGCAAATCTTGCTGCTGGCTATTTTGAATGATTATCGCTTCCCTCTCTTTCTTCAACCGAACAAAAGCATCCACTCCCGGCACCCGGCTTTTCACGATCGGACCGGCCAGGTATTTTAGAGCGGGCGTAAAAAACGAATCGTTGTTCATCAGGACCTTTGACTGCATCCAACAGATGCGGTCCGCGTTAGCATGAAAACGATCGAAACTGCGCTCGTGCTCCATATATTCCATCATCAGCATACAAACTGCCAGACCAGCCGTCAGCCCGATAATATTGATCAGCGAATAGAGTTTATTCTTCAACAGGTTGCGCCAGGCAGTCTTAAAATAGTTTTTAAACATGGCAGAAGATTTGGAGTGCAATAAATATATGGTCTTTCCCATTCAATAAGAATGCTAATACGCCATGTTACAATAGTTTTAACAATATTGGAATCGACACAGGCAACCCCAAAATTTATTTTTGCATTTATGCACACGATGAAATATATACGCCTTTGCATTTTATTGCTTAGCGGGTTTTCTTCGTTTGCCCAGCAGGCTGGCTACCGGAATATAGTATTAACCGATTCCAGCCGCCGATATAAACCCGGCGCCCATTTGGGTGACCGCCTTTACTACCGGCCAGTTGAGATCGACTGCTGGTATCCGGCGACCGCTGCCGGAGCAAGCCCTATTCACTACGGTGAGTTTCTCCAACTCTTGCAGCAGCGGGCTAATCGTTTCCAGGATGACACCATTTATTCCAGTCTGGCAGGGGAAATGGCTCGGTACATCTGCGCTGGTTTGGGGGTTGCAGACACCGTTAGTCTGATGAGTTTTGTCACCCAAAGCTACCGGAACGCGAGCCCCATCCGCCGGCGATTCCCGCTTATTGTATACATGTGCTCCTATAACGGGATGTGCTATGAGAATACCCGGCTTTTTGAGGCCTTGTCGTCCCATCGGGGCTATATAATAGCCTCGATTACATCTGTCGGGCGGTATCCCGGAAATATGACAATGGACCCTGCGGACCTGCAGGAACAAGTAGCAGACGGATTGTTTGCTATTAATGCCCTGTGTAAGAGTGGGACAATTGATACAACGAAGATCGGGCTCATTGGCTACAGCTGGGGTGGCCCGGCAGCTTTTCTTCTCGCAGATAGCCCCATCGTCGCGGCTGTTTTATCCCTGGACGGGTCTGAGCTCCATTATTATGGTCAATCGGTCGAAGAGGATAGCCTTTTCAACCGACTTCGTCCAAGCCTTTTACGGGTGGCAAAGTTGCGTTTTGCATATGCTTATCTGGAAAGCGGCGGTAAGCAAAACGACGAGCCCGTTGATTCCCTCTTTAATACCCTTCCCAGCCTGCAAGGACCAAAAAAATACATCTGCTTCCCGGGCGCAGCCCATGAGGACTTTTCTTGCCTCCGATACCTGGCGGCGCGTATACGGAATACAGATTCTTCCGGCCTTCCCAATTATCCGGCTTTTGCGATAAAATGGTTTGATAACCATCTGAAAGGTAGCGATCACCCACTGCCCCCGGATTCGGCATATCCAGTTGTTAGCGTCAGATCAGGAACTTGGACAACCATTAACGCAAGTGTTCTCGATGCCGAAGACAAAACTCCGCTGGCCTACGTCAACGTTGGGATTCCAGGGAAGAACATAGGGACGGTGACGAGCGATAATGGCACTTTTAAATTGGACGTGAATTCACAGCTGTCAAATGACAGCCTCGCCGTTTCGATGGCTGGCTATGAGAAGCGCATGGTACCTTTAAGAAAGGTGCCCAGAATCATCGTCCTGGATCGCAAAAGCGGCGCACTTACAGAAGCGGTCGTTACCCAAGGCATTCGACCAAACAAGATACTTGGAAATATAACTGCATCAAAACTGGTAAGCGTCGGCTTTCCCATGCGATTTTTGGGTGCTGAAATAGGCGTGAAAATGGCTTTGGGTAAGCATCCCCGGCGCCTGGAAAAGTTTCATTGTCATGTCTCTGACACGCGGATCGACTCGGCCGTCTTTCGCCTCAATATTTATCGGATGGTCAAGGGCAACACCGAGAACGTGCTTCAAAGGAATGTATTACTCTATATAGGAAAGGCCCCTTCAGGCTACACAGTTGATCTGTCCAGGTTGAACCTCGTTCTGTCCGGAGATATTCTGGTTTCGCTGGAGTTGCTGCGGAGCTATTCGTCCATGGGAAACCCCGGCGCTGTATTCTTTTCGGCCGGTCTCTTTAACTCAGGTACCTGGCGCAGGCAGACAAGTCAGGCCCAGTGGAAAAAGGCGCATGGTATAGGTGTTGGGTTTAATATAGAGGCTCGATAATTTTAGACTGGCAAAGAGGGTTCTGCTCTTTCGGGGACTTTTAAGAGACCTGAAAAGTTGAATCTATTGAAACCCGCTACATATAACGGCCTGGAGGGGCAGGTTCGACACCCTCCCTATCCGCAGGCCAAAGTGAACTTATTCATTTGAGGAATCCCATTACCGAAGAATAAAACAGTCAGGCGGCGGAACTTGCATGAATTTTCACACATTATTAGGATTTTACACCGCCCTTTCCATATTATCTTTAAAAGTGCAGCCCCGCCATCTGACCATCCTGCTTCTTTTTATTCTAACAGCGTCCTTTATTGGGATGACGGCGGGCGCCCAAATGCCCGATAAGAGGTTTTCTCCCGTTGCACTAAAAAAGGACTTTTTGCTGTTAAAGGATACGCTGGAAACAACACATCCTGGTCTATATCGCTATAAAAGCAAGGAAGTAATGGACGCCCTGTTTGACAGCTGCTATCGGAGCATCCAGGACAGCATGACCCTTTATGAATTTTTTCGGATCGTCTGCGTCATTACATCTGCTGTCGGAGACGGTCACGCCGACTGCGAGCCTCCGAAGGGTTTGTTGTACCATGTCAAAAAGCAAACAAAGCTGTTTCCCTTGCGACTCTGGCTCACGGGCGACAAAGCCTATGTCCTGTGCGAAGCGAGCGGCCTTCCATCCGGAACTGAAATAATATCCATTGACCAGCATCCGATCGGCGAGATAACCAGCAGACTGTCCAACTGCTTCCCTGGCGATGGCGCAATCCAAACGAAGAAACTTCACTTCCTGAACGATTTCTTTGGATACTTCAGCCTGGCATATTACATTATCTATGGGCAACAGTCTGTTTTTACGGTAGAATACCGGAATGCCGCGGGCGAAATTCAAAAGAGAGATATGGCGGCAGATTATATCAGGAATATCCGCTGCAAGATCCAGACAGAAAAAATAAAAGGTCTAGCCCTCCACTTCACTCCCGGCGGAGTGGCCATCCTCACCGTCGGGAGTCTGGAGAAAAAAGAATCTAAATTCAATCAGTTCTTAAAAAGTTCATTCGCCAGGATCAGCCGTCACCAGTGCAAAGCGCTGATTGTCGATATGAGGAACAATGGCGGCGGAGAGGATGGGAATGGCGCGGCCCTATATTCCTATCTGAGTAGCAAATGTTTCTCTTATTACGCATCCCTGGAGACAGTAAAACGGAAATACTGTCCGGAAGAACATCCTCAATTACGGTTGCAGCAACCCGCGGCTGCCCCTTTTTCAGGCAAGGTCTATTTTCTGATCAATGGATGGACCTTTTCAGCAGCGGCCGAGTTTTGTGCCGTGGCCCGTAGCGAGAGAAGAGGGCCATTTATCGGCGAGGAGACGGGCGGCGCGTATTATGGCAATACCTCCGGAGATGATATAACGGTGATCTTGCCAAATACAAGGATCAACGTCGACATTGACTTGATAAAATTCACCATGGCCGTCCGCCAGGCAGAATATCCGGATCGGGGTATCATTCCAGAATATCCGGTTATTCCCTCTCTCGCTGATATTATCGCGCAAAAGGATGTTCAATTACAGTATGCTCTTCATCTGGCCGGAGCCAACTAATTAACCACCTATCAAAGTTATGCGTTATTATCCGGAGTGCAGAAATGTAAGGATTGTTATGATCCGGTAGCACCGGGCGAAAATTGTCCTATCCTGGTCACCGATGTCATTACCAGAAGTTAGTGGGGTATCTAAATGACATTGTAGTATTTATGAAGTCATTGATTTTCAATAGATCTCCGATGAAAAAGTAGTGATGTAAGAAAAGCATAGTGCAGGTACCTGCGGTCAATCCCCTGAGGGGCCGCCGTAATTTTGATAAGCGATAACGGAGTGTTTCGCAATTATTAACAATTAAAACACTGCAC
>Ga0105240_10000432_pt1 | contig 77478 bp, 105 predicted proteins | sample KBSC54metaG_FD_80426 | JGI IMG/M metagenome (GOLD analysis project Ga0105240, IMG submission 80426) | Corn rhizosphere microbial communities from Kellogg Biological Station, Michigan, USA - KBS C5-4 metaG | ecosystem: Host-associated > Plants > Roots > Rhizosphere > Soil | place: Michigan, USA...
AGGTATATTTTTATTTATGGGGGTGGAAGGAAAGAGGGGGAGGGAATAAGGGTTTTGTTAGGGGGGGAGGGGGGTGGGGGGGGGGGGGGGGGATGGGGGGATGAAGCTACTGAAATAAATAGTTTGGTGAATTGTGAATCATTGCTTATATTTGCATTGTTCTGTCGTCTAAGCAGGCCAGCGAAGGCCAAGTTGTTGGGCATAATACATAATCCCATTGAGCCGGGAAGGACAGCTAATTGGTTCGCAAATGCTATGGATTGATCCCCGGAAAATATGCGATAGATTAGTTATCATGGTTCGAATCCATGCAGGGCATTTATAAATGATTGGCGGCATGATATCTGCCACATGGTAAAGTTCCAGGAACGAAGAGGTTCGAATCCTTAAGCCAGTCCAAAATATTATATCATGAATGATGCATATTACAATCAATTGCCAGAAATGCATGAGATGTACAATGATCTAAAAACAGAGCAATTAGAAGAGCAATACATAAGAGATTTTATTGAGCTTCAGTACAATAAATATTTCGCAGGTGAACGTTATAATAAATCAACTTTTAAGGCCACCTACGAAAAACTTTTAGTTGGGGCGTTTATAGATTTCAAGAATCAAATCGTAACCCCATTACGCGCTCATGTAGCTGATAGCCCAGAACACCCAGAAATTAACCTTATTTATAAGATTGTACGTAATTGGGGGAACGCTGCGCAAATGGGCAATATGCCGCAATGGTTAAAAGATTACGCTAAAAATGTTAATCAGAATGAAACGAAATGAAGGGAAATATCCAATAGTTGATGTATTGCCCCCCGGCGCAATGCTAGTAAAAGATTATGCCGACTTACACGGAATTAAAGAGCCAGCATTATACAATAGACTCAAAAGAGGCACTGCTGACTTTAAAATAGTTATTTATTTCGAACGCAATTTCATTGTGCGTCAATCTGCTAAAACATGCTAAAAACTATTTTTCAAAATAAATGGCAAAAGGCTTTGTGAATTGTGATTTACGTATTACCTTTATATCGTTGAAGGGAATTAAATAATCACTAAAAACTAAGTTATGAACACAAATACAGAACTTTTCGCAGTTCAAATTCAAGGGGGCCACTATGATGGCCATTATGTTAACACGCATACGGGCGATGGATGGTACAACACCACTACTGACATCGCATCGGCAACCACAAGAGATAAATCAACAACAGAAAGCCGGGCTGCTCATGTGCGTAGCAATGCTCAATATTGCTATGTGAATGGGGCAAAAATTATTGTAGTAAAGGCTAACTGATGAGGCTTTACTAAGCTAGAATATGCAGCGATGCTTATAACCAACGGGCTTCTATCTAATTCATCTTGGAGCGCGTCACTTCCTACTGATAATGAAAAAATAGCTACAATAAGCGTATCCTTGGCTAAGGCCCTTATTGAAGAATGCAATAAATAAAACCTTTTTTATGAAAACAGAATTCAACGGCATCCCCATTACTTACAATGAGCGTCAAGGACATTCTCTAATAAATCAATACAATTTTGGTAACACACGGATTGCCTTTTATAATGAAGAGCAGGAAGATATTATTTGTGCCAGGGAATATCTTGTTTGCCTATGGCATATTAAACCTAAAAAACAATAAGCCATGTTACACACAGCCTACGTAATTGTCGATAACTGTGCAGATACAAGTAAATACTATTGGGGTCCAAATGGCTGGACTCTGGATTTATTTGAAGCGTATTACTTTGAATCAGAACCAGCCGCCGAAACCAGGAAGGCAGATGAAGAGTTGACGGCTATCGTAGAAACTATTGAAATTGACTAGCCATGATGCAGGCGGTTCTAGTGATAGCGGCGGCGGAGACGGTGGAAGTAGCGATTAACTACCATTAAAATTAATAAAGATGCAAGAAATAAGAATGAATACAATCATTGATTTGGTAACTGACACCTCCTTAATAGCATATAAAACGAAGGATGGACAGATAATGAAGCTCCAAAAGACAGGGAAAGACCAATGGATATTTGCTAACATTTCCTCTACAGTTGGCTATTTAGGGGTAAATAACACGCATGATTGGGAATATCGCAATTTTACCAATCCCGCTTTAGCAGTAAAATCGATTATGATTAAGTTTGAAGACGTTCGTATTTTTGTTTTCGAATCTTTCTCCGAATTCGTAAAATACTTGATATAATGCCATCGTCCTAGAAGCGTTTCATAAAACAATGATCCCCGGCCATAGACATAGCGCGGGGATTTTTTCTGCTGTTAACAACTAAACATTACAAAGTTAAGTCAGTAGATAGTAGATACATCCAAAAACAAGTGTCCACAGGGGTAATTCTATGAGGGGATTTGTTTCTTTGAGTGGTTTCATGAACAATGTTTTAAGTTAAAAAGCCCAACATAGATATGCTGGGCCGTCTTGCTTGCCTTCAATTTATCTATGAAGAAAGGTTAGTACCCGGAATAAGAGCGATGCACACGGTCACACATATTCTTTTCAGACCTACATGCGGAAATGAATAATATACTTACTATTCCGAGATAAAAAATAATGCGCTTCATGATTTAGGGTTTTAAAAAAGGGCGGAACTATAAAACCTAAGCTATCCCGCCCTCCAACTTAGAATTCGCTCCCCGTCATATTAACGCCGTCCGGAGAACCACCGGCAAGAAGTTGAAAAAGGGTTCCCGGGAAATTCCGGGAACCGGTTACTAATGAATGCCAACCAGCATCCGTTAGCCGCTTAAACCTTATCTTATCGTATTAGAACACTCTTTAATTCATTTTAAAAGTGGGAGCCGCTATGACCCGTAAGCGACTCCCTGGTGGTCCTGTGGTGATGATCCGTATGAAAAAGGCCTAATTATTTTGTGCGCGTTTCGGTTTCCAATCGGGCTTATTGTCTTTGAATTGTGCGTATTCCGGGTCGTCCGGTGATGGATACATTTCTCTCACTACTCCCCCTTCTTCCTCTTCTATTGGTTCTTTTTTATTACTCCATATAGCCAAAGACAATACAAACAATGCACAGAACCCGAAAAAACCAATGGCGTATTTTAAAAATGTCATGGCAAGGGGTTTTAACTTTTGAATAAGATATAGGGGAAGGATTAAAAACCGAGGCTTTACCTACCTCGTGCGAATTCTCCACTGTCTGCCAGCTTCTACGAATAAGGATGATCATCCTGCGGGTCTTTATCCTTCGGTCCGCCTTGCCCAAGGGTTTTCCTATCTGGGTGTTCTCACCAGCTTAGTTTACTGTGGTGTTTCTCCCACTCCCAACAATCTATACTACGCCTAAAGGCCGTAAACCTCCTTTATTTTGTAGCTTGCCTTTATACGCAAGAATTTAAAGAACTTTTTAAAAATCCGCCCCTCGGCTGAGCGGATTCTCCTATGATGACCTGTCCAGATGAAAAATATCAGAACCTAAACTAATTCGCGCTTCTTAAAGGGTACTGGGTCTATGTTTTCTCCACGGTCTATGTGTATTTGCTTTAAGACCTCAAGGGCTTTACTCATCCCGATAAATAAAGCGTCCTCATAGCCAATATTCTCATCAATATCCCCTGTCCATCCACCGGGGATGCGTGAAAAATTTCTTACCCCAAATGGTCGTAACTCATTCAAAAGAGCCGCTTCCATTTTAGCATATTCGGCCCGAGTATAATTATCTGGCCAATCAAAACCGCGTCTTGCAATACACCAACTATCCGACCCATTTAAGGTGCCACAAAAGCAAAAGGAAGGATTCATTGGCTTTATTTCATCTCTAAAATAAGCCTGTATAATTTTGTTCTCTGCTTCAGGATATGTCATGTGAATTATTTTTAGCGTTCGTTAAAATCATAAAGCGCCATTTCCAGATACGCGGTAAAAGTACGCTTATCTTCTTTAGCCCGTTTTTTGGCCTTCTTTTCAACATCCTTGTCTATCCATGCCGCTACATATACCTTGCCGCGCCTTTCTTTCTTTGTTCCTTTTTCCATACCACTAAATAAAACCTTTTCCAACAAACGGCAAAATATTTCTTATAAATTGTTTTGAATATACCTATTTACCCGGAATTTAGTTTCTGCTATTGTTTTTTTGACGCATCTTGCATACTTTAGCATTTCAATTGCAATAATGCATTATTAACAATTAAACTCGAATCACATGCACGATTCTCGTGGTGCCCCCGGGAGGCCAAAATCCCACTTTTTATACGATAATATTATACACCAGGTTTCCGCTAACAGCACCGTCCTTTAACCGGCCATTCGCCCGAGCAGTAACAACGCCCGAATGATCTGAAATATGATTGTTCGGGCATTTTGCATTATAAAAATGCCCCTGACGTACCGCTACGCCAAGGGCTCCCCTATAAAACCCTATCGAGAAACCTAGTTTATGCCTCGTTTTGAGACAAGGCTCCAGAACTTGCTAAGACTATTATATTCTTATTTGCTGGTAATGGTTCGTTTGTAGGCCACCGGACAGAGATAAGCCGATCTTTTGCCAATCGCGCCACCGCTACGGCATCACCTGTATTCCCTCCAAGGATATGGAATGCGTCATTATCTTCCCCGATATATAGCCCTACATGATGACCTCCTGGTCGATTGAATACCATAATAGCCCCCAACCAATGGCCGTTTGTCCAATTGCCCCAATTAGACCAGCTAACAGCAGCCAATAAATTATTTTTATCTGGGGGTGTGTATCCTGACTCTTTAGCGACCTCTCCTAAAAAGAGCGAACACCAAGCAATTGAGTCATGGGTGTACCAAGTTATCCCAAAATCATGCGCCCATTGCATTATGGTTGGGTTATCCGCGCTGCCAGCGCCTTCTTTTAGTCCGTAGTACTTTAAAGCCGTTACTAGCATTTTTGGCCCTGTTACATCAGCAAGCCATTTGTATTGATCCGGTAGTGTCATATGTGGAAAAGTTGGAACATCACAAACGTGATGCTGATACAAAATGAAATAATAGCAACTTCCTCAATTGATTTTAGTCCTATGGTACGTAATAACCTATCCCACCATGAGGTTGTTGAAATGGAAAGATGGAAGGCCGGTAAATCACTGAACTTATTGTACGCAACTGCAAATACCGATGTTCTCAATAACAACAGACTGGATAATTCCCAATAATTTCTGGATATATAAAACACGCCAAGACAAAGAAGGGTATAGCCAGTAAAATACCAGCCGTGTTCTATTTGCTTAGTGATCTTATTGGCAATTCTTTTCCGCCTTACTGAGTCATTCCATTCAGCTATGCCAATATTCCCCACGGCAAATATCACCCATACTGTTATTATAAATAGTGGTTTCATGGTTTTACCAGCCGATATATACGCCACGGGCGGCTTGTTCCTTTGTGGTATTCTGTGCAATGTTTGTCGGATTCTTAAAGATGGCCCCCATGATTAAAAAAGAAAATACAATTACCCATACTAATTTCACGGTATTTAACTCTCTATTCATTTTAATGGCCAGCTTTTCAATGATAATAAGCCCGGCAATCAAAGCTACTATGAAGGCTCCTATCCAAATCCAATATGAAGGAAAGGAGGATACATACCTCCATGCTTCACCGAAAGAAATGTATTCTGGCATAGTTTAAAGTTTTACTTTGTTGCCATTGTTTCGTACAAGATAGCCGCCGACAAAAGAGCCAGCCATAAGAATCAGGAATAGCCAAAAATTAAGATGTATCATATTGTGTATTTTGGGTTAAAAAATCGAACGAATACGAGCGAATGAATCCGGCATATAAGGTCTTATCAATCCACGGCCTGCCAAGTAAAATATCAATACAACAAACTCATATACTACAGGCCATTGGTTATAGTTAAGCCAGAACATGATAAGATCAACAACGGGGTACATCATTGCCATAAAGAAAGCCAAAAACACAACAGTACTATATTGAACAGCCGTTTTAGTGGCTGCTATCAGAAATAATAGCCTAGAAATATGATTAGCCGTTTCTTTAAAGTACCAAAATTCAGCTATTTTTTGATGATGCCATGGCCATAAAAACCAATCTTTTTGCCGCACTATTATACTGTTATCGAAATAGTAAATATACGTCGGGATTTCGGGTATTTCGAATCCCAACAATATCATTACTACTATCCAAATAATCCGCCTCCTATTATCGTCGTTACGTCTTAGGTGGTGGTGGATTTGTTCCGGGCGGAAGACTTCCATCTGCTGGTTTTGGCCCCGGCTGACCGGGTTTAATTGGTTTTGTTGGCTTTACGGGCTTTGTGGCTTTAGACATAAAATATAATTTAAGCTGCTTTACGATTCTTTTTCTTTGGTTTATCCGAAGATTGTTTTTCTTTCCATTTATCAAAGCGATACGAGATATAACATCCTGTCAAAGTAGTTCCGGCTGTTAATAGGAGGGTTCCCATCCCCTTTAAAACATATATCACCAAAGATGCAGCAAGCGAGCCGCTCCACAGTAACTGCATACTTGCAATAAGTCCCAAAAGACAACTCTTAAATAGAGTTGAAAATTTTTCTTGATAACAAATTTTGATGAAGTGGATGAGCTTCTCCCATAGTGTTTTTCCCATGGCATAATAAGGTTTTGAATGGTTTCATTTGGTATGTTGTGCTGCATAATCAGAACTTTAATATGGAATAAGAAAGTGTAATGCCAATACCGTACCCAACTCCATTATTAGTAATAAATGCCCCTGCCGAAGGCCCTAAACTCCATCGTTTTGGTCTAACATTCACTTTTTTATAATCTTCGTAAAGATTGTTATATTTTCTGGAAATCTCAAATAGATCGTTATTGGATTGGCTAAACATGGAGTAAAGATAATTCTTTACGCTATCGGAGAGTTTTCTTTCTGACTTCAGACGATCAATAAGACTATCAGAAAGATATTCATACCCGCCTACAATTTTGGCCGCGCCTTCATATAAATCCCTCAATGAGTCACATCCGGCTAATTGACCCAGTGTATCATTTTTAGCTTTCAGAGAGTCTATTTTACGTATCAACCATTTCAAGCGTGTCGCCTTATCTAATACCATTCCTTCTTGCCATTTTTGATCTATTTCTAAGGAATCATTAGCATGCCGGAGCTTACTTAATGAATCTGTTAAAACTGCTGTTATTTTAGCCGCTACAGCACTATCCTTATGCGCTTTATTCGTTATACTATCTATCACTGCTTTATCTACAGCATGATCTGGCCCCGGCTTTCTTTCACATCCCCTTAATCCAATGATTAAACCTATAGCAATAGCCGCTCCTATTATGATATATGCTATGAGGTTATTTCGGGTCAAGCAAACGCGTTTTTTGTTTTATCAAAAATGCGAGCCCGTCCCATCCGGTTCCAATGACAAACCCATGCCAAGCACTTAATTCAAATCCAAAAAGATCATGAATGAATCTAAGAGAAACGACCACCATTAAAAGAGTAGCTATTATTCTTTTGAAATTATCCGACCATAAATACGACCAAGAAAATTTAGTAGGGCTATTTGGCGAAACGGGCACCCTGGCATATGTGCCTAAAAGGAGCGTAATGAAAATACCTATGAGGGCAAAGAAGAATGCGGCTCCTAAAACATTAGGATCGTTATCCTTTCCAAGTACTTCGGTCCAGAATGGGCTCATAATGGGGATTTTATATTATAAATATAGTAAATTTATCTCATCTTCAAAATAGTGGCTACGGCACATCGGGTATTTATTATTTCAGTAGGGTATAGGCTTATTTCTATCTTAAACTCTGATCCGTCTGTGTGAAGACCGTAAAGGGCCATTTCAGATTCTCCCATTTGTCTTATTTTGGGCGCATGAGCAAAGTGCGCTAAGTGTCCCTTGTGCTTTACTCTGAATCTTTCCGGCATCAAATCGGTTATGTTTTTCCCGTCTAGTCCCCCATTTACATACCCAAATAAATCATTGGACGGCGGTGTAGAATAGAGGATCGTTCCATCTGAAAGATCAACGATGATGGCGCTTACACACCGCGTTATTTGTTCGTCAAAGATGGGCTTGGCGTTGCGCATTGCCAGCACTTTCAATTCTCGTATTTCTTTTTCTATCTCCATTTTACTTTTTTTGAATCCATAAGAATACCAATCCAATAGCCTGCGCTATTATTATCATGATTGATCCGTAAAACATTTTTTCAATCCTAGAAACTTTATCCTCTGTAATTCCCTGTCTTTTGTCAAGGGTATGGATTTTTTCATTGTAAATAGAATCCACTTTTATTTCAATGGTATTTACTTTTTTACTCATCTCTTCCATGAGTACTATACCCCGTATTTGTATTTCTTTCTCATCCATTACGGAAGTTGCTTGGTTTTGAATTTTCTATTGTGATGAATCCAAGGTTGAGCTGCCGAAATTGAGACTGTTATATGCGTCTGTACTGTATCTTGTCCACTGTGATTGTCGGATACGAAATCTTGAAAAACATATGTTCCATTGATAAGATTAGAGGCTGTAACGGTTTGTGTATTAGCATTGGTAAGGGTTGCTGTATTGGGACCGCTTATCTGAGTCCAAGCATGGGAAGCAATAGCACAACAAATAACATTGGTGGTGTCGGCAACCGTCATTACTTTCAGCATATTACCGGTTGTCGTAATGGTAGTGCTGGATGTACTTATGCTTTGATTGAGTGCATTTACGGTGGGGGGTCGCCCGTTTACTAAAGTGGTCGTTTGCGAAATTGGGGTAACAATCGTGGGGGTTATTATATCTATGGCGTTGTAGTGGAACTGGTCCATATTGGAAGTGTCTTTTAACCAAATGTTGTTCTGAAGGCCATTCCCCATGACATTGGCCTTGTTACGTCCCCACGTGTATATGCTATCTCTCGAATCCCGTGCGCCTTTCGTGGTCCCGAACCAATTAGTTGACCATATATCTTGCCAATCGTTCTTTGTTGTGTCGCCTATCTTGACCGGGATGCCTGATGGATTTTCGCCGTTGTTGAGCGGCCAGCCGTAAGAGAAGTTACCTCCCTGGTAAGTATACCGTCCCACGAATTCCACCCCATTACCCACTTCTCCAAAGGAGTTCCACCCGCAACCCCAAAGACGCCCAGAGCTATCTATAAAATGTATCGCTTGCCAATCCACATCAAATTTCTTTATGGGCTGCGTAAGGCCCCAAAGAGCTTTTATTGATGTTGGCGTAGTAAAGGCAGTAGAACCACCGTATAGACTTGTGCTTGTTCCGGCAACGTACGGATAACCCATTGTCTGGGACCCCGTTGCGTCCGGCATTATGTAGCCCCAGAAGTCACTGGATGCTACAAAAACATCTACGCCTGGCCTTGGAAGCGAGATAGTCTGATGGGGCGTACGGCTGGGGGGCACCCATTCATATACGGTAAGTCCGTCGCTGCTCAACCCTACGATGTGATTGTATCCCATGACGATCTTCCGCAGCTTGGCTGTAGAAAATTGTGTGGGCTTCATGTTGGTGCCGGTCCAAGGATCAAGATTTCCGCCTGCATAGAAGAAGCTATAGTTATCTTGCCCAAAATACCACGGTGTTGAGTCAGACCGGAGTGTCATGTTGGCAAAATCGAAGTACGTAATATACCAGTTACCATTAAAGGCGGCTCCGGTTGTATCGGTATCTACCCGCCAGAAGCTATCCTTATTGTCTAAAAAGAAAATTTTACTTTGCCATATGTACCCGAATCTATCAATTACATTCATGTAGTTGAAAGCAGGTGTGACGACTTTCCAATGAAAACCGGAAGGCTCTTGCCATGTTTTTATATGTGCCCCGCCGTTATTTGAATAGCCTTTAACGGTGGAATCAGAATACACATACCACACTCTGTATTCGGCTTGAACGACCTGTTTGACGGTTTGAGCATTGGCAATAAAAGCCCAAGAAAACAGTATAGTTAAAATTGTCTTCATATTTTAATACCAGCTGGATGTGCCGCTGTCGAAAGTTAGTACTACCAACCCACCGGCACTAGGCGTTGTTATGCCGTCCACAACGGTGCCGTTACCGTAAGTAACTGTTGTAACGGCTTGTGTGTATTTTATATAAACTACGTCATTATTGTTGGGGCTAGACGGTAAATTAACTGTCAACGTAGCGATGGTCCCAGATGGATTTATAATATTATACTGATTAGCTACTAAGTTCACCGTTCCGCCGGTAGCCGGAGTTGATATTGAATGTAGGTAATTATGAATGCCGTTCAATATATCCCTTTTAACACCGTTCGTGCTGCCATCTACAAAATATAGATTAGTGCCGTTATACCACATATTCCCGCTAGCGGTGTTAACGCCTCCTGTAGACGGGTCCGTACCTGCCGGAAGGTTCAAGGTGGCGTGACTAGATGTTGATAGCCCGAATCCCACTCCTATAGTATTGGTGGGTGAGGCTCCATCAAAATAAGCATACCCATCAGCTATGAGAGAAAAATTAGACGACCCAACCCCCATATGTGTTATCCCAGCTGCTACATCCAAAGCCAACAATCTGCCAGTCGCAGTAGAGTTAGTACTCATAGTCGGCTGATTGTCTATTCTTAGAGTGGCTGGGCTAGAATAGGTAATGCTTGAATTCGTACTCGTAATCGTAGGGGCTGAAAACAAATAAGCAGAAAAATTACTTACTGTGCCGCTGGCCGCTGTGACCGGATTATTTATAGTGGATGCCACTTCCAAAAGTTGAGAACCGCCCGTACTAGCGTATTGTCCCCCTGTTAAGTTAACGCCTGCGGTAGACCATATGGATAGATTAGATAGCTTGCTGCCGGATGTACCCAAAGCCAACGTAAAATTGGCACCCGATAAAGTTCTATTACCCGTAAGCGTTCCGTCTGCATTGTATATATTTTGTCCGCCGTCACCTGCGTCTATCCAACAAGCGCAAGATGGCTTATACCATTGAAGTGAATCTACGGTCGTATTATAAATCATCAGCCCACTATCCGGTCCATTTATCGTTAACGTAGCCGCAGCCCCGGAACCGCCCCCACCAGAGAAAGCGATACTTATACTCGATCCCGGCTTATACCCTTCTCCCGGATCGATGATTGTGGGAGTTGCAATACCTCCACCAGACAACATGAAATTTATTACAGCCCCCGTCCCTGTGCCTGTGATTGTCTGGACTGGAACCGTAGTATATCCAGTCCCGGCAGTAGTAATATTTACGGCTCCTATATATCCTATACTATCACGTTGACCTTGACGCATCCTTGGCAGTATAAATCCTCTTGTTCTGCTGGTAACGTCTAATTTAGCTGAACCCGCTGGATTTATGGTGCCGATAGAGGTTTTGCCTGTAACCGTATTCAACCAGTTGTCTCCATTCTCTGCCCAGATGCTATAAAATCTATTGGACGTTCCCCTTGAAAGTATAGTGGAATGCAAATCCAATATCCCACGAAAACCCGGTATAACATTGCCCGTTTCCGTGTTGTTCCATTGGAAGTTTGTCCCCATTAATGATACTGTATCTCTGTCGGTTCCATTACCCAATCCTCCATTGAACTTGTGCATTGGAAAACGGGTGGAGCTGCTCGTAATCGTATACACGGTATTACTGAACGGTGAAAACCGCATAACCTCACTAGCCATCGATGATCCTTGACCAGCTTGAAAATCCATCGCGGAGTTAATATATCCAACACCTCTCCCTAACGTACTTGGATTGGAGGTGTTGCCAATTTGTAAGTTACCTATCGTCGATCCAAAACCCGGAACGAAAATATTACTCCCGGTATTTAATGATAAATGCCCATAAACAGTCAAGGCTGAGCTGTTAAGCACGGATGGACTAGCGCCCCCATTTATAATCATATTTGTGCTGGCACTTTGTCCGCCTATTAATCGTAAATGGTTATAAACATTATCATTCCCCATTACATCTATGAGCCTTAACCCAACAGTATAATCTTTTGCACGGATATTCAAGGAAGACATGTTAGAGAAAGGAAGATGCGGACCGGAAAAGGCTGTTCTTTCCGTATACATAAATGCGTTCGTCGGATCGTTATCGATATACCACAATACGGAATTAACGCCCGTTTTACTTCCAGCGCCGGACGAGCTGGTTATTTTCATCCAAACAGAATCCGTTATATACGATGTAATGGCTATCGTATCTATGGGATTAGAAGTTAGAGAATAGCTTACTCCTGTAAATGTAATACCTGTGGGCACGTTGTAGCCAGATATTGGATTGGTTGGAGAGTTCGCTTTTATAATAACTGCCTTTGTTAAGACGGGTATATTTGCATTAAAAAATATTATTTTTCCCAAGGTATCATATCCAGTCTTTGTCAGATGTATTTTGTCTCCCGAGTTTACATAAGAGCTAAAATTGTAGTTGTTCATCTCAGCTGTGTTCCATAGCTTGTTTAAATCGATTACCGTTACACCCAAGGATTGCAATATGCCGGAAGCCATCCACTTATTCAGTCTGGCGATGGCTTGGTAATAAGATTTAGTTGTGCCAGACCCGTCACCAGGGCAGTTCAACATCACGCAAGGAACTTGATATTGTAGGCAGGTTTCGGCCATCCAAACTAAATTATCCCGAACAATACTATCTGATACCCCAGCAGCAAGGTCATTTATTGCACCCTCGATAATTGCAAAAGAAGCTTTTCGACCAATCGTTCGACTTCCTAGTCCGTCATTGGGATTAGAGGGAAGCCCAAGCACATCACGTAAAAATCGAGAACGCATCTGAGAGGTAGTCTGCCCGCCGATCCCCATACCGTACCACTTATAATGCGTTAGGCTATCCAAAGTATGCGTAGTTGTTCCCCAAGGATCAGCAATCGTAGGATTCCATCCACCCGGTTGTTCTAGCGGACCAGTAAACCAAGGATGGGCGGCCGCAAAAGAATTGCCTATATAAACCCCAATGGGTGTCAATAACTGAACGGAATCATTTGACGTACTATTCACCAGCCAGCCGCCAAAGTCAGCGCCTTTTCCTACTGTTGTATAATAAGAAAGAGCGGAGTCTATATTTGCCCACCCATAATTAGTTACCGTATCCGACGTGCCATTAACGCCTGATGCAGGCTGATAATATTGTATTCTCTGCGTGGTAGCATAATTGGAATTGTATTTATTCAACAGACTGTCGCCGCCTATAGTGACTACATTGCTCGCTCTGGTAATCCGTAATGGGGCTGTCGCCTGCGTTATCGTGTCCGTTCCGCTGCCCGCAGCATTAAGAGTAGTTCCAGATATGGAAAGATTGGTGCCTAATGTGAGTTCTTGAAAATTACCAGCCCCTGTAGCTCCTAATAAAGACTGCCCAGAAGCGGCCTGTAACTTACCGTATGTTACAGCGTTATTGTTTATTTTACCAGTAGTTATAGCATTGCTGGCAATCGTTAAAGCTCCTGTATTGGCTATTGTAGCGTCTCCACTCAAGGCTACGTCTGTGGCTATGTTAGAGGCGTTTCCTACGAAAATATGCGTATTGGTTAAGGCGCTAGAGCCACCACTTGAACTTATAACGCCACCAGATATTGTGATTCCTGATCCTGCTGTTATATTCGTCGGTACTCCGGACCCATTCCACCCTAAAAGAGTATTGGCCGTAGAATTGGCTATTGCGGTTGTTATGGAACTGTCGGAATTTTTCGCCTGCGATATGAAGGTGCTGCCGTTTAGATTATTCAAATACAGCGTGTCGTTTGATATATTCCCTACTTGAACCCCTGTTCCTGACACTCTATTTTTTACAAACAAAGTATCGGGGGCTAACGAAGCTGGATTCCCAGACCCATCCCAACCCAGTATATTATTAGCGGTTCCATTGGCTATTTTAGAGGTCAGCGCATTGGTATTTGAAGTAGAATCCCACGAAATAAAAGTGCTACCAAAAATAGTTTTTATATTGTTGGTGGTCGGTATTGCCAAGCGATACCCGGAACCCACATTTGAATTAGTCCCTCCGCTTCCGCCCCCTGCTCCCACTACAAGACTATCCCATAAAGCTGCTGCTCCAATGCCCCCTTTCTTACATACCCATATCCCAGCCGTTCCGAAAGTTGGATTGCTGTTATAAACAACGTTGCCAGTAATCCACAAGCCAGTAGTTGGAAAGGCACTCATGTATAAGGGCGTAATAGACGAAGGCACCAAAGCCCATACACTAGTGCCAATGTCAGTACGTGCAAACTCTGCCGATTGTCCGTCATGCAATACCAGCATTCCGCTATCTAAACTACCGGGAAGAGATATATTACCGCCCGATTTAAATAACAAAGCATTATTGCTGGTATGAGATGCGTCATAAGCTCTTATAAAAAGATGCTCCGTTGGGCTAAGATTGCTGTTAATGGTCGTTACATAGCTGGATACAGAACTGCTTACGTTGGTTATAATGTCGGTAAAATAACCCGTGTTTAAGGTGTTAGCAGAGACGTTTATGTTCTGCCCGGTAAAAACAGTTGTTACGGTATTGGTTGTTTGCCCAACACCACGTTGAATAACGCCGCCGCCCGAAGTTCCGCCCGGAGAGGTATAGAATTTTCCGGTGATGGGGTTGGGAGTTAGCCGGTATCCTAGAATGTCCATTACGCTATTGTCATTCCCAAACACGTATCTGGTGTTACCTACATTGGACAGGTGAATGTCGTACACGGTAATGCGGGAACTATTGGTGGCATAGATGCCAACGCTGTCTGACTCAAAATAATCCTGCGTGAAACTTACCCCTTGTGCATTATAAGTATATACAGCCTGATCAAACCCTTGAACCGATATGTTATGAAAAGTATTGCCTCCTACGATCTGGTCATTGCTTGCGCCTCCACTAATCAAAACAACGCCTCTCGTTCCGGCTGCCCAACTAGGGCAATCGAATTCGCAATCATCAAAAGTTGTCTGGTTGACTTGCCCATCCCATACCACGGCATGAGAGGCTGTATCGGTGGTACAATAGACTCTTACTTGACGGAAAGTTAGGAATTGATGCGCCATATCAAAGGCTCCATCATGACAGTATAGGTTAATACCCGTACCTCTGAAATTCGTTACATCCACTCTGTCCATTTCGAAGTTCCACAAACCACCCGTAGTTGACCCCGGAACCGCCGTAAAGTCAAATCCTTTTTGACCTACGTTACTGGCATTGGCTACAATGGATATATCTGTCCAATAAATTTCATTAGACTGACCGGGGCCAAGACGTATGAAAGATTGGGCACCGCTGGCGGTTGCCTGGAAGCGTGTATTCCTACGGCTTTCCCCTCTCATGGATAATTGCGCTGGATAAATAAGAGAGTCGATCAGGTATATCCCCGATGGAACATATAAAGTACCACCCACACAACTATTCATAGCAAGCTGTGTACGTCTTGTAACGTTGGTGCTATTGTCGCCGTTCACACCCCAAAAATGCAAACTTTTTAACCCGTTGTATTGACGTATCCACCGGCCAGGGCTTCCCGAACTAATGGCAGTTGGTTTGAATATTGTTCCCGAATCTTCTACAGTAGTTGTAGTGGAAATCCACATCATAGGTCCACCTGCAACTGTATCCGTAACCACAACCACCGCACTGTCCGTTAACCCTGCCGTAGGTAGCGCATACAAATTGGCTATTGTTTTAACCGTCCGGATATTGGCCTTAGAATTGACTACGTAAGGTGTCCCAGACGTTCCAGAACCCGTTATACTTATTTCCGTACCCTGAGTTACGAGTCCTGTTATGTTAGAAATGTATCCTGCCGGATTGGTAGCATTATAAGGAGTGAAGCCCAAAGCTCCCGTAATATCTCCTGATCCTACGGCGGTCGCACTTGTTACCAAACCTTTGCCATTCACCCCAAATTTCAAAAAGGTATTGGAGCCAAAGACATTACTATTAACTGTTGCTAAGGTGAAAGGTACTGATCCTGTTCCTGATGCCGTACCGTCTCCTGTAAGGGCTGTAATACCGCCTCCACCCCCTCCCCCGCTTCCATCTGTTACCCATGAAGCACCGTCAAATGTTTCTTTCTTTAAACTATCCGTATTCCATCTGGTGTCACCGGCAGCAGCAGAGGACGGTCTTTGTGCTGTTGTACCCTTGGGAAGTCCAAAAGCAGATGTACCATACATCCTAAACAAGAAAGCTCCTATATTAAGAGAGTCAGTTCGAGACGTAGCATTATTCGCGAAAATAGTTTCCTCGATTCCCGGTGTTCTTCCAGTCCACGTAAGATTGGGGTATACCCCCGTTATGGTTACTAAACCTAGTCCTGTTGGGTTTAATTGACTTGGAATTGCCGGAGTGTTACTTAAATTGAGATAGTTGGTTATGTAGGCTAAATTCTTCCCTTGAATTGAGTTTACGGTGATGGCAGGCCAGTTCCCCGACGCGTCACCTCCTGATGCGGTAGATGACAATGTAGATATGGAACCTAAGCCAAGGTTAGATCGAGCGGTTGTAGCATTAGCTAAATCACTTAGATTATTAACAGCCAAAAGACATCCAGCACAACTTCCGGAACTTCCTTGAAGATTTAATTCTATGAGATTTGCATCTGCCGTAGAATCTTTAAACATCCAAAAATTATTATGCCCCCCGACATACACGCCGTTCGGTTGCAATAAACCTCCGGAATCGACTACAATTAAGAAATTACCAGTTCGATATTTTGCTAGATTCAAATATGTTTTAACCTCAACAATAGATTGATAGGGTCTGTAAATAAAATTTGTCTGATCATAGAACATACTACGAGCATCCGTAGGTGTTGCTTGCGCTATCCCCAGAGCCTTATTTGTAACCGTATGTAAGCTAGGATTATACGTCTGAGAATTTACTTTAACGCATAATAATAGTATGATTATCGTCAGAAAGAGGGAGGGATATTTATTCCCTAACCTCCTTCTTTCTTTTGGAGCCATATCGTTCAATTTTATTATTTATACATAAACCATTCCTGTATTATTTTTTCTGCGCCCTAATAATTTTCTAGCCAGTCCCTTGTATTTAACATTTTTTGCTTCGGCAGCATCTTTCGCAGTTTCATAAAAAATGCCAGTATTTAAATCTAAGACTAGTCTTGCGCGACCGCTCTTCTCCCTATAAAACATACTTAATTTTCCTTTCTTGCCAGTTTGAGGATTATTTTCCGGCTTCAAAAAGACAAATTTACCATTTCTTATGGCGTCTGCGGCGTTATCGGCATGCGTACCCCACGCCAGGTTTTCCAACCGAAAATCTAATTTATCATCATTCAAATGCCTAACAAATTTAAAGTTATTCGGATTGGGAATAAAATGCTCTGCCAATAACACGTGGAGAAATTTCTTGACTCTTCCGCCATTCATGCATAATGATACTGACGGGTATTTTTGTCTTATAACAATGGCTAATTTTTTTGCTTTCATAATGTAAAATCCGTTGCCAGTATTTACAACCCTGTCATAACTAAATACCTCACCAATAGAGTTGATTTTAAAAAAACCTTCGAATCCTTTTATGTCTACAAATTCATTCATTATGAAAGAGTTAAAGTTTGTGAAGTGTCCATGCTGGCAGCTACCCGCGTGTAATAATATGAAAATCCGCCAAATTGTATCAATGACTGCCATACGCTATCCGGTATAGTGCCATTATTCAGCGGAGTATTGAACCACGTTGATTTTACAGATTCTCCAATAGGAACTTTTACAATAAGGTATTTATTCGGCGTACTGGCTCCCGGTAAGGTTATTACAAAGGGGGCATTGTGCGTTATGGCAAAAGTCGATTGATAAGTGAATGGGTCTAAATTGGCTTGCAAGTCTGGGCCTGGATCAGTGTCCATATAAGCGAAAAAGCCCTGTAATACAGCCGTAACCGTCAAAGTAGCTGTATTACTAAATACTCCTGAAGGTGCGGCAGGATTGCTTACTTTTACGAAATATACCCCACCACTATCAGTAAGCTGCGCATTTGTTTTAGAATAAGAACTACTTGTGGCTCCCGGTATAAGAACAGAGTTGAGATACCACTGATAAGCGAATGGTGCTGTTCCTGTAACCGATACGCTAAACGTTCCGGTCTGCCCTACGAGAACGCTTTGGTTATTTGGTCCTGTTATCACTGGGGGAGATTGGCCCAGATTGTTCAATATTTGCTTTGCTTGTAAGGCATAAGGCCCACATAATGATAAAAGATACTCTGCTGTTCCTCTTAAAGTTGTATCGTTCGGAGCGGCCTGAAATCTTAATCCCAAAGACCTTCTTATCCTATAAATAGTTCTGCCCAATAGTGGATCAAGCGTTCCGCCTTTGAAAAAGGTTTGTTTGTCATTATCGGCATTGGCCAAATATTGACTAATATCAGCGATAGACAAAATGGTTTGTATAGAGTATTCGCTTGGCATTAATAATACCTATTTGAATTAGTTACCAAATATTGCTCTTTCAGTATCATCAATTGAGCATTTTTTAAACTCTGCCCTACGGAAATAGCTCTTACAGCAGAAACTAAATAATTATTAAGCGTATTTACGTAATTCTGATAGTTTGTATCCTGTAAAATGCCGGGTGAAGACTCTTCGGTCTGAATTAAATTATAGGCAAAATTCTCCCCATACCCCGTAAATGATTGTATTGCAGAAAATGTATAAAGGACATTCCCGCTTCCATCTAACCAATTAATTACGCAGTTAAGTGCGATGTCTTGCGTAAGGGGATTTATTGTAATTGGATTTGTCGCCAAGGGCCAAGGAATAGCCGCGACAAATTGTGCATTCTGTACTGTATATAGGAGAATTTGCCGCGACGCTATAGCCACATCGGAACCCGTAGAAATATCTTGAGCGATAATCGCACTAGGATCGATTGTCGCTCCGGTGTTAACCGATCCTAAAGATACGTTGGGGACTATCGGCATTTTATTGGTTTGTTAAAATTAATGAAAATGGTTATATTAGTCAAATAATCCTTCTTTTTTAAGTCCTTCTTGCATTCTCAGTCTTCGGGCTACATTGTCATACACAGCCTTGTAGGAGTCAGCCTTTAGACCCTTCCCGGTTGTCGGTCGTCCTTGCAAAAATTTGTCTCCTTCTAAATGGCCGTTATTGTAATAATCATTTAGCATTTGATGCCCCGTACCTTCGCCTCCGTTGTATTCTGCAAGCGCAAAAAAATCTCTGGCTTTAGGAGAAAGTTTTATCCCCCGATGTGCCGCATATGAATCTATATCGTCATAATGATATTTCATGATAGCTGCCTTAGCTTGCATAGCAGCATCCACGCTTTTGAAATCATTTCTCAAAAAACCACCGGTTTCGTTTTTTGCTCCTCTGAAGTTCTTTGCAAAATCAGCACTCAAATATCCTTTTTTAACTAAATCCGGGAACCTATCTGCAAAAGTGTTTAATCCAAAATTCTCCTTTCCTTCGATAGGATATTCTTTATCTCCGTAATAATCCTGATAACCAAAATCAGAGGGTTTTCTATGTTTGGTATCAATTCCTGATTTGTCTTTAAAAAGCCCACTCATACCCTCTTCCATAGCAGATGAATACAATAAAGCCGGATCAAGGCCGTATTTACCTGCTGCTTTAGCCGAAATTTCTTTAGCTGTTGCCGAGCCTGTTCTCGGAGTTTCATTTACTTTCAAAACGGTGTCTCCTCTTCCCTCTAAGCTCCCGTATTTCCCCTGCCATTGTTTGAGGTAATTTCCTCTTGAAGCTGCATCATTGAAATTGGGCAACGGTATTCTATCAGGCGGAATAGAAGCTGCTTTAATAGGCAAAGAAGGTGCAGCAGCGGGAACGGGTGCGACAATAGGATTAGCCATTGTAGGCAAGGACGCTAAGGATGGGGTTGCCGCTGTCTTTGGTAGTTCTTCTACTTCCCCTCCTTCACTTGGTAATATGGCATAATACTTTCTCAACTAGCTGGTTTATGTTGTCTTTGTTTGTGCGGTACTGGTTTTTTTTCTTCTACATTTTCACGCAATCCCGGTATGGCACTTTCAATATGTTCTGGTATAGTAGTCGGCTTTCTTTTGTTTTCAGGGTCCATTAATCTTTCTCCCACTGGTCTTGTATCCAGCGGATCACTCACCTTTGCCGCATAATCAGCCGCAGCGGGAACCAACGTGCTTTTGGCTAATTCACCCATGAAGTACTGCCTTTCATTGCTCTTACCCAACATTTCGCCTAATCTTACTGGCTCATCTATTAAGGGTTCATGTTCCAATAACCCAAGCCCACCAGCCCACATCCCTTCTCCTATTCCTTTGGGCTGGCCCTTTACCATTGTGTCTTTAACACGTCTAACGGTTGCCCCCAATTGCATAGTCTGGAGTATAGGAGCTTCTAGCATCCAAGCAGGTATTTTCACTCCAAAAAGTTTTGCCGCTCCGAATTTTACATCTTCCGGGTCTCGTTTTTCATACTTTTGGTAATACCCTCCAAATGCTTGTGGATTCAAATAACCCAACATCAATGCTCCGTGTCCTATGGTTCCTTTTTTAAGGTTACGTAAGATCATTTCTGCTTCATCTTGTGACAAATTTTTAAGCCCTTTCGTCAATCCGGCATGAAGCACTTTAGCCAATGCTATTTCAGGTCCGGCTACATGCGATACCGTCTCTCCTACGATATTGGTAGGCACTTTCACAAACGGGATTAGCCACTGCATAGCCGTTGCCAATTCTTTGCCGCCCGGCGTATCCGTTCTTTCCAGCCCATTTATCAACATCGACCACCCGCGAGATACGGCATTATCTTGCATGAATATAGATCGTTGGGCGTCTTTATAGGCTTCCACTGCAATACGCGCCTCGACCATTCCGTCAATAGGCGTCCCATTCTTAATATTATTGGCCATTCTCTTTTCGAAAGACCGCTCAAAGGCAAACCTTTTCACCGGGGCTTTAATAGCACTGTGAAGTTGTCCGAAGAAATCTATGGCTTCGGGGGGTAAATATCCCTTCTTTCCGTAGACGGCTTCTATATCTGTTTTACCACCTTTTACAACGGTTGCCGCATCATCCAACCCTCTCATGAAAGCTGCTTTATACCCTTTAGCCAATGCCTTTACATTAGCGCCAGCTTCGCCCGGAGCTTTGGCGGCTAATCCTGGCAGCAATTTAGAATAAACAGCGCCTACGCCTTCTTCTAGGGGAGTGGTGGATAGTCTAGTGAGCGCCGCCATTGACAGTTTGCCAAGGGTAATAGGGTTGGATAGCTTTGCAAAGCGTTCATATTTAAGGAAAGCATCCTGTATCTTTTGAAGTCCGGTTCTGGCCTTAAGTTGATCCTTCTTTATATTTTGTAAGAATGTTTCTTTTGCTTTTTCATATTCGGCCTGAGCTTTCATTAATACTGGATCGGTTGCTCTATACTTTTGTACCTTAGCCTCTTCTTTTATCTGTTGTGCCTTTGAAGGTGTGCCGGATTTAGGTTTGGGCTCATTGAATTCACCGGCAATCAGGTCATGAATATGCCTTTCTTCTAACTCAGGAATGGAAGGACTTAAAAGATCATGAATCCCCTTGGTAATATCTTCCAGTTTATCAATACCCTGCTCTATGAAACTTTCGACTAATTTTTTTACGTGCGGAGCAATGGCCTTCAATTGGGCCGCCAAGGGAATGGATGAGGTTAAACCTTCTCCGCCTTTGGCCGCTTTAAGTAGATCATCCCTCATTTTTTGGACAATATCTTTCCTGTCCTGAGCGTATTGCTCTTTTGTTTTCTTCGTACGACCGCCTGTTCCCCGTTGGCCCTGAACGGATTTTTCTGCCTTCAATCTGACATTCTCTTTTTCCAATTCAGATACTCTTGCATCAAGAGCCTCTTTAGCCTGTTTTATAGCCTCATATTGTTTTTGAACCTCTTCCGTTTGTTTTTCGGTTAATGGTTCACCGCCGCCTGCCGCCCGCTTCTCCATTTGCATATTCACCAACGAAAACCTACGGTCTGCCATCATTTTCCGCGCATTCAAACCTCTAGCCGTTTCACGACCGATAGACTTATCTACGTCATAAATATCTTGCAAGTCGTCTAACAATCTTGCTCTCGTTCCATAGGCTTCATTCCATTTATCCCGGTCGCCATCTTTTCTGGCCTGATCCAATTCCTTATTAGCGGCATCCAATTGCGCCTCTTTTACGTTTTGATGAAAAAGGATCATAGCGTTTTCAAGGTCAGTCACAGCCCTTGGCTTTTTGGCTAATCCCTTCAGTAGTCCTTCAATGTCAAAACCCTTACTTAGTTTCTTTTGGGCATCTTTCCACACACTACCAAAATCCCTAGCGGCTTCTTCCATTGCTGGCCTGAGTCCAGAGTCTTCTACTTTCTGCTTGGTTACTTCATTTTTGGTGCTGGTAAACTCATTGTCTCCTTCTTCTTCAATGAAAGGCAGTTCGTCGCTTACTGGCTTTTCTTTTTGACCCGTATCTTCTTCTTTTTTGGGGCCGTTTCCGGCAGGTCCTTCCCCTTGCTGGCTTGGTCCCACTCCGCTACTTTCGCTGGTCCTCCCAGTGCCTCCGTCCCCGTTTTCGTGTGTGCCCAGCGGCGCTGTTTGTCCGACTGATACATTTTCTTTTGGTTTTATTTGTTTAAATTCTTTCCCATTATAATCTTTAATAGTAAATTCAGGGTACTCATTTTTTAGCGATTGGCCAAAAGGAGATAATTGATCATTCAATATTATCTCAACTTCTTTAGGATTTAACTTACCTGTTCCTTTCTCTCCATGTATGGCTTCTACATCATCCGTAGCCACTACAAATTTAGCCCCATAATCACGAACATTCATCCCGCCTTCCGGTTCTTTTATTTTCCCAAACCACCCTGTGAATTTACCACCTGACATCAAACTCTGTAATGCTTTTAGACTGTCTTTTACAGTCAACCTATCCGATCCGTGTCCCCATGTTTTATCTGTCAAATTTTCAAGCCCATTAGATGCGATGCCGTTATTTGGCCCTTGTATAGAACTTCCCTCATTATCCAATAGCTTACCTTCATTTACGGCATCCCATTGTGTTTTTATAACACTAGATACATGGTTTTCATTATTTAAGTCAATAATTGGATTTTCTTTCAATTTTACGTTAACAATATTTGGTGTCGATATGGTGATCTTTGGCTTTTCTCCTTTCACTAAGGATGCCGGTTCCGGCTTTTCGGCATTCAGATAATATTGGATAGCCTTTTTATCCCATTTGCCACCATTTTTACGATAAGCATCCATGACCATCATGTTATTGCTATGGTCGATTAATAGGGTACTGGCCGGTTCGCCTTCGTATTTAGCATGCGCTCCAATTGTTCTGTTGGCATATTGATTTAAGGATTCATCCAATTTCCACCCTTTGAATTTTTCAATAGGCCCATCGTAAACTACTTCGTCAGGATGCTCTCCATACCATGCTTGTACATCCTTCCACTCTTGGTCTGAAATATTGTCGAAATCTCCATTAGCCCATGTGTTTAAATCAGGATCACTCACAGTGCGAGCCTTTACCCTGTTTGCCACTCTATTGGCTGTTTCCGCTGATCTCTCTAACCCGGAGTGAACGATTTTAGTAATAGGAATGCCGGTTTTATCTGCTTGCATTTGCACTTCAGTCGCCAAGTCGTCGGCATCTTTTTTACCCATCTCGGACAATGGATGCTGGTTCGGTCCGCTCACTTTCCCCTCTTCGTCTTTTTTTGTATCCGCATGTCTGGAAAGAAGATAAGAAGGCGATTTTGCAGCTACTTCCTTAGCTTCGCCTTCTGGTTGGCTTAATACCCCTTCGGCTTGGGCATTGGCTTCGGTTTCTTTGCCATTTTGTTCTGTTTGAGGTGATAAAATTTGTTCCTGCAAATCTTTATGAGAATCTTTTAAATAGTCGATAGCTTTATTAGGATTCTTTATGATATCTCCAATTTGTTTATTGTATTCCTCTACCATTTTTTGCAGGTGAGGTTGATACATGGGGTCAGCAGTTGATAGTTGCCGTTGTGCCTTGGAAGTTTCTTGCTGAAGTGAAAAGATAGCCGCTTGCTGATCCTCATTTAATCCTTCCGGCATATGCGCTTTGGCATAAGCAAAATCTTGTAACGTATTTTTGAGGTGTTGCGCATATATATTACCGGGGTCTTTCTTCACTAAGGCGTCCACTTGCTTGCTTACGCCATCTAAGTTATGGGCAGCTAGTTCGACTATATTACTTTGAATATGGTTGTACGTTTCGGCAATATCTTTTCCGGCTATCCGATCTCCTATAGCATTTTTAAGGGTCGGGATTGTTTCCAGCACTTTACCAGCCAATGCCATAACTGCCGTCTGTCTGGGATTGATTATATTCGAATAGTCAACGGGTAGTCCTTCTTTTCTGCTAATGCCTCTGTCAATATCCTGACCCTTTTGGATGGCATTGGTAATTTGATTGACCAAATTGTTTCCTATTTCGGTTCCGGATAACATAGCCTGCAAGTGGGCAATGTCGCTAGGGTCTTTCAATGCTTTGGATGCCATATTCAACAAGAATCGTTTCGGGCTATTAAATTCCCCATTTACAATAGATTTAGCTAGATCATTATCGAATCCTTTGGCAAATTTCACATTGGGCAGTAAGGTCATAAAGGCCGCATTAATCAAAGGCTTGGCCGTAATGAAGGTATTGTAAGCTGCTCCGGTTAAGCCAGCTTTTTCGGCCTCTTTTCGAACCGTAGGAACACTTTCTGCTAAGGCAGTCGCAAACGTAGCTGCTTTAGCCCCTAACCCTTCTCCTGCTGCGCCCGGAATAATATAAGGCGCAAATCCTCCCAAGGTAGAGCTTATATCATCAATCAAATGCCCCATTCCCCGCTTGTCCATTTCTTGTAATGCTTCTTGGGAAATAGACGGGAGATTGGCTGATAAAAATTGTTGTGCCCCATTATTAAGACTTTCTATCTTGGCTTCCCCTTCCGGAGACCATCTTAGTGCGCCGCCTGTAACTACGCTAGGAGCGGCTTTTAAAACAGATTCCCCTATATTAGAAATACCAGCACCGGCCTTACCCATGAATGTTTTCGCGTAATCCCAGGCATTTAGATTCCCCTCAATGGCTTTTCGGTCGTATTCATCTTGTTTTATTTCCTTGTTTATATCACTTGGGAAGGTTCTTTGCCGAACTTCATCCAATAATTGAAGGCCGGATTGCCGTTTTTTAAATTCATCCAAATAGTTTTTTACAGCCGGTTGTTCTACAAAGTTCTGCGCATATTTAACTGCCTTGGTATATTCATTCCAATTGGCTGTATTTTTAGCAGATTTTTGATTCAATATATCTACATCCTGTTGAGCAATCGGCTGCCCGGTCCTTTTTGCTTTGTCGGCTATTAAATCTGCCTGTCTTTGTAGTTCTTTCTGCGTATCCTCAAATTGTTTCCTGTTTTTCTCAAAGTTATTTAAGACATTCAAATGCCCATTTAAGATAGCCGGGTCAACGTCTTGTGGCAATGGTTTATTCAGATCAAACTTATCCTCTACAGTTTTTTGAAGGACATTGCTCATCGCTTCACTACCTGTTTTAAGGGATTGGACATAAGGTTCGCCGTATTTTTTCAGCGTTTTGTCTATATCTTGCGCTAATGATGGGTTCTTTTTTAGAATCTGCGAAAATTGCCCCCCCTGTTTGCCGGATTCATCAAGTATAGAATTTACTTCAGGTGAGAGCCCTTGTAATTCAGGAGATTCTCCATTTCCTTTTTTACCTCCATAAACGGTTGCTTCTGGTAGCGTTTCTTGATGCGGCACATCTGGTGTTTGCACATCCGGGAAGTCGTAACTTCCTGTCTTTTGATTATAAACGGGGGTGATGAACTTTTTACCACCTGTTGCCGGGAGATATTCATGGGGAACTTGCAGTATTTTCCCCCTCATTTCGTGTGGATCAAAGTTTACAATAGGCTCTTTGGTATAATAGTTTACCCAGTTCCCCTTGGTATCCTGTTCGGGATAAAGTAGTCGCCCTTGTTGATCCGTCATGATCTTGCTTACGAAGTCGGCCTTTTGCTTCTGGTAATCGGGGTCATTGGTATAAACGCCGTTCTTTTCACCCTCTAAATCCGGCTGGAAAGTCCCATTGAATTGGATAGATTGGTTAACCTTGTTCGTGGTTTTGTCAATACCTTGATCGACGGGCGAAGTCTGTTTGTCGAGTCCAGACAAGTCAACCGCCTCTCTATATTCTGGATGCTTGTCTACGATAGCCTTAGTTAACGTTGTATCATTAACATCCTTATATTGGGGGTATTTCTCTTTTATTCGAGAAGCAAAGGTTGGTATATCGTATTTATTTACAGGCATTATTTAAATAGTCCTAATGGGTCTTTTTCGGGTGTTACGGGAGCGGGTTTCGTGCTAGGGGGCGGCGGTTGATTGACGGCGCTTTTCAAAAGAACATTCTTCATCGGGGAAGAACTTCCCATATGCATTTGATAAATTCTCCCTAGTTTATCTGCCAGTGCCGGGTCGTTCGGGTCTAATTGTTCTCGTAAGGTCTGCGGTTCATAAATACCCTTAGTGGGGTTGAAAACCTGATCCTGATGGATAATACTAACCCCTGGCTTAATATTTTCTATTAGGTGTAGCCCGGGTGGATTACCAGTTTCAACCGGCCCTTTCTCTAATCCTTGATACTTGCTCTGCCCTTTCCCGCCATATAAAAGGTCCCCGTACCGGTTCATTTCTCCCTCATCCCCGTTCTTTATGGCTGTTGAGAATCCATTTATCCAGTTAGCCATATCCTGTTGTGCTTGCTTGGTTTGACTCAATTGACGGCCTTGTGGTGGTCGAGACCAGCCTTTTATCTCTGTCCCTTGTGTTTCTTGGGAGTTTAATTGGATAGCATGGGCCATAGCCAATTTTTTGGGGTCCGTTCCAATGCCGTCTTTATCTTCTGGATAGACCGAACGATAGGCTTTATCCAATTGCTCATGAGCGGCGGCGTCTACAGGGAAGTTGTCATAATACTGTTGGATGGACTTGTCTCCATGATCCCCACTCCCATACAAAGATGCCATCCGATCACCAATAACCCGTAGGTTTTGGGGCGAATGCTTTAACGTAAAAGGCACATAATCTTTTAGTTCTGCTTCATTTACCTTCCCCTTACCATATGTTTTTTCTTGCTTCAATCCCCTCGTTAATTCAATATTGGTAGTTCTCTGTTTGTTTACATCATAAGGGGCCGCGTTAAAAGAAAAATCTTCCGGTGCTATGGGTGTGACTCCATCGTCTTTGTAATGCTGTGGATCATAAATAGAAGCACTTAGCCGGTGTCCGTATTCTAGGTCTTTATTGGTAGTTAAAGCCCTTCTTTTCGGGTCAAGAAAAAGCGGCTGAACGGCCCTTTCTGTAGCAGCGGCCGCCTTTGATTTTTGAATATCTCCCAAAAGGTCTTGGTGCATGGCTCCGAACCTACGCATGGCCTGCCCTCTGTCTAGGTTGGGATTAATAAGAGCTTGTCTATTTTCGATAGCAAACGCTTGCCAATCCTGTAGTTTTTTCTGCCATCCGTCCATATCCTGTTGCCTAACGCCTGCCGGATTGATGCTATTTTCCAGCTTGCTGTAGTATTGACCCAATGCCTGATCTTTGGCCAGTTGGTGCATCTGCATTTGACGGGCCATGTTGTCATAGTGCGGATTAAACACCACGGCTCCGGCAGCCACATTACCAACAGTAGGTATATGAAAACGTTTGGCCATTAATCGTTGAATTGACTATTTGAATAAGAAGGTGTGTATGGATTCGTTGCCCCCGATAGCCCGCTGGTTCCTCTTAAAGCACCCGGTAGATTCATTATACCCCCAAGACCCTGACCGCCGCCGCCCGTTAACCCGCCAAACAAATTACTAACTCCGGAATTAAACAAGGCTCTTGAATTTTGTAACCGCTGGCTTAACTCCCCATATTTACGTTCAAAAGGAGCCTCTTGGTTGACACCAAATGCGTACCGTTCATCGCCCGCCTTAGCGCCTGCTGCTTGTCCTAATTGGGCTAAATTTCTGCTTTGCATGGCCTCTGCCTGTACACCTGCTTTTTGTAATTGATCTTCGGCTCCTTGTACCAATCCGGCCACATTACCAGAGGAGCGTCTATCGACTAGCGCATTAATCCCCGTAGCTAAGCCGCGTCCAGTATTTTTTTCAGCTTGCTGGTAATAGTTAGAATTATACGGCCCTGCATCATACCTACTTTTTGCCGCACTGTAATAGTCTGCAATGGCCCTACTCGGGGTGTACATGGGATTGGACAGCGCATCCAACGCCTTTTGGTTCTTGTGCATTCCAAACAACCCGAAGCCGGTTTGCAATACCCCGGCTCCCGTCTGAAGGGTTTTGGAAAACATACTGCTGATGGCCGATACGGGCATTTTATTTATATATTAATTGTGTTTGTAAAGGGTTTGAGTCATTTATTTCCATGCCCATTTTTCTTAGCCATTTAACTCCCCTCAAATTCCTGCTGTGTAACACACAAAAAAATGGCTTAGATAATTCCTTTTTAATGATGCCGAAAAATTCTCTTAAATAATTCCTTATCCTGTATTGTGGATTAAGGCCGAAACTCACAAGGGAATTGTCTTCATAGACATAATAGCCGATCAATTTACCTTTTTCAAAAATCCCCTTGTAAATGGCATTTTCATATGTACGGACCTTTAATACTACATCTCTTATAATGTCGTCAACGCTTTCAATAGTTGCCTTTGGGTCATATAAGGCAACGGCATCTTTATCGCCCTCAAAGACCGTTTTAATGGCCATTTCGAATTCCTTATATGTTATTGGCTTCGCTATCATTTTTAGGCGCTAATTCTTTTACCAGTTGATTAAATGTTTTGTTTCCGTCCTTGGTACTGATTAAGTTTTCTCCAATTTTCATATGGGGCATATTGGCATTCACGTGCAGCAAGTCTTTAAATTCCTTCAAATCCGGTCTGGTCTTGCAAACATTCCAATAATGCTCCCAGTTTTCTATTTTTCGCGTCAATTCTCCCATTATCTATTGTTTCTTCGTGACTCAATGTAATGCACCGAAATGTCAGTTAAATTTACGAAATTGGCCGGATTGGTCACTTGGAATTGTATAACAATTAAGTTCCCCTTCAAAGCATTACCGTTAAATTGGCCACCAATCGAGTTGGCATCTCTCCAAAAACTAGAATTAAACGTACTTTCCAAGGCCGCAAAATCTTCCGCCACCAAATTACTTTGCTGCGGAGTAGTTCCGTAGCTCATCAGATTAGTTGTAATAGACGGGCATTCCCATATTTGATTCGCCACTTCTGTGAGGCTAAGAAAAGTTTTCTTTTCTACCAAATTATCGTTAATCTGAATAGTTATACTACATGGGAACTGAGTACCAAAATAATTGGCATATGCAGACGTATTATCATGGGTATACCATTCTCCATTTACTGAACTCATAAGCAGGTTTTCACAGCACACTATACTATCCGGGTCCACGTCCATAAAAGAAGTCCATCCATTTTTAGACTCGTTAAATTGAATAGATTCTCCTGGTATTGTACTTGGAGATATACCAAAAATAGCGCCTTGTGTTATGGTTGTACTGCTAGGTCCGGCAAAAGATACGGCACTTGTTGTGCCTGATTGCATAGAAAATATCACTTCTCCATCCCTGTCTTTGCAAAAATTAAAGGCTCCCAAAATAACAGCGTAGCCGCCCCTTACATTGTTATAATTATTGAGATAGATAGGAAGCCTATTACCTGCTAATGTTTGTACCTTATACAATTCGCTGATAGGTTCTATGCCGTTTAAAGAAAGTCTGCACCAATATCCTTTTACTGGATCAGCAAAATAGTCCTGATAACCAGAACTACACAAGCTATCCGGCTGGTTGCCTATACCAAACTCTCCCTCAAAATAATGAATGTTATTGGGCGTAATAATTGTATCGGTTGTTATCAACTGGTTTGATCCCGTGTTACCCTTGATGAATTTTTGATAAATTCCTACTTGGCCACACCTCCTATATTGAAAAACCCTAAGCTCCCTTTGTCGGACACGCATCCTAATAATATCTCCAAAAGATTTATCAAATTCATCAAAGTTATTAAAGTAAAAACGATTGGAATTATTTATATTAGTTCCTAATTGATCTGGTTGGCTGAACCGAAACAAGGTACTGTAATACGTACTTAACGCCGTTGCATCTATGATGTTGGGTTTATTATCTGAGTTGGTTACCAGCTTATAAATATCACTAAAGGAGTAGTCAAATACGTTCTGTGTAATGTACCGGATAATATCTATCCTTAAGGGACTTCCGCCTATGAGCATATCCAGCAACACATAATCTACAATCCACAATTTTCCCCCGGCGGGCACGGGAATGGTTATGTCGTATTCGTACAAATTCGTGTCGCCTACTTTCAATCCTGGTTTTTGAGGAACTACATTGTAGATAAATGCCTGTCCTGGCAGAACAACTTTCACATACAGCGCAAATGCTCCGTTAGGGTCCGTTTTTTCAATGGCCGTAATCGACCCTCTTAATCGTACGCTAAACTGGTTGGCTGACTTGTTTTGGACTACCCATCCGGCACTGGCAGAAGTCGGGAACGCAGCCGCGTCTAAACTAGCTGGTCTTTGTATGTCACCCCCTACATTCCAAATAGCGTTATCAGATAAAGGATTAATGCCGCCCGCATAGGTCCAAATGGTCATGTATTGGTCCCCTTGTTCATAGGAACCCATTGGCATGTAGAAGGTGTTTATAATAGGTACGGTCCGCGTTCGGTAAAAAACATCCCCGTCTGTCAGCGTTACTTGATTATCTGCCGTATTGCCATAATGGAAGGCAGTTAGGGTACCTGGATTGCCTATACCATACTGATGGCCTACTTGAAAATATACGTTTTGATTGGTGGCGGCAAAGGCTTTGTACGAGTAGATAAGCACTTGATATTGTAAAAAGTCTTGCGTACCGTCAAATTTAAAAGAAGGGCTTATGTCATTCGTTGGGTAGGATATTTGAATGAAAGTTCCCAGTTGTACTTGACCATTAATCACCGGATCAACGGTAACGCCCAAAATAGCATAATCAAATGCCAATGAAAAAAAGTTACCGTTTACATCATACCTTCCCGTAATCTTAATCCGATCTCCCGGCGTAAATCCATAACTTACGACCCCTTCAGTAGCTTTTATACTGTCATTGTAGTACTGTATATTACTGATGCCAAAGTATGCATATTTGATATTACTTACTTGGGCTATATCGCTATATGCAGAGTCGCTTATCCACTCTAATCTTTTATTGTACGTCAAATTATCCGTTCGTACAATCTCGTAATAAGCTGCCCAAAGCGGGGGTGTAAAACCGGCTAATCCAATTTGTATTTGCGGTATCTGGCCGGCTGGCCCTCTGGTTTGTGTTTTTATATTCCCGGTTACATTGCTAATAACCCCGTTCGTACGACCATCTGCATCCCTATATAATACACCATAAGAGTATGCGCATTCGGGTAAATGACAGCTAACCGCAGATGAATAAGGAGATGTGTTGGTAAACCCTACTGTATGGGAAGATTTTAAAGAAATTACACCCGTTGGGTAATATACAGTAAAACTATTAGCTGTTGAAGATACCACTACCCATCCTGCTGTTACCGCCGATGCCTGTAGTGCGGTTAACAAGAATGGTATATTGTTGGAGTTCGTAGAATTTACGTAATTAAAGTCGATAATTGTTACGATAGAAACCAATCGGGAAGTTGCCGATACAATAAGGTTAAGCGGGGATTTCTCCAATGTTTGGGGATTGCCAAACCCATCATTAGTCCCGACGCCTGTTAAATATACGGTTAATTGCGGTTGATTGCCCGTAAATTGCCCATTAAAAGCCGCAAAGAATAGTGTTCCATTGGCAATGAATTGGGGACTATTGACATTAGAAGTAGTAATCCCAAAGGACGGATTGAAAAAATTATACCCCTCTGTGATACCTCCGTAGGAAATGACACTGCCGTTTATAAGAGATTGTGTATTGGCTGCTTGGGGAACATAATCCTGATCCAAAACAGCAAAACCAATGTCCGCTGGAATATAATTACCGTTATTAAAAAATAGATACCTGTAGACTGTATTATCAGCTATTCCCAAATCAGCCTTTATAAGCGTATCAATAATAAACCAATCGGTTGTGTTTCCGTCTTTTGTTTGCTTGCCGTATACTCGTATCTTTTTTACATTGGCGTCTCCCGTTGGCAGGTAAATAGCTATGCGGGCGCATCTTGAAGCGGGTGTATTATTCGTAGGGTCAAATGGATCGGGTGGCAATGGCTGAATACACGCACTTCCTAAAACGGACTCTTCCGCATCATCATACAAATGCGTACAGCAGAAATTAAATAATGAGTTTATAACGTTATTAGCTGTTACAGTAGTGTCATTTTCGTATACGCAATTAGGAGGCGGTATTGGCGGAGCTTTGATAACTTTTAGAAAACTATCCCTTACATTTACATACCCACCATTTAAAAGCCGTTGAATATTCAGCTTACGCGGCCTTTTCTGGCTGTCTACAAAAAATAATAAGTCTCCGGCTGTCCCATCTCCGTATAAAATGTCAATACTATGAACTCTTACCGTAGCTGTAAAGGCCAATGGGTCTCCAATGGTATTAATGCCTGTTTGAATCAGCCTAGACCATGTGGATAGGAGCGTATCATATATGTAAATCCCGTGAAATCCTGTACTATTCCAGTTAAAGGAAAAAAGCCGGTGATTAACCGGGTCATAATGCCTGCCTATATTTTTATTCGTTCCGGTATTTGGCAAAAGGGGATTAGCCCGTAAAGTATTTCCTACATTAGACTCCCACCGATAATTTCCAGGCACTCCGCGAAAGATGCCATTACGGGCTGGGCCATGCAGTCCTTTTTGTTTGACTGTATCCGGACTATCCAAATCCATGGCACCCGCAAATCTATGTAGAGCAATAGCCATTTATTACATTTTAACTACAAGTCTTTGATTTTCCATACTCCATTCATATGCGTCGCTAAGATAAATCGGCTTGAACCTTGCATTTGCTTTTCTGAGTTCATTAAAATAATTCCTTTTTCTGTCCGCTTTGTCTCCCAAGGTTCCGCGTCTAGTATTTGGCATCATGGCAATATCCTGCCAAGCAAGATACCACATGAGGGCTGTTTTAAACTGAACGGGCAAGTAATATGTGCCTCCCTCTTCTGGACTCGCTACATATTCAAGTAAAATGTAGTCATAACCAAAATGTTCCCCCAGTAGAATAATTCCGTTTGCTAAGTCTATTTTGAATGACCCCACAAATGGCGCACCGCTTGGTAGTCCATATAGAGCTGTATAACAGTCGCCATTCCAATAGTTATACCAAATTGGAGTATTAAATAGCAATAGGTCTACAATGGTATTATCCTGCGTCTTGGCTAATCGATCAGAACTCAAATCAGCAAAAGCAGTAAGTTTGTTATTATATGAAAGCGGAATAACTTCACCACGAGAATTCAAAACGCCCACCTTGGAATAAATCAAGCAATCATCCGGCATATTTACGGTCAAGTTGGCATTTACAGGAAGTTTGACAGATTTAACCCTAAAAAAGAAATCAAGGCCCATTTCATACAATCCATCAAAGGCTATATGCCAGATTTTCCAATACTTATGGATACCTTGCTCAGATCGATCTAAGTAGTTGTTAACTACCTCATCCACTGTTATCATTCCTTGTTTCTGCTGTGCCACTTTTTTTAATTTAAAGTTGCCAAAAGCGCGTCTTGATCCATTAAGTAATATCTTTCTCCATTTTCCTCAATCGGTTCGCCGTGCCCTTTTACCCGAAAAGCTATTTGTCCTTTTGAGTATCGCATAGGTTTTTTCTTTGTCCCATTCCCGGTAGCAATAACTTCCACCTTGTTACTCTCTTCCAAAAAGCTATTTGGAACAATTATGCCTCCCTCAGAAATAGTATCTGATGCACATGGTTTTACCAAAACTTGTGTTTTTATCGGTCGTATATTACTCATAATCTTCTTTTACGTATGCTAAAATATAGCTGTTTAATCCGCTGCCGCTTTCAGCCAATCTTTTCATTTCTTCCACATTATCCTCCCCGGCACTATCATAGGAATATCTGTAAACCTGACCACTATTAAACATGACATCTATAAAATCTGGGCCTATATTGTAAGCTGATATATTCGATGCTCCTGATATGTTTGAATAGATCGGCATTATGAATCTTGGCCATCGTTCTGCAAATCTTTAACTTGAGCCCTTTCAAAGGATAACTGCATTTTTATATACTCAACCATTGGCTGAAAATAATCCTGTGGAACATTTAAAGTACTATTCAAATCCGTACTATCGCCTGCGCTAACCATTTTTACCTTGGCTGTATAGTCACTTAAAATCAAGGGAGAAATGGCGTATAAAAATGTTCCTTCCGGGTAATAGGATATTTTATTAGGTATTTGGCGCTGCCCCCTATAATATCCAACTTGATTTTGGCTCAACGGGATAGCTGGGTCTGACACATTCCCACTAGAATCTACGAATTGTAAAGTAGAAACGCCTTCATTTCTCCCAATTCCTACTGGTATTTCAGGCAAGGTTATTTTGTATAAAAAAAGTTCACCTTCATCTACAACAGGTATATTTTTGAAGGTGGTGTAGAACCCGTTATTCACATACGCCAACTGATCAATTTGTATATTATCCGTCCAGTTCTTTTTTGCGGCGAAGGCGGTGGCATCACCAATCCACGAATTGACTAGATTTACGGTGATATTTGAATCATCCGTAGGCTGTTCTCCGTATATTTGACGTAATGCCCTTTCGCAAAAAGTGTATCTATCCATTTACGCTCCTTGTGTTTTAGCCATCTGTGCATATTGACTTACCTCATTCGCTTGAAGATTTACTCCAAACATAGCTAATGCCCTTGAAATCAATTCCATTACATCTACATCATAAAACAATGGTCCTTGGCTTGCTCCCGGATTGTAAACGGGTCTTCCTTGCCCATCAGGTATTGAAGCCCAAACTACATCAGGAGGCGTATTTACATAGCTAATCTTAGCAGAACTCAATGCAACTCCATTAAAAGTTGTATTCGGATAAAATTGAAACTGAGTGTCTTCTATTAAGAATATTGGATTAGTTGCAATTGGGTCTATCTTGCTCTTTAAATATGAAAATAGTTTATGCTGCGGTACGTATCTAATCCTATCCATAGATGTTGTGTACATGGCATCTACTTGCTGCATGCCAACTGGATAAGGTGCATTACCGTTGGTGTCGATTACTAATGGTGCTGGCTTGCTTATAAAAGGAGTAACCCTTTGGCGCACTATTTCATTCATACCAAATTGCACCCTAGATAGAGGTTTGCCATATTGATAGGATACGAATTGGCCCAGCAAGAAAGCAAGAAAGTCTCGCTGGGCCTGATTAATAGCGTCCATGTACTGCTGGGCCGTAATATTTCCCGCCTGAAACTTGTTGCAAATTATTTGCAGAATTCTATACGGCGTATCAGCGTCCATTTATCGTACGTTTTCTTGTAGTTGCATTAAAAATTGTTTCCCCTCATCCGTATGTAACATGGCTAGTTCTATAAGGTATTCGGTTGCCTTTGCAGGATCGGGGATTTTACAGATAAAACCGCCTCCATTAGACCAACAAGCAGTATTGGGTTGCTTTCCTAAATCAATTTTAGCGTCTATAATGGCTTTTTTAACGAGCCAGGAGACATTGATAAGGGGAGATGTAATGGTTTCTGTAAACCTATCCGGGTTCTGTTCAGCATATAATGCATAGGCGTCCGACAATCCGCTATCTGTAAGCGGAAATCCTAATTGGTCAATCATGGGGATGCCTAAGAAACTGCAATGCTTACGTACCTTATCCATGTCGGTTTCATTGAGCGCCATTTTGATAGCATCCAATTTAGCTTTGCGTTTTTTAAGCTGCTCTTTCTGCATTTCTTCCGGTTCCCATTCGAAAAACTGGTGTTTGGCCGCCTTGGTCTTATTGGGGCTTTTTACATTGGAGCGACACAAGGAAATAAATTCCAATGCCTGCGTATCCCATATAGGAATACGTAAAATCTTGCTTTCGAAAGTTAGACTTCGTTGATTCATTTTTACGAAATCTTCTGGTAAGTCTTTTTGATCTTTTACCCAAATACTGTCAAACCCTTGCAAAAGTCGGATACGGGTTAATTTCTTGGTTACGGGGTCCGGCACATCATCAATACCTGAGATATGGACACGGCCATTTCTTTTGGTATTGACTAGTTTAAAAACTTTGTGCGTCTGAGCTACCCCCGCTTGTGCTGCCGCCTGTGCGACTGCCATTGTAGAGGCAAGTTGCTCTGATTCAATAGCCGGGCCTTCCGGAGTACGATCTGCCAATGCAGATTGCGTATTTCTGAGCGTTGTTGCCATATTAAAATTGTTTAAAAAAATGAAAGTGTGGCAGGCATTACCCCGCCACACCTGATAAATACTAGTTGGATTCTACAACGACGAACTTGTTAGCAGATACACACCGGAGCGAACGGTAGGTGATCATAGCCAATTGATTAGTCATTGTTCCGTCCGTGGGGTTCGGAGAACCACCACCGTACTGCCATAGACGAATCGCGTTACCGATTGTACCGCCTACAGGAGGCTGTTGATACATCACGGTCAAGTTCTTCATCGGCGCGGCAGAACGGGCGTCTTTTGTTTCTCCCATCGGATAGATAATGCCGAAGTTGCGAGTAAGGTCCGTGTTGGGGGTCTTACCGGTCATGACCTCTGTATTGAAGTTGACGTACTTCTTTTTCATGAACATATATCCGTCGATGTAGAGCTGCTTGAACCCGTAAGCCATGCTTGCCTCTTCGGATTTTTCCCCTTGGCCCCATACAAATGCACCGGCTGGCAGTTCGTTGAAAATGCCATCACTGAATTGCTGAGACTGGAAAATATCCATCAACCAAGCACACTGCTTATCGCATCCGTTTACGTCCATGATACGGGTAAGTTCATGCATCTTGGCAAAGTCAATCGTAGGAGGCGTGTAGGTCAATGTTTCGGCATCGGCAAACAGCTTAGGAAGTAAGCCCTGAGCGCCTACGGACGTATTAAGGCCCGTATTGGTCTGTACATCACCAAACATGAGCTTTGCTTCTACGTTGTTCTTGAAGCGCGTGAGCGTCTTAAACATGCCCTTATAGGTGAAGGCGGTTACACCATTCTGTGCCAAATCCCCGCTAACCGGAAACTCGTAGTAGGTTTCTGCCATCTGAGCAAGGTCTGTATTGCTCCATCCATCACGTATTTCAGTGATAGTGTTTAAATACTGCTTGTCCAAGTGAATGAGCGGGTTAATCTGGGTCGATTGTTCACCGGCTTCCGTATCGCCACCAAAGATGAGAATTTCGTTCGCATCCAGGTTACCGGACGGGCTGGCAAATGCCTGGGTAGACTGAAGCGGACGAATGGTACAGAAGTGCGCATTAGGCGTAGTTTCGTTGATCGTAAGTATCTTACCTTCTACGTGGTTAGATGCAATACGAACAGTTTCACCAACACGCAACGGGCTTAATGTACCGGCATCGAAGTGGTCACCTACCGGCAAGGTTACCGTAACGGTAGCCCCTGCTGCGGGAGCATTTACTGCATTCAGGTTCGTGATAGCTACCATGAGCTTACCACGGTTTTCAAACCAAAAATACTGCTGGTTTTTAACCTCTTCCATTCCGGCATAGGTAGCTAACCACCACGTAAAATCTTCGTTGCCGTACTTTTCTACGTAGTTTTTATACCACTGAGGCTTGAGAATTTGAAGGTCCACCATAAGCTGGCGTAGCTGGGTCTGCTGACTAATCGCACCCGGCTGTAATATATTTGACGTAGGAATTCCTGCTGGCATCTTATTTAGAATTAGATGTTAGTAAAATTGTTATTTCGCAAATGCCCATTCTCCTAAACGCTGCTCTTGTTCTTTGGTAATATCCGGCGCAAAGGTTCCTTCCGGCTTTTTACCGTCAAGACTGATTTGCTTACGTTGTTTTAAATACTGTTCCATTCTTTTGGAACCGGCATCGTTAACAAGTTTTTGATCAACCTTTTCTTCATTCTCCAATCGGTATAGGTCACGAATGATCCTATTAACTTTTGGAGTGCCGTCTTCATTGAACCATCGCGGTCCGAAATACTCCCGTAGATCGAGCGTTTTGATCTTTTCTTTATAGGCCGCTTTTTCTTCGTCGGTAATGTCGTAGGACAACGGTATTTCGACTTCCTTGTCTTTGTACGTTGCCTTAAACCCTTCAACGTTTTTGAAATCGCGATCTAATGTTTGCAGAAACCTTTCCCTGGCCTGAGTGGCTTCCAATTCCTTTTGGGCAGCTTCCTGAGCCAGTTTTGGGTCTACTCTGTTTATATCTGGGAGAACGAGTTCGCTATGTAGTTTTTTGAGGTCTTCTTTAGCTGCCAAGGAGTCCCGGTTAATGCGCCGGTTAATCTTTTCCATAGCGGCCTTGTATTCGTTTTGCCGGGCCTCAAATTCGGCATCTTCTTCGTCGGCTCCCTTTTTGGGCTGTGCGGGAGCCGGGTATCTTTCTTCCAATACGTCGTCTATGTCCTGTTGGGTAAAGTGCGGATTTGTTACTTGCAAGTGAAGGGCAATAGCGTTTTTTGCATCCAGCGTATCGGCCTTACTGAGTTTTATCTTTTTGTCTAATAGACTGTGCAATTCCGGTAGCTTATCTTCTTTCAGATAATTAAAGGCCGCTTCGCTATCAGCATTGGGGAACTTAAAAGGCTGCTTTTCCAAGGCGCGAAGGCGTTCCAATTCGGCTTTCCCGGCTTCTACGTTATCCCACCCGAAGGTATTTTTTACATATTGCACTTCGTCAAAAATATCATCTTCCTCTTTGGGGGGAGTGGCTGGCGCGGGCGGTTCTTTTACTTCAGGAGTTGGCGGCGTTACCACGGGTTCCGTGGTGGCAGCAGGTGCGGGAGGGGTTACTACAGGCTCTTTTACAAGCGTAGTATCAAAGGGATTTACAAACCCTAAATCAATGGGAGCGGCTCCCGGAGAAACTAACGTATCAGGCATATATTATAGTTGATTAAAAATCACTACCTTGTGTCCTGATACTAACCAATTTTTTATAGGCCTTCTGTTTCTACAGCGGGCCTTTCTGTTCCACAGAACGTTCCACGTGGAAATATTTTAACAAATCTTACTAAAGAACAATAATATTTTAGCAGCCGTAACTGAACTGCCGGTTAATTGCAAGAACCTGGGAAACGCAGATACCCTCCATAGCCCAGACGCTGCGCCGGTAGTGGCCGCCGCACCGGTATTTAAGTTGGTTGCCTGAATAGCTGTCCAGTTAATAGCAGAATTTGCATTTCCCTGAACGCTCCCCGTTACGCTTCCATCGTCATTTGTTCCATTAAATGTGATAGTTCCCGTGGGTGTCACTAATTGAATAGTAACCGAATCCCACCCGGACATATCTATATTCTTATGCCCTACTGAATTAAATTCAGCCGATATATCAAGTACTGAGGATGTAGCCATAAAAATATTTTATTCGTTACCCTAAAGTTATTGACTCTGTAGCATTTAGTATGTACGGAGTGCTTGAACTATCAAATCTAGCCTGTTGTGTAACCGGTCTTACCTCAAAGGTATTACCCAATGCGTCCACATTAGTTACATACCCAACTTTTGAGCTTGAGCCACAAGTGGCCTTTGTCCCATTTGTCAATGTAGGCAGTTGTGCCAAAGCATCTGCTGAATTAAGTGTTACCAATGCGCATTGACCGGCATTCGCAGGAGATGAAACTTGGTTGGTTACTACTACACTCATTGTTGCATAGTTTGTGGTGATTGATCGGTTTCGGCAGGTTCTTGCTGATCTTCAGATGGGGCCTGTTGTCCCTGGTCCGATTGTTGCATGGCCTGCATTCCTTGTGCTAAAGCTACATTATTTTTTGTATTTTGAGCAAATAAAGGTAATCCTACATTTTGGATTAGCTCCTGAGCCACCCCCTGTAATTCGGGTGGTAGCGTTCCCCCTTTTGTCCAAACAGAGAATATTCCGTTAATAAATAGCTCTTCTTTTTTGGCCCTACTTAACTCCTCATTCTTTCGAGATTCTAAATCCGCCTTCATTTTCTCCATCTGCATTTCATTTTCAGCGGCCTGTTGGTTGCTTGCCTGTTGTTGTTGTGCGGCCAACTGTGTATTCTGCGCGGCTTGTTCTTTTTGGCCTTGAATCATTTTTTTCTGACATTGACGCAAATACTTCTCTGCAAGTTTGTAATCCTCCTTAGCCATCCGCATGACCTTAAATGTGTCGCAGTATACCAAAAATTCAGGGTTACTTTGGATAATCTCATTCATCATGGCCTGTAAGTTAGCTTGCTCTTGCTCCGTAGGTAACATTTGTATGTCAGAAGTAAACACACGCCCTTCTACATCTTGCTCCCCTAAAAGATGCCTATAGACTGATGCTCCGTAATAAACAGAGTCATGAATCAAACAGCATACTTTCTTGGCTGTATCTTTCATGCAATTTAACCAAGAGTCATAAAAGTAATCGGTAGCTAAGAGGCTTTGATTTTGGGCAGTATTTATGTTCTCTGTGGTAACGCGGGGTTTGGCTGCTTGGGAAATAAGATTGGGGTCTTCTCCTAGTTCATCTCGCAAAACAGCCTGATGGAATTGATAATCGGCAATCAGGGCTTGTAGTTTGTTCATAAAGCCGTCGTCTGGGGCAGCCGTTACGGGAGAGCCGGGAATCATATTCCCTTCCGCATCCATGTCCGTATAATACAAGTCTCCTTTTTGGTCAAAAACTTTTTTTACATCAAAAGGTTTTGTGCCGTCTGCTAATCCCAAATCCACCTCTCTTAATGCCCTTACGTTTATGGCTGATCCGGGCGGCCGCATAGTGGCAATACACTGTTGAATCCTCAGAAGAGCCAATATCATTTGATCCACCGGCTCCTCTATCTTTTCCGGGATAGCTACATTACGCATCTGGTAATTTTGATGCATATAGAAGCTATAAGAGAATTCAGCGTTACCTATTTCTTTCGGGTCTTGGGGGCGAATCATGTTTTTCTTCAATCCCCATTCCAGCATTTCGCACTTATCGCGGGCAAACATCCCTTCATAGATATTCCAATATTCATCTGCTACATATTCCTGATTGGGTTTCAGATTAGTAGGGACGCCCCGATCAACAAAGGTTCTTTTATTTTGAAGGGTTTCGGTGATAGTGTAATCGTCTTTGTCCAAGCTCCTTAATTCAAAATGGATCATACCTATATTCCATTCGTCATAAGGTCGTAACATCATTGTATTCCATTGTAAGAGCCAGCGTATTTTATCATCAAGCTGGTATTCTTTGGAAGTCATAGCGTATTGCCAAATCTCTTCCTCCGTCAATTTGCCACCAAATTCTTTACCATATCTACGTCTAAACTCACTGATTTTCATATCGAAAGCTCGACCACGCCAAGCTGTATCCCTGAAATCATTAAATTCTGAATACGAATAGATGGCATTTTCTGGCTTCACTCGGTCTACGTGAATAACCCCAGACTCATCCATCCAAGTGTATGTACCAACAAATCCAACCTCATCACTGTCATGCAATTGCATTTCCTTTATCACATCAAAAAAGCCATTCGCCGCTAATATATCATTGACCGTTTTTTCGTACAATATTTCTTCTGGAAGTTCCAAATATTCAGCCGCCCAAAGGTCTAGCTCATTTTGATCTTCTGGAATGTATTGGCCAGTAGGAATGATTTGTTGGCCGGATGCTTGTTCTAATTGTCGGATCATCTGTTGATGACGCATGTAAAATTCGGCGGCTTGATATTCTTCTTGCTTATCTTTTTGGGAAAGGGAATCTACGGCGGTTACAACAATCTTTTCAGTGCTATTCATCCCACGAGCTACTAAACGAGCTATGATCGTATTGACCACCTTGATACTTTGCCAATTTAAATTTGCAAAGTTGTCCTTCCCGTTCATTTCCAAGCGATCTTGGAATTTTGACATATCTATTTTCCCGGCTGCTGCGTTCCTATTGAGCTTATATCGATTGTTCCGTAACCAGTAATAGCTATTGGTTCCAGCCATTGTAGAGACTATGTATTCCGCTATACTTTTCCCGTAGGAGAAATCTAGTTTACTCTTACTATCCGTTGTTAACTGGAAGTTTTTGAGTACATTACCGGACTGCGGGCCGGGGTCCCCTGATCTATTTTCGGGATACAATGAAAAAGAGTTAGTTAGTTCAAATATAACATTTTTTTGAAAATCCTAATTAATTCATTGAATTTCTACCATAAAGGGGATTTTCGTAGACTGTTACCAAGGGTTCGGTTTGTTTCCTTGGCTTATTTATAGGCTCCATCAGGCAAGATACAAGAATCAGAAATGCTACCACGCAGTCATAGGCCGTCCTATCGTAAGGATCAAAAATGAGCGCATTTTCAAGTAGTTCCTCAAAATCTATCAAATCACAATGGTCGTTGAAATAGGCAATCCCATTGTCTAGTTGCTTAGTAAGGCTGAATGGTGTTATAGGTACACCCTTGAAACGATCTGCATTATGCCGCTTATTCGGATCAATTAAACTCATGGGGTATGTCCCTAAATACCCGGATTTGCCCCTATCCCGATAGTGGGACAGGTAATCATCTGCCGTGTGTTCATAAAAAACTTTAAAACCAAAGTATTCTGCCGCTAAGAGACACTGGTCGTGAAGTATAGCCTTGTCTGCTGGTCGTCCGTAAAGATGGCCTATTGGCTTCCCTGTGTTTTCTGGGTCTAATATATCAAATCTTCTGCCTATCCAAGCAGACGCTTTGGAGCCATATTTACGCCCTCCCTGACTATTAGAATAGCTATCCACGGCAATAACTCCATCATGCGTACGTCCTGGCTCTCTTACTCCCGCATTTGTTTTATAGATATTTTCTTGGCCCGGGGGCGGGAAGGCTGTTATCCTCCAATAAAATGGGTCTTTCTTTTCATCTACATCCCGGAAGGTTACTTTTTGATCAAGCGTTCTATAAAACAGAACCTTCCTTTTGTATATAGGCTTTTCTTCAAGTTCTTTTCTGCGTTTATTGATATTATAGGAATTAAAGGCGCAATCTGTATTGGCAGCCTCAAACATCTCCTGTACAGTGCATGGGTTTTGCCTTATCTCCTCTTCTAATAACTCTCCCGTTAACCCTTCGCGCCTACTATAAATATACTTCCTTGCGCCTAGCCTAATATCTTCTTCCGATATTTCGGAAACCGTTTCTCCGGTATTAGGGTCTTTAACTACCCATTTTTCAACAAGGTATTGATATTGCTCCTCTGTAGGTTCGTCAATGACGGACATTCCGTATTTATCAATAAACCCTTCGTAATTATCATATGCCGGAGTGAAGTAAGTAACAAATCTATTTTTTGTTTTCTTGCCACCACTTTTAAATTGATTGGCTCCATCCCAAAATACCTTATACTCCGCGCCGCCCCCTTTTGTCATTTCGTTCACAGTTGATGGACATTCAGCGAACCCAACGCGCTTGGCTCCTTTCACCATTGTCTTTGTAACCTTAGAAATGAATTTAGAGAACTTCACATCCAATGGCCATTTTCCGCCCTCATCCCACAGCCCTCTCGAAACGCGGCCTCTATCGTATGCATTTTCTACAGGGGCTCGATAATTTACCTTAGACCGCATACCCTTTGCGGCCACATCTCCCTTTCCTACTCTTGCAGCAAACACAAGTTCAGTAACACTGTCGGCCCTATTTAACTGCCTTGGCTTTAAGAATACAGGCAACTGATTGTAGCCGAAAGATACCATGTCAGTAAAGGTGTCTCTGCTGTCTATATTTGTTTTACTTACAAGACCGCAATTACTATTAGTGTAAAATATGCATTCATAAATTAAATTGGATGTAGCCTGAGAGCTTGCGCCTTCGCGTCTTTTTTTACCTCTCCCTATGCCAATACACCATAGAATGTTTTCCCACTTATCAAGGAATAAAAAATACCTCCTATCTGCATCTCTATAGTCTGGGTGTATATCGTCCTCTAATTTCCACCACTGAAGATAGAAATAGTTTTTCCCGGTTATGTAAGTAGGAATGCCATTATTAAAGAACCAATACCCTTTTTTGCAACGTTGTACCTCTATTGATGCATATGCTTTCTGTTGTGGGGTAAGTATCGCATTTTTATCTTCATCATAGTTAATAATGTCGAAATAGTCTGGCAGTTCTTTTCTTCTCCAATATTGTTCCTCCCTTGGCAGGTCCCACCCCTCAATTAAAGAATCCGGAGGAGCATCCGGATAGTAACAAAGTGAGCCATATATGTCTACTGACAGCATTTATTTTCTTGTTTCGGCTACGGTTTCAATAAATGGGGTTTTAAGGTCCTCTTCTTCATTTCCGGTTATACCGGCAGACTGAGCAAGTAATGGGAGAATTTCACATAGGGATTTAACGGCACCCCATATTATTTTCATTTTTTCAATACTCTTATCTGAGCCATCCGATATATCTATATTTTTAAGGCTTTTAGAGTTTATCATGTCAGCCATATCTGACACCTGTCGGTTAATGGCATAGTAAAGCTTTGCCTTGCTTGGGCCTTCATACCCGGCTATCTTTTCAATCAACGCCTTATTCCTTTTTTTTTCAGCCTCTAACTGCTTCTTTAGTTCCTCTATTGATTCGTCGCCCATAGTTCTATATGTTTGAATGAGTTTAGTATTTGTTCAAATTCGGTTATAGGGATAGGCGTATAAAAAGAATCCCCGTATTTCATATACACAGAAGTCCAGACTTCATTTTCTTTTGTCAATGGCAGGCCTTTAGGAATGGCAGGATCATAAGAGGCTATTTCGAGGGGATCAATGCATTTAAATGTCATATACCGTTCACAATCATGCGGGTCTTTCCCTAGTATGTTTTCTTCCGAAGTATCATACTTAATTATAGGTACTTTTATGAACTTATCCGTGAACGGCATTTTGAAACTCATTTAAAGGTTTGCAGTCGGTTGTAGTAAGTCCTAGGTATAGCTTTCCTTCTTTTACTTGCTTGGCGTAAGCGTGGTTAATGGCCACAAGTTCCTCTCGATGTTCTTCATGGAATCCTACATCTCGTACGCGAATGATGTTTCTATCTCTTCCGTCTACCAATACTGTTAGCTGATAATCGCAGGCTTTAAGGGTATGACAAACTTGTCCTTTCATTTCACCGGAAGTAAGATACAGGACATTCTTTAATAGAGTTGGTTCTATGCCTTGTAGTATTCCATTGTAAGGCTTGAATACCCTAAGCGCGGTGGCAAATCCCTTTAATGGCAATAATTCACCGTCTCCAATGCGATATAAGAAACATTCTTGTTCTGGAATAGAGAAGTATCTTATTTCATTGGCTATGTCTTCGGTATTAAGAGCTTTATAATTATAAATGTGGTTGTTTTCGTGGGTTCCGTTATGGTGGAAATAAACGGTTGCTCCTTTGGGTATGTATTCAGAGTCCATTACCTCTCCTTGGGATATAGAGGTGTATTTGCGGTCAAAGTTTTCGGTGTTGCGTTGGATAGCTATTTTTAGCCCGGATTCAAACTGGTATGAATCCTTTTCATCCATTTTTACTTTGACTATTACACGGCCAGCAGCAGCTTTTAATTCACTCATAAATATTATTTTTGCTCATACCAGTCCGAACAGTATTCGTCGGGGGGTGCTGGCAATACACCACTTCCATTCCACTTTATAAAGTAGCGGTTGGTACATTTCCCATCCGAAAGGTACTCGCATGATAAACACGAACTACCGCCCTTTGGCACTCTCATCCCCGGTTTATGATCTGGCGGATAGGTTATTTGTCCCTTCCCTTTTGAAACTTTTACCTTGGTCACGGCTTAGAAGTTTTCTACCCGGATAATGTGGGATGTAGTATTTACGGATGGAACCCAGAAATGGCGTTTCCCTTGGTTAATCCTTACCTTCTGGTTACCGCTGTCATAAGTGCTAACGGTTCCTCTTTTTTCAGATTCATCGGAAGTGAAGCGAACGACAACGGATTGCCCTGAAAGATTGGGAAGGTCAGCATGGTTTACCTTAGTGCTGGCAGATGTAGTTGGCATAATATTTAAATTTTTACTAAGTTAAGGATTTTTTGTTTATTCCCTAGCTCTTGCCCATTCTTGTATGACTCTGGGTAATGGTTCTGGAATTGGGATAAGATCGTCCTCGGAAAACCATTTATACGGGTCAAATGTAGTCATTCCTTCTAGTTTTGCGTCCGGCGTAACCTGGAACACGTCTGCTTGCATGTGTCTTATTTTGGCCGCGTGTACTTCTTTTGACCTTACAAATCCCATATGATATAATCGAATACGATTAACATAGTCTTCGTTCACGTTGTCGCAAGCAATGCTTTCGGCGTCTCCGTATGTCATATACTGAGATTTGGCCAGTCTTAGAACTTTAGTGCTGCACGGGTTCCTATTCCCGACAACATTAATCATCTTGTAAGGGGATGCCCATAGATTGAACCTAGCACACATATAGCTATCTGCTTTGCCTGAATTTATGGCTCCTCTTAGTACGTTATAACAATGCTCATGTAGAATTTCGTCGGATTGCTGATACCAATTCCATTCGGTTGTAAGTTCCGCAATGGCCTTATTGGAAAAGTAATTTAATTTTTGCCACCCTTTTTGTTCTTCCCATTCGGTACGATCTAGGTAAATTACTTTGGTCTTTTTATCCTCTAACTTTTTCAACACCTGAGCCGTTCCATCCAATGAACCAGCATCTAAAATGATAATTTCATCACAATGCTCTTTCATGGACAAAATAGACTCTTCGAAAGGGTAGTCCCATTTTAGGCCATCAATAACAAACATCGTTCCCCCTAATCGTTTGCTCATACCTTCTTTTTTAGCAGGAACACCGCATAGCCATTCCACCAGCCGTCATTATCGTGGTCATTCCCTTCGAATATTTGACAAAACAATATTTCAACTCCTGTTTCCTTTATCCCTCTTAGGGTTCCGGCACTCACTTCTGGAAAATCCCAATCATCTACGCAAAAAATAAATTCATCTGCCATTGCAGGGAGGAAGTGAGTTAAGGCCCGGCATTGCGAATCCTCACTGTGATCTGCATCAAAAAGATATAAGTCTATCTTGTGCGGTATTTCTTCCGGAGAAACATCGAAACTATTTCGCTTAATGAGCGTAAAGCACTCTGTCAAAGTATTTTCTTCCTCTCTATGAACGAACCCCATTTTCAGTTCTTTTGGCAAACATATTTCTACATTTTCCAGAAACTGCGGCATAGCCTTATCAGCGTTATGTTCGTCTGATTCAAAGTTATCCACCGCTGTAGCTGACATAAGGTTGTTGTTCTTAAAGACGGTTGCGCAGAATAAACCTCCTTTATGGACGCCATGTTCAAGATAATGCGTGGATATGGCCCCTAAATTATTCATTAAATGGCGAATGTTTAAAGAGCTTAATGCCGGAACGGCCAAGGCCAGTGGCGTAATTTTAGACTGTCTTTGTTCCGCATAAAAAATAGCTTCTTGTATTTGCTCAATCTTACTTAACATATTTATTTTTTATTTCGTTATAGATTCTTAATTGATCATCTTGTTCACACCTGATTGCGAAAAATGCACCGACTTCTAAGGTTGGATGAAAGTTTGGCAGCACAATAAAAAGCCAGTTAAACGGACTCTTATCTACAAACATTTCCGGCGTCCACCCACTATGATGGCTATCTGGATGATTATCATCGGTGATGTTATATTCTCCTAATGGTGTAAAAATAATTTGCTTATTGGAGTTCATACATATCAATGCTATAAACTCGTACCCTTTTTCAATTGTCAAATGTTCCAGAAAATCACTTGCGATAATAACATCAAAATGCTTTTTACTGAAATATAAATATTCTACCACATCGTCTTGTATAAAATATCTTTGCTCCTCCGAATGGTCTAATTTCCGTCCTTGAATATCAACGTATGTCCTTTCTGTAAACCCAAGTGAAGGCGTATAAGGGGCTTTATGGCAACCAGCGTCTAGGAACGATTTGCCATACGTATTTCCACAAATAATTCTCATTATGTCTAGCCAAAGTTCTCCACTACCATGTAATCCTTCTAAGGTTATTTGCATGTGATATTATTTATAGCGGTTATGACTTGTTCGGTGGTGTACTGTACGCATGGCGGGCGGGATTCGTCTACCACACATTCCATACCTTCGCAACCAACTACACGGCTCCAACATTTTCTATTGCCACAATTAGGCTCCGTTTCTATTACCTCAACCTTACTTAAGTCAGCGTATATATGAGAGGCGTCAACAGACCCAAAAAATATGATAGCGGGTACATCAAATGCCACCGCGATATTCGCCGGGCCACTGTCAATTGCTATCATTAGATCAGCCTCTCGCAATACCCACATTAAAAATGGTTCTCCTGGCGTCTGCATTCGTAAAGCCCCCTCAATGTCTTTACCGCCACTTAGCTGGATGGAGTCGTATCCTTTTGTTTTAAGATATTTAACTACAGACACCCAATCAATTTTTCCTTGAATATTGCGCGAATTTTGCTTACGGTCAGGGTAGTGAATGACCGCATACTTCTTGAATAATTTAGTAGATTGGTCTTTCGGGATATTAAGATGTAGTACTGGATTTTGAAGTAACATTTCGCTTTCTGGCACTTCACAAAACTCAAAATAAGTTTTAAGATGAAGTTGTGCTGGTTTGCTTTCGTAGGAAAAATCTAGATCATACTTTTTGGCCGTAGCTAATACTCTCCCGTCTACTTCTTCTGGCCGGTGTACTTTGAATTGATGCTGAATAAAAAGATTGTGGAATTGCGGCAACGTGTCCAGAACCACCCTATACCCTTTTTTGAAAAAATAGTAAAGGACAGCTTCCGTTTGCACTACATCTCCCATTGCAGCAGTCCTTTTTATAACGACGGTCTTTTGATAAGGTTTATGGAACCAGCCATGAAATCCAAAGGTGGGGGTTGCTGGGCATTTTAATTCAAAGGCAAACGTGTCGGCTAGTTCTTCGGATGGAAATTTTATTCCATAAGTTTCTTCCAAGTAACCTCTATATAGAATACCTATCGATTGATCTTCTGGATGAGTAATTTGTATCAGCGGGTCAGTCCCTAATATTTCGCAAAGTTGTTTCGATCTTAAAGAAAATCCACCATTTGCGATGTTGCGATTATGCTCGAAAATCCAGGGGGCACCCAAATAGTCATACTCATAAAATTCATCATTCCATAGTTCCCCGTCTAACGTCCATCCATCCCACTGGGTTACTAGCACAAACTCAGTAGTAATGTGCTTATAAAGCTCTCGCATTACCCACCGGCTATAATCTTGTTTTGACTGAATTGGGTCTATTTTTACTACCTCTATATCTGGTCCACAATCCAAATCTATGTCAGTAAAAAATATGGTTCTGGCTGGTTTTATTTGGATTAGAGACATTTTAAGGCTATGCAATGCCCGTCCATATCTATAAGTATCAACAATAATTAAAGTTACCCTATCTAAATTTTTCATTATTTTTACTAATATATATTATTTACCTAACATTAAAACTAAACAAAATGGCTGGTCATGTAATCTTTCAAGGGTATGGAGAGTATACAGGCAATGACTCCAAAATCAATTCAAGCACAAGCAACATTTACCCGTACGCCAACTCTCCTATGGGTATTGCCAAAAGCGTTGCTTCTGCCGGTACGGTCTTTACGGCAATTAGTCCTGCTATTACCGTAGGTTCGGCTACCTGTAACGCTATCGTAGAAGTACTTCCCACCGGGCTTAATACCCACGGTAAAAAGTATCTTACCGATTCCACTGCTGCTACTCTTAATACGGGTGCTGCTTAATTTCATCTGAATTTACTTTGGTTAGGCCCCGGCTTTTTTGTCGGGGCATTTTTATAAATGGGGGTAATGACTTATGTTCCTTTTTTGATAGCACTCTCTTCCATACACACTTTGCTGGCCAATATCGACCATTAGAATCACGCGGAGAATAACATCCAGTGAAAATAATAAAAAGCATTAGTAGTATGGAAGATAATTTTATCATGGTTTCTTCTCATTTAGAACTTGTTTGACATAACCTTCTGGAACATCTTCGAAGCAGCCAGCAGGGACATATTTTGTTGAAATAGGCGGCCATGATTTAATTGACTTTCCCTTCTTAATTAAACTTACGGTTACTTCGGCAAAGTAATGCCTGTTTTGCCTATAATATTCATTAACCGCATTTTCGTCATAGTTTCCTGCACTATCTCTAATAATAATCCCTACCATTGGTTCTGACCAGAATGTATTATCAAATCTGTAGAATATCTTAAAAGAATCAGATTTATAAAGTACATATCTTATGGCAGAATCATTGTAATTGCCGCCACTTCTGATCTTTTCTATCAGATCATTTTGCCCGAAACAAACATTCCCAATAAAAAGGAATATTAGTAGTATGTATGTATTCATGGGTTACAAAGTTTGTAGGAATTTGTAAAGTTCTTTGTTCCAGGCGGCATCGTTTATGGCCAAATGTTCGTTGGATTGTTTGGGATACCTTACATTTTTCTCTTTAACTAGTCGTAATTTATCTTCAAATTTTAAAGGTTCTGGCACATGGAAATGAGTCAGGAAGTCGCTATTTGTCAAAGCGGCCACCCTTCTATCTAGTTCTTGTTTTAAGTCGATACAATACATAGGCCATCCTTTAGGCAAGTCTATCATGCGGCCAAATATGGAACAAAATAGCACCCAGTCATAGTCTGCATAATACCCGTAGAATGAAATATCCTTATCGTCTCCTATAAACTTCAATATCTCCTTTCGTATTTCTTTCACAGGGACGCCAAACGATTTATGGAAAGTATTTGCCGAATATCTGTTTCTGTTGTCCCCGTGTACTGCATGGGTATAGGCTTTAAGAATAACGTTGTCTTTAACCCATTTGTCGGCATCTTTATAGTTGTATTCGCTGCTTAGGAAATATAGCCCCCTGTTATCCTCACTTACTATGCCTATGCTGATTAAGTCTATGAAATGACGCCTTTTGCCGAAAGTTGGCTTATAAAAGCCCTCTATAAATTCTTGGTCAATAAAGTATTTCATGGCTTAATAGTTTGGTTCTTTTTCTTTGAAAGCTACGGCCGAATATCCAGCTTTGCACCCATCCGTTTCAATCTGGGAAACTACATAGGTTAACTCTTCCCCGGTGTGCTTTACTTCGCCTACTACTTCCTGAAAGATAATATTATCGGTCACGGCAATTGGCTTATTGAATTTATGGACAATCATAGTTAATTCTCCGTTGCCAATCCTTTTAAAGGTCTCTGTATTTGTCTCTACTATTATAGTCACTTTATTTAGATTTAGGTAGTATATGAATAAGATTTGCTTGTTTTTGGGCTTCGGTTAGTTCTACCCAGTATCCACCCGGTTTCCATCTTTTAAGAGTAGAATCATAGATGGGTTTACCTTTTGCATCTCTAGCGGTGTCTAAAATAAATACTCTCCAAGATATGGTATCCATTTTAAACTGGCCCTCGCTTTTAATCGAGTCTCCATAAGCCCATTTCTTACCTACCGTATACTCTGCCTTGAGTAGAGTCCATCCTGAGTCATTACCACGTGGAGTAGTAGCTATATTGCAAAGATTAGTTTGCGCTTTAACTTCTGGTGCTTTACTGCCATTGCAAGCGTAAATACAAATTACAATACCCATAATAAAGACCATTGAGGGAATACATCCTGAACGTTTTGTTGTTGTTGAAATCATGATTTATTTTTTAATTTTAATGACTGATGAATTTTCGTTACCTCCTTGCAGCACTAGTATATCATTGTCCCCTGATATTACTCTATTTGGCCCTGCTGAACCTATTTCTAAATGCAAGGGGTTAAGGCTAATTATTCGTTCATTCACCTTAACTACAGAGTCATATTTATGCTGAATACGATCATTATACTGTTCTACATAAAATAATATAAGGCCAGTCTTGTTCAATTCCAAATTACTCCAAACTGCCCAGCACAAAAAACAAAGCGAAAGACACCAAGGAAACAACTTTATTAAACTACTTTTCATATACAATACTCCTTTAAATGTTTTATAAAGATTGACAAATTATTCCAATCTCCATTTTAAGCTTATCCTCTGTATCAAATCTATCTTTGAATGATTGGATGCCATGTATTACGGTAGTATGATCTTTCCCAAATGGCTTTCCAACATTTTTCAAAGAAAGTCTAGTATACTTTCGAGCTATGTAAAATACTATATTCCTAGCATCCACTACTTCTCTTTTTCTGTTTTTATTGTATAACAATTTTTCATGTACCATATAGTAATTGCACACGGCTTTTACAATATCGTCTATACTTAATGCTCTAGCTGTTCTTATTATTTCAGGATCATACTTAGACAAAGCAGATGGTACTACCCAGTAATTCATTGTAAAAAGTATTTATGGTGTCATTTTGGAATTTCTAACATATTGTCCCTTTTTTATCTTTTTGAACCTTTCAAACATTTCAGGAAATATGTCTTTTAAATAAATAATGCCGTCCATTGGTTTATTTCTATCTTTCTTTGGCTTCATAATTGTTCGTATTCTCTTGTGAATGAATTAAATTGATAGCTACAGAACCCTATTTTACCAAGCCAACTCCATTTAACTTTCTGCACATACACATCAACCACATTTGTTTCAAAATCCCTCCATACACTTAGTCCGTTGTGCGTCCTATTAAAAAAATGGGCTGATCCTGAAATACTATATAAAGTTGGAATTTCGTATTTCCCCGTCTTCACATCCTTTTTCAACTTTGTAGGGTGTGCCACCAAAAACCCATGCACCTTATATTTATCCAAAAAAGCAATAAATTTATTTAAGCAGGCTAGAACATATGTAGTTTCATTTTCGCCGCCATGCTTATGCTCTATGCAATTCCACGGATCAAATAATATTCCTTTTATCCCCTTCCTTTTTACCAACTCTTCCCCCTTTTTAATTAGTCCGTCCATTGTAATATCAATAAGAGAAAGATTTATGAAGTGGAAGTACTTATCAATCATCCCAATAGCATATTCGAACTCAGACCTATTCATTCTATGATTGGGGTCTTTTCTAAAAGAGAACGATTTATTCGTGAATTTCTCAGCTAATTTTGTTACATGAAACTCGGGGGGGGTCTCAAAACTACATATTCCCCAAGTCCAATCATGATACTTTGCTAAGGACGCCATAAGCCAGTCGATAAATTCGGATTTACCGGAGCCTGGGATGCCTGTTATCACCGTCAACTGCCCGGGATAAAACGTAAGGTAATCATCAAAAGGGCCAATATTGGCGTTACAGCCTTTAGGATATCCATCCTCGTAGAATGATACTACCGTTTCAAACATATCATCCATAGTAACCAAGCCCTCTAATGGCCACATTTTAGCTTCCTCAACAATAACTTTGAGGGCAGATTTCCCGTGGTTAATAAGCACATCGTTGGCATCTTTGCAGCCGGGCGGGTATGCAACTTGCCAGCATTTGTCATAGCCAAGCCTACGCCCTAATTCTTCTCGTAATCGCTCTCCTGGCGGATCATTGTCCACCATGAGAATGATCTTCGTTTTATTTTCAAAGTACGACCAGCAATTATCTAAATATTCTAACCGTTGGTTGCCCGGCGCGGCTCCATTTGGAACCGATACGACATTGTACATACCAGCTTCATAAAGAGAGAGACAGTCTATTTCCCCTTCTACGATTATGCATTCTTGCTCTTTTTCAATTTCGTCTAAGTTGTAGAAAATTAATTCCGCATCCTTAGCCATCTTGAATGACTTTTTTGGCCCACGGAATTTAATATTTATCAACTCGCCATCCTTAATGTAGTTGAAACATATTGTGTTAACCTCTTGCTTGAATTGTGGCATCCATTCTATTGCCTCTGTAACACCAAAACGCAAAAGAGTATTATTGCTTATATGTCGCTCCTTTTCAAACCATTCAACGGCTTTGTCGCTCATTTTTTGTAGTCTGGGGGCAGGCTTTACATAATTTTTAGTTCTAACTTCTTCAATTTCAATATTATATTTGCTTGCCACCCATTTCAATGCATCGACGTAAGACATTTTTTCGTGTTCAATCAAAAAGGTTATACTATCCCCAGACTTACCACATCCAAAGCATTTGTATATGCCCTTTACCGGAGAAACGCTAAAAGACGGGCTTTTTTCCGCATGGAAAGGGCAGCAACTTTTATAGTCTTTCCCTTCTCTCTTAAGTGTTATAAATGAACCTATTACTTCATTTATAATGGCTGAATCCTTAATGCGCTGTATACAATATTCTGAAATCATAAAACCATTCTTTTTTCCGAACCACTTTGGTGTGGCTTGGAATTATTCATTTTTTGAACAAGCCGTTGCCATTCATTTACCTTTGCTAAATCCGACAATGATCTATTTTGCAGCCATTCATCCTCTTTTATGAATTCTACTATCGCTGCCCAGCTAGTTAGGCAAGCATTCATTTTCCCGTCAACAACATCTGCCTTTTTCCACTTTTTCATAGCTGCGATCTTGTACGCTATTTCCAAGCAGGCGGAATAGTCGGACTCTTTGTCAAAAAAATAATCCGGGTTATGAGCCATGAATAGTCTTGCCATTTCTACTACCAAGTACATAAACTCTTTTGTTTTAGTCGCGTCCAGTTTGCCGGAAATATTCTCCAACTGCTCTATAATTCTATTTATATTTTCATCTTCAGGTAGGTTAACCATAGATAAACCACTAGGTTTTTCCGGATTCTTGGGTCTGCCGCCTTTAACTCCGTTGTCGTAGCGGCTTTTAGAGAATTTTCTTCTTTTCTCAGATTCGGCTTCCAGGCGCTTGTTGTACCATAATCCGGCTTCATCGACGGAAAACTTAGATTTTAGGATATCCGAAACCGAACCTACAAGAAACCTAATGGTTTCTTCGGACAGCCTACCTTGCTGATGCATTAGGCAAAGAATTGTGATGTACTTCCCACGATCCTCCATCCCCATTACCTGCACCCCGGTAATAAAATCAGATGAATAAAACAAAAAAGCCGGGTCTTTAGCCATTCTGCATGTCTCTTAAGGTGCTTAATAGGGATTGGGTAAATTCCGCATCCGTGTCAAAAAGAGTGGATAAGGCCAATAAATCGCCAAGCATGAAGCCTTTGGTTTTTAAAGTAAGGCACAATCTGGCTTCCATTTTCGCAACAAGATCATGGTACTGACTATGATGATACCGGCATAAGGTTAATAAGCAGTCGTCCGAATATTCCCACGGTGCAAGGTCTTTACTCATGTAGAAATAATGATGAACGTCAAGCCCTTTCTTTGACCTACAGCCTTTTATCTTACATTGGTGATTGTCTCTATGTAAAATCGCTTTTCTTTTTGCTTGCCACCTCTCATCCTTTAGTAGTTCTTCGTATTCCATAAAAATAAATAGCCCCCATCCGGGAAGAATGGGGGACTACTTTATCTTCGTGTCACCACGAATTATTTTTAGTCTCTCAGTACTGCTTCCCGGTCAATACCTAGATACAATTATGTAAAATGATTTAGCATGTAGAGGGCTTTAAAAAGTTCATTGGAAGACTAAGGTGGCAATCTTTTTGCAGATGAGCAAATTTTTCTACAAATTTATTTTTCACAATAGAAACAATATATAGAAGTATGACTATTCATGGCCGTCTTTGTTCGTTCTGGCTAGAAGGTCAAAGTACTTGTTACGCCATAAAATAACGTCTTTCTCATATCTTTTTTTAGTCTCATTAGCTCTTTCTAACCGGCTCATTATTTCTGCAAAGTATTCGTCTTTTTTCCATGCCTTTACTGATTTTTTACCGGCAGTGGCAGCCACCTCTTTAACAACAATCTTCTCTATTTCCTTTGGCTTGGTATGAACTATCTCGTATTTTAATTCGGAAATCCCTGAATCTTGCTCTCCAATCTTGAACTTTAGCCGAGATATTTCATCAAATAGCGCCTTCATGGCTTCGTCCTTTTCATATTGTCTATGAATCTCCATTAAAGGCCAATCATCTTTAAACTTCCTCATACCCTTAGCCATAACTTAAAATTGTAGTGCTGAGTGTTAAAGAGATTTAATAGCTGCTTCTAAACGTATGTGGCCTAATTTTTCCAACTTTTCTTCAAATGTTTCCATCAAAGAAATGATGCCTAAGTTAGGGCATGACCATTCCAGCGGCTCCATGCCCGTGTCAATGGTATTTTCATAACTTCTATCTTCATATTCGTCACAGTCGCAATCATCTTCTAAGGCTTTAACTCTTTTATCCTTAGCCTTAATTTCTTTTATGACTGCATCAAGAAACTCATTAGCTTCCTCATTACCTTTAATGCAATCTCGCAGGTATTCTATGTTAGTCTTCTTGTTCATTTTTGTTGGGGTTTTTGAATTTTTGCTATAAGTGCGGTTGCTTTTGTGTCTTTCGATGAAAGGTAGTATGCTGATCCGTTTTCGCTGAAATCTATATCTTCAACATCTAAGCCTTTCAATACTGTGTTCATTCTTTTTGGGTTGTAGGTAAACTCTCCCGGCATCTTTATGGAAGGTACGGCCCGCTTGTGGTTCTTATCCAGTAGCATGTCGTTCATCTCCAATAGTCCTGTAGTAATAGTAACCATTGGATCAGATGTTAACTTAATGGACAAGTTTCCAAAGGATGTTATATCGCTGGCAGGCAGCGAGAATGCATATTTCTTTTCATGTGCAAACAGCCTCTTTATGTCCAGCCAGCCTATTTCTGGCTTTACAAACCCGAACACTACGCCCGCACCTTCAAAGAATACGTTTTTTTCGTTCTGTGAGAACCATGACGGTTTTGCTTCCGCTATTGACTTCGCTAGTTTACCTTCTATGATAATCTTTACATCCTCTTCTATCGGATAGTGATAGGCTATTATTCCATCCCCTGCACATACGCAGTTTTCAGCTATATGCACATAGCCGTAATAGGTTGGCATGTCTTTTATAAACTGTGAAAAATGCGTCGCTTTGGCAACGGCCTCCCAAAACTCATCCGATAAAATAACTTTTTCGCTATCTGCCACGGGTGGTTCATTAAACGTCTTTGGTGGCATTTCCTGCAATTTAATTACATCTATGCCGTCATTTAATTCAATCTTACCTTTCACCTTGTTTATGGATACTACAGCGGATGGTGTTTCGGATACAAGCCCAAAAAGGTCATCTTCATGAACCAGCAAAGGCCCTTCATCTGCTGCCTTACATTCATAGACTATAAAACTGCTGCTGACGTTTTTTACAATCTTGCCTTCACCTATTTTTAGATACTTATGCGCCGGGAGAATGTTTGACCCTTGTACATGGCCGGCCATTGCCTGAAATCTTTTTAATTCTTTAATTGGAATATTCATTACTATTGATTTTCTTCTTGAATGCTAAGTGTGTCGTTTTCGTCTATTTTATCAACTTCCCAGGCTTCTGAAAATTCTCTATCGGCAAACATTTCAGCCAACCCTGTTATTTGCGCTAATCTTAAAACTTCATCCTGATCCATACCCAATTGCTGACCTATCTTTTTATCTGACCAGTTTCGACGTTTAAGCTCTAACACAATTTCGCTCATTGCGTCTATCTTGTGCTTACCCCTAGCTCGGTTGTGTCTTATAGTGGCGGCAATACGATCTCCTTTGTCTGTTCTGTTTTCGTTGGCTGTAACCACTGGGAGATAGTTGAATATGCGTACATTTATTTCCTTGTCCTCTTTACCTACACGGTGCCTATGGTAGCCGTCAATTACTTCTCGCCTATCTTCTTCTACCCAAGTTACGATAGGTTGTGTATATCCATCTTCACCTATAGAAATAGCCAGTAATTTCATTTCTGGGGGTGCTACGGCATTAGGGTTATAGTCATTAGCTGTAACCGTATCTGATCTTACCCACAACACACAGTCCACCGGCTCTTTATTAAAAGGCGAAATAGCGTGTAAGGCTAGTTTTGCCTGATTAATTGCTTCAATTTTTTCATGAAGCGGCAACGCTTCTATTTCCATTAAATTGATAATTTCCATTTTTCTTTTTTTCTTTTTATAAGAGCTAAATATTTTTCGTACGCTTCCGATTTTGTCTGGCTGAAGCCCATACTCTTACCCCAATAGTCATTGCGTAACAACGACTTACATATTCTACGCCATGAGGGGGCTAGTTTATTCGCTTCCATCTCGTAGGGTGCTTCGTCTGGTATACCATCTGGGTATCCTCTATCCATCCACCACTTTATAAAGACGCTGATCTTAGCGTCGTAGTGTATTTGAGATTTAGCTGGCATTGAGGATAGAAGCATCTTAGCGAACGATTGCCACGTATGGCCTTCCGGCTTGCTTATTCGCCTATACCCTGTTACATTCCCAGATTCGTTTATATACAATGCGCCACCGTTTGCGCCGTTCACCCTGGCTACTACACGTGCCCATGTTTCTGGCTCTATAAGGTGAAATAACCACAAGCCACGTCTTTGATCATCTCCATATGGTTGACATATACGCATCTGGCTAATAGTTAGTCCTGCTTTGTACATTAAGTCGTACAGCTTGTTATATTGCTTGTCTGGTCTCTTGCCGTGGTATGTCCAAATATCCTCTGTCTTCCAATCGTAAATGGGATAGATATTGTATACTTGATCCTGAACTAAGGATGTCCATTTACGACCTTCGTACATCATTTTTTTATCACTGGCAATTGTTCTATAACGGTTAAGGCTTTCGTCCGATCTTATACCAACAAAACAGGCGCATGGTTTCCCTTCAGCATACCATGAGCCAAATTCGGGTACAAACTCTTCAAATTCCATCCCCCGGTGATAAAAAGGAAAGAAATTAGTAGGATATGCAATTGCTGGCTTTTCTCTTACCCAACTGGCTTTTTTAGTTTCGTCCCACGCTATCCAATGAGGCTCGTAAACACTTACGGCATTGCGTAGATGTATTTCAAGGCAGCACCAAAAAGGCTCTGTACAATCAGAGTATTCGCTAAAACAGGCGGTCGCGTGATCCATCGTTAGTTTGTATTGACTTTCCATGTCTATCAACAACAGACCAAACGTCCTTTTTCTTTTTCTTGCTTCCTCCGCTACTAAGTGCAACATCACCGTACTGTCCTTCCCGGCACTGAAAGAAAGGTAAACTTTCTCGAAGGTGTCGAACGTCCATGAAATCCGATGACGGGCGGCTGTCAATACATCTATTCCAATCTTTGTCTTTGGCATAATTTTCTTCCCAAGTTTTTATTGCTATGTCAGCTTTTTCGTTTGCGTCGTCTTGCTGTTTTTGAGTCAATTGATGCCATGCAAGACGGGTAATATATTCAGGGCAGTGGATAGCTATACAAGTGGCCGCGTGTCCTATCCATGCTTGTCTATTCATTCCGACACAACTAAGATTATGTTCACATCCGTAGGGCCATTCGTTTATCGCTCTAATCATATATCTACCATACAATTCAGCATCTCCTGTAAATACTATGGCGGCTTCTAAAAAATGTCGTTCCTCTTTAAATGATACTTTGCGCCACATCCCAAACTTAAAATCCTCCCACAGATCATAAGGGTGAAAAACTCTTTTCAAAATAACCTATTAATTGTATTATTAGATTGTGATGGCTGGTTGAATGCTCTTGAAAAGTCTTGAACTGTCTGTCCAGGGAGTAATTCTTGAGAAGACTCTACTATCTGCTTCCCCTTCTCAGTTAGCGCCCAAGTAAATCCCATGCAGCCGGATTTAAGAGGGCGGCGGTTGCCAGGTTTGTATAAAACATCTGCCTTTTTTAGTTCAGATAAACGCTTCCATACCTTATCTGGCTTACATTTCAGCTTACCGGCTATCTGTTCTGAAGTTGCCTCACCAAGCACCGAAAGCGCAGACATGATCTTTTTGTAATCTTCTCTTAGCTTGTCTGCTGTAAGACTGTCGTATGCGGCTCTGGATGTGGCCGCTACTTTTCTTTTGGCCATATTAATGTAATTGTGATCTTAGTTTTTTAACAGCTATTGAGTACTGATTGTTAGCTGTTTGTGAAGATATCCCCAACCTTTCCCCTATCTGTTTGCTATTAAGCCCCTTCAAAAATAAAGTTACAATACGGCTGCATCTGGGAGGAAATTTACTTATTTCTTTTGATAGATTGTATCCTACTTCCGCTTCGATAATTTTACATTTGAAAGGCTCCCACTCTTCTAATTCTATTGTATCCTCCATTATTCTATGCAACTTTACCCTTCTAAGATGGTCTATGCATAAATTTCTGGTGGCCCGTATTAACCAAACTTCGTCGTACTTAACAATGTCTGCATTCTTATGATACAACAGAAAAACGTCAAGCACTAAGTCATGGGCCGTATCCAGATCATGCACCATTGTTCTGGCATATCTGAGCATCTTTATATAATGCTCTTCATAGACCTCTTTGAAACGCTCTCTGTCCACTGTGATAAGGAATTTGTTTTGTGAAGGTAATGGCTGAAAAAATAAAAAACAAATATTTTTCTACTTTTCTACAAAGTTTGTATATTCGCTTATGATTAAAAAGAAAAAGAAGCCGGAATTAGCATCCATCAAGGCCGAAAAGGATGTTGTAAAAGAGTCTAGGAAAATATGTGTAGAGAAAGAAATTAACCTTTACGTCTACACAACCCGCGCCCTTCAATTATTAAATAGGCATAATGCTAAGGCATAATTCAACAATAAGAATCAGGGAGAAAATCTGTGTCAACTGTGGGCGTCCTTGTCAATGGTTTTCGAAAAAACGCTGTCAGCAGTGCGCAAAGGTAGAAGATTTTTATGCCAGGGAAGAACGAGAGTTGGCGAAAGACGAAGGGCTTTCGGAGCTTATTACAAGGCTGGATTCATTAGTAAGCAAATGGGTTAGATATAGTGCAGTAGGGCTCGATGGACTGGTTGAATGTTATACTTCTCGTAAGCGATTTAAACCTTCAGAACTTGATGCAGGGCACTATATATCAAGGAATTGCATGTATTTGAGGTTTGATCTTCGCAATATTCGTCCCCAATCCAGAACGGATAACAGATTTAAATACGGCCTACAAGCTGAGTATGGTAAAAGACTTGAGGAAGACCACCCCGGGATAACGGAAATATTGCTAGAAGAGTCTAAAATAATTCACCGTTGGAGCCGAGAAGAGCTTAGGCAAATGATTCTGGAATACGAGAATAAACTTAAAAACCTTAAATAAATGCCAAGTCCTTTAGAAAAAATGATAGATAGCACTGTAAAATGTGTTAAATGCGGCAAAGGGATGAAAGAATGCAAATGCTGGAAAAAATGTAATTGTGGCTGGTTTTATGCTGTGGGCAAAAAATGTCGAAATCCAATCCACAAACAAAAAGCCACTAAATGAGTTACCTAATTTCTAAACTAGTATATAATAGATACAGATATTTTGCTAGGTTTCAACGTACAAAGATGCATGGATGGGCGATATCTTACGAAGGGTTGCGCGAAAATGGAACTTCATTTGGCGACAAGTCACTAGCAGAAGACCATCTGGGTATGGCCCTATCAGAAATGAAAGAAAGTGATAATTCTAAACTTGAAATAATAAAAATATGACACAAATAAAAAAACTTACACTGGATTATAGTAAATGGCATTCGGAAGAAAATAAAAAAGGCCCTAAACGCACGCCAATTTTATATATTATATCCAGCGAGGGTTGTCATATTTGCGTCTCACACGCTTGTAATGGTGATGGATATCCATACGTAAGCGTTAACGGCATTAGATGGCGTGCCTCTCGATTTGCATACACTTTTGCCAAAGGGAAAATACCCAAAGGTAAAGTTATTAGGCACACATGCGATAACAGAAAGTGTATTAACCCATTACACCTAGTTTTGGGAACCCCAAGACAGAATAATATAGACAGAAAAGTTAGGGGCCGAAATAGAGATCAAAACGGTTCGAAAAACAATATGTCTAGGCTGTCAGAAAGGGAAGTTATTGAGATATATAATTCAAAAAAATCATATAAAGAGCTATCTAAGCTCTATAATATAAGTTTTAATAGAATATGGGACATTAAAGGCAAAAGGGCTTGGAAGAGCGTATTAAAAAATGTATAAAATGAGAAAGACTGATCTAGGCAATAGTTTTCAACGGCTTTTACATGCATTTTTCGTGGATTATCGCGGATTCCGTGGAGAAAAAGATAAAGACGGCCGAATAGTTTGGAAAGGTACTCCATACCAGACCATAGAAGATTTCCGAAAAGCCGTAGATAACTATATACAACAAGGGGGAAGTATTATTCAAAACTCTATTAAAGATGGGAACAAAAAAGTTTAATCTAAAAGAAAACACGCAGATTGAGAAGTGCCCTAAATGCGGGAATAATACCGAATTTACGGCCCATTCGGAACAATGCGCAATAGATACCTGCGACGTATGGGTAGTCTGTAAATGTGGTTATGACCCCACGAAATACAAAATAGGCCATAGATTAGAGGATGTATGGGGTTCTTTGGATAAAGAAACCATTTGCTGTGCCCTAGATATATGGAATGACGAAATACAATCATTGCAAGAAAAAACACAACAATGACAATCCCCAACGAACTATCCCGATCTGTTTTATTTATTCTCATTTGCATGAATACTCTTTCCTGTGATCGGCCTGTTGCCCAGCATAAGGACTATTTCACTGAAGCTATTTCTGGATATAGTAGAAATTATGATTCCAGTCTTAAATACATGCGCGGAAATATAATGGGAGATTCGGCGTCCATTTCAAAATACAAGGTATCGAGAGATAGTATGACCTATTTTATAGGCGCTATGGATTATGCATTTAAAATAAAATGGAATAAACAATAAAACCCAACCATCATGAACACCCCCAATCTATCCACCCCGGAAGAAAGAATCTATAAGGCAATTATATTGAATGACTATCCCGGGGCACATTATGCAGAATGGGTAAAGATTCAGAAAAAGACGATAGAGACGCGCATGGGAAGGTTGTTTAAATACCGTGGAGATATTGTTATCTGCTGCGGGAAGACAAATTCGGTCAGCAAAAATGCGGGGAAAGCTCTTTGCATTGTGAATATCTATGACGGCCGTCCCATGCTCAAAGAAGATGAACAGGCGGCTTGCATCGAATGGCACCCTGATAGAAAGTCTCTTCTTCTTAAGGACTGGCGCTATTTCAGTAGAGATTTTGAATTCAGGCATTACTATGTGTCTGGTCCATATCAAGGAATATTTGAAATAAGAATCCCCGATAATGTGCAAATAAAACAAAACGCATGAATACAGACAATCTATCCACCCCCGCCGATAAAGATGAAGAGATAAAGGTCTTAAGGGAATCTTATAGGCTGCTAAAAGAGGAGAATGAGAAGAATGCGATTGCTTTTGCGGAGTGGATGGATGGCAAAAACTGGGGGCATTATGCAGGAAACGGTATTTGGAAAGTTGGCCGCCACACGAAGCGAACCACGGCAGAGATATATGAAATATTCAAAAGGGAGCGTAACAACCCATCCACCAAGTAAATAAACAGCAATATGAGCTATAAAAATGTTAAAGGCCCCGGCACTATCCCTGTAGTGATCATAGAGTTTCACGACTGGATGGATTTATTCTTTAATCGAGAGACATGGGACGAAATGGGCTATCGGAAGTTCCTGAAGGAGTTTTGCATCCCGGTCGGTCAGATAAAGAAAATTCACAAGATTAATATTAAACCCGAGGACTTCCCAGATAACGAATGGGAGCCTTAGCACCCCCCCCCCTAATAGACATCTACCCCTAGCAGGGATGGAATGAGATAACCTAAAAAAACAAAGTATGCCCAATAACATTTTTTATTACGATGAAGAAGGTAACGAGTACAAAGACTGCGATCCCTGTGGGGTAGACATGAGTGGTAAGCGTCACATCATTGGAACAGGGAAAATGAGACAGCCCCAACCCACCCCCAACATACAGGAGCCTAAAAAATCTGCTGAGGATATTTATAGGGAGATGCTTAAAAAGCATGGCTTCATAGAAAAAGGAAAGGCATACTTCAAGACGGCACAGGTGTTGGAGGCAATGGAAGCATATGCGGCTCAATGGAAGGAAACATCCTCCCCCGTAGTCCAGCCGACGGTCTGGGAGATGCGAGAACGAGCCAAGCAGAACGGCTTCGATGATTATTGCGAAGCTCATGATCTTCCTTATAACGATGAATGCCCCGAATGCGCCCGCATCGAAACCCGACAAATGGCATCAGAAGCCGGAATGAGCCAGGAGGATTTTGATAGGCAAACAAAGCAGGGAGAGATACCGGAGGAGATAAAAGACTGGATAAAGGAAAATAAACCAAAGGTGGATGTAGGTCTTGATCCGGAAGATTATGCCAGCGAAGTGGGCGAACAACGCGGATGGGCGAAAGGAGCCATAGCCATGTACCACAAGATGCAGGAGGAAATAAAGCAATACCGAAAGGCCTTGGACGACTGGCGAAAGTTCGATCCTCAAATACATAGCCTCAGCGGATTTGCCCAGGAAACAAAAGAACTTCTCTCGAAATACCCCCAACTCTTAACCTAGCCGAGAGGCTTTAAATAAAAAACATGAAGTATTTATTATTAGCATTTGTTTTGTTGGTGGCGTCTTGCAAAGACAGTGCGCCGGTTAAACCATCTCACAATGTTACTCGACAAGTAAAAGCAGTCTACAACGAATGTAACCATAAGTGGGCCATCCAAACAGGTATAGATAAATATGGGCCAGTTAAAGATACATTCACGTTCAATAATATATATTTTGGAGGGCCATTTTTTAGTGTTCATGCGGGTCCTCCTATAGGAGGACCCGTAGCAGGCGATTGGGTTTGGATGGATGAAAAAGAGTTGCCCGATACCCTTGATGTTTCTTTAGCAGGAAGCGAGTTTCAATTTGCCGCCAAGGACAGTGCGTTATTAGCATATGCTCGATGGACTCGTAATCCAGACACGCTTCAAAGAAAAAAGCAAATAGCCGACTCCATCTGGAAATGTAATCATACTTATAACTGAAAGAAATGAAAAAACTTCTCACCACCCTGTTATTGCTGGCCACCATAGCTGGCCATACCCAAATGGGAACCCTCAACCTGAAAGATTTATCGGACAGCGCCAGAAGGGCCTTGACGGGCTCCTCCGATCTTCCCGCCACCCAATACGACACCCTCAAGATCATAGCAGAGGTGTACAAGTTCAATTATAAAATAGCGTATGGCGCTCATCTGGAATGGGATAGTTCCTTCAAATATAGCAGAGTGGTGGAAGATTCAATTTGGGCATTTGGATTTGACGACAGTACGGAGGTGCATGTACGGAAGTTTAAAGCCTGGGAAGTGTGGAGGAAGGAATACCGCTGGGTGAGAATAAAGGGCTACGATTATAATGAATTGGTTCCCGTCGAGATGATTAATCGATTGACCTACAACAAGAAAGACACCCTATCCCATGTCCTGCAGAGTTGGAGGGTGGAATGGTAAATAAAAACCCCCGGCCATAAAGAGACCGGGGAAGGTGTAAAAGGTGGTGCAGGGCACTTTTAATATGTTAAAAAAATAAAATATGGGAGCAAGAATTAATTACATGCCTGGGCAAAAAATTGGAGAGTGTATATTTATTGAAGAGGTTGAGACTACAAAAAGGGATAGGCATGCAAAGTTTTTATGCCAATGCGGGAATGAGTTTATTGGTCATATAAACAGAGTAGTGGCGGGTCATACTACATCATGTGGATGTGGCATAATAAGGAATAAGAGGCAAAGCAAGCCAATTATTTCTCAATTTAGGGCGGAATACAATACTTGGATTCACATTAAAATGAGGTGCTTAAACCCTAAAAATCAAGACTATAAATATTATGGCGGCAGAGGGATAAAAGTCTGTGACAGATGGCTTGAATCTTTTGATAACTTTTTGGAAGATATGGGGCCTAGGCCATCAAAGAAGCATTCCGTAGACAGAAAAGAAGTTAACGGGGATTATACTCCCGATAATTGTAAATGGGCCACTACAAAAGAACAAGCCAGAAATAGGCGGGATAATAAATGGTTAACATACAAAGGGGAAACCAAATTGCTTACAGATTGGGCCAAACACTTAAAGATATCCCACACAACTTTAATAAATAGAATAAAAAGAGGTAATCCGGTTGATAAAATCTTCTCCCCCATGAAATTTGGTAGAAATGGTAAGCCAAGACCATCTAAGGTTAGATTGGTTATCACTTTCGGAGTACCAGAAATGCAATAAATTAATAACTTATGCTTAAAGATACTTTGATAATTATCCTTGGAATTTTAGTACTTTTGAAGTATATGGTGAAGGTAATCATTATTATAGACGACAAAAAAAAGCGAAAGCATCACCATAAGCTCAAACTTCGTGTAATTTTTCAATCAAAAATAAAACATCATCTCATGGCCTCAATTAACAGTATTACACTCACGGATGTGCAACCGCATACAGGATTAGTTCAAGTTGTAGACGATCTTGGCAATGTGTATAGCGGCACTCTTTCTAATCCAGTAATTGACGTAGCTGACCCTACACAGGATTCAGTTGTTATTGATCCTACTACTCCCAATACCATTGACGTGCAGGAGAAAAATCCACAGGGGGGCACTACGGCTAATTTAAAGATGGATTTCACCAGCCAGGGTAATGCTACACCGGCTCCCGGAAGTTCCGCTCAGGCCATTCCAGACGGAACTGTATTCCCCGGCCTTGCAGTAAGCATCACTATGATTAACAAGGTTTCTACCCAACTGAAACTGCAAGTAAGTTTTTAATTGCTTTTTTTATTTTGTATAATATAAAAGGCTCCGTTGTCTAGCGGGGCCTTATCTTATTCGTGCATTAGGAATGTGACAACGTTGGAATATTTGCCGTACAGATAAGCCGTTTCTTTCAATGGTTTTAGGTTTGGGCGCAGTAAAATCAGGCTCCTGTATACCTAGTTCATTGTATATTTGAGAGACGCGGTCTATTTTTATATTCAACTTATCGGCAATGAACTGTTTTGATTTGGTTTGGTATAATTCCAGTACGTATTTTCGCTTTTTATCTCCCTCAGTTAAGGGTACTATCTGATTCCGTTTGCAGAACTCCCGGAAGCCTTTTATATCCTTAACGTCCAATTCATCCATCATATCAAAGACTGTCATATGAGGGGCATTGTAGCGTATCCATTCTTCATGGTCTTTGAGTTTCATGGTTGTGGTGATAATTGAACAAAATCAACAGATTCTGAATAATACCCATTGGACTCGCCATACCACCGGATAGTTACATATCCTTTAATAGTAGCTAGTTTATAAAATGTCCAAGTGTAACTATATTGCCATTCTTTAACTACTCCGGGTGGATTCTCGGTGCTGGTTATTTCTTCTGCCAGTGTCAATGGATGCCCTATCAAGGACTGAATATCCCCTTCAATATCTTCTACCAAAACTGATTCGCAACAATCTTGAAGATGATGTAAGACAAATTTTTCATGATCAGAATTTTCAAACGCTATCACATCACTACCAACCGTAGCCCCGGTTATTGATATTAAAGTACAACCAATTAAATCTTTGAATTCCATAACATTTTTATGCTTTACTTAATGATGTGTTAGTGTTGTCCATAAAAGGAGAATCTAGGGCGTAAAGCAAATCTAGTTTTATGTTATCTGCTTGTTTAAATAACGTGTCGATCATTTGTCGATGACTGTCATTTAAGTGATTCCTTTTCATTCCTTCAGTTCTGAGTTGGTCTATCTTCATTCGGCAAAGAATATACTCATCCACAATTGGGACTATTTTGGCAATTATCGACACGCTATAAGCCGCCGCATCTCTCATTGGATCAATTGTCTGCTCCATAACTAATTTGATTTATATTTTAAACTTTCTTTCTACAAAGATATATTGCCACCATTTTCTTTTTTTGAGAATGAATTTCATTTCACCAGTTTCCATGTTCATTGTCCAGTGATCCACATATTGGTTCTCATCTCCAAACATGCCATATCGACTATCGTAGGTTGATCGCACTATATGGAGCCAATCCAGTGACAGCCAAAAGATAGTAGAAATTTTGCAATAAATAACCCATACCCGATGCTTAACGCTTGTATTCAATTCTTCCTTATATTCATGACCGTGACAATAGAGTTTGCCGCCAATACCCCATAGCATCCCGGTTGGTCTTTTACATACGGCACATCTTTTAGGAGAGGTATAGTCGCCCTTTTGCATACTCCAATTCTTGGTTTTCCTGTAAAACAGCCAGCGAAAAGTATATCGCTTCCAAAATGGCAAAACAATCTTGGTAATAGCATACCCCTCCTGTTGTCGCAAAACATAATCTTCCATTGCATTAAGCAACATATCACCTTCCAAATGAGCTAATTCAGGCTTTTTCTTTTTAAATTCTTCTACTGTCATATTTTGTTATTTTTCAACCATTTTAGCCGATCTATTTTACCCATTTTATCCCAGTCTGAAGGGAAGAGTTATTTGAACTTCTCTTTAATTTCCGATTTCCAGATACTTAAATCTATGCCCGTTAGCCCTTTGGGGATAGGATGTCCCATATAGTTCCCGGGGGCATCCTTGAATACTGATTTATTTATAAGCATTTTGTCTTCAGGAATCTTCATTGGTTGCTCTTGTAAAGCAGGTTCATACCCGTATTCCCTTAAAATAGGGACTATTTTTTCTATAGCATGAACCGGCAGTTTTTTGGTAACATTCATCCACCGATGAAAATTACCAGGGTCTAGTTTAGCTAGTTCGCAAAGCCGCCTAATTTTTATTAAATCGTGGGCAGTAAGCCATTCAATAATATCCATACCGCTAAGCTACAATAAATATTTCATGAAACAAATAAATCATCTACCTTTACTTCTTAAATAAACTAAAAAAGCTCATGGAAAGCAATCAGTAGATGATATAATCAAGGCATATGCTAGCAAGATATTGGAAGTTGAGGCCCAAAGGGATGAATATTACGCGCTTATTGAGAGAATAGCAGCCTGCAATATTACCCTGTTCGATGCCACAATTCAAGCCAAAATAATAGTTAACAAGAAGAAAATCAAGGACAAGGGTCTGCCGGTGCTTAGATGATCCCCCCCCCCCCAACAATCCCTTCCCCCAATTACAAGAACACTTTATTCCCGGCCCTATTGAATCTCCATCCCCATAAGCCAATAACTTCCAAAACACCAATTCGGGCCCAAAGGCAATCCAATCAATCCGGTATCAGCAATTAGTTCCTTCAAACCCAATAACATATAATAGGGCCCAAAGAAATTAATTCCAGGCAATTCCAGCGGCGAAAACGACATCCACCCGGTTCAGATAAACGAATTGACCCAGACGGCCGACCGGCTCTATTGGGCGGGGGTACGCTGAAGCAATGACCGCACGCTATTCTTTTCTTAATTAAGGGGGTTGCGTGGTTTGGTTCAGTCATTGGTCGATCTGCCAAATTTGGGCACCGCGCGTACGTCTAATGCGATTTTAGCAGGGTATCACAAATAACTTTCCCAAGATTGGGCGCATTTTTATTATAGCCTATTGAATTTGAATCTGGATTTTGAAAAGCTGACCCGGCTGGCTTCGCTCATTCGCATTTCTCCCTGGCCGAAAGTCCCGCCGTTTGTTTGGGTTGGATGTAAATACATGTCTCTGTGGGTTATTTTATTAACTTAGGGGTATGAACAAGGGGCGACGACAGGAGTTAAAGATGCTCCATTATAGGAGGCGCATACGAAAGATACGACCATTGGCCTTGGCCCAAGAAAGCGCTTATTATGCCTACCGATCTCATTCTACTCCGTGTTCTTGCTGGTGCTGTCGTCCATTAAAATACAATCGCGCAAAGGTTAAATCCGAAGCAAAGGCTATGGCTGATCCTGTCTCTGAAATTGTTATTTCTAAATTCGGGGTTGTCCGGCAATCTCCTTACATTCCCTACATCGAAGGCGACGAAGAAGAGGAAGAAAAAATGATGGAGATATTTAGGGAAAGGAATTTTGATGACTAAGCCCTAAATAGCAATAATCCTCTTTTATTGGGTGTGTAATTCCCGGTGTTTTCAATGAGTTAGGGTATGTTACCGACATGGATGTCGGAGACATGGTTTCATCACCTAAGTGGGTAAAATTGTTATTTCGTGGGAATTTTTCTTGGATACATGACTATGTGTAGTGTATCTTGTAAGCTCATCAAAAAATTTATCAATCATGGAACTTCGCGTAATTCAATGCCAAGTGGGGCAATTCAATTTATTGGGGAATGAAAAATCCCTGTCTTTCTCTATGGGCCTTTTCGAAAACAATCAGATTATCAAAGAAGGAGAGCTTAAGGCCCGGCTATATTATTCCGGCGAACCTAATGAAATCGACGACTTTCAGGATGCATTTAATAATCTTCCGAGCATCTTCGAAAAGTGTTATAAGTATGCCGGTCGGGTTATAAGCTCTACCGACTACGAGTCGGAAGCAATCCTTTTCGCAAAACTTTATTTACAAAATTTGGCTGCCCTTGACGCGCATCATCTTGCCAAACACAAGGAGCGGACGGCTAAGAAAATAGCCGAACTGCAAAAAGAAATGGAGTGGAGTGAAATACTGTACGATATTTCCTATGAGGTAAATGCAGTAATTGACAAGGAGATAGCCAAATACAGAAAGTGGCGAGATTCAAGTGAAAGCGAAATGCTGCAATTCAAGGAAGAGACCGAAGGATATGCTAAGTGCAAGAAACGCATAGGGGAGTATAACGACAAAATAGCCTACCTGGAATCCAGTAAAGTTGTCCCAGTAGAAAATAGTTGACAGTTTTCTGATAAATTTCTGTCGATAAAGGAGCCTGTCTGGGAATCTTACCGGGGCTCTTTTTTATTTATCATGGTTTCTGGTGAATTTTATAGCTGACTGAAAATATATTTGGAAGTATAGAATACTTTTTACTACTTTAGTGGCATGAAAGAAAACATCAAAGTAGACAGCGATCTTTTGGGTAAGGTGCGGAAAAAAGTCAAGAAAACGGGCCAGACAATTAGTGGGTTCTTTGAAATTGCCGCCGTAGACGCCCTATACCCAAGCTACGAAGCACCGCTTAATTCAGATAAGTTTAGAGAGTACTTAAACTCAAAAGGGATTAAATGGAAGTCGAACGGAAGTTTTACCACAGTATTTGACGTAAATAATCCCATTGGTCTTGGAATGGATTGGGCTATTTATGAACGAGAGAATAATCCAAAATACAGACAGCCGCCATTTCCAACCGAAATGATAGATAAATACTAACCCCCTCACTTAATAACTATAAATAGCTATGTGTAATTGTTTAAAGGATGTCACCCAGAAAATGACTGACAAGATGAAGGGTGAGATGAATCACAACAAAGTGTATTCTTTCGAACATATAGGATTTGATAATGAGGCGATGTTATGGGGCCCACCAATTAAAAATGCAATTGGCCTGCCATTTACGATAGAGTATTACGGAAAGAAAAAAGACGGTTCACGCGCTACAAGGCGCTCTCAATATACTCAGAAGGTCTTTATGACTTACTGCCCGTTCTGCGGTAAAAAATATCCTAACACTAAATAAGTATTCAATATGGAGGTGCATATAAAGTACGACAATAATTTACTTTCCTTGCTAGTGAAAGATGTGGAAGATATTGCCATCTTGAAAGCGTGGTGTGATGGGTTAATCATAAAAGCCGAAAAAAGTATTTTTAAATTACCGGTAGATCAATCAGAAGTATAAATGAACCACCCTATAGGTCATGAAGCAACGCTCTATACTTATTACAAAGTAGAAATAGTAAATATGCCTTTGGAATGGGATGAGACTATTTGCGAGTCCTTGGATGAAGTTCTAGACATTTTAAAGTATGTTGACATACACCTCGATGATGATACGATTGAAGCTAAAGTTATCATAACCGGCATGGGTATGTCAAGAGAAGCGTATAAACAGTGGCGAAAAGACCACATTGACGAATAAAACAAAACCCCATGACTGATACAGGAAAGACAATACTTATCAATAAAAAATTAATTATATGGGAGAGATCGCAGACGGTCTAATCAACGGAGACTTTGACTTTTATACCGGGGAGTATATTGGTCGTGGATATGGGATACCCAGAACGCGGAATAGATCACTGCCTTGGGAAGGCGGACGTGGCAATAATGGGAATCCGGCTGGTGGCGTTATCTCATTCCTTGCAAAGAAGGGCATCAAAAAGACAGAAGATGTAGTAGCTATCCTTCAGGAATATGTAAACCATTGCGGTTGGGATATTAAAGGCAAAAAATTCATACGAAAGGTTTCCATAAAAATACAAGAAGATTGGACTGGGTTCGCAATGTGGGCTGGAAATAAAATAGCTGCTGCCAAAAGAAATAATCCATGAAAATAGAAAAAGTAACATACCAAAAGACCTACAGTATAGGGCCGTATTTAACGGATAGGGTGGGTTTTGAAGCGTCTCTTGATGAACCAAGAAGAGAACAAGATGGAAGCTATACTATCTTTACTCCCGAAGGAGCATTGTCAGAATTGGAAAAAATAGCGGACGAATGGCATAAAAAATCTCATCCGCATTTGTACCAAGAAGAAAAACAATTTGTTCCATTAGCAATGGGGGGAACAATTGATAAACCCAATTGGCAAGCTCAGTCCGTTCCAGCAGCCATTGACTATAAAAAGATTGAACAAATGGAAGCGGACATAGATAACTGCCAATCCTTGGAAGAACTAGAACAATGGAAAACAGACAACCCAACCTTTCCCGCCAGACTACTGGGCACAATTAACGAGAAGCGAAAAAAGCTAATGGATGGAAAACAAGATCAATAAAGGAGATATAGTACTACATACCTTATCAGGATTATATTATATCTGTGAGAATCCAAAGATGGCTAAGTGGATGAATGAAAATCCTTACTACGAACTACAACCAAAAGATATTGTACCTAAATCTTACTTTCAAAAAAACAGCTAAGGCATACAACTATGACACCAGAAGCTACAGAACAATACCTCAAATGGTTAGATGAAAACATAGTTCACTGCGACGTTAATCTTGCCAAATTTCCTATTCGTTCAAAAGATTTTAAAATCATAAGTGAACACAGGTCGGTATTTGCCCTGGCTAAAGAAAAATTCCTTTCACTAACCCAACCAGTAAGCGATGACAAAGCAGGAGATACTAGATAAATATATTACTTGTAGATGCTGGCCAGCAAAAGACGGAGGAAAGGTATACAATGTTTCATGCCCACAACATTCCCAAGACCCTGAAACTGCAATGGATGAATGGGCGGAACAAGAGGCAATATTATTTGGAGAGTGGATAAAATTAGCTGCTTGGTCTAATTCTCCTTATCTAGTAAACCCTGTTATTTGGAGGCTTACCGGCAATTATCTCATGTTACATCCAGACGCAGAAAACAAAGAATACACCACCACCGAACTCTTACAACTCTTTAAAAATCAAACCCATCACATCTAAAACTAAATAACAGTGACAATAGAGACAAAATATGAAATAGGCGATCGGCATTTTTTCATTGAAAGCAATGCGGTTCAAGAAAGTACAATCATTGAAGTAATTGGAAGGGTGACTGATTGCGGGGCCGCAGAGTCTTATACCAAGATAGAATACAAGGTGTCTGGCGGTAAATATGTCGATGAAGATAGAATTTGCCCCACCAAACAAGAACTACTTAACTCATTATAAACTATGACACCAGATCAATATAAAGAAGCAGAGAAGCTACAGAAGGCAATAAATAACCATACCGGCATTTTTAATATGCTGCATGACGCCACGAACGCAAAGGATAAGTCAGTAGAAATCAGTTATGCCGGGCGAAAGTATGGCCTATCCGAACGCCTCATTCATGAATTCATGCACGCCACAGAACACTCTTTAAACAAACTCGAAGAAGAGTTTAATCAATTGTAAAGCTATGACACTAAAAGAAGATACATGGGATGCAGAAGCCGAATACTATTCAGTATTAGATTCCCTGGCAGCCGTGTATAGCACCTATTGTAAAAAGTGTGGTTGTGTTGGAAAGCGATTCGGAACCAAGGAACAGGTCGCGCAAATGCTTATAGATGAAGGCTGGACATCCCCGGCCCGTCTTGAAATAATCTGCCCCACTTGCACAGAAAAACACTCACAACTAATTAAAAAACAATAACGTTATGAATAAATACACTTACAACGAAAACAGCCGGGAAATATCCGGCTTTGGCGGCGGCTATGAGGACGCCTGCCGTAAAATGGTTATCGCTGGAATGGAATGGTGGGACTTACATCCTGATGCGGATGTAAGGTGGAAAGAGTCTCCCAATATCACAGGCATTCAATTCAACGAAAGCGACGACTGCAAGTCGATGCAAAAACACATGAACGAAGCCGTTGACAACGAAGCAACCGGCGCAATGATGCAGTTTTGTTGCAACCATATATTAGCTGCACGTAGGTTAGGATGGGAAAAATACATGGAAGAAATGAAAGAATCACCTGAACCCACAACCGAAAAATGAACACAATCCCCTGGCAAAACTGGAAATGCAGATGTTCCAGCATATCCAAAATCCTTGCAAATGCTTCAGGATCAGCCATCATCACAGAAATACAGCTAAAAAGACTAAATAAATAAAAAATGGAAATTTTAAATGATGCCGAATGGAGGCTTAAATCCATCAATATCAGGTACGAAGAGTGGGGAGAATATAAAGGCAAGTATCTGGGAAAGATAGAGTTTGCCAATAAGCAAAACGAAGCCTTCTCCTTCAATATCAACCAAGACAAGGCTCATGAATTTTTAGCTCTGATCCGGGACTCCGTAACAGAATCCGCTTCCAGGCTGGGTGAAAGATTGATGCAATCCCTACCTAAAGAACTGGTTGCCCCTAAAGCTGCCGCCCTAGTCGAAGATATTCCACATACTGAAAAATAATTCGTATCTTAGTACTTACACATTATCGAGGTAGTAGTCGGTAGTGGATTAAAAAAATTACCGCTCAAGCGGTCCGGTCGGCTGGCAGAAATGCAGGCCACTACTACCCGGACTTCTTGGGCTTTTTTATTTTTATGGTTGAAATTCAAACAATTGATGAGCTTAGGGCGTGGCTGGCTAAGCCATGTAATGAGTCCGAAATACGGTATTTGGACGAAGAAAAGAAAGAAGGGGCCTATATCCCCATCGGGATAATTGAAGAGAAGCTGGATACATTTAATGAATGGGGCACCGATGATTTTGTTTTTAGCCTGGATCGTACCGGTAATGTATGGTTTGCTTCAGGCTCCCTATCTCTGTATGTGGCTTTTCATGAGGGCGTCCAAGGCGAATCCTTGACCTTTAAAAAGAAGGTTAGCGGAGCCGTCACATTCCCAATTAGTAGCAAAGATGAGAATATGGACTTCGCAGGAACGGTTTTATCTCTTTGTATCGCCAACGCATCTAAGAAGTTGGGCAAACAATTCGGGCGGCACCTTAATGGACGGCTAGATAAAGGGGAGCATGTACCCACTATCGATATGGCCTTTGAGAAAGAGCGGGACTTAGCTTTGGATGAGCTTCTTACAGCCAAAAATCAGAAAGAATTGACTGAAATATATGGTAAAAACAAGAAATTTCACCAAGATAGGCAGTTTCTGGACCACGCTTCTGCCATTAGCAAGCAATTTTTAGCTAAAAAGAAAAAGGAGATCACCAATGAGCAGTAATTATTTCACACAAGAGGAGGAATTATGGTTAAAATGTCGCCGTGGCCGGTTCACCGCCTCGGAAATCCATAAAATATTCATAAAAGGCAAGCGGGATATGACCGAAGACGAGCTTGAGGCACGTCCAAAGGGGCCGCGTGGTGGTTTATTGGATAGAAGGACGACAATAGAAACCCTTTTTGGAGATGGAGCCATAACCTACATCAGAACCAAATTAACAGAGATAACAACCGTGTCTGAAGACCCTGATTTTCTTGGATTTGGGGAAGCAAAACAGTTAAAATGGGGCAGAGACCATGAATTTTTAGCAGCCGATGAATTTGTTAGGGTTACTGGCAAGCAATTACTATATCATGGTAATGTATGCCCAAAGTTTATTGAATATGGGGAATTTGCTGGCGGGTCCCCTGATGGAGAGGTTTTGAATGAGGATGCCATTTTAGAGATCAAATGCCCCTTTAATACCGATATTCATACCCAGCGGCTATTCCTAAAAACCATCCAGGAGTTCAAGGAGAGCCATTTCCCGGAGTATTGTCAATGTCAAATGAACATGGAAGTCACCGGGAAGAACTACTGCTATTTCGCCTCCTATGACCCCAGGCGCATCAATCCAAAGCTCAGAATGAAGATAGTAAAGATTCCAAGAGATCAGGAATGGGTGGATGAGTTCAAAATGAGACTCGAACAAGCCCTAATCATCCTATCCGAACTGTTGGCAGGGTGGGAGGAAAATGAAATGATAATAGAATAGTAAGTACTTTAATTACGTAAAATAATGCCAAGAAATCCCCAAGTTAGTTCTACGGTGTCTCAAGAATTATTTGACCAGATAAAAGCACTGGCCGATAAGAATAAGCGAACATTATCTGAAATGGTTTGCCTACTTTTGCAGCAAGCGGTGAAAGAAAAAACCCGCAAAAGATAATTGCAAAGGAGAGTAATTCTAAATATTACGCCACAAACTAATGTCCGAGCGACACAAGGAGATCGTGTTTTTTTCAGAATCCCAAGAGAAAAGTTACTCCCTGGCGGCCTGAAGAGACTCAAACGATTGGAACGATATAATGAATATAAACTGGCCCTTCTCGCCTTAGCCAAAGAGAAGGGCTTTACTATTTTACCCCAAGGATGCTCCTTTCGATTCTACATCCCTATGCCCAAAACATGGAGTAAAAAGAAGAGGGCTATCATGCATTTTAAGCTGCACCAACAAAAGCCAGATATAGACAACCTAATGAAGGCCGTTTTCGACAGTATGCTGTCAGAAGATAAAGGGATCGCCCACTTCGAGGCGGTCAAATTCTGGGTAGATTTTCCCACCGGCTGGATAGAAATAGCCATCTGTGATCCTGTTTTTCCCACTATGCCCACCCAAGTAGGCTGATTTGTGAGTATTATTACCACTCATGTCTTTGTTCGACATGCTAAAGTTTTAGCATAAAGCATTGATTTTCAGCATGTTATAGTTGTTGTTGTCTCGGCGAAATCTTGAGACGAACAACAACA